>WNGA01036150.1_pt1 | contig 10819 bp, 11 predicted proteins | sample 5400061 | NCBI WGS metagenome assembly WNGA01 (sample SAMN13153366, study PRJNA577476) | soil metagenome | isolation source: 100 cm soil or saprolite under grassland replicate 2 | place: USA:California | collected 2016-06-15
TGACCGGCTCTTCGCAGCAGGACTATGCCGCGATGATGCTATCCGGCGGACGCTCGGTGGAAGGCAATCGCAGCAAGTCGGGCAAGGGCAAGCCCGCCAAGTCGAAATCCAAATCCAAATCCAAATCCAAATCCAAATCCAAATCATCAGCAAAGCGGAAGTGAATCGTGGCAACGATCATCGCAGGTGTAGGTTCGTCGCATGTGCCCGCCATCGGCGCGGCGCTCGATAACGGCAAGACCCAGGAACCCTATTGGAAGCGCGTGTTCTCGGGATTCGAGAAATCCAAGGAATGGATGGCGAAGACCAAACCGGACGTGGCCATCGTGGTCTACAACGACCACGCCTCCGCCTTTTCGGTGGACATCATCCCGACCTTTGCGCTCGGTTGCGCGGCGGAGTTTGCTCCTGCCGATGAGGGCTGGGGACCGCGGCCGGTGCCGGTGCTCAAGGGTCATCCCCGGCTCGCCGCGCATATCGCGCAATCCGTCATTCTCGACGAATTCGATCTCACCGTCGTCAACAAGATGGAGGTGGATCACGGCCTCACCGTGCCGATGAATCTGCTGTTCGGCACGCCGAAGGAATGGCCGTGCCGGGTCATCCCGCTCGCCGTCAACGTCGTCATGTATCCGCCGCCGACCGGCCATCGCTGCTACATGCTGGGCAAGGCGATCCGCAAGGCGGTCGAGTCCTATCCGGAGGACCTCAAGGTCGTCATTTTCGGCACCGGCGGATTGTCGCACCAGATCAGCGGTCCGCGCGCCGGGCTCATCAACAGCAAATGGGACAAGAGCTTCCTCGACAACCTCACCAAGGATCCCAAGAAACTCACGCGCATCCCGCATATCGATTACATGCGCGAGGCCGGCGCCGAAGGCATCGAGATGGTGATGTGGTTGATCATGCGCGGCGCGCTCGATGACAAGGTGGACGAGGTCTACCGGTTCTATACGGTGCCGGCCTCGAACACCGCTGTCGGCCACATCATTCTGGAGAACAGACGCAAGGCCGCGGGCAGGAGCAAGCGCATTCCCGCCGCCAGGACCGAGCAGGCGGCCGCCCGCAAAGCGGCTCACCGCATCGCCAGCAAGGGATAACGATGAAAATTTGTGTCGCCGGCCAGGGCGCGTTCGGGCAGAAGCATCTCGACGCGCTCAAGCGCATCCATGACGTCGAGGTGACGTCGCTGGTGGGAGGCAATCAGGACGCCACCGCTGAAGTCGCCAAGAAGTACGGCATCCCCCATTACACCGGCGATTTGTCGGAGGGCATCAAGCGCGCCGACGCGGTGATCCTGACCACGCCGACGAAGCTGCACTTCCGGCAGGGCGAACAGGTGATGCGCGCGGGCAAGCACGTGCTGGTCGAGATCCCAATCACCGACAGCGTCGAGGAGGCCGAACAGCTGGTCAAAATCGCCAAGGAGGGCGGTGTCGTCGCCATGGGCGGGCACGTGCGCCGCTTCAATCCGAGCCATCAGTGGATTCACAAGCGCATCCAGAAGGGCGAGCTCAAGATCCAGCAGATGGACGTGCAGACCTATTTCTTCCGCCGCAGGAACATCAATGCGGCCGGCAATCCGCGCAGCTGGACCGATCACCTGCTATGGCATCACGCGGCCCATACCATCGACCTGTTCCAGTACCAAGCCGGCGAGACGATTTCCGATTGCTATGCGGTGCAGGGGCCGATCCACCCGCAGCTCGGCATTGCCATGGACATGGGCATCGTGGCCAAGGTGCCGTCGGGGGCGATCCTCACGCTCTCGCTGTCGTTCAACAACGACGGGCCGCTCGGCTCCTTCTTCCGCTACATCTGCGACAACGGGACCTACAAGGCGTTCTACGACGACCTCAGCGACGGCAAGGACAACAAGATCGACGTATCGAAGGTCGACGTGTCCATGGACGGCATCGAGCTCGAGGACCGCGAATTCATCGCCGCGATCAAGGAGAAGCGCGAGCCGAACGCCAGCCTGGCGCAGCTGCTTCCTTGCATGCGCGTGCTCGGCAAGCTCGAGCAGATCATCGACCCGCAGCGCAAGGCGCACGCCTAGCACCTGTCCCGATCAGGTTGAATCACTCTCTCATCCGTCATGCCCGCGCTTGTCGCGGGCATCCACGTCTTTTGTGGTCTGAAATGAAGACGTGGATGGCACCGGAACTCGGGCTTGCCCGAGTTCCGCACTATCAAGCCCCGCAAGTCGGGTAGACCCGACTTGCGATGACGAGCCCGGCCATGACGCCAGTTTCTTGCTCGATGCGATCGCAACATGGTCCTAGCGCCCAATAAGTTGTTCGCCGGTGGGAGCGGGCGGAGAGGCAGCGCGGGCTGGGTGGACTTGTCGCATGGTTACGAAGAATCCATTTTTTGTGCCATGACCGGCGGCCGGTTCCGATATAGATTTCCGAAAACCGACCTACGGAGAGGAAACCTCATGCTGCGTATCATTGGAATTGCGTTGGTGGTGGGCACGCTGGCCGCTTCCGGCGCCTCGGCCCAGGACGTAAAAGTCGGCGTCGTGCTGCCGCTCACCGGTGGGCTCGCGCCGGTCGGCAAGCAGGTCCAGGCCGGCATCAAGCTCTACATGGACAAGAACGGCGCCAGCGTCGCCGGCAAGAAGATCGACCTCATCATCAAGGACGACGGCGGCGTTCCCGACAACTCGAAGCGGTTGGCGCAAGAGCTGATCGTCAATGACAAGGTCGCCGTCATCGGCTCGGCGCTCACACCCAGCGCCATGGCCATCGGCCCGCTCTCCACCCAGGGTAAGACCGCGAACGTCGTCATGGTGTCGGGCACCTCAGGGGTGATCAACCCCAACAACCCCTACATGGTGCGCACCAGCTTCACGCTCGGTCAGCAATCCGGGATCATCGCGGAATGGGCGGCCAAGAACGGCAGCAAGAAAGTCGCCATCATTCAGTCGGATTGGGCGCCGGGTGCCGAGGCGACTGCGGTGTTCACCGAGGCCTTCACCAAGGCCGGCGGGCAGATCGCCGAGACCATCAAGGTCCCGCTCGCCAACCCTGATTTCGCCCCGTTCCTGCAGCGCGCGCGCGACCTCAACCCGGACACCCTGTTCGTGTTCGTGCCGGCAGGGCAGGCCGGGACCTTCGCCAAGCAGTTCACCGAGCGCGGCCTCGACAAAGCGGGCATCAAGCTGATCGGGCCCGGCGACATCGTCGACGATAACGACCTTCCCGGAATGGGAGATGCCATGCTCGGCGTGGTCACCGCCGGCATATACTCCGCCCTGCATAATTCGCCGACCAACAAGGAGTATGTCGCCGCCTTCAAGAAGGCCAACGGACTCCGGCCGAACTTCATCTCGCTCGGCGGCTATGACGGCATGCACCTGATTTACGAGGCGCTTAAGAAGACCCAGGGCAAGACCGATGGCGACACGTTGGTCAATGCGATGAAGGGCATGAAATGGGAAAGCCCGCGCGGGCCGATCTCCATTGACCCGGAAACGCGGGACATCGTCCAGAACATCTACATCGGCAAGGTCGAGAAGGTCCAAGGCGAGCTTTACAACGTTGAGTTCGCGACCTTCGAAGCCGTCAAAGACCCGTTGAAGATGAAGAAGTAGCCGGGGCAACAGCGGCGCGCGGCTTAAGCCGCGCGCCGGCGCGCTTTTCTTCGGCTCGAATGGTTGGCGGCGGCCGGGAGCGGCCTTGCATCGCTCCCCGTGCCGCCGTCAGTATATGACCGTCGGCGGGGACGAGCGACCATGCTGACCATTCTGTTCGACGGGATCGCCTACGGCATGCTGCTGTTCGTGCTGGCATGCGGGCTTTCGGTCACGCTCGGGCTCATGAATTTCGTCAATCTCGCCCACGGCGCCTTCGCCATGGCGGGCGGCTACATCACCCTCGTCCTGGTCAACCGCGCCGGCCTGCCGTTCTCCGCCGGGCTTGCCATCGCCTTCGTGGTCACCGCCCTCATCGGAGTGCTGTTCGAGCGCACGCTCTATGTGCACGTCTACGGCAGGAGCCATCTCGACCAAGTGCTGTTCACGATTGGCCTCGTCTTCATGTCGGTCGCCGCCGTCGACTACGTCATGGGGTCGCAGCAGGTCTTCATCGAGATCCCGAGCGTGCTGCAGGGCCGCTTCGAGATCTTCGGTATCGGTATCGGACGCTATCGGCTGCTGATCATCGTGATCTGCGGCCTGCTCACGCTCGCGCTGCAGCTCATCCTGTCCAGCACCCGGTTCGGAAGCCGGCTGCGGGCCTCGGTGGACGACGCGCGCGTCGCCCGCGGGCTGGGCATCAATGTCAACGCGGTGTTCACGTTGACGTTCGCCGTCGGGTCGGGACTCGCGGGCCTCGGCGGCGCGCTGGGCGCCGAGATTCTCGGCCTCGATCCGACCTTCCCGCTCAAATACATGGTCTATTTCCTGATCGTGGTGACGGTCGGCGGCACCTCGAGCATCACCGGTCCCTTCGCCGCCTCGCTTTTGATCGGCATCGCCGACGTCGCCGGCAAGTACTACGTGCCGAAGTTCGGCGCCTTCGTCATCTACACCATCATGATCCTCGTCCTGATTTGGCGTCCGCAGGGCCTGTTCGCCCGGCCCGCCGGCAGGTAGCGACGATGGTCGCCGCGCCGTCGCCGCTTGTCGCCGAGGTTGCCCGGCGCCTTGCGACGCGCGCGCGCTGGCGGCCATTCGAATACGTCTTCTGGTTGGCGGCGCTGGCGAGCGTGTTCCTGCTGCCTGGGCGGCATCTGATCCTGACCGAGATCGCTTGGCTTGCTCTGTTCGCGCTCTCGCTCGACCTCATTCTCGGCTATGCCGGCATCATATCGCTCGGCCATGCCGCCTTCTTCGGTCTGGGTTCCTACGTGGCGGCGCTCTTGGCCAAGCACGCCATCATCAGCGAGCCGGTGCTCGCGCTCGTGGTGTCCGGGTTTTGCGCCGCCATTCTCGGATTCGCAACGAGCTTCCTCGTTTTGCGCGGCTCAGACCTCACGCGCCTGATGGTGACGCTTGGCGTTGCGCTCATCATGCGCGAGATCGCCAACCAGATTCCCGACATCACAGGCGGCGCCGATGGTCTCCAGGGCGTAATGGTGGGGCCCATTCTCGGCATGTTCGAGTTCGATATTTTCGGGCACGTAGCCTATGTGTACTGCTTGATCGTTCTGTTCATTCTTTTCCTGCTGGCGCGACGCGTGGTTTATTCCCCGTTCGGCCTCTCGTATGGCCGCGTTCTACGCCGGGATTGCCGGCGCCCTCCTGGCGCAGACCACCTCCTTTGCTTCGCTCGATGTATTTTCCTTCGAACGCTCTGCCGATCTTTTGCTGGTGCTGATTATCGGGGGGACCGGCTACCTCTACGGCGGGCTGATCGGCGCGGTGATCTTCAAGCTGATGCAGGACTGGATCGCCAATCTAACCCCGCAGTACTGGCAGTTCTGGATCGGTCTCGTGCTGGTCCTGATCGTGCTCGTCGGGCGCGACCGCATCGGGCTGTGGACATCGGCTGCGCGCGGCCTTGCCGAGCGCATCACGCGCCGGTTCACGCCTGGCGCCGTACCCTCTTCCTATCCTCCCTCGCTTGCAGGCAGGCGCGGGGAAAAGGTGCCCGGAGAAGGACGCTGACCTATGCCCACCGTGCTCGAAACCGTGGGTTTGGAGAAGCATTTCGGCGGCATCGCCGCGGTCGCCGGCGTCTCGCTCAAGATCGAAAAGGGTGCCCGCCACGCGTTGATCGGGCCGAACGGCGCCGGCAAAACGACGGTCATCAATCTGCTCACCGGCGTGCTGCGACCTTCCGCCGGGCGCATCCTGCTCGAGGGGCAGGACATCACCTCGCTCGAAGCCTACAAGCGGGTGCAGCGCGGGCTTGCCCGCACCTTTCAAATCAACCAGCTGTTCCTCGACCTCACGCCACTGGAGAGCGTCGGGCTCGCCATCTCTGAACGGTTGGGCTCAGGCGGCCAGTGGTGGCGTCTCGTCGGCACCAATCCGCTCGTGGTGGAGGAAATCGTCGAAATCCTCACGCGCTTCCACCTCATCGACGTCATGTATGAGCGAACCGGCAACCTGCCTTATGGCAAGCAGCGGCTGGTCGAGATCGCGCTCGCCATCGCCTGCCGTCCGCGGGTGCTGCTCCTCGACGAGCCGGCGGCGGGCGTACCTGAAGACGAACGGCACGAGATCCTGGCGACGGTCGCGGCGCTGCCGGCCGACGTGAGCGTGCTGCTGATCGAGCACGACATGGACATCGTATTCTCGTTCGCCGATCGCATCTCGGTGCTGGTGAATGGTGCCTTGTTCGTTGACGGGGCGCCCGAGGAGGTTGCGCGCGATCCCCGCGTCAAGGCGGTCTATCTGGGCGAGTCGCTCGATGCCTGAATTGTTGACCATCGAGCGGCTGAGCGCCGGCTACGGCGAAGCGGTCGTGCTCAACGCAATTTCGCTCACCCTTGCCGAGGGCCAATCGCTGGCCCTGCTGGGCCGCAACGGGATGGGCAAGACCACGTTGATCAACTCGATCGTCGGCGTGACGCGCTTTATCTCCGGCCGTATCGGCCTTGACGGCCGCGACATCACCCCTCTGCGCCCTGACCAGCGTGCGCATGCCGGCATCGGCTGGGTGCCGCAGGAGCGCAACATCTTCAAATCGCTTACCGTCGAGGAAAACCTCACCGCCGTCGCCCAGCGCGGCCCGTGGACCGCGCAACGCATCTACGACCTCTTTCCGCGGCTCAGCGAACGGCGGCGCAATCTCGGCAATCAGCTCTCGGGGGGCGAGCAGCAGATGCTCGCGGTCGGCCGCGCCTTGATCCTCAATCCGCGCCTCATGCTGCTCGACGAGCCGCTGGAGGGGCTCGCCCCGATCCTGGTCGAGGAGCTGTTGCTGGCGCTGCGGCGCATCATCCGCGATGAAGGCATGTCGGCGATCTTGGTCGAGCAAAATGCCCAGAAGGTGCTCGGCGTGACCGATCGGGTGGCGATCATCGAGCGCGGCGCGGTTGTTCACGAGGGGTCGAGCGCCGAGCTTGCCGGCGATCGCGCGGTGCTGGAAGCCTATCTCGGCGTCACCGCCGCCGGCTCCCGCCGCAAGGGCAGAAGTTGAGCTCCCTCGCGGCGTCCTCCCAACATGATGGGCTGTGTCCCACACGGCACTACGGGACAATCTGCCCATCGTTTTGTGGTTGACGACGCCTCGGCTGGCGTGCCTTTGCTCGCGATCAAATGCCTCAAGGAGCCGGATCAATGAAGAGGACCAAACCGCCATTTCGTGCCGATCATGTCGGCAGCTTCTTGCGGCCTGCGGCGCTCAAGGAGGCGCGCGCCAAGCGCGAAAAGGGTGCCATCACGGCGGCCGAGCTCAAGGCGATTGAGGATCGCGAGATCGAGAACATCGTCCAAAAGCAGGAGCAGCTTGGGCTTCAGCTTGCGACCGACGGCGAGTTCCGCCGCTCCTGGTGGCACTTCGACTTTCTCGGCATGCTCGACGGCGTGGAAATCTACGAGGCCGAGCAGGGCATCCAATTCCGTGGCGTGCAGACCAAGGCGCAAGGCCTGCGCGTCGTGGGCAAGCTCGGCTTCTCCAACCATCCGATGCTGGAGCACTTCAAATTTCTCAAGGCGCACACCAAGGTCATGCCGAAGATGACCATCCCCGCGCCGCCGGTTTTGCATTTCCGATTGCCCAAGGACGGCATCAACAAGAGCGTCTATCCCGATGTCGATCAATTCTTCCACGATCTCGGCAACGCGTATAAACAAGCGGTGAAGGCATTTTACGACGCCGGCTGCCGCTATCTGCAATTCGACGACACGGTGTGGGCCTATCTTTGCTCGCAGGAGGAACTGCGCAAAGCACGCGAGCGGATGGCGAACGTCGATCAGCTCCAGGGTATTTACGCGCGCGTGATCAACACCGCGCTCGAAGCCAAGCCCGCCGACATGACCATCACCACGCATGTGTGCCGCGGGAATTTCCGCTCGACCTGGATTGCCGAGGGCGGCTACGAGCCGGTGGCGGAGACGTTGCTGGGCAAAGTCAACTATGACGGCTACTTCCTCGAGTACGACACCGAGCGCGCCGGCGGATTCGAACCGCTGCGTTTCTTGCCCAAGGGCAACAAGGTCGTGGTACTCGGCCTCGTCACCTCCAAGAGCGGCGCGCTCGAGAAGAAGGACGACATCGAGCGCCGCATCGAAGAAGCGGGCAAATTCGCTCCGATCGAGCAATTCTGCCTGTCGCCGCAATGCGGCTTCGCCTCGACCGAGGAAGGCAATATCCTGGCCGAGGAGGAGCAATGGGCGAAACTGCGGATGATCGTCGATGCCGCCGACGAAGTGTGGGGACGATAAGAGCAATTTCAAAGCAAGGGATCGCCAAGAATCCCGTTCAAATCGCAACTAGTGGAGGAACGCATGTTTGCACGACTGACCTGGCGAGCCGCCGTGGCCTCGCTCTTTGCCGCCGTCTTCTCAATGCCGGCACCGGCCCAGGCGCCCTCGGGGCAGCCGGTTACGATCGGCTTCTCCATGGCGCTCACCGGCCCGCTTGCCGCCAACGGCAAGCAGGCGCTGCTGGGCATGAAAATCTGGGAGGAGGAGATCAACGCCAAGGGCGGTCTCCTCGGGCGTCCGGTCAAGCTCGTCTATTACGACGACCAGTCGAACCCCTCGACGGTGCCCGGCATCTACACGAAGTTGCTCGACGTCGACAAGGTGGATCTCGTCCTCGGTCCTTACGCCACCGCCATGGCCGCCCCGGCCATGCCGGTCATCATTCAGAAGGGCAAGGTCTTCATCATTCTGTTCGGGCTCGACGTGAACCACGAGTTCAAGTACCCGAAATTCTTCGCGATGATTCCGACCGGACCGGACACCAAGCCGTCCTTCACCACCGGCTTTTTCGAGGTCGCAGCGGCGCAGAATCCGAAGCCGCAAACAGTCGCGCTCGCCGCGGCCGACCAGGAGTTCTCCCGCAACGCCTGCGACGGCGCGCGCGACAATGCCAAGAAAGCCAACTTCAAGATCGTCTACGACAAGACCTACCCGCCGTCGACCACCGACTTCTCGCCGATTGTTCGCGCGGTCCAGGCAGCCAATCCCGACATCGTCACGATCTGCTCCTACCCGCTCGACTCGGTGGGGATGGTGAAGGCGGTCAACGAACTCAACTACAAGCCGAAGATGATCGGCGGCGCCATGGTCGGGCTGCAAGCCACCGTCTTCAAGCGACAGCTTGGTCCCTTGCTCAACGGCTGGGTCAATTACGAGACCTGGGTTCCGGCGAAGAGCATGATGTTCGAGGGCACCGAGGCGTTCCTCAAGCAGTACCAGGCGCGGGCCGGCGCGGAGGGCGTCGATCCGCTCGGCTACTATCTCGGAACCTGGGGCTACGCCTATATCCAGATTCTGGGCGAGGCGGTGCAGGCCACCAAGAGCCTCGACGACAACAAGCTTGCCGACTACATCGGCAAAACGAACTTCAAGACCATCATGGGCGACGTGAAGTTCGGCAAGGGAGGCGAGTGGGCACAAGGCCGCATGCTGCAGGTCCAGTACCACGGCATCAAGAGCGGCGACCTCGAGCAATTCCGGGGCATGGAGACGCAGACCGTGCTCACGCCGGCGCAGTACAAGACCGGTGACGTGATCTATCCCTACGAGAAGGCGAAGTAGGCACTGCGCTTTGTCCCGGATGCGGCGCTTTCCCCGAAAGGCTGCGTCCGGGACACCTAAGGTCGGCGCGTTATGCTTTTACCCACCACCCTGGTCGGGTCGTATCCCCAGCCGGTCTGGCTGATCGACCAGGCCAAGCTTTCGAAGCAGGTGCCGCGCGTGCGCGCGCAGGATCTGTGGCTCGTTGATCAGCCACGGCTGGAGGCCGCGCAGGATGACGCCACGCTGCTTGCCATCCGCGATCAGGAGCACGCCGGGCTCGACATCATTACCGACGGTGAGCAGCGCCGCGAGAGCTATTCCAATCGCTTTGCCACCGCGCTCGCGGGGATCGATCTCGACAATCCCGGCAAGACGCCCAACCGGACCGGTGGATTTTCAACCGTGCCGCGGGTCGTGGGGCCGATTCGGCGCAAGCACCCGGTCGAGGTGCGCGACGTGGAATTCCTGCGCGCCAATACGCAGCGGACGATCAAAATGACGGTGCCTGGATGCAATCGCGGCCGGAAAAGGCGCGCAAGTACGGCCTGAAGGCGCTCGACCGTGCGCTCGCGGGCGTCGAGGGAACGACGGCCGTGCATATCTGCTTCGGCTACGCCGCGGTGGTGAAGGACAAGCCTTCCGGCTATTCCTTCCTAGGGGAGTTCGAACAGTCGGCGGTCGATCAGGTCTCGATCGAGGCCGCGCAGCCCAAGCTCGATCCTTCGGTCTTGCAACAGTTGCCGTCCAAGACGATCATTCTCGGCGTGATCGATCTCTCGGACCTCACCGTCGAGACGCCCGAAACCGTTGCGGCGCGCATCCGCAAGGCTTTGCCGTTTGCGTCGGCCGATCGGATCGTGGTGGCGCCGGATTGCGGCCTCAAATATCTTCCGCGCGAGGTCGCATTCGGAAAAATGCGCGCGATGGTCGAAGGCGCCGGCATCGTGCGCCGCGAACTCGCGGCATGAGACATCGCTGCGAGAACAAAGAGGAGTCAGCCATGCCCTACGTGACCGAAGACAATCTGACCGATGTCGCGCTGGAGCGGTGGAAGGACATTGCCGATCCGCGCCTGCGACAGATCATGCAATCGCTGATCAAGCACCTGCACGGCTTCGTGCGCGAGATCGAGCTGACGCAGGCGGAATGGGCAGCCGCGATCGATTGGCTCAC
>WNGA01032148.1_pt1 | contig 10818 bp, 9 predicted proteins | sample 5400061 | NCBI WGS metagenome assembly WNGA01 (sample SAMN13153366, study PRJNA577476) | soil metagenome | isolation source: 100 cm soil or saprolite under grassland replicate 2 | place: USA:California | collected 2016-06-15
GCTGCTCATGGCCGCCCTGAGCAGGGTGCTCCCTCGCCCGCGCTGGTCGTCCTTCGGTGTCAGCCCGCAGACGCTCCTGCGCTGGCATCGCGAGCTGGTGCGCAGGAAGTGGACCTACCGCAGGAACACGACAGGCGGGGGCCGCGTCCCGTCAAGTGAGCTCCTATGTTGTCAAGTGCCCGCGACCAGGTCGTCGACCATCCGTCGGTAGACGACGTCCGCAAGATGCCGCTTGAGGCATCGAATGCTCTCGAGCCATGTCTTGCCTTCCGCTTGTTTGCGAACGACGAACGTTCTCGCCCGAGAGTCCACACGAGCTTGCACCAGCGCGATCGTGTGCAGCGCCCGGTTCAGCTGCCGGTTCCCGCCCCGGTTCAATCGGTGCCTGTTCGTCTGTCCCGAGGACGCGGGGATGGGAGCCGCCCCGCACGCCATGGCGAACCCACCCATCGAACGGAACCTCCTCGGGTCGCCGGTCTCGCCGAGCAGCTTGGCCGCCGTGATGGCACCAACCCCGACGATCGAGACGAGCCGGGTGCCGGAGGTGCGGACCGCGGTCTCGATCCGCCTCGTCAAGGTGGCAACGTCGGCGTCGAGCTCCTCCAACCGCTCGAGCCGGCGACCAGCGAGCTCCGCGCGGATCCCCGGCGCCGCCGAGAGCAGCTCTGCCGCTCGAGCCCGCTGGGGCCTCGTGGTGAGCCGACGGACCTTGGCCCGGTACCCGGGAGCGAGGATCTGAAGGTCCGCATGCAACCGGTTCTGGACCCGCGTCCGCTCGGAGATGAGCTGGTCACGGTAGTCGACGAGGGCTTTGAGGTCCTCGGAGGCTCGGCTCGGCAGCGCCGGCGGCAGCTGCTCATCGCGCGCCACGACTCTCGCGATCGCTAGCGCGTCGATGGGATCCGACTTGCCGTGGCGGCCCGTCCGGCGCCGCTCCCTTCGAGTGAGGATCGAGGGGACCTCCCGCACGTCCTCGTCCGCCTCGAGCAGGACCCGGGCCAGTCCCGCCCCGAAGTTCGCCGCCCCCTCCAGCCCCACCCGCCGGGGCTCGGGCAACTCCTTCAACCAGTCCCGGAGCACCTCGTGGCCACGGCTGTCGTTCGCGAAAGTTCGTTCGGCCACCGGCCTGCCGACCTCGTTCACGGCACAGGCCGCCAGGCTCTCCTTGTGCGTGTCGACGCCCACTGCGAGCACTTCCCCCTCCTTCCCCTGTCGCCTACGATGCGGCTGGTGGGCGGACATCCATGCGTCGAGCGGAGCACGCTCCTATCAAGTCACGCCCACCGGCCCGGTCCGGCGCAGGGGGACGCTCACTTGACGAGTCACGCCCACATGGGCGGACCTGGTGTACAAGAGTCACCCCTGCGCCGCCGGGCACCCTCGCACGCCGAGAGCCCACTCGCTCCATCGTCATCGAAATGATGAATTAGCCGGTGGCCACCAGCTCGCGGTTCACCTCCTCCACGACGTCGGGAAGCTCGCCCGGGACCACCCTCAGACGGGCCTTGGCGAGGGACTCCTGGCTCATGTACCGGCGGGCCACCACCCACTCGTCGTGCTGCTCGGAGAGCACCGAGCCGACCAGGCGAATGATGGCCTCGCGGTTGGGGAAGATCCCGACCACGTCGGTCCGCCGGCGGATCTCCCGGTTCAACCGCTCCTGGGGGTTGTTGCTCCAGATCTGCCGCCAGTGCTCGACCGGGAGCGACGCGAACGCGGTGATGTCGGGCCCCGCGGCGGCCAGGAGCTCTGCCGCGTCGGGGAAGGTCCGCTCGAGCTGCTCGATGACCCTGCCCAGCTGCGCAGCCACCTCCTCGGCCGAGGGCTGGGCGAAGATCGTGCGCACGAGCGTGGCCACCATGGGCTGCGCCGTCTTCGGGACCTTGGCCAGGATGTTGCGCATGAAGTGGGTCCGGCACCGCTGCCACGACGCGCCCGGAAGGCACGCCCCCACCGCGCCCACGAGACCGGTGTGGTCATCGGAGATCGCCAAGCGAACGCCGGTGAGCCCTCTGGCCACGAGGTCGCGGAGGAAGTGAGTCCACCCCGCCCCGTCCTCGGTGGTCAGCACGTCGAGGCCCAGGATCTCCCGGTGCCCGTCGGAGTTCACGCTGGTCGCCACCACCGCGGCCACGTTGGCGATGCGCCCGCCCTCCCGGCACTTCAGGGTCAGCGCGTCGAGCCACAGGTACGTGTACGGACCGGCGTCGAGCGGGCGCGACCGGAACGCCGCCACGGCCTCATCCAGGGACCTCGCCATCTCGGAGACCTGGGAGCGGGAGATCCCCTCGATGCCGAGCGTGCGCACGAGGCCGTCGACCCGCCGGGTGGACACGCCGCGCACGTAGCACTCCGCCACCACTTGGATGAGGGCCTGCTCGGCCCGGCGGCGGGGCTCGAGGAGCCAGTCCGGAAAGTAGGAGCCGGACCGGAGCTTGGGGATCCCGAGGGCGATCGTGCCGGCCCGGGTGTCGAACCGCCGGGGGCGCACCCCGTTGCGCCGGTTGGTGCGATCGGGCGTGCGCTCGCCGTAGGCGGCGCCGCAGAGGGCGTCGACCTCGGCGCCCATGAGGGCCTGGATGAAGGTGTGGACCATCTCCCTCAGCAGGTCGGTGTCGGCTTCTTCGAGGTGCTTGCGGAGCCAGACCAGGGGGTCCATCGTTGGTTCGACCACCGTGTTCCTCCTCTCCGAGTTCCTTGTCCGGACCTCGATGAGGATGAAGCGGTGGTCTGCTATTTCAAGCACCTACGGGGCTGGCCCTGGTGCCGCTCCTCGTACACCACGTGGGCGGACTCTAAGCAGAAGTTCAGTGCTGTCGGGAGCACCGTCGCTGTTTATCGGCGGCACGGACCTGGAGAGAGACTGTTCCGACTTGCTGGGCCGCGTCGAGAGAGATATTCCATATACACATACGCAGGCCGAATGGCCGAAGGCCCCTGCAAAGAGACCCAGCGGACCCTCCGAAGGGCCGCTATTGAGGCGAGATACCCGCGGCGGGGGGCCACTCCTTCGAAGGGAGTGGTTTGGCGTGGGCGCGAAAGATCCCGGCCGCCTGCCGGGACAGGTCGGCCGCGAACACGTCGACTGGGAGGCCGACCTCCCGGGCCGCAGCTTCGCCGAGAAGACGGCATACCGGTACGCCAGCTACGTCGTTAACCATCTCAGCGTTCTTGGACGCTGTCCGATGCGACACCAGAGGCGCTACTCGGGCTTGGACTCGGCCCGCTCAACGTCGATGGCTCCCTGCGACCCTTTCCCTCCGCCCGCCTGGACGGTGATGCGGCGGGGCTTGGCCGTCTCGGCGACGGGGACGCGGACGGTGAGAACGCCCCCGTCCAGGTTGGCCTGGAGGCGATCGGTATCGAGGTATTCTCCAAGCAGGACCTGGCGCTCAAGGGTTCCCTGCTGCCGCTCCTGAGCCAAGATGTCGTCGTCCTCCTCACGTTCCCAGAATCGCTCCGCTCGGACGGTCAGCATGTTGCTGTGCACGGTGACCTCAACGTCGTCTTGCTGCACACCGGGGAGGTCAAAGTGCAAGATCACTTCGTCGCCCCGACGGTAAGCGTCGAACGGCATCGCCGTGGACCGGCCCTGGATTCCCAGAAGCTGCTGGGTGAGACGGTCGATGTCGCGGAACGGGTCGTATCGCATCACCATCGGTGGCACCTCCTCGACAGAGGCCGCGAGTCTAATGGGGAGAGGCGGTGTGGTGCACCTCCGCTCCTCGCGGCCGGTAGCGTCGCCCGAACGGCAGCGCCGAAGGACGACCCGCTTCCGAGGAACTATGAAGAAGGCACGTACGCTCGCTCCACAACCCAGGTCCGCAGCGTGCTCGGCTCCGCCCTCCGCCAGGCGGCCGCGGACGGGCTCATCGCCGCCAACCCGGTCGCCGCGGTCAAGCGGCCCAGGGTCCAGCGACGGGAGCTCCACTGGCCCACATCTGCGCAGCTCGGGGCACTGTTAGAAGTGTCGCTCGAGACGGTCTGGGAGGTGCCGATCCTGCTTGCTGCGGTCACCGGAGCCCGCCTTGCGGAGGTCCTCGGCATCTCCGACAGGGCGCTGGACGAGGAGGCACGAGAGCAACTACGAGAGCTACACGAAGCCCTCATCGCCCGGCCCAACCCCTGGACGCCGCCGGACCGCCACGGGGATGACCAGCCCTCTTGATCGTGGTCCGCCTTCCCGCTAAAGGTTCAGATCGCAAAAGGGGCGGGTCAGGCGGCTAGCTCGGGACCTACGGTGGTGCCTTCGTGCTGCAACCGATGTGGTCCGGCATGCATCCATAGAACAGGAGCGGATGATCAGGACGGTGGCGTCGGAGCAGAGCAAGAAGAGGAGACGCCTCGCTGAGCTGTACCTGAGCTACAGCGACGGAGCGGTCCGGCTCGCCTACCTGATGACCGGCGACCGTTCGCTCGCGGAGGACCTCGTGCAGGACGCGTTCGTCAAGCTGGCAGGGCGCTTTGCAGATCTCCGCGACCCCGGGGCGTTCGAGGCGTACTTGCGCAAGACCGTCGTGAACCTCGCGCGGATGTACTTCCGGCGGAAGCGCGTCGAACGTGCGTATGTGGACCGAGAGGGCCGGGAACCGAGACGCAACGCTGTGCTGCCCGACCTCGCCACCCACGATGAGATGAAGGAGGCCCTCCTGTCGCTTCCTTCTCGGCAGCGAGCGGCTCTGGTGCTCCGCTATTACGAGGATCTCTCGGAGACGCAGATCGCCGACATCCTGCGGTGCCGGCCGGGGACGGTGAAGTCGCTCCTGTCTCGAGGGATGGTAAGGCTTCGCGCGCACATCGGAGGTGAGTGACGGTGTCCGACGATATCCGGAGATTCTTTGAGCGGATGGCCGACGAGGTTCGCTCCACGCCGGGCGTTCCCCCGAGCATGCTCCGCCGGGCCACCCGGAGACGTGTTCGCACAGCCGCGATCCTTGGACTGGTCGCAGCACTTGTTGGCTACGGTGGCTTCGCCGGTGTGCAGGCCTTGACTCGGCCACCCGCCCGGGTGCCGGCCAGCTTCGGACAGTGCTCATGGGAAGTGCTTTCGAGCCCGAATCAGGAGCCCCGGCGTCTCGACAACCAGCTGAATGCCGTGGCCGCGTTCTTCGACGACGACGTCTGGGCCGTCGGGAGCTCCTACGTGAACCAGGAGGGCGGCGAGAACTTCCCGCTGACAATGCACTGGGACGGCACCTCGTGGGCCGTCGTCCCGGTACCGGATTCCTACGGGCACGAGGACGTGTTCGCCGTCGACGGAAGCTCCCCCCAAGACATCTGGGGGATCGGTCTCGGCCACGAGGCGCTCCATTGGGACGGCCAGACGTGGAGCACGGTCCCGCTCGCCGATCCCGGGACGACGTACTGGCATCTCGAGGCTGTCTCCGCGCTCGCACCCGACGACGTGTGGGCGGTGGGGAACACGGCGACCGGACATTCGGGGGGATCCCTCGTGGAGCACTGGGACGGCTCGAGCTGGAGCGTCGTCCAGGCTCCCAGTCCCCCTCCGGACACGCTCACCGCGGATGCTTACCCGAGCCTCTCGGCGGTCGACGCCGTATCGCCGACGGACGTGTGGGCGACCGGCCAGACCGAAAATGTTGCTCCCGTGGGCCAGTCCAACACCGTGGCACTGCACTGGGACGGTTCGAGCTGGACGCGGACCCCGACACCCGATGTCGCAGCGCAGGACGGCGACTTCGGGCATCTGCTCGGTGTAGCGGCGGTCGCTTCCGACGATGTCTGGGCGGTCGGCATCGCGGCCGATCAGCCCGGCACCTTCGGCGGTGGCGATAGGGCCCTGATCGAGCATTGGGACGGTCAACGGTGGATCGTTTCGGAGACGCTTCCGGCCGACAGCCGCCTGGTGAGCGTCGTGGGTCTCTCCCCGGACGAAGCCTGGGCGGTGGGCTCGACCGGCCACTCCGGCACCTTTGAGCCGCTCGTCCTCCGGTGGGACGGCACGAGATGGGAGGAGGTGCCCACCGGGGTCACGGGCCAGGCCTCGCTCTCCGATATCTCGGAATCGCCCTCCGGGGACTTGTGGGCTGTTGGCCTCTCCGAGGAGAACGGCCACGGCAGGACGCTCACCCTGCGCTGCGCTGGCGTTTAGAGCCTTGATATTCCGGTCGAGAAGTTGCTCTACGCCGGTTGTGTCTTGCCTAGGCATGGGAGGCCCTGCGAGACAGTGTGGGTATGAAGTATGTCCACCTCGTACGCTCGGTTTTCGTGCCGCTCGGCGCTGGTCCTGAGCCAAACCTGCAGCGTATGCGGGGTGTGGCGGGGGTTGCACGAGACGCCGGCGGGCCCTCGACGGTGGCGAAGGGCTGAGCCGGGTTTTGCGGTATGCACGACCGCCAGGAGAAAGCCCAATGGGGGGCTTCCGGGGCTTGGTCATCCTTCGTGGACCCTTCGTGGAACAGGCCGGTATGGGGGACAGACGCCGCCGGGCCATCCGGGAGGGTGAGGCTCGGGTGAGGTCCGATGGGGTCCGTGTGGGGAGGCCCGCTCCATCTCAGAGCGGATCAGGGACCGCATCCTCCGGCTCCAGGCCCGGGGCCTCGGCTCCCAGACCATCGCCGACCAGGCGAACGCCTGGCCCGTCCCCACCGCCCGGGGGGACGGTGGTGGGCCAGCACCGTCGGAGGCCGTGCTCATGCACGACGGAGCCCCCGATCCGGCTGAGGGGCTTCGGGCCCTGAATGTCGCTTCGGGCCGGGAGCGACACTGCAGTGGGATGGTCGATGAGTAACTCCCGGTAGCCGGGACCGTGCTCAGGCGTCCCGCCCCACGAGAACGCTCGCGGGTCGTTCCCGTGGTCAGACCCGAGGGCCGTCCAGTCCGATGATTCCGCCCAGCTGGGCCACCCCATGGGGCGATGGCCTGCAATGGCCTACCCGCAGGGCACCGCGACCACAGCTCCCGCTTCTGCCCGGGGCTCAACAGGACGCGGTTCTCCCGACGCAGCGTGCGGAGCTCCTCCCGCTCCTCCGTGGTGAGCCCGTGCCTCTGACCGGCGTCGACGTCGGACTGGATCACCCAGCGCCGGAGGGTCTCCGAGGCGATCCCGAGCTCAGAGGCGAGCTCTCGATGGGACCGGCCCGCGGTGCGGTAGAGCCGGATGGCTTCGACGCGGAACTCGGTGGGGTACCGGGTTCCCTTGGCCATGTGGACTCCCTTCCAGGGGCCGCAGCCCCACTCTCGGGTGTCCACCGAACCGGGTCAAGACCAATCTGCCACCGCAGCCTCGTAGACGGTCGCGCGGCCATGATCGACGCCCTCGCCACGTGATCTCTTTTCGACTGGCGGGCCAGATCTTGACCAGGCTCGACGGACTGGTTCAGAGTGCATACGGGGCTCCGTACGCTTAGCACTACCGGCACGGCCGCAGGAAAGACGAGTTTGGGGGTGCCATGGAACGACACGGTTCCGAGACCTACTTCGTCATCGGAGAGGGGCTGCTCGGAGAGAGCGTCGGAGGCCGGGTCACCCTGGCGCCAGCCGAGGCAGCGGGCGTGCCGCCCTTTCGCTTCTCGCGTATGGGGCCGAACGGGGCACAGCGCCAGCTGAGCGACGCGAACCGGACGAAGATCGCCGACGCCATGGCCGTGGGCGGTGGAGGGGCCTTACAGATCCCCGCCGGGTTCACCTACCTGGGCCAGTTCGTGGACCACGACCTGACCTTCGACAAGACCAACGTGATGCTCGGCCAGAACGTCTCACCGACGGACCTGCTGCAGGCCCGCTCCCCGAGCCTCGACCTCGATTCGCTGTACGGGGCCGGTCCGACCGACCCGGGGTCGACCAAGTTCTACGAGGCCGACGGGCTCCACCTCAAGATGGGGAAGACGGCCGCAGTCGGAGGGATTACGGCCAAGGAGGGGTTCGACCTCCCTCGCGGTGCGGGAACGACGACTGCGGCGAAGCGCAAGGCCATCATCCCGGATCCGAGGAACGACGAGAACCTGGCGGTCGCCCAGACGCATCTCGCATTCATCCGATTCCACAACCGCGTGGTCGACACCCTCCCGGCAGGGGGCACCACCGCCCAGCGCTTCGCCCAAGCGCGAGAGCTGGTCACGAAGCACTACCAGTGGATGCTCAGGACGGATTTCCTTCCCCGCGTCTGCCTGACGGGCGTGGTCAACGACGTGTTCACCAACGGCAGGAAGGCATTCGAGGTCGGGGCGACCCCCACCGACGTCCCCACCATGCCGATCGAGTTCTCCGTGGCCGCCTACCGACTCGGGCACTCCATGGTGCGCAGCGCCTACAACTGGAACAAGGTCTTCGACGACGGCGCCGGCACCCTCGACCTGCTGTTCACGTTCGCCGGGCTGAACGGTGACTTCCTGGGCGGGCTGCGGCTCCCGAGCAACTGGATCGCCGACTTCCGGCGGCTCTATGACTTCACGGAGGCGGGGCGCGCGGACCTCACCGTACCGGATGCGAAGTTCAACAGGGCCATGCGCATCGACTCCAGGCTATCGACTCCCCTAAAGACCCTCCCGGGCTTTCCAGCAGCAGAGGACAACTTGGCGTTCCGCAATCTCACCAGGGCGAAGATGGTGAACCTGGCCACGGGCCAGCAGATGGCCACCTTCCTGACGAGCAAGGGGGTGACGCTAACCAAGCTCACGAACGCTCAGATCCGGGAGGGCAACAACGGCGCCCAGCTCGATGCGCTCACTCAGACGCAGCGGGCCGCGCTGGTCCAGAACACCCCGCTGTGGTTCTACATCCTCCGGGAGTCGGAGCTCGGCCAGGGCAGGTTGAAGGGGGTCGGGGCCCGCATCGTGGCGGAGACGTTCCAACGGGCCATGGAGGGGAGCCAATCATCGATCGTTCGGGATTCGGCCTGGCGCCCAACGCTCGGCCCGAACAACACGACGTTCCGCATGGTGGATCTCCTGCTCTTCGCGTTTCAGGGGAAGAAGACGCTGCTCGCTCCGCTCGGTTAGGCTCGCGCAGTCCGCCTGCTACCGAACGCTCGGATGCAAGACGGAACCATTGCGCAAGGAATCGAGCTCTCTTCTGACGCTCGGTTTCGTGCCGCTCGGCGCTGGTCCTGAGCCAAACCTGCAGCGTATGCGGGGTGTGGCGGGGTTGCACGAGACGCCGGCGGGCCCTCGAGGGTGGCGAAGGGCTGAGCCGGATTTTGCGGTATGCACGACCGCCAGGAAAAAGCCCAATGGGGGGGCTTCCGGGCTTGGTCATCCTTCGTGGACCCTTCGTGGAACAGGCCGGTATGAAGGAGAGGCGCCGCCGGGCCATCCGGGAGGGTGCCTCGCTGTCGCTTGACGATCAGACTCTGCTGCACCGCGGTCGTCGGATTGCTGCTGTTCGTGGCCTGTTCAAGCCAGGTCGCCCCGAGGAATACATCCGCTCCAGGATCGCCTCCCCCCTCCACGGAGGTCGCCACATCACCCCTGCCCTCGACTCCGCAAACTCCCCACACGTCGCCATCGCCAGTGCGCCTCGTGAAGGTGCCGAATCTCATCGGGCTCCCGAGAGCCGACGCGATACTTCGCCTTCAGCGAGCCCATCTGCAGTCAGCCGTTCATACCGAACATAACAACAGCGCCCGGCCGGGCATGGTGATCGCGCAGTCACCGAGGCCCGGTCGCAACGTTCTGCCGGACCGACGGATCAGCCTGACCGTGGCCAGGCCGGTGCTGTTCTCCTCGGGCATCAACTGCCCGAAGGGTTCTCTCCTCGGCATCTACCACCCGTACCGACTGGAGGTCCTCTGGCCGTGTTCCTGGTTCGTTGGCACTGTGGTGGCGATCCGATCCGAGGCGGATGGCGACCGCCACGTAGACATCGCCCCACGCCCTGGATACGGGAAGTTCCTCGATGCCGGCGATCGCGAGCACCAGAGCGGGGGTCTGTTGGTCGAGATCGTCAAGGGGCAGGCCCTCCCCCTCCCGGACGTCGGTGAGCACATCTCCGTGTTCGGGACGTGGGTGTACGACACGGACCACGGCTGGAACGAGATCCACCCGATCTGGGCCATCAAATACCTGGACACCGGGAGGCTGGTCCGGTCCCTCCCGCCGAACCCACCTCTGTACGACCCGGATGCCGGGAAGAGCGGCGGCGGAAGCGGCGGAGGATCGGGCGGGTCGAACTGTGACCCGAATTACAGCGGCGCCTGTCTGCACGACGGCATCGGTGACCATGACTGCGCTGGCGGGTCGGGGGACGGGCCGAACTACGTGGACGTGACGGTTCGCGTTGTGGGCACCGACGTGTTCAGACTCGACGCGAACGGGGACGGGTATGGCTGCGAGTAGTGACGGGGAAGGCTCAGGGACCCAAGGAACGCGGGCTGGGGCTCCGAAGGACGAGGCGAGTGGCGACGAACCAACCCTCGCACAGAAGCGCCATCGAAACGAGGCGGCCCTCGAGCGGTTCGGGGCCCGGTGGACGCGGGCCTGAGCCACGAGGGCAGCCCCCTGGTCGCACAGCCTCGCTAGCTGACGGGCCGCCCGCAGGAGCGCGTCGAGGTCGCCTCAGGTAGCCACGGGACGGGAGTGTGGCAGTCCGGCGAAGTCTCCCCTCAAGGGACATCTAAGTGGTCCCATCCTGAAATACGCTGACGCTTGAAATCCACCACTTGCGGGCTCGCTCAGGGCATGCTTCCCTTGAAAGGGGGACGGCATGCCTGGGAGAAGCCCGTTCATCATCGAGCTGTCGCGGGAGGAGCGGCGCCTCTTGGAGGCGATCGCTGCGCGGTATGCGTCACCGTATCGGGACGTGATCCGGGCGAAGATCGTGCTGTACGCAGCCCAGGGGATGACCAATGAACAGATCGGC
>WNGA01032388.1_pt1 | contig 10817 bp, 18 predicted proteins | sample 5400061 | NCBI WGS metagenome assembly WNGA01 (sample SAMN13153366, study PRJNA577476) | soil metagenome | isolation source: 100 cm soil or saprolite under grassland replicate 2 | place: USA:California | collected 2016-06-15
TCACGGGTTCCGGTTCCACCTCAGCATACGTTTTCCGCGGCCGCCGATCAGCTGGATGACGCGGCCTCGAAAAGCAACGATCCCCTTCAGACGGGCATCGCCAAAACGCTAGCATTCTTCATGCGGTCAGTGTCGGCGTACGAGGCACCGGCAGACTTTGTGGAGGGATTGATCAAGACCGCAGAAGGGGAACCGAAAGAGGGCCTCCCGCAGGCCGTTTGGGCGGCCGTCACCCTCTTACCCGGTGGTGCCGAGGAAAAGGCGGCCCTCTCAGAGGGCAAAGCCGTCGTGCAAACCGCAAGGGCCGCACGGACCGAAGAAGAAGCGATCGGCAAAGCCCTCTTCGGTGAGGCCACAGAGGAGACGGTCACCCTCTTCCACGGCACAACACGCTCCGCGGCGTGGAACATCACGCGGGACGGCTTCCGTGCCGGCGCGGACGGGGCAGTGTTCTTTTCGGAGGACCTTGCGACGGCGGAAGACTTCGCCGCCATGGCCGTACGGAGCAGAGGCGCTTCGAGTGGCACCGTGCTTCGTCTGGAAGTGCCGAAGTCGATGGCGGGCGATCTCATGCGCGGGAGGATCGGCGAGTTTCGAGGCATCACTCGTCAATTCGAGATTCCGGGTAGCTCGGGCTTCGAGCAGATCCTTCTCGGAGACGGCTTGGGTGGGTTCAACGCTGGAATGAAGAGCGGTGCAATCGGGGTGACGCCGCTTCGACTCGGAGGTTTCTAAATGGACGACCGAACACGTGACGTCCTGGCTCGGCTGATCGGCAGGAGGAATCCTGCTCCTTCCGTTCTTCTCGAGGTCGAGCGCCTTGGCGCTAGCGGCGTGGACGCGATCTGCGAGCTTCTGCGTCAAGGAGCGCTGTCACCGCGGCAGCAGGATCGGGCACTTCAGGGTTTGGCACATGCCGCAAAGCACGCGGGGCCAAGAGAACAGAGACTTGTGCTTGAATTGGCACTGGAGCGCACTGCCGCTCAAGACATTTCATTGCGCTCCCGAGCGGCCCATATGGCGGTCAGTACCGTGAACATCCTCGTGCGCCGGAGAGATCCGACCATGGGTGATGAACCACACGAAGCGGACGTGCGAGAACGCGTTGCGACGGCGGTGCGCGAAGCCTTGAGGCTAGGGCTGCATTCGTCGAGCAACAAGATCGTGCAGGATTTCCTGTCGCACGCGCATCGTTAGGGGGAGCGCAAGTGAATCAGCGTCTCCTCGCGGCAATCGTGCTTCTCATGGGGATCGTGCTATCGCCGCTGAACGCGTCGGCGGCGACGATGCCCGTGCTTGTCGCTTCGATAGCGGCGGTCGTGAATACGACTACGATGCAGCTCGGAGCCCCCGCTCCAGTACGACGAGAGGCCGAGGGGGGGCCGAGGGGGCGCGGTCCGGCGTCTCCCTCTTCGACTACGAGTGTACGGTCCTCGACTACGATCATGCGGCCAACCCGCACGTAGCAGATGCCATGAAGTACGGCTGCGGCATCGAGATCGCCGCTTCCGCCGCAGAGGGATTGGGCGGGGCAGGCAGGCTGGTAATCGACGCCGCTGAAGCTTCGGATGCCGAGCTTCAAGCGGCATCTGCCGTTGCAAAGTTAGGGCGTGGGCCAGTCGTCATTCGCGATCCAATTCCCGGCAGAGCTACCTCCGACCTCCTTATCGACGCGACCCCTGACCACATCTATACCCAACGACCGCAAACGCGGACCGGATTATTAGCGCGATAGCTAGTAAGAACAGCCAGGCGAGCGGAATCGTTCTCGACTTATCACGCTCATCCGTAGACTTCGGGAGCTTAGGAAACGTGCTCGCACGCGTACGCGGGGCGGGAGCGACAAGCATTCAGGACGTCATCATTCTTGGCAGGTGATCATGCCCAAGCTTCTTTGTAAGTGTGGAAAACTCCTACGATACGGCGAGATTCCGTGTCCGATCGAATGGCGAATCATCGCCGATACGACATTCGAAATGTTTGCCGGCCAAGTGGATGCGGAAGCAGTTTATCGGGCGACACAGACTGTACTGCGCTGCTCCTCAATGCGGGAGGCTGTGGGTATTTTGGGAGAAAAGCGATACGCTGAAGGAATACATTCCCGCGGGAGACGACGATGACAAGGCGAGGAACTAGACTATGAAACCGACTGTCTCAAACTTGTTGAGGTGGGAACGTTTGGACCGGCCGCAGGCCGGCCGTAGAGGGCGCTGCAGTCCGTGGCGTCGAGAACATCGCCACCTTTGACAGTCTCGTTCAGGCCGAGCGGCGGCAGGTCTTGGAGAAGACGCTGTGCCGTACATCGAGAAATTCGGCCCATACGAGGGCAGGATCACTGGCATGCAGCGCCTAGTACTACTGCGGTGGATCGGCCATCTTGAACTGCCTACGGCGCGCATCGACGACGGCGGCGAAGTTGCGTCGATGGCATAGCGGGCAGCGCGGGAGCCAGCAAGCCAGCACACGCGCGATGGCGAGGCGAGCGGTGATGATTCAGGCCGCGCACGAGACCGCTCTGGTTTGAGTCGACCGGTCGGCCGTGGGGGGGAAGTGCCGCACGCGTTCGCTGATGATGAACGCGTAGCAGCAGAGCACAACGGTCACGTGATGATTCCAACCCGGGAAGCTGCGACCTTCGAAGTGGTCCAAGCCCAACTCGCCCTTGAGGTCCTCGTAGGTGCGTTCGATGCGCCATCGCTGCTTGACAATGCGGACAAGCTGTCTGCGCGTCGTGTTTTCGGACACTGTCGCCAGCACGTAGTGCGTCGGGTCGCGCTCGCCTTGCGGCCACTCGATCAGCAACCACTGTTCTGCACGCCACTGACCGTCGGAGTGCTGAACCCCCACGCGCATTCTTGCGAACCTGGACCAGAGCGTTTTTCGCGTCCCCTCGCGCCAGGTCACTTTTCGAAACGCCTTGCGCGGCAGGCTGCGCGCCAACGCGAACAACGATTGAGCTTTTCCTTCTCGACCGTTCTTGAACACTCGCCGCACGACGGTCGTCGACTGCACATCGACGGCGTAGTCGAGACCCGCGCTGTGAACGCCGTCGCGAAATTCGGCCACATTGCCGTACGCAGCGTCCCCGAGCAAGACGCCGACAGGAAACCCCGCCTGCACCGCAGCTTCGATCATGTCGAGTGCGATGCGCCACTTGGGTCGGAAGACAACATCGTCCGGGATCCTGGTCCTCTTGCGGCGAATGGGGTCTCCGGTCCACGACTCCGGCAGATAGAGCTGCATGTCAATCGGAAGCTGCTCGGTTGCGGTACACGCCGTCAGGCTGACGGCGATCTGGCAGTTGGTCGTCTTGCCGGCAGAGCCCGTGTATTGGCGTTGCACTCCCACCGAGTGCTTCCCCTGCTTGAGAAAACCGGTGTCGTCCACGATCCATGTGCGAATCTCTTCGCGCCGCTGCATCGCGCCGAGCGCGTAGCCGATCGCCAAACGTCGAACGGGCTCGTCCTCCCAGTTCGATCTCGAAAGAAACGTCAGCATCTGGTTGTGCATCTGATCGGCCAATTCGGGATCCGCGCAGGCACGGGCTGCGATCGGCTCAGCGCTCTTGCGCTCACCCTCGCCCAGGATCCCGAACGCGTAGATCGCAAACGACGCCCGGCGGCGTCGGTCCCCAAGAATCTCGCCGATCTGCCCAAAGAAATCCTGCAGCCGACGCGTAGCGCCCTCATCCAGCTCGTAGCTCATGCACCTCGATCGCACATGCAACTTTCTTGGGCCAACTCCTCTGCAGTAGTACTAGATGGCCTGCGTGCATGGCGCGTCGATTTCGATCCGTCGAAGGGTTACCACGCGAACTGGTGGGACAAGACCGGAAGAGCGAAGCGCGCGATGTGGGAGTACGGCGCGAACATCATCAAGGGCGGCACTCAAGACGCCTACTGGCAATTCATGCAGCACGTGCCGTGAGTAGTGAGGGAACAATGACGAACAACACGAACAGCATCCCTGAGGCCTGGCTTGACGACGGGAAGGCGAGCCTTCTTCCGCTGCAAATCTCCGCGGACTTTCGCGACTACCTCAACACGCTGCCGTGGGTTGGGTCAGGTCTGGACTGGTCACGCCTACAACCTTTCGCGACGATCAATATCTCGCAAGCTTCGGTCGACGAACTGCTCGCGTGGACGAACTCTACTGCGCTTGGCGGTCACTCGCACATGGCGCTCTGTTTCTCGCCGAAGGAACCATGCCTTCTCGTGAAGCGAGAGGACGGCATTCGTCGCCTCGACGAGTTGTTTTGGAGGTCACCGGGTATCCGCTTTTGCTTCGGCGTTGATGTCGGAGCTGACGAGCCCCGGTCGGATTTCGGGGGCTCTCCTCCAGTACGGTGCCGGGGATCTCTTGTTCGCCAAGACTCGACCGTCGTGACGCTGGTGGGGCTCGTGATCTGGAGGCGCTTCCTCGCGACGTTGTTCCTTGTCGTCGGGGTCGTGTTACCGCCGCAGCGAGCGGCGGCGGCGGCGATCCCCGCGCCGGGCGCGACTGTCCGAGAGATCGAGCCCACGGGTACGATGCAGACCGGAAGGGCCGTTCTGGTACGACCGGAGAGCGAGGGCACGCCCTCCAACGCCTACGATTCGGTCAGGGTCCGGCACGACGACTCGACAAACCCGCACGTAACCGAAGCCTCGCGTGCCACCGTGGGTGAAATCGGAGGTTACGATCGACGCGTCGAACACGCCGATCGGCGTGGCGCCTCAAGCGAGGGGCCGATCTACGACACAGCCTCCACCATCCTTGCCGCAGAGGGAGGAACACGACATTCTTTCGCGGAATGACGTTCGGCGAGGCTTCAGAAATGGTGGAGGGGCAAGCGTTGAGCGCCCAGAGAATCGCGGCGAACCAAGCACTGAACCCTGGCGCTGCTGGATCGGGCGCATACCTGACCTCTCAAGAGGCTACAGCTAACTTCTATGCAGATCTCGCAGGAGTGCAGAGTCGCGGACTCGGTCCTGCGATCGTCCGGATTGAAGTGTCGACCGGCCGATTCAATGCGTTCGCCGCGAGCCGAGGTATCGCCGTCGAGACCCCCATTCCACGGGGACCATTCGCCGGAGCAACGGAGACGCTCAGTCCGATGGAACACATCGGCGAGTTCAACGCGATGGGCAGGTTCATCCTGCACTTATGCCTGAGGGGCGAAACATGGGAATGCTACTCGTACAAGTTCCAGTCTCTGCGGTCTCGATCGATGAGGAGCGGTTTCCGGATCGCGATACGGTTCACATTCTCGAACACCTCGTGCACTACTGCGCGAAGTTCGATCCGCTTCCAGCGATCACGGTGGTGGTCGAAGACGGCAAAGTGCAGGTCATTCGTGGTCACAAGTACCTGGCTGCGGCGCGGGCCCTCGCGAGGTCTACCATTCGGGCGGTGGTGGCATCTCCGCCATCAAGCGAGGCAGTCAAGGAGTTCCTTGCTTGCAAAGACGTAACGGTCCTCGACTGGGGAAAAGATTAAGGCGAAGGAGGATCTGGAGCGCAACCCCGTTGCCTGGCACGTACTCTTCTTTGAGCGCCCGCTGTCACACGAGGAGAAATCCGACTTCAATGCTCGCGTGGCCAGGCTGTTTTCCGGCGCTCACATCCATGTCGCACACGAGGACGCAGGGCCATTGGCTGAGTTCGAGGCCAGCACTCCCGTCACAAATCACGCTTGGGCAACTGAGCTTCTGGCCGTGTTCGCTGCTTTCAGCCACGAACGCGTCGGCATTGTGTCGTATCAGGGCGGGCGGTTCGGGCCGTTCGGACGGGGCTGATGGCCCGGAAAAAAACTCACCACATTATTGAGGTTGGTTGTCCCCGGAACTGCTCCAATGGTGGTGTGCCGGTTCTCAAGCTTTTTTTGCCCTGAAAAGTGAAGGGAGTTTGTGAAATATCCAGTTGGCCACCCCCGTTCTCGCGCAACTTCGTGAGGGCGAGTAAGTTCACGAGCCGTTAACGACGGCAGGCTAGCTAGCGCCGAGATTATCGGACTCATCTGGCGCATGGCCCGTGAGAACCCGACGTAGAGTCGTCGGCGCATCGCGAACGAGCTGGCCAAGCTCGGGCATCAAGTCGACAAATGCACCGTCGCGAAATACATGCCGAAGCCTTCAGATCGGCCGCGACGGCCGTCGCCAACTTGAGGCACGTTCGTGCGCATGCACTTGGCCGGAACCATCGCGATCGATTTTCTGACGGTGCCGACCGCGACGTTCGACATTCTCTACGTCTTCTTCGTGCTTTCGCTCCAGCGGCTCGCGTCCTGCACGTCAATGTTACCGCGCATCACTACGCAGCATCGGCCGCGCAGCAGATCGTCGAGACTGTCGGGCTCGAGTCGACCATCGGTCGTCTGATTCGCGACCGTGATGGCATCTACGGCGCAGTTTTCGATACTCGCGTCGAGCACATGGGCATTCGCCAACTTCTCATCGCGCCGAGATCTCCTTGGCAAAATGGATTCGCTGAAAGATTTGTGGGAATATTGCGGCGCGAGTTGCTCGACCACGTCATCGTGCTCGGAGAGCATCACCTGCTGAGGTTGGTTCGTTTGCACGCCGCCTACTACAACGAAGACAGACCGCACAATGTCGCTCGATGGCGACGCGCCTATGTCACGCCCCATCGAATTGTCGGAATTCGGCCGTGTGATCGCACTTCCGAGAGTCGCCGGACTCCACCACCGCTATTCGAGGGCAGCATGACCGCCGGGAATGAGTTTTTCGCCAGGACAGCGTGCGGTTCGAGCTCGGCGTGGTGCTGCCGCAGTGGGAGGACGCAGCCTACGGTTCAGCGAGCCTGCGGCGCCAATGGGATCGATTCCTCGAACGCATGCGCGCGCACCGTGCGACGCGCTTCAGCAGAAGGCAAAGAAACCGTCGAGCGTATGACCCAGACTGCGCCGAGAAAGATCGTCGGTACGACCAGGATACCGAACACGGAAAAAAGCAGGGCGCAGTCTTGCATCCGTAGGCGCGGTGCTCAATGAACCTTCTTCTCGGGGTCCGCCTCGTCGATCGCGGCGATGGCGCGCTCGAAGATGTCGACGAGGGTGAGCGCGTAGCCGGCATCGAGGGGCGGGAGGTGGATTTGAGGATGGCGGCGCGGGCGGCGGTGCGGCTTCATGATGCCTCCCGCTCTCGCCAGTGCGGCTGCAGAAGAACCCGGTTGACCTGCTTGAGGTCGACGGTGCGGGTTCGGTCGCGCACGGCTTCGAGCAGCGAGCCGACGCAGAGGTTGCGGGCGCGACGCAGGTAGCCCTCGGAGGCGCGGACGATGAGACCGAAGGCCTCGGGCGTGAACGTCGCGTGCGGTAACGCGACGGCGTCGAGCTCGCGGCGGATGAAGCTTTCCATGTCGTCGGGCGCGAGCCTGGGGACGAGGACGGAGTAGGTGACGCGCGACTGGATGTCGTGGTTTGGCGTCAGCCCGAGCGACGTGAGCAGGCCGGGCTGGGCGACCAGGACAAGGTTGTGGTTCTTGGGGAAGTCCTCGAAGAGCAAGCGAAGCCGTCGCAGGTCGTGCACGTCGATGAGGTGGGCATCGTCGATCACGGGGGGAGCATCTTGCCCACGTGGTTGATGCGGTGGGCCTCCTCGATGAGGCGCTTCTCGCAGCGGACATCGCGGCCATCGCCGTCGATCTGGAACGAGTCGCACAGGATCCGTAGCACGCTGTGATAGGTGTGCAGCGTCCTGTTGACGACGGGCGTGATCAACCGCTTAGGGTCGTGGTTGACCAGGGCCTGCTTGATGACGCTCTTGCCGGTGCCCGGGTCGCCGACGACGACGCACAGGCCGCCCTGCTGGCAGTGCACGCGCAACGTATCGAAGACCTCCTGTTGGTGCGGCAAGAGCGCGGGGTTGTCGGCAGAGAAGGGATTGCGATCGATGCCGAAGTGGGCGCGGATCATGACGCGGACTCGCGGGCCGAGTTGGGGGAGCCGGTGGCCCGAGGCCGCCGATCGTTGGCGACGAAGTCGACGGGCCGTACGCCCTTGAGCGAGAACGTGTTGTCCGCCAAGACGGTGCGATCCTGTTCGACGAAGAAGAGCTCGTCGTTGGCCTCGGACGTTGGAGACGCTCTACTCGACGGAGATGTGGCGCACGGAGCTCATCCACCTCGGCGTCTTCGACCTCGACCAAGAGCGGGGCACGGTGATGATCCGCCAGGGCAAGGGCAAGAAGGACCGGATGGTGCCGATCGGCGAGCGAGCGGTCCGGTGGATCGAGAAATACACGAGCGAGGTGTGCCCCGAGCTCGCGCTTGCTCCCGACGACGGCGTCTTGTTTTTGACGCAAGAGGGTGAGCTGCTCAGCACGTTGCGTCTCTCGCAGCTCGTGCGTGACTACGTGCGGCGAGCGGAGCTCGGCAAGACGGGAGCGTGTCACCTCTTCCGCCACACGATGGCGACGGCGATGCTCGAGAACGGCGCGGATATCCGCTACATCGAGGAAATGCTCGGCCACGCCGAGTTGTCGACGACGCAGATCTAACGGCGAAAGGGAGCGGGACGCACGCTTCGGGCAAGAGCGTGAATGACCGGTAAGAACTCGTCCAGCGGCTCTCAGCTGAGCTCAGCTCGTCCGTCGGCCCCGGCTGCTGACGCGCTGAGCTCGCCCTCGCCCGCGTCGCGGTGCTATCCTTTGACGACGATGCAACCGCTCAAAGCCCACGTCCACAACGGCCGGCTCGTCCTCGACGAGCCCACTGACTTGCCCGAGGGCGAGGTGGTTTACCTGCAACCGATGGACGGCATCGTTGCCGTCGACAGCGACGATTTGGACGATGAAGAACGAGCTGCTTTGCATCGAGAGCTGGAAGCCTCCATCGCCGAGGCGGACGCAGGCCAGACCGAAGACTTGGCTACGGTCATTGCCGAGCTGCGCCGCCAACTGTGAAGCTCGAGATCTCGAAGCGGGCTCGCCGGCAGATTGAGAAGATCCAAGGCTGGTGGAGCGAGAATCGACCGGCTGCGCGTGGCCTCTTCCTCGACGAACTCGCCACGGCAGAGCGTCACCTCCGAACGAATCCTGAACTGGGCTCGGTCTACAGCGAGCAGAAGACGGGAACGGTGCGACGCGTGCTGCTTCCGAAAACCCATCATCACCTCTACTACCGGTACCGTGCCGACCGCGACGAGCTGACCGTCCTCTGCATCTGGGGAGCAACCGAAAGAGCGTGGCCCGAAGCTCTGACCCCCCCGGGGGAGCTTCTTCCTTTAGCCGCCCTCTCCTGCCAGGCGCGACCGGGACAGCAACGGTGACCTCGGACGCCACGGCCGAACGCATCTCGCTCGGGCGGAGGATTTTGTTCAGTCGAATGCCCAACCATAGATGGCGCAAAGGGCGCAGCACTGCATGCGCAAAGTGGGCAACGTTTTCAATGTTGTCGCTCAGGAGGACCAGGCTGGCATTGAGGCCCTTAACAGTCCGGCTCTTCCTATCGAAGGATGAGCTCAAGATGCTGGGAAGTTAGCGTATGCCATCCGATGCCGAGCGAAGCAGCTGGATTCGTACCACTACGCGTAACTCTCGGGCGGTAGTTTTGCTTGTCTCTCCGTCGATGCAGGAGTGCCCCGGCGCAGAGCGCTCACGGAGCCACTGTCAGCGCAAGACGGTGCGTAACGCGCTGCTCGCGATAACGCTTACTGCGATGGGGTGCGGATCATCGAAATTCCATTCCGTACGCGATGTATCCGAGCTCAAGAACAATGAGCGGGTTTTGGTCGGCGAAGTGCGTGTGGAGGAGGGAGACCTCTCGCAGTGGGTGCCCGGGCTCTACATCGGGTCGGTCGTCGTCATGAACGACGAGGCCGCGACGAGCGGTGGAAACCCGTGGTGGGCGACCACGGTGGGCACCGATGTCGAGGACGAACGCTTCGGCCGTTCCGGCGGGGTGTTTGTCACCGCCGCACCACGAACGCGCGTGTTCATGATCGGAGTGCGGGTCTATGCAACAGCCGTTGTCGTCGGAACCAATCGGCTTCTGCAGGTTCCGGTGGAGATCCCAGCGGCTGGACCCGCATGCGCTTACATAGGGACGATCGTGTTGCGACCCGAAGGCGAAGCCTTCTTCGCCGACTTGCGCGATGAATTCGAGCTTTTCAAACAGCGGCAGCGCAGCGCAGTCCTTCGAGGATGCAAGCTTGAGCGGCTCCTCGGCCATTTGCACCTACCCCAAGACGAAACGGTGCACGCTCTGGCCGACCGCGAACCCGTACGTCTGGACCTCGAGGACCGCGGCGAGAGCTACTATGGTGTTCGAGGGCGAAACGCTTCGGAGATCCTTTCCGCCATGGCGCAAAGAGGCCCAACGACGACCGATGGGGTGGCGCATGGAGCTACCGCCTGGAAAATGGTTCCCGAGGTGCAATGTGCTCGCTACCCGGATGGTTTCCGCGTTCGGTCCGGGCGCGTGCGGCTCGAGCTAGGCGTGGTGCTGCCGCAGTGGGAGAACGCGGCCTACGGTTCAGCGACCCTGCGGCGCCAATGGGATCGATTCGTCGAACGCATGCGCGCGCACGAGGACGGTCATCGCAGGAACGCCCTGGCCGGAGCGGAAGCGCTGCGCGCAGCGCTCGACACGCTCGAGCCAGCGGTCTCGTGCGAGGCGCTTCAGCAGAAGGTAAGAGCAACCTTCGAACGTACGACTCAGGACTGCGCGGAGAAAGATGGCCGGTACGACCAGGAGACCCAACACGGAAAAAAGCAGGGCGTGGTGTTGCACCCCTAGTCGCGGTGCTCACTGCAGCTTCTTCTCGGGCTCCGCTTCGTCGATCTCGGCAATGGCGCGCTCGAATTCCGCCTGCGAGAT
>WNGA01056151.1_pt1 | contig 10816 bp, 7 predicted proteins | sample 5400061 | NCBI WGS metagenome assembly WNGA01 (sample SAMN13153366, study PRJNA577476) | soil metagenome | isolation source: 100 cm soil or saprolite under grassland replicate 2 | place: USA:California | collected 2016-06-15
ACGCCGAGCAGCCGCGCGACATGAGCGATCCCAACTACGCCTTCTACCAGCGGCTGCTGGCGATCATGCGCGAGAAGCACCCGCTGACCAATGCGGTCAGCTGCCCGCCGCGCTCGCCGCTTCCGATGTAGGCGCGCTGCGCTTCTGAAAGGGCTTGCGCCTGCCAGTGGTGATGTGCAGTGGTACTTTATCATTATGGTTGTTCTCGGTTTTGCTTCGCCCGACCGGGCGAAGCAAAACCGAGAACAAAAAGAAAAGTACCTTGCTGCCGGCTCCCTGAGCTTGCCGCCCTGAGGCACCCCCTGAGCTAGTCGAAGGGCGTGTCGAAGGGTCGAAGGGCAGGCTACATAATGCCGGCGGACTGCCCGATCGCCTCCGCGCAGCGCTTTAGGGCCGGCAGCGTATCGTCGACAAATGTAGCACGCTGGCGAGTGAGCGAGGCGACCGTCAGCGCCGCCTGGACGCGCGAGGTCGCCGTGCCCACCAGCACCGCCAGGTCGCTCACCCCGTCGGTCGTCTCGCTGAGCGACGTGTCGTAGCCGCGCATGCGAATCAGCCGCAGCCGCTCGTGCAGCGCGATCTGCTCGGCGGCGGGCAGGCGCGCGAGCTCGCCCTCGCGCGCGAGCAGATCCGCGCGCGCCGGCTCATCCAGATACGCCAGCAGCACGCGGCCCGAGACAGTGTGCAGCAGCGGGAAGGCGCCGCCGATCTCCACGGAGAGCCGCACGCGGGTCGGGCTCTCCTCCTGCACCAGCACCACCAGATGCTCGCGCTCGATCACGCTCAGGTGACACGACTCGCGAATGGTCTCCGTCAGCGCGCGCATGGGCGCCGCCGCGGCGCGCAGCAGCCCCTGGAGCGGCGAGTGCGTGTGGCTCAGCTCGAATAGCCGCAAGGTCAGCCCATACGCGCCCGTCAGCGGGTCGCGCTGGATGTAGCCACGCCGCTCCAGGGTCGTCAGCATGCGAAACAGCTCGTTCGCGCTCCGCCCGATCGCGCGCGCGATCTGCGCCTGGGTCAGTGGTACGCCCTGCGCTGCCAGACACTCCAGAATATCAAGCCCTTTTTCTAGCGCCGGCACGTGGTAGCTCGGCGCGGGCGGCGCGGCGTCGTTCAGATTGATGCTTGACATTTGATTTGCCTGCTCATATACTGTTCACTAGTAAATCATACCACAATCTTTAATATATCCTCGCATGTCGACTTGCCTGCGGCAGCATGGTACTTGCCTTCTTTTTTGTGTCTCTTTTTCGCCCCGCAGGGGCGAAAAAGAGACACAAGCAGAGGAAAACGACCCAAGCGCGTGTCTTCTTCTAATGAATCTTGCGCAAATCATCGGGTAGCCCGCTTCAGCGGGCGTTGCTGGATAGCGTGGCGGCTTTAGCCCCGCGCGGGTGCCGATGCGACATACCCCGATTAAATTTTGAAAGTTCATAAGAATGAGATCTATGATCACACTCACCGGAATTACATGGAATCACACGCGCGGCTTTCTGCCGCTGGTGGCGACTGCGCAGCGCTTCAGCGAGCTGCACCCCGATGTCACGATCGAGTGGCATAAGCGCTCGCTGCAAGAATTCGCCGACGCGCCGATCGAGCGGCTGGCCGAGCGCTTCGATCTGCTGATTATCGATCACCCGTTCGCCGGCTACGCGGCCACGCACCCGACGCTACTCGCGCTGGATGAGTTGCTGCCCGCGGCATTCCTGGCCGACCAGGCCGCCAACAGTGTCGGCGCATCGCACGCCAGCTACGCGCTCGGCGGGCACCAGTGGGCGCTGGCGATCGATGCCGCCACGCCGGTCAGCGCGTATCGGCCCGATCTGCTGGAGCACTACGCGACGCAGCCGCCCGCCACGTGGGACGACCTGCTGGCGCTGGCGCGGCGCGGTTTGGTGGCGCTGCCGGCGATTCCGATCGACAGCCTGATGAACTTCTATATGCTCTGCATCGGGATGGGCGAGCCGACCTTCGGCAACGCCGAGCAGGTAGTAGGCCCGGATGTAGGCGTGGCTGCGCTGGAAATGCTGCGCGAGCTGGTGAGCCTGTGCGCGCCGGCCTGCCTCCATCGCAACCCAATCGCCACCTACGAGGCGCTCACCGGCGGCGATGATCAGGTCTACTGCCCGTTCGCCTATGGCTACTCGAACTATGCCCGCCCGGAGTATACCACGCGGCCGCTGCGCTTCGGTGGGCTCGTGCGCCTCAACGGCCGGCCGCTGCGATCGACGCTGGGTGGAACCGGGCTGGCGATCTCGGCCAGCTGCCGGCATATACAGCCGGCGCTCGAATACGCGCAGTTTGTGGCTAGCCCCGCTTGCCAGCGTGGGATGTATACGGTCAGCGGCGGCCAGCCCGGCCACCGCCAGGCATGGCTCGACCCGACGCTGAATCAGGCCACCGGCAATTTCTTCCTTGACACGCTGCCAACGCTCGACGACGCCTACCTGCGCCCGCGCTACCTTGGCTACATCGCGTTTCAGGATCACGCCGGCCCGGTCGTCCAACGCTACCTGCGCGCAGGCGGCGACCCGCGCACAACGCTGGCCGAGATCGACGAGCTGTACCGCGAGTCCGTGACAAGATGACAAGATGACAAAATGACAGTGTCTCTCATCTTGTCATCTTGTCATCTTGTCAAAAAGAAAATGGGTTCTATCCATGGAGATAACTCTACCACTCGACGGTCTGGTGGTGCTCGACTTCAGCCAGTTCCTGGCCGGCCCATCGTGCGCGCTGCGCCTGGCCGACCTGGGCGCGCAGGTGATCAAGGTCGAGCGCCCTGGCGCGGGCGAGCTGGGACGACAGCTGTACATCAGCAACCTGGCGCTCGATGGGGACAGCACCCTGTTTCACTCAATCAATCGCAATAAGCGCGGCTTCGCCGCCAACCTGAAAGATCCGGCTGATCTGGCGCGTGTGACGCAGCTGATCGCGCGCGCCGATGTGCTGATCCAGAACTTTCGGCCCGGCGTTATGGAGCGGATTGGCCTGGATTACCCGGTAGTGCGCGCGCTCAACCCACGGCTGGTGTATGCCACCGTCAGCGGCTACGGGCTGGAAGGGCCCTGGCGCGACAAGCCCGGCCAGGATCTGCTGGCGCAGTCGGTCTCAGGCCTGGCCTGGCTGAATGGCAACGCCGACCAGCCGCCCACGCCATTCGGCCTCTCGGTGGCCGACATGCTGGCCGGCGCGCATCTGGCGCAGGGCATCCTGGCATGCCTGGTACGACGCGGCATCACCGGGCGCGGCGGGCTGGTCGAGGTCAGTCTGCTCGAGTCGGTGCTCGACCTCCAGTTCGAGGTACTGACCACCTACCTCAACGATGGCGGCAAGCTGCCGCAGCGCAGCCGGATCAACAACGCCAACGCCTACCTCGGCGCGCCGTACGGCATCTACGCCACTGCCGATGGCTTCCTGGCGCGCGCGCCGCTGCTGGCATACGGCGACCCGCGGACATGGTTCACGCAGCGCGATGAGATCAAAGAACACCTGGCGCAACACCTGCGCGCGCGGCCAACCGCCGACTGGCTGCGCCAGCTTGAAGCCGCCGACTACTGGTGCGCCGATGTGCTGACCTGGCCGCGGCTGATCGAGCACGAAGCCTTCCAGGTGCTGCGGATGACCCAGACCGTGCGCCGCCCCAACGGCGCCACGCTGGAGACCATCCGCTGCCCCATCCGCATCGACGGCGCGCGGCTGACATCGCCGCTCGGCGCGCCCAAGGTCGGCGAGCACAACCAAGAGATCGCGCGCGAGTTTGGGCTATAAACGATAATCATTTGAAACATATCCAAAAAGGGAACGCCATGTTCCAAGATCAATTCTTCGAAGACTACACGATCGGCTTCACTCGCCAAACGCTCGGCCGCACGATTACCGAAACCGACATCGTGCTGCACGCTGGGCAGACCGGCGATTTCTTCCCGCACCATATGGACGCCGAATGGTGTAAAACCCAGGATTTCGGCCAGCGCATCGCCCACGGCACGCTAATCTTCAGCGTGGCGATCGGCATGACCGCCGGGGCGATCAACCCGCGCGCGATGTCGTATGGCTACGATCGGCTGCGCTTCATCCGGCCGGTCTTCATCGGCGATACCATCCGCGTCACCGCCACGATCGCCGACAAGCGCGATCACCCCAAGCGGGCCGAGAGCGGGATCGTGGCCGAGAAGATCGAGGTGCTCAACCAGCACGATCAGACCGTGCTGGTCTGCGAGCATCTCTACCTGGTGCAGCGCCGCGACGAATGACGTGTAGAGACGCAAGATTTTGCGTCTCTACACGTCACTCGTCCAGAGGGAGGTAGCCAATGGTGACGATCCCAACGCTTGAGCTGAATTACCGCCCGCAGCTGCCAGCCAAGGCCGACTACGGCATCGGCATCGTTGGCTGCGGCGGGATTGTGAACTACGCCCACCTTCCGGCCTACGCCGCGCACGGGCTGCGGGTGCTGGCCTGCTACGATCTGAATGCCGAGACGGCCCGCAAGACCGCCACCGATCATGGCATCCCAACCGTCTACGAATCGCTTGACGCGCTGCTGGCCGACGAGCGGATCGAGATCGTGGATATCGCCGTGCCGGCTTGGCATCAGCGCGCAATCGCCGAGCGTGCCCTGGCCGCCGGCAAGCACCTGCTCTGCCAGAAGCCGCTGGCCGAAGAGCTGCCCGACGCAGTGGCGATTGCGGCTGCCGCGCGGCAGTTTGGCCGCAAGGTAGCGGTCAACCAGCAGATGCGCTGGAGCGCCGGCGTCGCCGCCGCCAAAGACCTGATATCGCACGGCATAATCGGCCAGCCGACCGACGCGCAAATCCAGGTCTCGGTCACCACGCCTTGGCATATGTGGCCCTGGCTCAAGGTCGCGCCGCGCCTCGAGATTATGTATCACAGCATCCACTACCTCGACAGCCTGCGCTACCTGTTCGGCGACCCGGCCTGGGTCACCAGCCGCCACGCGCGCTACCCCGGCCAGCCCGAGACCGGCGAGACCAAGACTGTGACGGTGCTCGACTACGACTCAGGCTTGCAGGCGCTGGTGGCGGCCAACCATCACGATCATAGCGGCGACAGCTACGCCACCTTCCGCTTTCTCGGCACAGAGGGCCTGATCAAAGGCACGATCGGCCTGCTCTACAACTACCCGAATGGCCGTCCGGACACGTTGCAAGTCCACTCGACCCGCCTCGCGCCGGATACATGGTTCGATATCAAGCTGGAAGGGCTATGGATTCCCGATGCCTTCATCGGCCCGATCGCCTCGCTGATGGACGCGATCCAGCGCGACGGCACGCCGATCACCGATGTCGCCGATAACCTGGGGACACTGCGCGTCGTCCACGCTGCCTATCGCTCGGCGCAGGAGCACCGTTCGATTCGGCCGGAGGAATTAAGAGTTAAAAGTTAAAAGTTCAAAGTTGAGGCGGCACTCGTCTTCGGCTTGTGCTTCGGTTGTTCTTGCGCCCGGCCGGGCGCAAGAACAACCGAAGCACATAAATAGGAAGTACCATGCTGCCGCAGGCTAGAGGCGCTTGAGTAGTGCGTCGTACTCGCTATGTGAGCCAATCCAAAACCAGTAGATTTCCTCAGGTTCACGGAGGCCCAACGCACGATAGCCAATACCGATCCGTACCGAATAAATTGGTTGGCGCTGATTGACGCGCTTGAATTCTAAACTAGGATGATAGGGATCGGCCTGCCAGATTCTGTACGCACGCACCGCTTGTTCTTGTACGTGTACTGGCATACGGTCAAGCAGCGTGCGGAAGTCCTTTGTAATGCGTGACCTCATGCGTTCACATCATCTGGAGGAAAGAGTTCTTCCAGCGGGCTGGTCTGACCAGAAGCAATATCGCGGCGGACTAATGCGGCTAACCGATCCCACTGGTCATCTGTCGTTGCGCGAAATTGTGCGTCCCAGGCAGCATCATCTGCCAAATCAGCAAGAATCCGACGCGCTATCGCGTCTTGCTGAGGGGTTGGAAGCTGTTCGATAGCCGCAATTGCTTGTTGCAATAATGTCGTCATAAAATGTCTCCTTATGAGCAACGCTCACAGTAGCACGAAGGAGTCAACACATTGTGCGTCTCCAAGAAGTATAGCATAGGGAAGAGCTACGAACAACGAATTGCAGAAATACAGACGTGCCGCTCAACATGACAATGCGCTTTCATTGTTTTCCAGGAGTACCCGATGCCAACACTCAAGATCAAATATCGAACCTTCGATGGCTTTGAGCGCGCAATCGCCGCGCAGACGGCGCATTTCAGCGCGCTGCGCCCGGATGTCGGCTTCGAGCTGAGCCACGGCGGACCCGAGGAGATCTACGCCGAGATGGTCGAGCAGGGCGGCGCGACCGATGGCCGCTACGACGTGATGCTGACGCTGACTGACTGGCTGCCCGACCTGATCCGCCGCAAGGGGCTGCGCTCGATCGACACGTACCTGGCGAGCGACCCGCCTGAGGGCTGGCCTGGCGGCTGGAGCGATTCGGTGCTTGGCTTGCAGCGCGATGCGCAGGGCGCGATCTACGGCCTGCCCTATCACGATGGCCCCGAGATATTTCACTACCGCACCGACCTGTTCGGCAACCCGGCCGAGCAGGTGCGCTTCCAGCGCCTGCTCGGCTACCCGCTGCGCCCGCCCGAGACCTGGAGCGAGTTTCTGGATGTGGCGCGCTTCTTCACCCGGCCGGACGACGGGCTGTATGGCACGGTGGTGGCCGGGCTGAACGACGGCCACAACAATGTGTACGATTTCCTGATTCACCTCTGGAGTCGCGGCGGCCAATTATTGGATGAGCGGCTGCGCCCGGCCTTCGACAGCCCAGCCGGCCATGAGGCGCTCCAGTTCTATGTCGATCTGCTGACGAAACACAATGTCACGCCGCCGCGCGCGCTGGAGTACGATAGCGTGGCCGCCGGCGTGGCCTATGCCGCAGGCGAGGGTGCCATGATGCTGAACTGGTCGGGGTTTATGGCGGTGGCGCAGCTGCCGCCGAGCACGATCATCGGCAAGACTCGCTCCGCGCGGCGAAGGGCCAGATGGTCGCCACGCCAGCTTGAATGTCTACTGGGTGATGGCGATCTGCGCCGGCAGCCGGCAGCCCGATCTGGCCTGGCAGTTCCTTCGCGAGACCGCCGGCCCGGCGATGGACAAGGTCACCTCGCTGGCGGGCGGCACCGGCGTACGCCTCTCGACCTGGAACGACCCGGAGGTGCGCGCGCAGTTCCAGTACTACGAGGAGCTGGAGACAGTGCATCAAGGCAGCGACACGATGCCCGGCATCCCCGAGTACCCAGCGATCAACGAGGTGCTCAGCCGCATGACCTGGGATGCTGTGCAGGGCCGCACGGATGTGGCCGCAGCGCTGCGCGAGGCATCGGCCGAATGCGCGACGCTGCTGGCTCACTATCAAGGCTGAGGTAAATCGTGCGATTGCACGTTTCCAAATGAAATCTTATGCCAGCACAGAATCCTACCACACAGCATCCTGGGCCCAGAGGGCACCCCGCGGTGGAGTGTCGCCGCAGCGGCACGGAACCGCGTATCGAAGGGTGCGGCGCCAGCGAACCCGCACCCTTCGATACGACCTACGGTCTACTCAGGATACTATCTGGCAGAGCATTGCGCTGTAATTCTAGAGCTTTCGGGTAATCAGCGATTATGCGAATCGATGCGCCTCGGGGTCGGCGATATCGAAGCCGATCGCGTCGAGCCGTGGCCAGAGCTCATCGGGAATGCGATGCTGAGACAGCTCGACCGTCTGCGCGATCCGCTCGGCGCGGCTCATGCCGACCACAGTCGAGGTAATGCGCGGGTCGCGCATCGAGAACTGAAGCGCGGCGGCGGGCAGCGGCACGCCGTACTCGGCGCATACAGCCGCCATGCGCCGGGTGCGATCGACCATCTCGGCCGGCGCATCCTGGTAGGCATAGCGCGCGTAGGCATCCGGCCCTTTGGCCAGCATACCGCTGCCATACGGCGCGGCGTTGATCACCGCCATGCCGCGCCGCGCCGCGATATCGAGCAGCGGCGCGGCCGAGCGGTTGAGCAACGTGTAGCGATTGTGGGTCTCCAGCGCGGCGAACGCGCCGGTCTCGACGTAGCGGATCAGCATATCGACCGGCCCGCCGGAGATGCCGAGATGGCCGATCGTGCCTTCATCCTGGAAGCGTTGCAGCACCTCCAGCGCGCCGCCGGGGCCCATGACATTCTCGAAGGTGGTGTGCTCGGGGTCGTGGATGTACATGATCTGGATGCGATCCAGCCCGAGCCGGCGCAGGCTGCTCTCGACCGAGCGCTTGATCTGGTCGCCGCTGAAGTCACCGGTCTGGAGGTTGCGATCGGCCTTGCTGGCCAGCACATAGCCCGCCGGCAGGCCGCCCAGCTCGCGCAGCGCCAGCCCGATCCGGCGCTCGCTCTCGCCATCGCCATAGGCTGCGGCGGTGTCGATGAAATTGATCGGGCCGCCGAAGGCCGCCCGCAGCGTCGCCAGCGCCGAATCCTCCGGCACGCTGTAGGCAAACGTCTCGGGCATATCGCCGAGCGGCGCGCAGCCGACACACAGCGGCGTGACGCGCAGGTTGGTTGGGCCGAATGGAACACGTGGAAGCGAGCCAGCTGTCATTGAAGACCTCCTTTGTGAGTTGAGAGTGACCAGTGACGAGTGATGCAGTCAATCCATGGCTGCATTGCAATCATCGCGCGTAAGGGCGGGGTGATCCCGCCCGCGATGATTGCAATGGCCGGCAGTGCCACATTGATGAATCACTGTCGGCGCTGCGGGAGCGACCACCTTGTCCCACTAGGCACGTCAGTTTCCCGGTTGCTCCAACAGCTCGACCGACCGCCGCGCCATGTCAAGCTGTGCCCCGCACGAGACACGCACGATCAGCTCGGGCGGCAGCACCACCCGGCGCGGCGCAACTGCGGCGCGTGGGCCGGCGGCGCCCGATAGCGATGGTTCGAGCCGCTCCAGCAGAAATTGCGCGCCGATCGTGCCGAACGTGCGGGCCGGCTGCGCCATCACCGTCAGGAATGGGTCGAGCGCGGCGGCTATCTCGATATCGTCGAAGCAGACCACCGCAATGTCGCGCGGGATGATCACCTGGGCCGCGCGCAGCGCCTCGATCACCCCAACGGCCAGGAAATTGTTGGCGGCGAAGATCGCGGTTGGCCGCTGAGCATCCGGCAGCGCCAGCAACTGCCGCGCGGCGCGTGTGCCGCTGTCGCGCCGATACACGCCATCGATAATCAGCTCGGGCCGCATCTCGATGCCATGATCGCGCAGCGTGTCCAGGTAGCCGCGCCGCCGGTCGCGCGCGGTTGGAACTTCCGGATCGCCATTGACCAGCGCGATCCGGCGGTGGCCCAGGCCGATCAGGTGCTCGGTCAGCTTGCGCGATCCGCCAATATTATCACCGATCACCACATCAGCCGGCACGCCGTCGATCGCGCGGTCGAGCAGCACAAACGGTGTCCCGCGCTGCACCAGCAGATCGAGCATTGGGCGCGAGCCATTGCCGGCCGGGGCGATCAGCAGGCCGTCGATGCGCCGGCCCAGCAGCGCGTGCAGATACTGGCGCTCTTTCTCGACCGACTCATCGCTGTTGCCGAAGATCACAGTGTAGCCGTTGCGCTGGGCCACATCCTCGACACCACGGGCGATCTGGGTGAAGAACGGGTTGCCAATGTCGCTGACCAACAGCGCAAGTGTGTGCGTGCGCCCACGCAGCAGCTGACGCGCCAGCGCATTCGGCACAAAGCCAAGCTCGCGGATGGCCTGTTCGACCCGCTGGCGCGTGGCCGGGGCAACGCGCGCGGGCTGGTTGAGCACACGCGAGACAGTCATAGCCGATACGCTGGCGCGCGCGGCCACATCCTGAATCGTCACGTCTGTAGGTGTTTCATCCATGCGAATGTTATGCGTATCACAATCCAGATTGAGGTTGAGCACTTTGTTGTTTCATAGCATACACCATTGTAATCGGTCATGTCAACTAGTAAGTATGATCTTGTAAACCAAGTATTGACAATTGACAAGACTCTATGCTATAGTAATGTTATCGATAACATTCATCGCAAGACAGCTATCCGATCTCGCCAGCAGGCGCTAACGTCCGAATCAGGTGTTCCACGACGCGCTGGTGTTCGTTATCTCGTTGCGCCCCAAAATGGTACTTTTGTGTCTGGTAATTTCGCCCGGCCGGGCGAAATTACCAGACACAAGGTGAGAATCCGTGGGAGCGAGCACGAGTTCAGAAAGGAGGTATGCGGGAGTCGACTACTCCGTCAGGCCATCACGGTAGATGCTCTGTAGAGCCGGCGCGCGACCGGCAACGATTTGGAGGGTTACATGGCACACTCACACGAGGAAGAGCTTGCACGCGAATTGACCCGCCGTGGCCTCAGCCGCCGTGAGGTTCTCAAAATCGGCCTCCGGCTAGGCCTGGGCGCCACCAGCTTGAGCGCGCTGCTGGCCGCCTGTGGCGGCTCAGCACAGCCAGCCGCCGCCCCGACCGCCGCACCTGCGGGAGCGCCCGCCGAGGCGCCCACCGCCGCGCCCGCCGCCGCCGAGGCGCCCACTGCCGCGCCCGCCGCTGCCGAGGCGCCCACCGCCGCGCCCGCCGCCGCCGAGGTACCGACTGCCGCGCCCGCCGCCGACCAGCAGGCCTCGATTTTCGATGAGGGTGAGGGCGCGCAGGGTCCCTGGCCCAAGCCCGCCGTCGCCGAGCCGACCACGAAGGTGACGCTCAGCGTGTCCCACGCCTGGGACGCCACCTTCATGAAGCGCCAGGATCAATTCGACAAA
>WNGA01012779.1_pt1 | contig 10815 bp, 11 predicted proteins | sample 5400061 | NCBI WGS metagenome assembly WNGA01 (sample SAMN13153366, study PRJNA577476) | soil metagenome | isolation source: 100 cm soil or saprolite under grassland replicate 2 | place: USA:California | collected 2016-06-15
CCGGGCGCGTGGAGCAGAGCCGGGGTCTTTCCGACCGCCTCCTCCTTCGAGTAACCGAACATCCGCGCCGCTCCCGCGTTCCAGTCGACGATCTTTCCGTCGAGATCGGTCACGACGACTCCGTCGAAGATGTGATCGAGGTAACGGGCCTGGCGCTTCAAGGTCATTTCCATCAGCCGCCGCTCGGTCACGTCGCGGAAGCTCCAGACCCTCCCGACGGTCTTGCCGCCGATCTTCTGAGGCTGCGAATAGCGCTCGAAGATCCGGCCGTCCTTGAACTCCAGCCAGTCAAAGCTCTTCGAGTCGGGCTGCGCGTAGAGCTCCTTCACTTTCTTGATGAACCGCTCCGGGTCCTTCAACTGATCGAGGACCCACGCGAGCGCGCGGTTGTCGTCGCGCGACTGCGTGATGAAGTCGGGAATCCGCCACATCTCGACGAACTTGCGGTTGAAGTTCGACATCTTTCCGTTCTCGTCGACGACTAAGATGCCGTCGGTCGTCGCGTCGAGCGTCGCTCGGAGAAGCGACAGGCTCTCTTCGATCTCCCGGTCCGCGCGGCGACGGGAAGTGACGTCGCGGAACGACAGAACTCTCCCGATGCTCTTTCCCCCGAGCATCTGCGGCCGCGTGTAGCGCTCGAAGATCCGGCCGTCCTTGAACTCCACGACGTCGAAGGTCGGCGCCTCCGGCCGAGCGTACGACCGCATCGCCAGCTGGACGAAACCGCCCGGATCCTTCAGCTGATCGAGAACTGCTTCCATGAGGTCGTCCCGGTGCGCGGCTGCGGCGGTCTCTTCGGAGAGCTTCCACATCTCGAGAAACTTCTTGTTGTAAGTGAGGATGTTGCCGTCGTGATCCATCACGAGAATCCCATCGGCCGTCGAATCGAGCGTCGCGCGCAGAAGTGAGACCGATTGCTCGAGCTCTCTCTGGATGTTCTTCCGCTCGGTGACGTCGAACGCCACGCCGATGACGCCGTAGATCTTGCCGTCGGCGTGCCGGAGAGGCTCGACGTGGGAGGCGAACGTTCGTCCTTTCCACTCGGTCTCGTAGGTGACTGACTCTCCGGCGAGCGCCTTGCGGTGCGCCGCGATCGCGTGAAAATCCTGATCGGCGGTTCCGAAGTAGTCGAAGAGCGTCAGACCGTTGAACTGGTCCGGCCTCTGGTCCAGGTTCGCCAGGCCGGCGCCCATCGAGGAAGTGAACCGGAGGTTGCAGTCCACCGACCAGAGGACCGCCGGCATCTGCTCGGCCAGGAGCCGGACGCTGACCTCCTTCTCGTGCAGTGCCTCGCCCGCCTCCTTGCGTTCCTGGATCAGCCGGCGGCGGAGCTCCAGCCGGGCCTCGACCTGGCGGGACAAGGCGCGGAGCGCGGTTTCCTGCTCTTCCGTCAGCTGGCGCGGGAGACGGTCGACCACGCAGAGGGTTCCGAGCGCATGGCCTTCGGGGGTTCGCAGCGGAGCTCCGGCATAAAAGCGGATCTTGGGATCGGTCGTGACGAGCGGGTTGCCCGAGAAACGCGGGTCCTTCGTCGCGTCCGGCACCACGAAGAGGTCGCGCTGCAGGATCGCGTGCGCGCAGAAGGCGAGATCGCGCGGCGTCTCCTGTGCTTCGAAGCCGACCTTCGCCTTGAACCACTGCCGGTCGTGATCGATGAGAGAAATCATCGAGATCGGGGTCCCGCAGATCTGAGACGCGATCAGGGCGAGATCGTCGAAGTCCTGCTCGGGACCGGAATCGAGGATTTCGAGGTCCCGGAGTGCCTCGAGACGGGCGTCTTCATCGGCTGGGAGGGCCGCACGCATACGCGAACTCCCGGTTTTTCTGACGAATCAATCATAGAACACGACCGTATCGCGTCTCCTGAACGTTGAACTTCGACCCTTCAACCACATTTTCGGGCTCCCAGGCGACCTACTGAGTACTTACGCCTTGAGAAACAGGACTCGAGGTTCGGTCATCTCTTCCACCGCATAACGCACACCTTCTCGTCCGAACCCGGACGCTTTCGTGCCGCCGTAGGGGAAGTTGTCGATCCGCATCGTCGGGGCGTCGTTGACGATCACTCCGCCGACCTCCAGACGGTCGAACGCCTTCATGGCCCTCGAGATGTCCCGCGTGAAGACGGACGCCTGGAGGCCATACTGGCTGTCGTTGGCCCGCGCGAGCGCGTCGTCGAACCCGTCGAACGCTTCGACCGTTGCAACCGGGCCGAAGACCTCTCGCTCGCGAAGCTTTGTTCCGTGCGGGACGTCGGCAGCGACGATCGGCCAGAGTTTCGCACCGTCGCGCCGGGGAGGCAGGAGGAGCTTCGCCCCCGCCCGTCTCGCTTCTTCCGCCCAGGATTCGACCCGCACCGCGTTCTCCAAATCGATCATGGGTCCCAGCGTCGTCGAAGGCTCGGCCGGATCCGCCGGCTCGAGCCGCTTCGCTGCCGCCAGAAACGCCGCGACAAACGACTCGTAAATCGGCCGCGCCACGAACAGCCTCTGCGCCTTGATGCAGACCTGGCCTCCGTATGCGAAGGCGGCGATGGCGAGGTTTCCCGCGGCGGCCTCGACGTCCGCGTCCTCGCACACGATGGCGGCCGCGTTTCCCCCGAGCTCGAGGATGACCTTCTTGCGGGCCGCCTCCTCCTTGATCTTCCAGCCGACCACGTCGCTCCCGGTGAAGCTCACGCAACGGATCCGGTCGTCGGTCCAGAGTGGTCGCGCGACGTCGGGGTCCGCGTGGACGAGAGAGAACGCGCGCTTTGGCCAGCCGGAGGTTTCGACCGCGCGGGCGAGCAGGTCCGCCGTCACCGGAGTGCGCGGGGACGGCTTCAGGATCACGGGGTTGCCGGCGGCGAGCGCGGGCGCGAGCTTGTGGAGCGCGAGATTGAGCGGGAAGTTGAAGGGCGTGATCGCCGTGACCGGGCCGACGGGAAACCGGCGGACGGCACAAAAAGCGCCTTCGCCGCGCGGCTCGATGTCCACCGGGACCACCTCGCCTTCGAACCGCGTCGCCTCCTCCGAGGCCAGCCGGATCGTCGTCAGACCCCTCTCGAGCTCCGCATCCGCGTATCGGCGCGGCTTTCCCGCCTCGGCGATGATCGTCTCGACGAATTCGGCGCGCCGGGCCTCGACCTCGTCCCGCAGCCGTCGCAGGACTTCGGAGCGGCGGTGCGCCGGGAGGAGGCGCGTCTCTTCGAATCCCGCCGCCGCCGCGGCGATCGCCCGCTCGATCTCGGCAGGACCGGCTTTCGCGACCCGCCCGACGAGCTCGCCCGACCAGGGCGATCGCACCTCGATCCACTCCCGGGTCGTGGCCTCTTCACCCGCGATGCGAAGGGGAAGATCTCTCGAGTTCAAAGCGCAAAGTCCAAAGCGACCCGCCGATCTACTTCGCGACCCCGATCCGTTCGCGGATCGCCGGCGAAAGTGGAATCAAGTCGCGCGACTTCCTCTGTGCCCGGTCGTACGCGGCGAAGAACGCTTTCGGGCCGGCTGCGAGCGCGCCGCGAAACGCCTCGAGCCCGGAGTTCTGGATGATCCCGTCGCAGAGGAAGGCACCCGCGGGCCCCGCAATCCGCTGCGCGAACTCCGGCCGCTGGATTTCGGTCATGAGCGCCATCCGCGTCTCGAGGTCTTTCTCCGATTCCACCAGCCTCTCCGCGGTGCGGTTCAATTCGGCAATCGAACGCTTCATCGGCTCTCTCAGCCAGACGGAGAGGGGGAAGAAGTTTTCGTCGACATGGAAGAGGGCGGGCGGCCCCTGTTCGGTCGCGATCTGGAAGAGCGGCGCGAGCTCGCCGAGCGACGGGTCGCGCCGGATCCAGGCGGAGCTTCCCCTCCGGTAGTTGGACCAGGCCTGACGGAACGCCTCTCCGGCGACGAGCCGCGCGAGGCGCTCGATCTGGTTGTCGACCGTTTCGGAGGCGGACTCGCCGAGCGCGCGGGAGAGGTCCACGATCATCGCTTCGTCGCCGTCGGGCCCGACGACGACGAGATGGTCCGCGAGGCCGGCGAGACCAAAAGAGAGAAGGACCTGCAGACGTGCGGAAACCGGCCGGTCGGCCGGGAGGAGCGCCGCGGCGCGTTCCGCCGCCATCCGTGCCAGGTCCGCCTCCCGGGACGGGAGCGCGGCGAGGAGACCCTCCCAGCGCGCCCGGCCGGCGCGGATCGGGTGAAGATCGAAGACCCCGCTTCGGGCCTGCTCGTCGAAGGCGGCCGCGAGATCGTGGTCGAAGGTCTCGAGCGTCCTCGCCGAGTCCTGGACCGAGAGACGCACCGCCGGGAGGGCTTCGATCGCTTTTGCCTCCTCGGCGTCGAATGCCGGGCGCGAGAGGAATGCGAGGAGATCATGGGCGGCGCGCGAATTCACCCGGATCTCGATCGAGTGCTTCGCCGCCGGTGGCGCCTCGTACGGAGCCCGGGAGGTCCCGGTGACCGGGCCGGCCGTGGGCGCCGAAGTGCCGCACCGCAAGGCAGCGGACGCGGCGAGAAGGAAGAGAGCCGCCCTTCCCGTCATACCAGGATCGCCCCCACCGCGGTCTCGACGTCGGAAAAATCGGAGAAGAGCGCGTGCGGCCGCTCGGCCGCGAGCTTCTCCGCCGGCGTGGGGCCGGTCGCGACCGCGATCGCCCGGGCGCCGAGCGAACGCCCGCACGCCACGTCATGCACCGAATCCCCGATGATGACCACGGAGCCGGCGGAAAACTCCTTCCCGGTCGACTCGCGCGCGCGCGCCAGAGCGATCGGAGGCAGGCAGTAGCGGTCGGGCGAGTCGTCTCCGAACGCCCCGAATCGGAAATATCGATTGAAGCCGGGAGGTTCGAGCTTGATCCGTGCCCCGCGCTCGATGTTGCCCGTCAACAATCCGAGGGTGACCCGCGGCTCCGCCGACAGCCGCTCGAGCAGCGCGGGAACCCCCGGCTTCGGCACCACCGCTTCGGGCCGGAGCCTCCGGCGGAGCTCCTCGACGTACCGGTCCAGAACGTCGGAGAGCGCCGTCTCGAAACGCTCGGCGCCGACGGATTCGAGCACGAGCTCCCGAAGGATCTGCGGATCGGTCTTTCCCGAGAAGTCGTTCCCGTCAGACGATCCCTCCCAGCCGAGCACGGACGAAAGCGCCGCGAGGATCGATTCGCGCGCGACTCGCCCGGCGGACACGAGAGTGCCGTCCACGTCGAAGAGCACGAGGCGATCGGAGTTTTCGGCCATCAGCTCCCGGGGCCCGGATCATACGAAAACTTCTTCGCGTGCCATTCGCAGATCGCGACCATCCCGCGTCTCCAGTATGCCCATTCGTGCCCGCCCGGCTCGAGAACGACCTCGGTCGGAATGCCGTGCTCGTTCAAGTACGACCCGAGCTGCGCCGCGACTCCGTCGAGCCCGTAGAAGTCCTCCGTGCCGGCGCGAAGGTGCGCCGAGAAAGGAGGCTTCTCGAACCGCGCTTCATGGACGAGGTCCCAGACGTCGTTCGAGGCGAGGGTCGAGGCGTCGGGAGGATTTCCGAAGACGCGTTTTAGGGTCAGCCGCGTGATCCAGCCGTATCGCCGAATGTCCTCCGGATGGATCGGGATGAGCGCCCCGGAAAGCGATGAGACCGCGCCGAAGAGGTCCGGATGTTTCAGCGCGATCTTCACGGCGCCGTAGCCGCCCATCGAGATACCGGTGATCGCACGCGCCGCCTTCCCCGGCAAGACGCGGTAACGGGTCTCGATCTCGCGAATGAGGTCCCCGGTCAGGAACTCCTCCCACCGCCTCTTCCGGTCGAAGGAGTCGGAGAACCACGAGCCGGGCGCTCCGGGCGCGACCACGAGGAACTCGGGAAGCCGTCCGTCGGACATCCGCGCGGCGAGCTCCGCCGTGACGCCCCGGTGTTCGAGCGTGCGGACGTTTCCGTACCCGTCGTGCAGAAAGACGAGCACCGGATAGCGGCGAGACGGGGAACGGGCGTAAGACGGCGGCTCGAAAACGAGGTAGCGCGCCGGTGAAGGAAGGCTCGCCGTCGGAACACGGACGTAAGAGACGGCGGGCGCCGCGGCGGTCGCGCACGCGCTGACGAAGAGGACAGCGAGGAAAGCTCCCTTCGCCGTCATCGTCTTCGCCGTGATCCGGAGCGAAGGGATCCCTCGCTATCGCGACGAGGGCGCGGTAGCGGATGACGCCGCAAAATCCTTGTCGTCGCGCGACGGGGACACGGCGACGTTCTCGAAGAGGATCCGGACCGGACGCCCCGTGAGAGTTTTCTCGATGGAGAGCGAGATGCCGCCGAAGGTCTTCCAGTCTTTCCAGAGCGCGGTCGTGGGCTCTTCCTGCGCGCCCTCGAGAACGTACTGCCACTGGACCATGCGTCTGCCGTCGCGCGTCACCCAGAACCAGTAGACGTCTTTCGGCGTCAGGCCGACGTTGTCGAAGGAGAGGCGCACGACGTCGCAGAGCGCGCCGTCCGGGCCGGTTTTTTCCCCTTCGTAGTCGCGGTGCACGCCGGGGTCGAAGACTTTCCAGGGCGCCAGGAGCCAGTAGGTGTCGTTGATGAAGCGCCCGTAGGCGGATTCGAGGAGCTTCTTCTTCTCCTCGCCCTCGACCGCCCGGCCGTTGACGAACGCGCTTCCGTCGCGAGAGTTGACGTTGAAGTAGACCGCGAAGGGAGCCCCCGACTTGTCGCTGCCGAGGAGCCGGTAGTCACCGGTGTACCGATCCCAGACGTGATGGAACTCCGCCACGCGCGTGCCCTCCCGCTCGACGACGAAATCGAAGCGGAGCTGCCGCGCCTTTTCCCAGGCGGCCTCGCCGCCGAGCGCGGCGACGAGCTCGTGGGCGACCCGGTCCGCCTTCTCGTCGGCGAGAACCCGTCCCGGCAGAACGAAGGACGCGATCGCTGCGGCGCCTCCGAGGAACAGAGCACGAGGTCGAAGTGTCTTCATCCCTCGATCATATTTGACTGGGTCCGCGGCGTTCGCTTCGCGAACGGCGGACAGAGTCCAAATGGGACCTGCCGGCCTCTCTCGGCCCGGTCGATCGCAATAAACTCTGGCGATGGAGCTCGACCGACTGCCCGTGGAGATGCAGTTCGCGCTTTCGGGCGAGGGTTTCCGGGCACGCCGACGGCTCGCCCTCCCCTTCCTGACCGTCGACCCCGGCGGATTCCCGCGAGCGGCCCTTCTGACGTTGGGGGAGGTCCGCGCCCGCTCGCGCACGGTCCTCGCCGTAGCGGTGCGCGCCGGCAGCCGCACGGCGGTCAACCTGATCCGGCGAAAGACGGCGACGCTTTTCTACCTCGCCCGCAACAAAGCGGTCTGGGTGCAGACGAAGGCGGGGCGCGGGCACGCCTCCGACTTCGATCCCGACCGGCAGATCTTCCCTCTCACGATCGTTCGGGTGAAGGTGGACCGTCCCCTGCCGGAAGAGGGTGCGGTCGCGCTCGCCGGAGGCCCGACGTTCACCGCGCGGGGCGCCGAACGGCTCTTCTCCACCGAGCTCTACGAGGAGCTCGGCGGAAGGGCAGGCGTCCGATGAAGTTTCACGACCGAACCGTCCTCGTCACGGGAGCGTCCCGGGGGATCGGCCGCTCCGTCGCTCTGCGTTTCGCGGAAGAAGGCGCGCGGCTCGCGCTCGTCGCGCGCACCGAGACCGAGCTGCTCCAGACCGCCGATGCCGTCGAACAGGCCGGAGCGCGCGCGATCGCCATCCCCACGGACATCCGCGACCGCGGCGGCGTGCAGGCCTGCGTCGAGCGAGCGGAAGCGGAGCTCGGCCCGATCGACGTCCTCGTCAACAATGCGGGCGTGTTCCTCTGGCGTCCCTTCCTCGAGCTCTCCTCGGAGGAGTGGGAGCTGGTTCTCGAGACGAATCTGACCGGCGCCGCGAATTTCTGTCGCGCGGTCCTGCCCGGCATGATGCGTCGCCGGCGCGGCCGCATCGTCAACGTGTCTTCGATCCACGGGATGCGCGGGGAGGCGAACCTCGCCGCCCACAGCGCCGCGAAGTTCGGACTGATCGGGCTGACGCAGAGCCTCGCGAGAGAGTTTCGCAGCTTCAACATCGCCGTCAACGCGGTGTGTCCGGGCACGGTCGAGAACAGGGAGGACGAGACCGGCGCGCCTTCGCGGACCGAGCCGCTGGCGGAGAAGCTCTGGCCGCGTGACGTCGCGCGAACCGTGCTCTTCCTCGCCTCCGATGACGCCGCCGCGATCACGGGCGCGGCGCTCGAAGTGTTCGGCGGAACGCACCTGACGATCCAGCCGTGAGTGTCCGGCGCTGCCCGTGGGCCGAGGGCGATCCTCTGCTACAGGCGTATCACGACGCGGAATGGGGCGTTCCCTCCTTCGACGACCGGCATCTCTTCGAGCTTCTGACCCTCGAAGGTGCGCAGGCGGGCCTGGCGTGGCTCACCATCCTGCGAAAGCGCGACGGCTACCGGCGGGCGTTCGCGGGATTCGATCCCGCGGCCGTCGCCCGATTCCAAGCGCGGACGATCGATCGGCTTCTTCGGGATCCGGGAATCGTCCGTCACCGCGGAAAGCTCGAGTCGGTGCCGTCGAACGCCCGCGCCCTCATGAATATCCGGCGTGAAGCCGGCTCCTTCGGGAAAGAGGTCTGGAAGCTCGCCGGCGGCAAACCGAGGCGCAATGCGTGGCGCTCCCCCGCGCAGGTCCCCGCCGAGACCGCCGAGTCGCGCGAGATGAGCCGCGAGCTCTCGCGCCGCGGATTCCGCTTCGTCGGACCGACGATCTGCTACGCGTTCATGCAGGCCGTGGGGATGGTGAACGATCACCTCGTCGGCTGCTTTCGCTACCGGCAGGTCGGGCGATGAGCGCGACCGCCCGGAATTCTCCCGGGAGTCCGTCGGGGAAAGAGGACCGGGCCGGCCGGCTACTTCGTCGCCGCGATCGCGCCGGTCGGCAGATCGCGGTACTCGAGCTGGATCGATACCGGCGTGAGAGGAGTGCCGTCCGCCTCGGCGTGCGGATAGATGAAGTAGTTGAGCGGCTCGGCGCAGGGCGGCGGATCGAGTCGCAGGTCGCGTCCCACGGTGAACTGGATCCGGTCAGGATCGAGATTGCCGAAGAGGTAATCGCGCCGCGCCAGGTCCGCGCTCTTCGACGCCTCGGACGCATCCACCGGCACCCACCCGATCCCTTCCAGCCAAAACTCCGCCCAGCAGTGATAGCCCGGAATCGTACCGGCCGGATCCTTCTTGAGAGGGAAGCCGATCACGAAGCGCGCGGGGATCCCCTCCGCTCGGGCGAGCGACATGAAGAGAGAGTGGAAGTCTGTGCAGTTCCCCTTCTGCACGTCGCAGGCGCGCTCCGTGTCGCCCATTCCCCAGCCGGGCGTCGTCTTGTCGTAGATCATCGTGTTGACGAGCCAGTCGTAGATCGCGTGCGCCTTTCCCTCCGCCGTGCCCTGGCCCCACGTGATGCGCCGCGCGAGGTCGCGGACTCGCGGGGACAACGTCACGAGTCGATTCGGCTGGAGATAACGGGAAAGGTCCTCCGGGCGCGGCTCCCGCCGCGACGCAAGTGTGAGTTCCGGACGGAGGACCTCCGCGCGCTCGGCATCGAAACTCACTCGGATCTCGAAACGACCCGAGCGCGGTTGCATCGCCGAGAGATACAGGTACGAGTTGCCATGCTCCCGCTCGCGGCGGACGCTCCACGGATACGGGCTGTCGATCTTCAAATTCCGGATTCGCTGGAACTCCGTGTCGGTCGGGAGGGGAACCCAGAGCTCGAGTCGCTCGGTACCCGCCGGTACCTTCTCGATCGTCGCGACGTAAGTCGCTCGGATCGAGCGGGCGGATGGCTCGCGAGACGGAGGCGAAGCCGAAGCTGCCGCCAGAGCGGTAAAGGCAAAGAGGACGATTGCCCCGGATTTCATGGTCGCCTCAACTCTTCTCGGCGACGCGCACCCACACCCCGTTCTTCTCCTCGTAGTTGTAGCGCGCCTTGCCGTCAATCTTGTGCACGGCCGTGTCGGTCACCGCGAGCTTGTCGCCGTCTTTCTTCAGGAAGAAGTCCACGTCCACCATCGTCCCATCCGCCGCCTTGAGGTCGACGCACGCGAAGTAGCGGCCGTCGGCGAGCGCCTGCAGTTTGTCTTTGTGGACGCGGACGAGCTCGAGGCTCCAGGTCTTGCTCAAGACGTCGTCCCGCACTTCGAAGCGGCCACCGGACGTCTTCGATTTCTCCTCGACGTGGGCCCGGATCGCCGCGTCGATGTCGTCCGTCGAGAGCTTCTTCCCGGACGGGGGATGTTCCTGGGGATGTTCCTTGGGGTGCTCTTTCTGTTGAGCGAGGGCCGAAACGGCCGGAAGGGCGGCCGACAACGACACCGCGAGAGCGAGCGAAAAGAACCTCTTCATGATGACTCCTTTCGTAAATGGTCTACGTACCCGGCAGGTGCCAACCTCCGGTTCTGCAACGGAATTCCTATTTCCCCAGGATCATCCTGACCGACACGAGAAGGAGAAACGCTCCGAAAAGGCGCCGGAGCGTCAGATCCGAGACGGGCTCGACCAGCCTGGCGCCGACGAAGCCACCCACGAGAAGCCCGGCCGCGATCAGCAGCGAGTACCGCACGTTCAAATTGCCGTTGCGGTAATAGACCCATGCACCGAGCGCGCCCACAGGAAGGAGGATCGCGCCGAGCGAGGTCCCGACGGCCGCGTGCTGCGAGAGCCGGTAGAGCAGCACGAGCGCCGGTACGATGATGAGCCCGCCCCCGATCCCGAACATCCCGGCCGCGACGCCGGCGACGACCCCGATGGCCACGAGACCGAGCATCTGCATGTCGTTCCTTTCTACTGAGAGAAGGCTTCCGGTGCGCC
>WNGA01012784.1_pt1 | contig 10813 bp, 12 predicted proteins | sample 5400061 | NCBI WGS metagenome assembly WNGA01 (sample SAMN13153366, study PRJNA577476) | soil metagenome | isolation source: 100 cm soil or saprolite under grassland replicate 2 | place: USA:California | collected 2016-06-15
CGACGGGTTGAGCGGAAGGTCACCTCAGCGGGCATACTGTCAGACGACTGGCTGGCGTGGCGCAATCTGGCAGCGCAGCCGACTTGTAATCGGCAGGTTGGGGGTTCGAGTCCCTTCGCCAGCTCCAGGTCAGAGGCACCTTCCGGCCCTCTGTCACACCTTTCGGCTAACCTCTAGGCTAACCATTGCGTCGATTCTCGTTAGCCGGAGGTGCACAGGAGTGGCGATCTACGAGCGCCGCGACGGCTGGGAAGTCCGCGTGTACGCCGGCGTCGACCCGGTCACCGGCAAGCCGCATCGGATCAGCCGCCAGGTCGACGGCAGCCGCCGGAAGGCCGAGAGGGAAGAGACCAGGCTCAAGGCCCAGGTGATGGACGGCCGCCACCGCGGCGCCCGCGCGAAGACCCTCGCCGAGCTGGTGGACACGTACCTCGACTGGCGCGAGCACAACGACAAGCCGATTGGCCCGCGCACCCTCCAGGGTTACCGGGCGCTGGCCGATGCGAGGATCAAGCCGGGCCTCGGGAAACTCCGGCTTCCCCAGGTCGACCCACCGGCGCTGGATCGCTTCTACATGGCCTTGCGCAAGAACGGCAGCCTCCGCAAGCCAGGTGAGCCGCTGTCTGCCAGCCGGCTCCGCGACGTGCACGCGGTCATCTCCGGCGCCCTGGCACTGGCGGCCCGGTACGGCTGGATCTCCTACAACCCGGCGACGTTGGTCAAGCCGCCAGCTCCGCAGAGCGTCAAGCGGCCGATGCCGACCAAGGCGCAGGCGCGAGAGGCGCTCCACGCCGCCGCGAAGGAGGACCCTGAGCTGTACCTGTTCCTGCGGCTGGAGGCGACCACTGGGCTTCGGCCCGGCGAGGTCTGCGCCCTGTGGTGGGGCAACTTCGACCTGGACGCCGGCGACCTGGTGGTCGGCTACAACGTCGTGCACGCCAGGGGCCTGCCGGACGGCTACGTCCGCAAGCGAACCAAGAGCCGCCACGGCGATGACCGGCCGATCGCCCTCGGCAAGACGACAACCCGGCTCCTCAAGGACCACCGGGCCCGCTGCGAGGCCAGGGCGCGCGGGTGGGGCGGCGAGCTCTCGCCCGACGCCTACGTGTTCAGTGCGGACGAGGCCGGCCGCCGCCCCTTGCGGGTGGACACGATGACGCGCCGGTTCGGCGAGCTGGCCGAAGACCTCGGGCACGGCTACACGCTCTACGGCTTCCGCCACTTCGTGGCCACCCAGCTCGGCGCCGTGGCGACCACCGCGACGATCCGTGAGCGGATGGGCCACGGCAGCCTCCAAGTGACCAGCGGCTACGTCCACCGGGTCAGCGAGGCCGACCGCGAGGCCGCACGCCACATGGATGCCCTTCTCGACAGGGAGTAGACACAGCCGCCTTTGCGGGGACAGCACGCGTGCAGCGATTGCGCGTTGGCAAGGCGGATTGGCCATCAGCTCAGGCTGTTGTTCCCCCGTTCTGGGTGCGCCAGCGGCGCCGGCGAGCTGGTCAGCATCGACCCCACGCCCGCCCAGCCGGGCTCGAGGCGCCTTCAACGAGGGCCGAACGGTTCGTGCTGCTCTGCGATCCAGGCTTCCACTTCACCGCGGCGGTATCGCACGAACCTACCGACTCGAACGATGGGCGGCCCATAGCCCTGCTCAAGCCGCCAGCGTCGAAGCGTGCGCACGCTCACGCCGAGCCATACAGCTACTTCCCGCTCGCTGAGCAGGGCAGACGGTTCCTGTGTCAACGGCTCCCCTTGGGCCGGTCTTGGGCGATAGTCGGCCCGGTTCGACGTGCTCTGCGCAACTTCCATTGATCCCATCTGCCCAGCTTGCTCGTTTTTGACAGCGGTTGACAGCGAACGGCATTGGATGTAGTACCGCAAACGGGCTAGGTCGGTCAGCCTTCGGGCCGAAGGTCTCCCCTTGGACCGGTCACCCCTGAGGCTGACCGGCCGGCCTTACCCAGAGGGACATGAAGGGGGAAGGAGGCACCTGATGCCGCGCCAGCGGGGCCGCAAGCCCATCCCGTCGCCGCCCGCGGAGGACCTGCGGTGCCTGTACGTGGACAAGCGGCTGAGCTGCAAGCAGGTCGGCGCCAACTACGGCGTCTCCGCGCCCACAGCGCAGCGCTGGCTTCGCAAGGCCGGCATCCAGCAGCGACCGTCGTGGGCCACGACCGTCTCGGCCGCGTATCTGCGCGAGCTGTACCTCACGCAGGGCCTGACCGCAGCCGCGATCGCCGCGCGGGAGCAGGTCAGCACCGCCTCGGTGCGCAAGGCGCTGCGCGACCACCAGATCCGGCGAGCCACCACCGGGCCAGCGCCGATCCCACCTCCACCGGTCGCTGAGCTGCGCCGCCTGTACGTCACCCAACGGCACAGCCGGGACGTCATCGGCTTCCACTACGGCGTCTCGGAGTCGACGGTGCGGGCCTGGCTGCGCGCCGCGGGGATCCGCCGCAAGCCGCCGTCGTGGGCCACGACCGTCTCGGCCGCGTATCTGCGCGAGCTGTACCTCACGCAGGGCCTGACCATCGAGCAGATCGCCACGCAGGAGCGGGTGGGGCCGATGGCGGTGTGGCGTGCTCTGGTCGCGTTCGACATCCCCAGGCGTCCCCATGGCCGCCAGGTCGCCCCGCCGGTGGCCGCCTTGGAGCTGCGCCGCCTGTACCTGGAGGACCGCTGGCCGATCCGGCAGTTGGCGGCCCACTACAAGGTCAGCTACACGACCATGCGCCAGCGGCTCGCCGCGGCCGGGATCCCGCTTCGCCCACCGGGGAACCGCTGGCGCCGGCGTGGCCGCCTGGCCACCCGTGCCGCCGGTCCCCGTGCGCCAGATGGCGCGGCTCAGGATGGCCCCCGCCCGGGGGCCGGCGGCACCTCCACCTCGCACAAGCCCAGGAGGCCCAGGGATGCGGCGCGTGTCCGCTGAGTGCGCCTGGCCGCCGGGTTGCGGCCAGCCGGCCAGGCTCGACGTCCTGGTGACCGTGCCAGGCGAGCCGCCGCGGCCGGCGATGCAGGTTGGCAGCTTCTGCGTCGGGCACGCGGTGATCGTCGGCATCGACACCCAGGCGCGCCACGGCGGGGAGCTGTGGTACGCCGCGCCTGTTGAGGTGGCGTGCTGCAGCCCGGCCAGGTCGAGCTGATGGATGCGGTCACGGTCACACTTGGCCGCCGCGACGCCGTGGCCATCCGTCGACTCCTGCACGACATCGGCCAGGGGGCCGTGACGTGTCACCGGACGATGGAACGGCGCGATTTCCAGGCGATCGCATGGCTGTTCCGCGAGGCGAGTCAGAACGGTGCCCTTCCCGGAGCGACGCGGCAAGCAGCGGGCGACTGGTTCGCCTACCTGGAAGACCGCATCGGATAGCCCTTGCGCCCGCTCACCGCGGAATCGCCAGGCGCTCGCCGCCGCCTCGCCGCGGCCACGCACACAGACTTGTATCTGCGATACGTCCGGCCGGCGCGGAGCGCTCGCGCCCGCACGCTCACCTGGCCGCCGTTCGCGCCGGCGCGAACGCTCCCCCGGCTTCCAGTCGAGCAGGAGAGCAATGCACCAGCCGCCGCCCGGGTGCCCCCACCCCCCGGCCGGCCTGGAGGCCTCGGCGAGGCGGGATGCTCCATAGGCCACCGTGGGCGCGCATGGCGGGCTTCTGGGCGGTTTTCAGGGCCGGATGCATGGGTTTCCTTCCTTGCCGGAGCTGTTGGCCCGCCTGGAGGCCCGCGCCGGCGAGGACCAGCGCTCCGCTGCGGCGGCAAGCGCCTAAGTGGCGGCGTTGCTGCTGGTCAGCGGGCCATGGGACGCAGTTTCCGCCTCCGGGTCTGCTCGGTCGCGGTGGTCGCTGACAGGCCGGCGTAGTCACTGAGCAGGCCCGGGGCGCTGCGGCGCCTGTCAGGCGGGCTGACAAGGTGACAAGGCTAGTGATAGCCGGGTTGGCTGCGGCGGCGGTGGACGTCGGGCCCGGGCGCCGAACTCGCCGGCGTCCAGGTCGACAGCGACCTTCTCGAGGCACCGCCGTTCCGTGGCCGTCCTGCAAGTGAGGCCGTCGTCCTCACCGTTGCTGACCTGGGATGTTACGTTAGGGCAAGATAAAGTTACGAACCGGGCGGGAGAAAGGGTGCGGGATGCGGCTGGTTGGCTATCTGCGGGTGAGCACCGGCGTGCAGCTTGACGGGCTCGGTCTGCCCGTGCAGGAGAAGGCCATCCGGTCGTGGTGCCGCCAGCACGGCCACCGGCTGGCCGGCTGGCACCGGGACGAGGCCCTGTCCGGCGCCAAGGACACCGACGCCCGGGTCGGCCTGGCGGACGCTCTGAACGACGTCGAGGCCGGCCGGGCCGATGGGATCGTGGTCTACCGGCTGGACCGGCTGTCACGCGACGTGATCCTGCAGGAGGAGGTCCTCCGCGAGGTCTGGCGCATGGGCGGCGAGGTCTTCTCCACCGCCGGTGGCGAGGCCAACCTCCGCGACGACCCGGAGGACCCCAACCGGCGCCTGGTCCGGGTGATCCTCGGGGCGATCGCCGAGTGGGAACGGCACATGATCGCGCTGCGGATGACGCGCGGCCGGGCGCTCAAGCGCGAGCGGGGCGGCTACGCCGACGGGCGGCCGCCGTACGGGTTCAAGGCCGAGGGCAAGGCGCTGGTGCCCGACGTGGCGGAGCAGGCGACCGTGCAGCGCATGCGCGAGCTCCACGGCCAGGGCGAGAGCCTTCGTGGGATCATCGCCGTACTCGAGGCCGAGGGCCGGCCGGCCAAGCAGGGCGGCCGCTGGCACCCGAAGACTGTCGCCGCCGTCCTGGCGCGCAGCGGGACGTAGCCGCCGCGCGGTCGTCCGCGATGTCGCCCCTGGCCCCCGCTGCCGCGCAAACGAGCGTTCCGCGTCCCGGCCGGCGCTGTAGAGATGAGACAGGGCGAATCAGCAGCGACCACGGTGACCACGCCCAACGTCCCCCGGTCGAGAGCTCACGGGAGACGATCGATCCCGGTCCGCCATAAGGCCCACGCACGACGCAGAGCCGCAGAAGACTGGCGGTTCATCGGACGCGGCCACCGTCGAAATCGGCCAGTATCAGCAGCTCTCCTCGCTCCGGTCATCAAGAGCAGCAGTAACTGTTCAGGTCCCGCGCCTGTGTGGCGGGGACCAGCGCGTTTGCGGCTCCTATCAGATTGAGCGTGTCTGCTCTTGCTGCTCTTGCTGCTCTTGCTGGCCTTGCTGGCCTTGCTGCCAGCGCTGGCGGTTGATGCCGTAGACGAGGGCCCGTTGGCCCTTGAGGACCATCTCGCGCTCCAGGCGCTCGCCGAGCCGTTGGGCGACCCGGATCGAGGCGGTGTTGGCGGGATGGATGAGGCTGATGACGTGATCGGCGCTGAGCTGGGTGAAGGCGTAGGCCAGGATCGCGTGGCCGGCCTCGGTGGCAAACCCACAGCCCCAGCGGTCACGGGCCAGCAGCCAGCCGGCTTCTAGGCCTGGCCATCCTTCCGGGTTGTACAGGCCGGCTCGGCCGATCAGCCGGCCGGTTGCCTGCTCGATGAGCGCCCACATGCCATAGCCGCGGAGCTGCCAGTGGCCCAGCATGCCGGCCAGCGCCCGCCAGGTGGCCGCGCGGTCGGCGGGGGTGCCGTCGCCGATGTAGCGGCTGACCTGTGGGTCGGCGTAGATGGGGGCGAGGGCGTCGAGATCGGCGGCGGTGAAGCCACGCAGGATCAGGCGCTGGGTGGAAAGCGTCGGGATGGTGATCGTCGTCATGGTGGTCGCCTCTTGGTCGGCTGACCTGCAGCGGCTCGCTCGCAGACTAGGATGCTGCGCAACGCCAACGTCCGCCAAGACCGCCGCGCGGTTTGACAGCTTGACCGCACCAGCGGCGGCGGTGTAGCTGTCGGGTCGGCCCACGGGCAAGCGGGCCCGGATGCTGGCTCGGCTGCTTGTGGAGGCCATGGTTTCTGCGCGCGATCACGACCTGGCGGCGATGGTGGCGGTTCAGGCCGCGCTCATCGGCGAGCTGCGGGCGGCCAACGCCGTGCTGCACGCCAAGGTCGGCGAGCTTGAGCGGGCCAATGCCGCGCTGGCGGCCCGGGTCGGCGAGCTGGAGCGTCGCCTGGGCAAGGACTCCTCCAACTCCTCCAAGCCACCGTCGTCTGACGGGCTGGGCAAGCCCACGCGGGCCCAGCGGCGCGCGGCCGATCAGGCTGCGGAGCGCCGCAAGCCTGGCAAGCAGCCCGGCGCGCCCGGCGCTCATCTGGCCCAGGTCGCCGAGCCTGACCAAGTGGTGGAGCATGTGCCCCAGCGGTGCGGTGGGTGCGGGCAGGGCCTTGACGGTGCGGTGCTGGTTGGGGTCGAGGCCCGGCAGGTGTTCGACCTGCCGCCGCTGCGCTTGAGCGTGGTCGAGCACCATGCACAGCGGCGCCGCTGCGCCTGTGGGCAGGTGACCGCCGCGTCGTTTCCGGCCGAGGCCCGCGCGGCGGCCTGCTACGGGCCCGGGGTGCGGGCACTGGGGTGCTACCTGCTGGTCTACCAGCACCTGCCCGTTGACCGGGCCGCGCAGCTGTGCTCGGACGTGCTGGGGGCGAGTATGGCGACCGGCACGCTGGCCGGTGTGGTCAGCGAGGCTGCCAGCGGGCTGGGCGGGTTCGTGCAGGTCGTGGGTGAGCAGCTGGCCGTCGGACCGGTGGCGCATTTCGACGAGACCGGGGCCAGGGTGGCGGGGCGGCTGCACTGGGTCCACTCGGCCTCGACCAGCCTGCTGAGCCTGTTCACGGTGCATGCCAAGCGGGGCAAGGCGGCGATGGACGCCGCTGGGGTGCTGCCCCGCCTCAGCGGGGTGGCGGTACACGATGGCTGGTCGCCGTACTGGCGGTATGAGGACCTCACCCATGCGTTGTGCGGCGCGCACCTGCTGCGCGAGCTGGAGGGGATCACCGACGAGCCCGGACAGGGCTGGGCGGCGGGGATGGCCGAGCTGCTGGTCGATGTCAAGCTGGCCGGCGATCGGGCCCGCGCCGCCGGCATGCGGCAGGTCGACGACGATGTGCGGGCACGGCTGCGGGTCCGCTACCAGCGGTTGCTGGCCGACGGGCAGCGGGCCAACCCGCCACCGGCCCGGGCCAGGCGCCGTGGGCGCGCCCGCCGCTCGCCCGCCGCCAATCTGCTGGCCCGGCTGGACGCCCACCGCGACGAGGTCCTGCGGTCGATGGACGACACACGCGTGCCGTTCGACAACAACCAAAGCGAACGCGACCTGCGGATGGTGAAATTGCAACAGAAGATCTCCGGCTGCTGGCGCACACTGGCCGGAGCAGACGCGTTCCTGACAGTGCGCAGCTACGTGGCAACCGCCCGCAAGCAGGGCGTGAACCCGCTTGCCGTGCTGCGCCAACTGTTTGAGGGCAACCCCTGGCTACCAGCTCCCGCGGGGTCCTGAACAGTTACCTCCCGGCTTGACTGCGTCGCATTATTCGAGTTCCAGTTGAGCACCTTCTATGAATGCACTACGAAGCTTAATGTATCGATCGAACTCGCAGCCCTCCCCCCGTATAACGTAGTCGGTGAGTTTCTCCAGGGATTGCCGCGTGTTCGGGCTGGCGATGAGCAGGACACGACCTTCTTGGTTTAGCACCTCGACCGCAGTCTTCTGGATCTCGGCGTCCTTGCCAGCCTCTTTAGCGTCACATGCCTGCGTAGTCGCTCGTATAAATTCCACATAGACTACCCGACGTTGGTCCTGGATCTGGGCCGTCCTTTGTGACTCAAACTGGCGCTTGACGCTCTCGTTGGCCCAGTAACCACCTAACGCGGCAGCGCCAACGGTGCTGAGTAGACCCGTTATGGCAACAGCGATTACGATGAATGGAGTGCCACTGCGATCAGCTGTACCTGCCATGGCTATAGTCTCAACTCCTTGTTGTCGAAGTCACCGGCCGCGGGGGCGGAGCCGAAGCCATCGAACCCCTCGGCACTGCTGCCGACCCTCGCCTGTCCTGGGAGAACAGCGGGGCGCCCGCGAGCCCGGTGGCCGAGCGAACAAGACATTGCGCGCGCCGGCATCGGAGATGATGCCGACGTCTTCGAACGGCGCCCCGACCACCAGATCTCGGCGCCAGCGTTGTTGAAATCGGCCCGTAGCTCCTGTTCACCGTGGTGTGACCCTCCCGGGGAGCCGCAAACGAGAGCGGCAGCGACTGACCAGATGGCGGCCACCGGCACACGGACGAACACAATCGGTAGCCCCGGCATATGTCCCACCTCATATCGAGCGGGTACCGCCAAGCCGACTCGACGAGTCTTCTGTGAGCTTGAGCCGCGCACGCAGCCAAGGCAAGGGTCCGTATCCACTCCTCCTCGCCCAGCAGACAGACCCTCGAACGGCCCCGAGACATCTGCCACCAGGAGGTGCGTGGCAAGCAGGGAGAAGCAACGGCACCGTCTCCTCCATGCGGCCGAGCTCGACGATGTCGAGTTGCCATAACTGCATCGGCGCGTCCCGCTCCACCGCCGGTAGTCCGACCGCTGCCAACCTCGAGTCGTCGGATCGATCAGCCCATGCCGGAGCAGGATCCGGTAGACCGTCATCCACGCCGGCACCTGCCCCGGCAGCCAACTACGGCCCGGCTCATACTCCCCAACGATCATCGATGGTGGTGCAGACGGTCTGATCGCAGCTGGGCGTATCGATGGCGACACCGCCACCGCGCCCAAAGGTGAGGCTCGTCGCCGCATCGCGGCAGGCCAGTTCTTGGGGCACATTGCCGACGCGAGCCTGGTGGCGACGTTGAGCAGCTGAATCTGCGATCGTCCGACAGGACGTCGCCTTACCAAAGGGCCCCGTTGAACCACTTATCCGGCAGGGTCCTGAACAGTTACGAGCAGCAAAGGCTTCAACCTCTCGGCCGGCATGGCGCTGTAACTGATGTCGAGACAGGTGCCACGGTAGGAGGTAGGCGGTGGACTTGGGGGATGGATCGCTGGCGGCTGGAACCGTGGCAGCCGCCGGATGGTTGGGCAGTCGCGCGTGGCGCCGGTTCGGCCGAGAACTCTGGCGGCTCACCCGCACAGCCATTGAGGGCCGCCTGACCGTCAAGCGGGAACGGGCCCGTCGAGACCGGATCGTGGCCGTGGTCACCGCGTTGCCGGCGGGAGCGAAGCTAGTCGACCAGACCGCTGACGGGTCACGGCTCACGATCTGCTTGCCCAGCCACGCTCCAACACGCAAGGATCCCCACCATGACCGCTGATCCCTCACCCGACCAGCCGGCGAAAGACCTTGAGGAGCTGGAGGACCTATACCGGCAGGAGGCCAAGAAGGTGATCGCGTTGCTGCTGTGGCTCGGTGCGACGTGGGACCTTGCCGAAGACGCCACTCAAGAGGCATTCCTGCAAGCGCAGCGATGCTGGACGAAAATCCGTCGCTACGACAAGCCCGGCGCGTGGATCCGCATGGTCGCGGTCCAGCGGTTCCGCAATGCTTACAAGCGTGGACTGCGGGAAGTCCCCTGGGCCAGCAATCCCGATGAGCCTGCCGAGGACCCTGGCCTTGAACTCACTGCCGAGGTGGCGGAGGTATGGCAGGCGGTGCGCGCCCTGCCCCGCAGGCAACAGGAGGTGGCCGTCCTTCGCTTCCAAGGAGGCTTGAGCATCAACGAAATCGCCGAGGCGCTGAACGTCACCCCAGGGACCGTGAAGACGCACCTGCATCACGCTCGGGTCCAACTCGCCAAGCGACTCGGCGAAAACGATCAAGGAGGGACGCAATGAGCCTTGAGGAGCGTCTGCGCCAAGCCGGCAGCGCCGTCGAGGCGCAGGTCGCCGCCCGGATCGACACGGCCAAACTGCTTGCTGATCTCCGCCGCCGCGAGCAAGTTGCCTCGTTGTGCCCAGTGGCTGTCGGCGTTGGGGCGTCCACAGGTTCCATCGCCGCCCCAGGGGAAATGGTGGAGTTCGCACGCGCGGTCGTCGGCGGAGACCCAATCGCAGTAGCTCGGTTCGAGCGCGATGTACTCCGCCCAATCGAGCCGCAGTCCAATGCCACACTACAGGGCAAGCGCGGCGACAACGTCAGCTTCGCGCACGAGCTGCGCCGCCGGCTGGCAGCGCTGCGAGTGCTCAGCGAAGCCATCGAGATCCGCGAGAGCGAAGCTGCGGTGGACCGGCTGGTCCATATGCTCGTGCAGGAGCTGTACGACCTGAGGCAGCTCGAGTCCGCCATGCTGGGCAGCCCGCGACGCGACGCGCTGGATGACGTCGACGTCCTGGAGACCGCGCAGGCGGCCGCGCTGACGGTCGGATGGGCGCGCAAGAGCCAGATCAGGGTGCAGGGCTCCAAGCGCTCGCTGCGCATCCGCTTGAACCCGACCATGCTGCGCCAGGCGCTGGAGAACCTGATCGACAACGCGGCGACCTGCGGCATGGGCGCCCCCGTCGACGTGGTGGTCCGCTTCTCGGTCGCGCGGCGCGTGCCGGGCATCGAGGTCCTGGTGGCCGACCGTGGCCCGGGACTCGGTCGCGCGCCGGACCGCCGGCTGGCCGGCGGCGTCGGCCTGCAGCTCGTGCGCCAGTTCGCGCAGGAGGCCGGCGGCCGGCTGTGGTCGCGCGACCGCGAGGGCGGCGGCGCCCTGTTCGGCCTTTGGCTACCCGCCGGCAGGCTCACCATCGCTGGGGCATAGGTGATGCGACCGAAGGTGGTGAAGTCGCCGGCGTCGAGGTAGCCGGTGACCGCCTGGCCGATCGTGTCGCAGGGAATCTCCATGGCTGGAGCCTACGGGCCGCCCTGACAGGCCAGCTCGGCGCGACGCTACCGCAGGGAATCGTCCATTCC
>WNGA01012785.1_pt1 | contig 10813 bp, 11 predicted proteins | sample 5400061 | NCBI WGS metagenome assembly WNGA01 (sample SAMN13153366, study PRJNA577476) | soil metagenome | isolation source: 100 cm soil or saprolite under grassland replicate 2 | place: USA:California | collected 2016-06-15
GCGCAGCTCGGCGAGGTCGCCCGCGACGAAGCGCCGCAGGAGCTCGAGCTGGGGACTGCGGACCTCGACGTCCTCGTCGTGATGTAGAAGAACGCCAGACAGAAGCCGACCAGGATCAGCGCCGCGAGCGGCACGCCGCGATCGTCGTTCAGGACCCATACAGCGACCAGGATCGCAACGGTCACCAGCGCGATCCGCAGGACGACGAGGCCGAGCTGCGGCGCGGAGAGACCCTGGGACACCCGGCTCTGCCGCGTGCGCAGGGCGAGCGCCGCGTACGCGCCGATCGCGATAAGCGCGAGGATCCAGCCCACGGTGTCGCTGTAGAAGGTGTTGGTCAGCCCGAGGATCTTCGGGTCGTTGAGGTTCACGGTGCCCGTCTCGCCGAGCACCTTGAGCTGCGCGCCCGGCCAGGCGAGCAGCCCCGCGAGCGTCACCACGAACGACGGCACGACGAAGCGCGTGAACACGGAGCCCTGGAAGAGCCCGATCGCCATGCCGGCCGCGACTGCCGCTGCGATCGCCAGGTAGGGCGACCAGCCGTGCTTCACGTTCAGCACCGCCATGATCGCGGCCGCAAGCCCGCTCACGGCGCCGACCGACAGGTCGATCTCGCCCAGCAGCAGTACGAGCACGATCCCGATCGAGACCAGGCCCACCGCCGTCATCTGCAGGACGAGGTTCGACAGGTTGACCGAGCTCATGAAGCGCGGTTCCTGGACGTAGAAGACCAGCCAGATCACCGCGAGGGCGAGGACGACGCGCAGCTCGGCGAGGTCGCCCGCGACGAAGCGCCGCAGGAGCTCGAGCTGGGGACTGCGGACCTCGACGTCCTCGTCGACCGTTGCGTCCGCCGTGCTCATCGCCGTCCTCCGTTCCCCGACGATCCCGTGATCGCCGCAACCACCTGGTCCTGGTTGGCTTGCCCGGCGACGAAGTCGCCGGCCTTCTTCCCGAGCCGCAGCACGAAGATCCGATCGGCCACCTCGAACACGTCGGCCAGGTTGTGGCTGATCACGAGCACCCCGTAGCCGCGTTCGCGCAGCCGCTTGATCAGCTCGAGCACCTGCGCCGTCTGGCGCACGCCCAGCGCCGCGGTCGGCTCGTCGAGCATCACGAGCTTCGGCTGGCCGAGCAGCGAGCGCGCGATCGCCACCTGCTGGCGCTGCCCGCCCGACATCGTGCCCACCTCGGCGCGCACGTCGGTGATCGTCACCGCGAGGTTCTCGAGCAGCTCACCGGTCTGCTTCTCCATCCCGACCTCGTCGAGCTGGCGGACCACAGCGGCCGGCCCGTCGCCGGTCTCCTCGCGACCGAGGAAGAGGTTCTCCACCACATCGAGGTTGTCGCACAGCGCGAGATCCTGGTAGACGGTCGCGATCCCGAGCGCCACCGCGTCGGTCGGGGTCGTGATCGTGACCTCCTCGCCCTCGAAGGAGATCGTTCCGTGGTCCGCCGGGTGGATGCCGGCGATGGTCTTGACGAGCGTGGACTTGCCGGCGCCGTTGTCCCCCACCAGCGCCACCACCTCGCCGGGGTGAACCTCGAAGTCCACGTCGCTGAGCGCTTGGACCGGACCGAAGCTCTTGCTCACCCCCTGGAGGGAAAGCACGGGAGCGCTCCCGCCTTCGTTCATCTTCTGACTCTCCTCTCAGTGGGGCGGCCGGGGGCGCGCTGGGGCGCCCCCGGCATTGTTCCCCACAGGACCTACTGGATGCCAGCCGCCTTGCAGCCGGCCGCGTACTTGCCGGTGCAGATCTCGTCCACCGACCAGAACTTGTCCTTGATGATCGTGTCGTTGATGTTGTCCTTGGTGACCGCGACAGGGGTCAGGAGGATCGACGGCACCTGCTTCATGCCGTTGTCGACCTTGTCATTCGCCCCGCTCGGCGTCTCGCCCTTGGCCAGCGACACGGCAAGCTGTGCCGCAGCCTCCGCCTCGGCCTTGATCGCCTTGTAGACGGTCATGTACTGCTCGCCGACCAGGATCCGCTGGATCGCGGCCAGCTCGGCGTCCTGCCCCGTGGTCGGGCGGGTCTTGGGGTCGATGCCATTCCCCTTCATCGCCGCGATCGCGCCGCCGGCCGTTCCGTCGTTTGCGGCGTAGACGCCCACGAAGCCGCCATTGCCGACCGCCGTGATCGCCTGCTCCATCTCCTGCTGAGCCTTGTCAGGGCTCCAGTCGGGCGTGTCGTACTCCTTGGCGACCTTGAAGCCGCTGCCGTCGATGACGCTGTGCGCGCCCTTCTTGAACAGCGTGGCGTTGTTGTCCGTCGGGGCGCCGTTGATCATGATGATGTCGCCCTTGGCGCCGTCGTCCTTCAGCTTCTTGACGAGGCTGTCGCCCTGAAGCTTGCCGACCTGCTCGTTGTCGAACGAGATGTAGTAGTCGATGTCGGCGTCAGTGATCAGGCGGTCGTAGCTCACCACCGGGATCTGCGACTGCTTGGCGCGATTCACGATCGCTCCTGCCGACGCGGCGTCCACCGGGTCGAGCACGAGCACCTTCGCGCCCTTCGTGATCGCGGCTTCCGCCTGCTGCTGCTGCTTCGCCGCGTCCTGGTCCGCGTTCGAGTAGATGATGTCGCAGCCGGAGCAGAGCTCCTTGGCCTTCCGCTCGAAGTTGGGACGGTCCTGCGACTCGTAGCGCGCGGTCTTCGACTCCGGCAGGAGCAGCGCGATCGAGCCGCTCTTTCCGCCGCCTCCGCCGCCACCACCGCTGCTCTTGCCGCCGTTGTCGTCGTCGCCGCCGCATGACGCGAGCGCAAACGCGAACGCGCCCACGAGTGCGACCGCGACGGCGATGTACCTGAACCTGCTCATGTGACCTCCTCCTACCTTGCTGCCGTTGACTGTTTGACCGCCGGCGCCGGCCCGCTCCAGGCGGGACCGGCCTCGTGGAGCACGAGCGCGACCGCGCCGAGCAACTCGGCACGCTCCCCGAGCTCGCCGGGGACGATCTTCACGTCCTCGGCCGCGCTCGGGATGGCACGCAGTCCAACTGCCTCTCTGAGCGGGTCGAGCAGCACGTCTCCGGCGACGGCCATGCTGCCCCCGACGACGATCCGCTCGGGGTTGATCAAATTGCAGAGATCGGCGACCGCGGCGCCGATGTGGCGGCCGGCGTCGGCGAGCGCGCGCCGGCAGCCCGGATCCCCGTCTACGGCGCGCGCGAGCACGTCGTCGGGGGTCAGGACCTCGCCTAGGCTGCGGCTGAGCAGCGCGGCGATCGCGGCGCCGCTCGCGTAGGTCTCGAGGCAGCCGCGGCTGCCGCAGCGGCAGATGTCGCCGGTCTCGTCGAGCGACGTGTGCCCGATCTCGCCCGCCGTGCCGCCCGCCCCCTCGAACAGGCGGCCGCCGATCACGATTCCGGCGCCGATGCCGGTGGCCAGCTTCAGGTACACGAGCCCGGCGGCGTCGCGACCGGCGCCCCAGGTGGACTCGGCGAGCGCGCCGAGGTTGGCGTCGTTGCTGAGCCAGACCTCCATCGCGAGCCGCTCGCCCATCCGCTCGGCCGCGTGCGTGCCGGCCCAGCCCGGCAAGATCGCCGAGGAGCCGACGACGCCGCTCCTGTGCACCGGGCCGGGAAGCCCCATGCCGACGCCCAGCAGGCGGCCGGCGTCGGCTCCCGACGCGTCGACCACGAGCTGCACCAGCTCGGCCGCCTGCTGGATGCCGTCCTCGGCGTCGTAGTCGTCGGCCATCTCGCGCCACTCCTCAGCGAGGAGCCGGTGCGAGAGGTCGGCGAGCGCGACGGCGAGATGGCGCTTGCCGAAGTCGATGCCGATCGCGAAGCCGGCGCCGGCGTCGAGCGCGATCAGCGCCGGCGGGCGCCCGCCGCCCGCCGAGGCGCGGCCGTCGGCGTCGCGGTCGACCACCATGCCCTCCGCCTGGAGCCCCGCGACGATCGTCGAGACCGTCGACCGCGACAGGCCGGTGTGGCGCGCGACGTCCGCCCGGCTCGTGACGCCGAGGAGCTGCAGGGCCTGGATCACGCGCAGCCGGTTGGAAGCGCGCAGAGAGGGGGCGGAGCCCGGCTCGTCCTCCATCCGGGCGATCCTCTCCTCCTCGAACTGGGTTTGTCAAGGTCTCGGCCGAAGTCTGTGTGAATTTGATGTTAATTTGTTCGACTCTGGCGTATGGGTCATCACCCGACCGGTGGTCCAGCGACCATGTCAGTGGTATTGGGTTACGTAATGGCAACCGCCAGCTCGCACGGGAGCGCGCCGGCTGACGCGATCGCGTCGCTCGCGGAGCGGTTCGATCCGGACGTGATCGACCTCCCGCGCGGACGCGCGCGCGTGCGGCTCGAGCTCGCGCGGAGAAACACGTCCGGCGCGGGCCGCGACGGCCAGGCCTGCGACGCTCTGATCGCCGGGGGCCGCCTGCGCCTCGTGAAGGCGAAGGAGGACGCCGAGCCCGACTCGGTCCTGAGCGCCGACGCCGCCACCTGGGCCCGCATCGCCGCCGACATCCGCGGCGGCATGGACGCGTTCCGCGCAGGCCGCCTGCGTATCCGCGGGAGCCTCCACGTCGGCGTCGGCCTCCTCGCCGCCACGAGCGGCGCGGAGGAGCCCGGCCGGCTCGAGTTCGACACCCTGCGCACACGCGGGTTCGGCGCGATCTCGGTCCTGTCGGCGGGCACGGGCCCGGAGACGATCCTGTGCGTCCACGGTCTCGGCGGCACCAAGGCCTCGTTCCTCCCAACCGTCCACGCGCTGGCGGGCGACTATCGCGTCGTGGCCATGGACCTTCCGGGCTTCGGCGAGTCGGACAAGCCCATCGCCGCCCCCTACGACGCCCCCTGGTTCGCGCGCTCGGTGTTCGCGTCGATGGACGCGCTCGGAATCGAGGGCGCTCACATCGCCGGGAACAGCATGGGCGGCCGCGTCGCGATCGAGGCGGGCCTCGCGGACCGCGACCGCATCGGCGCGCTGCTCCTGCTGAGCCCGGCGCTCGCGTGGCTGCGCTCGCGTCCCTGGGCGCCGCTGATCCGGGCGCTCCGCCCGGAGCTCGGCCTGGTCCAGCCGGCTCCGCGGCCGATCGTGGAGGCGATGGTGCGGCGGCTCGTGCCGGCCGCGAACGGCGGCTGGACGGCCGCGGGCATCGACGAGTTCCTGCGCGCCTACCTCACGCGCAGCGGCCGGGCCGCCTTCTACGCCGCGGCGCGCAACATCTACCTCGACGAGCCGCGCGGCGAGGACGGCTTCTGGACGCGCCTCGAGTCGCTGCAGTCCGAGTCGCTGTTCGTCTGGGGCCGCCACGACAAGCTCGTCCCGATCGGCTTCATGAAGCACGTCGAGCGAGCGCTGCCGCGCGCGCGTCACGTGGAGCTGCCCTGTGGCCACGTGCCGCAGGTCGAGCGGCCGCGCGAGACGCACGCGGCCATCGCGAAGTTCCTGGCAGAGTTATAGGCGTGCAGCTGCCGCCAGGGCCCCGGATGCCGAGCCTGCTCCAGGCGGCGTTCGTCACGGCGTCGCCCTACGGCTGGATGGTCCGCCGCTGGCGCCGCTACGGCGACGTCTTCTCATCGCGCTTCCCGATCTTCGGCCGCGTCGTCTACGTGGCCGACCCAGCGCTCGTGAAGGAGGTCTTCACCGGCGACGCGGCGACATTCCACGCCGGCGAGGCCAACACGCTCGCGCTCGGCGACGCGCTCGGCGAGCACTCGCTCCTCACGCTCGACGAGGGCCGCCACATGAGCCAGCGGAAGCTGCTGCTGCCGCCGTTTCACGGGGAGAGCGTGCGCCGCTATGTCGAGGTGATGGCGGAGGCGACCGGGCGCGAGGTGGCGAGCTGGCCGGTCGGCAAGGAAATCGAGCTGCGGCCGCGCATGCAGGCGATCACGCTCGAGGTGATCCTGCGCGCGGTCTTCGGCGTGCGAACCGACGAGCGGATGGACCTCTTCCGCGAGCGCATCCCGCCGCTCGGCGAGACGACCAGCGTCCTCAACTGGCTGCCGTTCATGGATCGCGACCTCGGCGGGATCACCCCGGCGGCCCGCTTCCGGAAGGCGCTCGCGGCGGTGGACGAGCTGATCTACGCCGAGATCGCGGAGCGGCGCGGCGCGCGCCACGGCGACGCGCGCGACGACGTGCTCTCGCTGCTGCTGCGCGCCCGCCACGAGGACGGCTCGCCGATGACGGACACGGAGCTGCGCGACGAGCTCATGACGCTCCTGACCGCGGGCCACGAGACCACCGCGACCGGCCTCGCCTGGGCCTTCGAGCGCCTGCTGCGCACCCCGCGCGTCCTCGAGCGGCTGACCGGCTCGCTCGACGACGACGACTACCTCGACGCCGTGGTGAAGGAGACGCTGCGGGTGCGCCCGGTGATCGTGGACGTGGCGCGCAAGCTCACGCGCGAGACCGAGGTGGCGGGCTGGCGGCTGCCCGCCGGAACGCTGGTGCTGCCCGCGATAGCGGTGCTGCACGCTCGCCCGGACCTGTACGAGTCGCCGCAGGAGTTCCGCCCTGAGCGATTCCTCAACGGCGGCGCCGAGTCGTATGCCTGGATCCCGTTCGGCGGCGGCGTGCGCCGCTGCATCGGCGCGTCGTTCGCGCAGGTCGAGATGCGGACGGTCCTACGCGAGGTGCTGCGGCGGGTGCGCCTGCGCGCGCCGAGGCTGAGGCCGGAGCGCGGCGTGGTGCGGCACGTGACGGTCGTGCCGGGCCGCGGCGCCCGGGCCGTCGTTGACGAGCGCCTAGCCGTCGAGCCTGCGGCGGAACTCGCCGGCGCCCACAACGGCCGCCCCGGCGTCGCGGACGCGCCGAGCGAGGTCGCCGTCCGAGGTGACGACTGACAGTCCGGCGGGCTCATCGTCGCGCTCCACGAGCGCGGCGATGTCGTCGTCGGCGGCGTTCGGGCCGCGCCGCGACGCGAAGCGGACCTCGACGGCCCCGCTCTCGAGCTCGAACGGCCTGCCGTCGAAGACGACCGTGACCGCGCCGCCGCCGCGCCGGGCGAACGCCTCGAGCTCGCCGACGAGCTCGCGCATCGCGCGCGGCCGGTCGCGCCACCAGCCGGTCGGCCGCGAGCCGATCACGTTCATGCCGTCCACGATCCAGCGCGTCACCGCAGCGGCACCGCGGCGTCGGGGATCTCGAGCGCCGGCGTCAGCCGGTTGCTAGGCCGCTGGTAGCGGGCCTGCAGGCCGGGCGACCGCGGGCCGTTGGCGCAGCGCGCCTCGCCCTTCGCACAGAATCCCCACAGCCCCGGCCAGGCGTTCCAGCTGGCCGCGTACAGCAGCGGCTCGCCCGCGTCCTCGCCTGCCACGCGCGGCAGCAGCAGGACGCAGCCCGGCTCGGTAGCGCACTCGCCGTCGTCGTTGCGGCCCCAGGGCCGGCGGCCGTCGTGGAAGCCGTCAGGCAGGCCGTTGCTCTGCTTGCAGAAGATCCTGCCCGGCTTGTGCAGGCATGCCGAGGGGTAGGCCGCGTGCGTGCCCTGCGCCACGTAGACCTCGACGTGGCGCCGTCCCGGGTCGGCGAACTCGAAGCGGCGCGCCGTCAGGTCGCCGTGCGGCGCGGGGTCGAGCCGCACCCTGCCGTCGTGCTGGGCGAAGGTCGCGTACTTCACGCGCGTCGGCGGCAGGTCGGTCACTACGGTGATCCCCTCCCAGTCGCCCTCGTGATCGCCGCAGAGCTTGTCGAACGCGCGCGAGAGGACCGGACAGCCCGCGTCGCCCAGGTCCACGTGCCCCTCGCCCAGTGGCAGGTGGTTGAAGCGGAGGAACCACCAGTAGTCGATGAACAGCTCGTTCCCCGACGGGTGCAGGTTCGCGTAGATCACCGTCGCCGGTCCGGCGTCGCAGTCGCGCAGGCGCTCCTCGAAGCACGCCGCGCGCGTCGGGCTCGCGTAGTCGCGCCCGGCGTTCTGGCGCCCGTGGATGTTGAGGCGGAGCGCCTGCCCCGGATCGCGGAGCGCCACGGTCGCCACGAGCTCGTCGATGCTCGCGACCGGCACGCAGCCGCTCGGCTTCGACGTCGGGCAGACGACGTGGCCCTTGCCGTCGGGATAGACCTCGGACAGGAAGCTCCCGACCTCGACCGGCCGCCACGGCTCGCGACTGTCGAAGAACAGGTAGGGCCGGAAGCTTCGCGCGAGCTCGCGCTTCTCGGCGGAGTCGAGCTCGCCGATCTGGGTGGCGCCGGGGAGGAGGACGAGCGGCCCGGGCGCCTTCTCAGCGCGGGTGAGCCACCCGATCCCGACCAGCGCGAGCGCGGCGACCGCGACCAGAGCCGCGATCGCCAGCTTCATCGGCGGCGCCTCATGAACAGGACGAGCGCCCCGACCACGATCAGCCCCGCCACGAGCTGGATCGCGAGCGTCACGCCCGCGGCCTGGTCGCGCGTGGCCTCACTGAGCGCGCCGAACATGATCGACGCCCCGAAGAAGACTACGAGCGTCCAGAGCACTGTGTTCCTGTCCACTGGGGCGCACGATACCCCGGCTAGTCTCGACCGCCGTGACTGACCGCCCGGTCCTGGCAGGCGTGCTCGGCGCCCTCGTGATCGCCTTCTCGGGGATCCTGGTACGCGTGTCCGAGGTGTCGCCGTCCACGGCGGCCTTCTTCCGCTGCGCGTACGCGCTGCCCCTGCTCGCGCTGCTCGCCTGGCTCGAGGACCGGCGCCACGCCCGCCGCTCGCTGCGCGAACGGCTGCCGCTCTGGGTCGCCGGAGTGATGTTCGCCGCGGACCTGACGTTCTGGCACCACTCGATCGAGGCCGTCGGCGCCGGGCTCGCAACCGTGCTCGGCAACATCCAGGTCGTGCTCGTAGGGCTGCTCGCGTGGGCCGCCCTCGGCGAGCGGCCGGAGAACCGCTCGCTCGCCGCGATCCCTGTCGTGTTCACCGGAGTGATCCTGATCTCGGGCGTCGTCGGCAGCGGCGCCTACGGCGACGACCCGCTGCTCGGAGTCGTCTTCGGCGTCTTCACGGCGATCACCTACGCGCTCTTCATCCTCATCCTGCGGCAGGGCAACGCCGACGAGCGGAGGCCGGCGGGGCCGCTGTTCGACGCGACGCTGAGCGGGGCGGTCTTCTCCGCGATCGGCGGGGTCGCGGTGGGCGACATCGACTGGGTGCCGGGGCTCGAGTCGCAGGCCTGGCTGGTGCTGCTGGCGCTCTCCTCGCAGGTGCTCGGCTGGCTCCTGATCTCGGTGTCGCTGCCGCGCCTCCCGGCGGTGCTCACCTCGATCGTGCTGATGCTCCAGCCGGTGAGCACGGTCTTCCTAGCGGCGCTGCTCCTGTCCGAGGCGCCCTCGGCCGTCCAGCTGATGGGCGTGGCGATCGTGATCGCCGGCGTGGCCGTGGCGACGCTGCGGCCGCGCGAGCGGGCGCCGGCCCCCGTCTGAGCCCCTTGTTCGGCGCCACCGTGTGTGGCACTCTGCGGTTACCTCACGCCCTGGAGGTGGTGATTGGACTCGCCTCGCGTAGCGCTGATCCGCAGGCTCTTCGAGCACATGGAGAAGAACGACCTCACTCGCGCTTCCGAGGAGCTCCTGAAGCACTCCACCGAGGACGTCGTGTTCGAGCCGCATGCCGCTCAGGGCCGGGAGATTCGCGGCCACGACGAGCTGCGTGAGTTCTGGTCGCGGTTCGCTCAGGAGGGGCTTCAGCTGCGGGCGGGCGCCTACTCGATCGCCGAGGAGGGCGACTCCGTCGTCGTGACCGGCTGGGTGCGGACGATCGACGAGGGCAGGCTCGCCGACACGCAGTCGCGCTGGGTCTACCGCTTCAACGACGAGGACATGGTCGTCAGCGCGCGCGCGGAACGCGGCTAGGCGGCGGCCTCGCGCGGCCCCTGCGACTCAGGCTGCCGCGGCGCCAGGAGCGCCCCGCCGAAGCAGAACTCGCGCCCGAGCGCGAGGTCGGTGTCGAGGATCTTGCGGTAGGAGCGGGCCGACACCATCGCGGCCTCGTCGCGCTCCCAGGTGTCCGCCGAGATCCGCGCGACCCAGCCGCGGCCGTAGGGCTGCGCGAGCAGCGCGTGCGGCGCGCGGCGCAACAGCGGATTCAGCTCGACGAGCGTGCCCTTCACGGGCGAGCCGACGGCGACGGTCCGGCCCGAACGGCCCTGGACCGTCGCGAGCGTCTCGCCGACCTCCAGCCGGTCGACCGCCCAGTACTCGATCTCGGGCGTGTACCAGAGCACCTCGCCGAGGGGCGCCGTGACGCCCACCGTGACGATTCCGTCCTCGATCTGGGCCCACACGTGACGGCCGGCGAGGTACTGCCTGTCGGAGGGGAGGGCGAAGCGGGCGGAGGCAGCGGTGGCGGCGACAGAGATGTCGGGCACCCCGCGAGCCTGCCGCCTCTCCCGGACGGAACACCATCGCGGCGCCGCGGGCACCGCCCGCGGCTTGCGCGAACGGCCAGGTTAGATCGCGTTCACGATTCGCCAGGGGGCGTCGTCCGGACCGTCGAGCGCCAGCGTCCAGCGCTCCGTGAAGGTGGTCGCGCCGTCCTTCGATCCGCTCAGCACCGCGGCGGTGTCGCGGTCCTCCACGTAGCGGCTCCCACCTACCTCCACCTCGACGGTCATGGTCGCCGGCAACCGCTCCACCTCCACGGCCGCGATCCGGATCCGCTTCACCCGCGGCCCGCGCACCACGAGGCGCGTCGCGCGGCTCGCATCGCCGCCGTAGAGCAGCGCGCCGACGGCCTCCCGAGAGGCGACGTGCTCGAGCGCAACGTCGTCGCCGTCCACGGCCTCGGCCCACGCCTCGACGGCGCGGCGCGCGGCGCCCTCGAGCACGGCCGGCGCGAAGCGGCCGTCCGCGACCGACAGGTCGAGCGCCCGCGCGCGGACGTCG
>WNGA01016583.1_pt1 | contig 10811 bp, 11 predicted proteins | sample 5400061 | NCBI WGS metagenome assembly WNGA01 (sample SAMN13153366, study PRJNA577476) | soil metagenome | isolation source: 100 cm soil or saprolite under grassland replicate 2 | place: USA:California | collected 2016-06-15
AAAGTAAAGGCTAATATCAATAGCATTCAGCAAAAAGTATTGGATAAATCTCAACCCTTCTTTACCACCAAACCCACGGCCCAAGTGGCTGGATTAGGATTATCTTTAAGTTATGATATTATCACATGGCGGAGAAATTAGGGTGTAATCAAATGAGGGAAAGCGAATCACATATTGAATTGATTTGCCAGTATAATAATTATTGTTTCTCCGGAATTGTTTAAATATAAAACACATGAATTTTAAAATCACCATAACTGCAATTATTCTATTAGTGCTAATCTTCAAGAATGGAGCAGCTCAAAACAATAATCTCAAGTTTAACCTGGTAAAAGGCATTAATGGCAAACCGCTCGGTAAAATCACTGCCATCACCCAGGATCCGCATGGATATATGTGGTTCTGCGGGCAGGGGGATAAATGCATTTACCGTTATGACGGTAACAGGATAATTTCTTTCAGGCAGGACAGCTTAAACTCAAATACATTAGGGATGACCAATCTTGAAACAATGTATGCAGATGATTCTGGAATAATATGGATTGGAGGTGATGGGTTGGATCAATATAATCCGGCAACCGGTATTTTCAAACACTATAAACACATTGAACATGATCCCGGCAGCCTGGTTGATAATCACGTTAGTACAATTTTAAAGGATCGCCAGGGTAGACTTTGGGTAGGTACACTCAGAGGGTTGGATCGGCTGAATGAGAAAACAGGAAAATTTATCCATTACCGGAATGAACCGGGCAATCCAAAAGCCTGAGCGACAATGTGGTCAACACCATTTATGAAGATCATAGGGGTGTAATCTGGATTGGAACAGGTTGGCGATGGTTCAATTATCATCCTGATGACGGTGGACTAAATCGTTTGGAGACTGATGGTACATTTACCCGTTACCTGCATGAGCCTGAAAACGAGCACAGCCTTATTAATAACAAGATATCTTCCATCTTTGAAGACAACAGGGGTACTTTCTGGATCGGAACATCAGGTGATGGATTGCATACTATGGATCGTAAAACAGGCAGTTTTGAACGACATCTATATAATCCGGCAAAGCCTGATGGGTTAAGCCGGCCTCCTTTTCCACCGGGTACTGAGAATGAAATTATAACTTTCATCCGTGAGGATAGCGCCGGGGTGATTTGGATCGGTTCCCGGTCATTTGGTATCAACAGGTATGACACAGGGTCAAAAAAAATTACGCACTATCAAAATGGGAATGGATTTCCTGATAGAAGCACATGGTGCGCCTATACATCACGGGATGGTGTTTTATGGATCGGTACTGAGGAAGCCAATTTATTCCGTGTTGATCCAGTCCTAAAGACTATAAATAATATTACCATTGGTGCAAGTGCTAGAAGTTTTCTGGATGATAAAAATGGAGCCTTATGGGTTGGAACCGGTGGAAATGGGTTAAGGCAATATGATCAAAAAAATAAACTCATTCATCAGTTCAATTATGTCTCATCTGATTTAACAGGCTCTGGCACTCCTGCCATAATATCCCTATTCCAAAACCAGAAAGATACGATTTGGTTGGGCACACAGCCAGGGGGTATTATAACTTTCAATACAAATAAAAAACAATTTTCAAGATTTCGATATGATGAGACATTTAAAGACTCCGGAATAAATTGGGTAACTACCATTTTCCAGGATAAAGAGGGCTTTAAATGGTTTGGAAGTTGGGCTGGACTTTTCCGGTACAATTTCAAAGATGGAACTGTAAAACAATTCCTTCCGGATCCAAAGGACCCGGGTTCTATATCTAATGAAAGAATAAGCTGTGCTTTGGAAGACAGGAATGGTGACATTTGGGCCGGGAGTTTTAGAAATAAGGGTCTCGATCCTGCGGGTCTCAGCCGGTTAAACAAGCAGTCGGGCCGGTTCAGACATTACCTGGATGGATTTATTATTGATTGTATTTACGAGGATTCAGAAGGAACCATCTGGACCGGAACCGGTAAAGGGCTTTATCAGTTAAAAAAAGGGACAGATAATTTTTCCCCCTTTTTTGATCCCCGGTCTTCGTTTGAAGGTGTTTATATAAAGGGAATTATTGAAGATGATTATAAAAATTTATGGATTAGTACGCAATCAGCCATTATAAAATTAAATCCTGAATGTAATAAAACGTATATCTATGACAGTAAGTTTGGCATTGCTCCAAATAGCCCGATTGGGTCAATATATAAAATGTAGAAATGGCAGGATATTAATAGGAAATCCACAAGGATTTTATAGTTTTTTTCCTGAAGAACTCGATATCAAGACACCACCTTTTGAAATAAATATCACTGATTTTTTTATTAATAACCTTCCCGTAATACCGGGGAAAGAAACACCCTTACAAAAACCCGTTGAAGAAATCAGCGCATTAGTATTAAAATATAGCCAGAATAATTTCGGTTTCAATTTCGCCGGTGTTGACTACAGGGCACCTGAAGCCAACAAATATTTTACCAAGCTTGAAAACTATGACAAAACATGGCGGGAAGCCAGTGCTGAAAAGAGTGCTTATTACTTCTATGTTAGCCCGGGTACCTATGTATTCCGGGTAAGGGCCACCAACAGTGACGGTACAGAAGGAGAAAAAGTAATAACTATCCGCATAGATCCGCCCTGGTGGAAAACCTGGTGGGCTTACAGCATATATGGTTTGCTGTTAATCGCTGCAATTTTTGCTGTATATCGTATACAAAAGCAACGTATCATCCGCACGGAAAGACAAAAATCACAAATGAAGGAACTGGCCCGGGAAAAAGAAATTGAAAAGCAGCGGCTGGAGCACAAACTGGAATTGCAAAGATTCGAAAGCGAAAAAACTAAAGTCGAATTACAGCAACGGGCGACTGAACTCGAAATGCAGGCACTCCGTGCCCAGATGAATCCGCATTTTATTTTTAATATTCTCAATACGATAGAAGCTTATGCACTGGAAAATAATAAAGAAGCGGTATCAGGGATGATCCAGAAATTTTCACGCCTTACCCGGTTAATTTTGGAAAATTCCAGGAACCAGTTGGTGCCATTTGAAAATGACTGGAAATCTTTACAATTATATATTGAACTCGAGCAAATGCGTTATGCTGATAAATTTTTGGTTGCATATAATGTGCAGGAACAGATACTGGAGCAGGATTATTTCATTCCGCCCATGATCATTCAACCCTTTGTAGAAAATGCCATTATTCATGGATTAAAAAATAAAGCAGATCATTGCGGCATATTGAGTTTATCGGCTAACCTCCAGAATGGATATATTATTGTGCTGGTGGAGGACAATGGTATAGGACGTGCTAAGGCAGCAGAATTAAAAGACAATAATCCAATTCACAAAAATTCGCTTGGCATCAAAGTAACACAAGATAGGATTTCCACCTTTAACAATCTTAACCAGGAGAGAAAAGCAAACGTAGAGATACAAGACCTGCATGAAGGAACAAGAGTAGTGATATGGTTGCCGGCTACTAATTAACAATAGTGCAATACTTAATTTATTTGGCATATTACTGAAAAATGGTTGGTAAAATCATCTATAATCCTTACTGGGCAATGGTTTGGCAAAAGTTTAGTGAAACCAGTTTCACTAAACTTTTTTTGTAAATGGAAAAGACTAAAAAAAGCGCTGCTGGGCCTGTGGCAGTTTAGCGGTTATTAAGTGGGGAATCAGGCAAAATAAACAACGGTTTAAGTGCAAGAGTTGCGGCATATTGTTTACCCGCAACGATCCTAACCAGCGATTTAAAAACCGATTTATTTGGTTTCGAAAATGGATTTTGGAGCGACAAACTTTTAAGACATTAAGTCGTGATAGTGGGTTGTCTATTGATACTCTTCAACGCATATTTTATGCCTTTTTAGAGCGGTCTCCTACGGTCAAAATTTTAAAGCGAAGCAATATTCATTTGCGATTAGATGCCACTTATTTTGAGCAGTTTTGTATGCTCTGTTATCAGGATCATGATGATGGGTATACGCAACTCATTCGCTTCTCCAATGGCGAACATTTTGGTGAGATAAAAGAAGATTTAGATAACCTGATCAAACTGGGTGTGCACATTGAAAGCATTACTACAGACGGACATAAAAGTATTCTCAAAGCCATAAAAAAATCCTTGCCAGATGTGATTGTTCAACGCTGCCTGGTACACATCCAAAGAATGTGTTTGCTCTGGCTGACGCGGTTTCCAAAGCATGATGCAGGAATGGAACTGCGAAGATTAGTTTTACGCTATTGCAAATCAAAACAGAAAATGATCGTATCTATTGGGCTAAAGAATTAGAACAACGGTATCAACGACATAAGAACTATCTGCAGGAGAAAAGCTATAATGAAAAGACAGGCAGATACTGGTATACTCATAAGCTTTTAAGACGTTCATATTTTACTATTAAAAGAGCCTTACCGAATATGTTTCACTATTTATCTAATCCTAAAATACCACACACCACAAATGGTATCGAAGGATTCTTTAGTCATCTGAAAAATCATCTTGACTTACATCGTGGATTAACTCTTGAGCATCGAATCAACTTCGTTAAATGGTACGTGTATTTGTCTAACGACAAATGAGTTTTTTTCAGCCATGCAGCTTACCGATATAGAATAATAAAAGCAGTCATCGCTGACTGCTTCATTCTATCGTATAAGCATCAACCCTATTGCTGGCAGGCTGCTCTCCAGCAGAGCCTGCTTCCTCTTCGGATTGATGACAGCATATTAATTATAATAATTGAAAAAACCACCAACCATTTTTCAGTACATTACCATTTATTTTAAAGATGTTTTTATCTGTCCCGGCATAACTTGTTTTGCGTAATCCTTTACAGAAGTTAATTCAATGGGACATGTCGTCAGTGCTTCCTTCATATCAATCATACTTCCTTCTGCATAAGCCAGCATAAGGGCTGCAAACGATTCGGTCAATGAATCAGTTGCTCCATTTTTTTGAATCACTATTGCTTCTTGTGGCACACGTTCAACTGCAAAAGTAGTTCCTGTATGTTGTTCAAAAATTTTAACCACTTCGAGGGGACTTAGTGCATCAGGTCCGCCTAATTCAAAAATTGAATTCATAGCTAAAGGATTATCCAGAGATGCCACTGCAAAAGCTGCAACATCCTTAAGACTTATCCAGGATAATTTATTTATTCCTTCACCATAAATAGTTGCCTTTGAATTGGGAAAGTCAAACCCGATAGCAGGGCTGAGCCATACTTCCATAAAAAAAGTGGGCCGCAGAATAGTATAATTCATTTTACTTTCCACAAGTTGCTTTTCCACTTTACGCTTGGCTGTTTGTAATGGAAATTCTTCTGACATGGCCTTGAAAGAAATAAAAATGAATTGATTTACACCTGCATTATTTGCAGCCTCAACTACATTGAGTTGACCGGTATTATCTACACTTTCTATAGAGTCCCCTTCCTGGCGTGAGAGTGTTGAAGATGCGGTTGAAATAACTGCACTTACTTCCTCAAAAACATTATTCAAAGAAGCGATATCTTTTATATCACCTGTCGCAGTTTCTACACCCATTCGTTGAAGTACCTGAACCTTTGCGGGATCAGAAGAGGTACGAACTAATCCCTTTACTTTTCTTTTAGCAGCTATTAACTGACGGCATATCTCCATGCCTAAAAAGCCTGTAGCTCCTACAACCATTACAGGTGAATTATTTGAATTTTTCATTTTATTTTATTAATTAAGAAGTATGAGGACAATAGTCTTTTAAAAACAATATTTGAAGGAAACTTAAAGATAAACTCTGAATAGTTAATTGTTCAAATTTTGTTACAACAAGCAAGCAATAATTACTTTACTCTTTCCACAAATTTCATCGATTTGAAGTTGATCAGCACCACCTTTCACTACCATTTATTACCCACTATCTTATATGTAAATTTTATTGTTACGGATAAAGTGCAAATAAGAACTTTTCACTGTAGTTACTATTTTCCATTTTTACTGTACCGGCGAAAACGGCTGTCAGGGAGCTATCAGATAGTACTTTTTCAAATACTGCAAAATGAGTGGGTGTTACATTTTAATTGCATCAGATCTTTGGTTGTCAAAAGTATAAGTAGTGTCACTAACTTTTATTTTCTTTCAATCTTTTTCCAGGTTCCTACGAATGTCATATTATTCTGTACCAAAACTTTTGGCACTAAAAACCAGAAGCATAATACATACAAATTATTTTAGTTTCGTTGTTTTAGTTTTAGATTAATCTAAAAGTTCCATCAATTATGGTGGAACTTTTGCTTTTTTAAATTAAGCCATTTACTTATGCCATAGCATTACTGGCAATACGTTTTAAAAACCGGGTCTATTTGATATGTAGTATTCCCTTCAGCATCAACTACAAGATAAAAGATTCCTTCGTCTATCAGATTATTATTTCCTCCTTCTGAAATAAAGCGGTTATAAAATCTGAATTTGTATGTAAATACATCATTAGAATAATCGCTCCATTGTAATCTCGCGGCTCCTGATATAGTATACTCCCTGCCATTTTCACCGATTGCTTTAACCCCCATTACATTTGCATTCACTGTAACTATTGAATTGTTATCATTTGTTACACCGTGAGTCCTGAATTGCACATCACCATATATAGTCATTAATTCATTTGTACAGGGATTGTAAAGTTGATCACCGTTCCTTCTTTTTTGCAGGAACTTAGTGTTAAGAAGACAATTGCTGTGAAGAAAAAAATCTTTTTCATTTTGTTTGGTTTTTAATTGGTAATTGTCAATTATAGAAGATGAGAATACAGAAGATAATATAAACCGGTATTTCAAGGACATAAAAAGAAATAGTTTATAATTAATACTGCCTTACAAACCCAGCAAGGTTGCATACTTTGCAGCTAGTGTATGCAACCTTATTATTATTGTTTGCAACGATAGCAAGATTGAATACTGACAACCAGCTGTCGAATCTTGTGGTGGTATGCACTTTAGAAAATTTTTCCACTCCAGGTTTCACCCCCGGGGTACATCACAAGCGTCCCGTTACCTTGCAGGTTCGCATAAGCACCTGTGCCGCTAACAATACGCCATGTGCCGATAGAATTATCATAACAATTGGTTAGAGCCGTGATAGTTCCCTGCGGCGTTACCAGGTTATTTGTACAATGAAATGCATGACCAGTTTGTACAACCGGGATCATTGTATAAGTACCTGATGCTTCAATCGCGCCGGTTATGGTAAGGGAGCCTTTTGTTAGTATAAATGTAACTGCTGTAGGTTTGGAATTAGCTTGCAGGGCTTTATCACCTCCGGCAGATTGAGCAGAAGGAGAAACAAGTCCGTCACTTTTTTTGCATCCCATAAAGATGATAAGCGAAGCCAACGCAAAGAAAAAAATCTTTTTCATTGTAATAGGTTTTATTGCCTGCCTGTCGGCAGACGGGATTAACAGATTTTGTTTTGATTGCAAGACTTGCAGAAACAAAGCTATACTGCTGAAGATATGTTTGCCAGCTACATTGAGCAAGTTGGGCAGAAATGGTGTTAGCCTGTTTATCCTAAATGAGCAAGTTGTGTGTAATAACAATATTTACAATAACAGAATTGAAAAAAGAATAAACTGTATAAGCAATGAATTTTTTGTTATTGAAATAGGGATATAACATTCGATCACTCATAAAGCCAGGTTTCGAGCAAATGAACTGAACAAGGGACAGTGTCATACGCGTTGAAAGTGTAGTACACCTTCGTTTTTCATTACATGTGCATGGTGCGCCCAATAAAAAAGCCGCATCTGATTGAGCGGCTTAAATTTTTAGGTGTTTTAGAAAACCTGGATTTATCCAGATAAGGATTTAAAACAATTTTATTTGATCGGTATTTTTTTCATTACAAGTAATCTGTATCCTGAGGAGATTTTCATTGCTGTGTATCTTTTACTATTTTTTACAATCGCATAATATGTAATGCGGCTATCGCTATCCATAAATATTAGTGTATATGTAATCACACAGCCGGTGTATCTTTTTTTAATACTTTTTAAAATGTCTTCCGGTAAATCATTTTCATTAAGCCGGTAGCTTAAACCAACAAGGCTATATCCCACAATATAATAAACTGAAATTTTGTGGCCGTTAAACATAACTGAGCTTTTGTTGAATCGCCTTTCTGTCCCCATTTCTGCTTTACCGTAATTATTAATTAAAACTTTGAATATGTTGAGCGCAGCAACATCGGTATTAATTCCTTCGGCATATGTTATTGCAATAAGTGCAGCTATGAACGTAAGTGTTAGAATTATCTTTTTCATTGTTTTACGCTTTGTCCCTAAGATAATTTTCAGGGGGGTGCTGGAAATAAGCGCTTGTTTTGGTTTATTCGGAAAGCATTCTGCTAAAAATGTATGCCCTGCCATCTGCTATCTTAAGGGCAAGATTGGTCTTACCTTTCCTTACATGCACATAGTAATAAACATCGCCGTTTGCTTCAATAAACAGCATTGCATCAATAATTGTCCAGTTACTGAATTTCTTACCAATAGCGTCTGACACTTCCCTTGGTAACTCGCTTTGTGAAGAACGAATACCAAAACCAATCAATGTATTGTCATTTAAATAATAGGCAGATACAGGTTTGCCATTAAAACTAAACGATGCCTGGGTGTAATTGTTTGTACTTGTCCATTGCACCTGTCTTGAATAGCTAAGGGTTGTTTGAAGATCATAGAGTAATTTCTTGTCTCTGTTGCCACCTGCAAAAGAGGCTGTGCTTAATGCAACTAAAGCAGTTGCGAGGATTATCTTTTTCATTTTTTTAAATTTAATTATTAACAGATTTTGTTTTGTTGCAAGACTTGCAGAAACAAAGCTATACCGCTGAGAAAGCGTTTAAAAGTGAGATTGAGTATGTGGGATGGAAAGCGTGTTTACCTGTTTGTCTTTAATGAGTAAGTTGTGTGATAACAGGATAAAATAGCAGAATTGGAATAATGGATGAAACTATTTTAGAAATGGATTTTTTGGCTGCTGAAAAGGAGATTGCCACGCCCAACCAACCCGCAGAGCTATTCATCGGGCTCGCAATGACGGACATGCCAACATAAATCATTTACCAACTTTGCCGGGTTGCAGTTTTTTTAAAAGCATTTCTTTGCGATTGCGGGAAACATCAATAGTTGACCCATCGCTCATAATTAAATAACCACCTTCTCCTTTAACGTATTTTTCTACTTCGTTAAGATTAACAAGATAAGAGTGATGCACTCTTGCGAAAGAATAATCTTCAAGCATTTCTTCAATTTCTTTCAGGGTGCGTGAAGCGGTTATTTTTTGTTTATTTTTTAAAAACAGGGTAGTATAATTGCTATCCGCTGCGCAACTGATTACAGATTCAATAAAGATCATTTGAAGTCCCTCCAGAGTTGGTATCGCTATTTTACTTAGGGCTATAGTTGGGTGATGCAATTTCTGTAAAAGAATTTCGATTTGACCCGGAAGCGGCTGATGCATGCGCTGCACCACTTTTTGCACTGCCTTTTGCAACTCTTCGCGTTCAATTGGTTTTAATAAATAATCAAGCGCACTGAACTGAATTGCTTTAATAGCATACTGGTCGTAGCTCGTAGTAAAAATGAGTTGAAAATTTATCTCCGGTAATTTTTCCAGCAATTCAAAGCCATTCATCTGTGGCATTTCAATATCTAAAAAGAGTATCTGCGGCGGATGTTGCTCTATGCTCTGCAAAGCAGCGGATGCAGAATAACATATATCCAGCACTTTTACAGCAGGGCAGTAACGCTCCAGTAAAGTGGCTAAGGATTCGCAACAGAGTGGTTCATCGTCAACAATGGTTGCTGTGATCATGGAATAATTTTTTTGTTTATCATAATTTCGGATCAGGTGCTTAAGTCATAAATCCCTTGTTAACTTGATTACAATCCTTTGTTCTTACTTTTTTGTCTTTTAGGTAATTACTTTTTTCTGTACTTTTTTCTTGATAAAAAAGTACCAAAAAATCAAGAAAGAAAAGGTATACAGCACTTTTCTTTCTTATGCCTTGATTGAGCTTTTGTACTACTGTGACTTCAGCATTTAAGCTGGGATTGATTAGTTCTAAGTTCATGAACTATCATTGTTACTTTACCCGGTTTGTAGTTCGTAACTACTATTCACTTGACACAAAAAAGTAACAAAAAGATCAGGGCTGCAGAAAAATGGCTAAAATTTTCTTCATTCCGCTACAGTAAATGAGTCTAAAGCCAGGCTTTGGATAAAAATTAGACGAAGCTTATAAAATGCATTTTAGATTAAAGCTAACCAGCTTTTACTGTTTAACGCTCCTCTTCAAAAATTTCTGAACGCCATTTTTCTGAGGCCGTTTGATTCTGCCCGCAGCATTGCCTTTATCGTCTGTAATATCTTCAATGTTAAAAGAGGTTTGTGCTTCTATGTCCTGGTTAAGCAGGGCTAAGCGTTCTTTGGTGATTTGTAGTCCCATTGATTTTTGTTTCTCTGCTGATTTGCTCTTGATCGTAGCAGCTTTATGTCTCCCAATGCCATCATCAATAATCATACAAGTCAAAATTTTTTCCTCCAAGCTCAATGCAATTTCAAGATGCCCATGACCCTGTTTATGCATCAATCCATGCCAGATGGCATTTTCAGCAAATGGCTGCAACAGCAGTGGTGGAATGAAAACATTTTCCGGGTCAATTTCATTTTTAAAATTGATGTTGAAATCAAAAGAATACTGGAAACGTAATCGTTCCATTTCGAGATAAAGCCTCAGCATCTCCAATTCATCTTCGAGAGTGATAAAT
>WNGA01012790.1_pt1 | contig 10809 bp, 8 predicted proteins | sample 5400061 | NCBI WGS metagenome assembly WNGA01 (sample SAMN13153366, study PRJNA577476) | soil metagenome | isolation source: 100 cm soil or saprolite under grassland replicate 2 | place: USA:California | collected 2016-06-15
GGAAAGTCCATCCCTGCCACCGGTCTGCCGGGAATGGCATGTCCGATGGCTAATCGCGACTTGAATTCAGGTGATGCTCTGGATTCTCATCAGGCCAGCCAACATCCCATTTGCCAGTGCAGAGCACTGCCAGGGATCGTCAGGTTATTTTTATTAAAGCTGTTCGTGAAATGCTTATCGATACGAAATTCAACATCCCGTTGGCCGACCCCATGGGAGGGCGGGCGTCGGAAACGCTCCGATTCCGTCGCCCCGTACGCTGCGCACCACAGGGCGCGACGGAGCAGAGCCGTTCGACTCGTTCGTGCGCTTGTGCCTTGAATTTTTCACCGGAGACGAAAAGAATCCAAGTATCTCGAAGGCAGACTATGAAATCCGAAATCGGCATTCTCCACGGAAGAAAGTTCCTGATAACAAGACGACGGCGCCGGAACGAACCCGCGTGTGTCGTCGCGCAGCGGTTCTCGGCCGCGGCAGCGCTCGTGCTGTCGACATGCCTGTTGAGCGGCAGCGGCGCCTCAAACTGGGGAGGCAAATCCTCAAACCAAACTGGCCGACGCGTGACCGTCCTAAGCGAGTCCCTCGAGCCGCTGCGCCAGCAGTTCAATGCTGAAAAGGACAAACCTCGCGTACTGGCTTTGCTATCGCCCACTTGAGGCGGATGCCTGCACGGCGCCCGTGCGGCGCAGAAGGGACTACTCGATCCCGGTGGAAGCCCAAACCTGCGGGTTTGGAAGACGGCCCGGTTGAGTCGGATTGGTTCGCCGAAATGCGAGAAGGAATGAAGCGCATCTCACCATGACCCAAATAATCCAGCAGAGCGAGCCCCTGATCCGGTTGGGTATTTCCCTTGGCATCCTTGCTGTCATGTCGCTGTGGGAGTGAGTCGCCGCACGGCGGGAACGGTCGGTTCCCCGGACACGACGCTGGCCAAGCAATATTGGCGTGGCGGTGCTCGACACCGTGCTGACTCGCATCGTCGCGCCAGTCGGGGCGGTCGGCTTCGCCCTGTTTGCCGAAGAGCGGGGCTGGGGACTATTCCACCTGATTGCTCTGCCTGCCTGGACGAAGCTGGTGTTCGCGCTGTTCCTGCTCGACCTGGCGATCTATCTGCAACACCGCCTCTTTCATTACGTGCCTGTCCTCTGGCGGCTGCACCGGATGCACCACGCCGACCTCGACGTGGACGTGACCACCGGAGCGCGGTTTCATCCGGTTGAGATACTGCTGTCGCTCGGCATCAAGTTCCTTGTCATCGTACCGCTGGGAGCTCCGCCGCTGGCTGTGTTGCTTTTTGAAATCGCATTGAATGCAACCTCGATGTTCAACCACAGTAATGTGCGGGTGCCGCCCGCCGTCGAGCGCGTGTTGCGCTGGCTTATCGTCACGCCGGACATGCACCGCGTCCATCACTCGGTTGTTCGGCGCGAGACGGACAGCAACTTCGGCTTTAACCTCGCATGGTGGGACAGGCTGTTCGGCACGTATCGCTCCAAACCGGAAGCCGGGCACCAGGGCATGACGCTCGGCATCGAGCAGTTCCGCGATGCGCGCGAACTGCGCCTTGACCGGATGCTCACGCAGCCCTTCCGCGATGATCCGGGCAGGCGCCAACCGGCTGAACCGGCAGCCGATTCATCCACGAAGGCGAGTTGAACTCTCGTCGGCAGCGGGAAACGTAAGCTGAATCGTCGCTCCAAGATCTCCCCCGCTTGAGGCCGCGGGGGAATGGGTGACTCCAATCTAATCTGAACCGCGGCAGAATCCGCGCTCAGTAAATGATGACAAAATTCGCGTCCGGCGCAGGAAATGCAGCGACCAAGCTCCAGACCGGAACACCGTCGGCGCGGCCATTTTCTGATGTTGGATTGCCTGCCTCGTCGTAAAGCTGCCAACCGACCGCCCCGCCTTTGCCCCAGGCAGTGCCTTCGGTCCACGCCAGCAGCACTTCGCCCGCGGCATTGCCAACGGCGACTGGATGCTTGCGCTGAGTGTCACCCGGGGGTGAAACCGGCTCCGACACTTTCCCTGTTTTCGGGTCCACGCGTACGAAAAAAACTCTCCCGTGCGTTTCCGCGGCGGCCAGGACGCCCGCTTTGGTTTCCGACAAAAACGCGCTGCTCATTGGACAGGTGGCAACCTTCCACCCGTGCGAGAAGGCAATTTCAAAGTCCGCGCCGCGATTGCGCGAGATCAGCAACGTCTCATCGCGGTTCACCACTTCCGAGGCGGCACGATACAACGCGAAGACATTGCCTTCGGAATCAGCGAACGATTTCATGCCGCAGCACCCGCACGCGCCGGTGGGTTTTCCCGTGGTCAGCCGTTCGCGGTCAAAGGTCTTGCCGTCATCCGTCGAACGCGCCACGAACACCGCGCGACCGGCTTCGCCGCGGGTATTGCCCGGCTTGGGCGCGTGCCAGAAGACGTAAACATTTCCTTGATTATCGGCGGCCACGGAGCCGCCGCCATCCAACCCGGCGGCATAAGTGATCAGGTTACGTTCGGGTTCAAAGCCCGTACCGGCATCGTTCAATCGCGTGTAGAGCGAGGGCGTCACCTGCTTGCCGTTGAGGGTGGGACGAGTGGCACCTGTTCCCATTCCGTCCCAGGCGACGTGCACCCGCCCATTCCTGCCGACGGCGAGTTGTGCGCCGCGGATTGTGCCGGCGGCCATCGCGCTCTTGGGCTGGTGGTTGACCCGGATGGGCGCCGAAAAAGACTCCTGTCCCGGCTCCTGCCTCACATAGAAAATATCGCCGCCTCCGCTGTCCCCTTTGTAATAAATCAGATGAACCGTGCCGCGGCTGTCCACAACCGCTTGTGGCTGGATGCCGTCGTCCGGAGTGCGGATGAGTTTTACTGGGCTGGCGTTAGCCAACAACCCAAAGCTCCATCCGGAAAGCAGAAGGATGGCCAGCGACGAATTCGTGATGGGTTGCGTGGCGGGCGTACTTAGTAAACCTTCCGCAGGTGGGACGGAAGGATGTTCAGCTCGGACCGGTATTTGGCCACGGTGCGGCGGGCGATCTTGATTCCTTTCTGGGTGAGGAGCTTTACGATCTCTTCGTCCGAGAGCGGCTTTGAGGGGTCTTCCTTTTTGATCATTTCGGCGATCATGTCTTTGACGCTGGTGTTCGAGATGCCCACGCCTCCAGCGGTCTGGATGCCCGAGGTGAAAAAGTATTTCATCTCGAAGACGCCTTGCGGGGTCTGGATGTATTTGCCGGACACCGCGCGGCTGACGGTGGTCTCGTGAACGCCCACCACTTCGGCCACCTGCACCATGGTCAGCGGCTTGAGAAAGGCCACCCCCTTCTCCATGAATTCGCGCTGCCGGCTCACGATCTCTTTCGCGATGTTCACAATCGTGTTCTGCCGCTGGTGAAGGCTTTTAATCAGGAATTTTCCGGCGCGGATTTTCTCGCGAATCCACTCCCGTTCCTCCGGCAGCGTCTCCGAGCGCGCCATTAGATCCTTGTAGGTGTTGCTGATACGCAAGTGCGGAACGTGATCGTTATTGGTGCTGACCACGAAATCATCGCCCGCTTTGTGAACGAACACCTCGGGCAGGATGTATTGATTGTTGTCCGGCGCAAACGCCCGCCCGGGGCGCGGCTCGAGATTCGCGATGCGCTTGAGCGCTTCCTGGACTTCCTCGACCGTGACGTCCAGTCCGCGCGCAATCTCCGGGATGCGCCGCTTTCCGAGCGCTTCCATGTACTCGTCCACGATGCGGTACTCCAGCGTGTCTTTCCGGCCCTCCCGCTCGAGCTGCAAGAGCAGGCATTCCCGCAAGTCCCGGGCGCCGACGCCCGCCGGATGGAACGTTTGGATGATCCGAACGACTTCCTGGATTCTTTCGGACGCAATGCTGGTCGCGAAGGCCAGTTCGTCCGCGCTGGACTGAAGGTAACCGAAATCGTCGATGTTCCCGATGACCATTTCGGCAATCTGCCGCTGCTCGTCGTTGAGCTCAGAGAGGCGCACCTGCTCGATCAGGTTTTCCTGCAGGGACGTGCCGGCGACCAGCGAGTCCAGCATGAATTGCCGTTTTTCGTCTTCCTCCTGACTCTGGCGCATCGGGATGTTGGTCTGGGAAAAGTGATCGCGCCATTCCTGGTCGAGCTGCGCCAGCCGCTCGAACTCGGCCTGAAAATCGTCCACCGGCTCCTTGGAATCCTTTTCCGTGGCGGGATCGTAGGTCACATCGGCCGGCGGTTCCGTCGGGTCGGCCAGAGTGCTGCTGCTGGTTTCGCCGTCCCGTTCTTCGCGCTCCTCCTGCGAGGTTTCCGACACGACCAGCTCCTCCAGCACCGGGTTCTGCTGCAGTTCCTGCTCCACCATTGCTTTGAGCTCGAGAGTCGGCGCCTGAAGCAGAGCGAGCGATTGTTGCAGTTGCGGCGCGAGCACCTGCGACAGCGTCATCTTCTGGGAGAGATGGAGGCCCTGAGCCATGGCAGTGATGATAGACGGCTGCTTGAATAGCTCAAGAACTTTGCAGCATAAGGCGTGCTCCCGGCATCACGACGGGGATCGCCCGATCGGAGCCGCTTTCGGCAAAAATGTGGGCGCGCCGCACATTTTCGCGGCGCTCGACCTTTCATATCGCGGCACCGTTTGACGCTGGTGCGGACGTGGGAGACTGGACGCGGCCTGTTTCCGGCGAGGTTGGGGGGGCCTGCAGGACCGCGGACCGTGAGCGCGGCTCCGGCGCGCCAAACAGAGGCTGCCCTCGAAAAGCAGAAGGCAAAAGGGTTGCCGGCAGGGCTAGCCCGGCCTAACGTCGGCGTCGTGCCTGTCTGTTTAACGATTCTTGGCAGCGGCTCCGCCGGTAATTGCGCCTATTTGGAAACCGAGGAGACGCGTCTGCTCATCGATGCCGGTTTCAGCGGCCGCCAAGTCCGCCACCGGCTGGCTTCCATCGGACGCACGCCGGAGAGCCTTCAAGGCATTTTGATCACCCACGAACACAGCGACCATATTCAGGGACTGGCCACGCTCTGCGCCAGGCTGCAAATCCCGATTTATTGCAACCGGCTCACGAAGGAGGCCATCGAAGCGCAGCTCCAGACCCGGTTCGATTGCCGGATCTTCAACACGGGGGCGACATTTGAAATCGGCGATATCTCGGTGGACACGTTTTCTATTCCTCATGACGCGTACGATCCCGTCGGCTTCCTGCTCCGTACCGCGTCCGCCAATATCGGCTTTTTAACGGACCTCGGGCACGCAACCAAACTGGTGATCCAGCGCGTTCGCGCCGCGAACGCGCTGCTACTCGAGACAAATCATGATGTGAAGCTTTTGCAGGAAGACACGCGCCGGCCTTGGAGCATCAAGCAGCGCATTCTCAGCCGCCACGGGCATCTTTCGAACGACGCCGCGGCGGAAGCAGCCGAGCAGATCGTCTCGGCTGCCTTGCGCCACCTGTATCTTGGGCATTTGAGCCGCGACTGTAACCGGCCCGAGCTGGCGCACGAGGTCGTAGGCGAGCGACTTCAAAAAATCGGAGCAGCCCACGTGCGCGTGGAATCGACCTCCCAGGACACTCCCTGCGCGACGCTAACGCTGTAGGTTTCCCGGAGTCCGGACACGCAAAGTAGAATTCGAACGGCGTGGAGAGAATCGAGGACAGGAACCTTCTACACCACGCCGACGCGCGGTCAGGCCGTTGCCACGGCGTCAAGTGTTCTGCGTTTCGAGTTTGATCGTGGCCGGATTCATGGCTCAATCCGGGGATGGAAAAAACGTTGCCGCCGCTGACACCCGGGACGATCTATCTGGTGGCTACGCCGATTGGGAACCTGGAAGACATCACGCTGCGGGCCGTGCGCACGTTGAAGGAATGCGACGTGGTGGCGGCGGAAGACACGCGCCGCACCGGACAATTGTTGAGGCATCTTGGGATTTCCAAACCGCTGCTGAGCTATTTTCAGTTCAACGAAGCCAGGCGGAGCCAAGAGATTCTGGAGCGTCTGCGCCGCGGCAGCACAGTGGCTCTGGTTACCGACGCGGGCAGCCCAGGCATCAGCGATCCGGGGGAGCGAGTGGTCAAAGCGGCAATAGCAGCGGGGTTTAGAGTCGAGGCTGTGCCGGGACCATGCGCCCTCATCGCCGCCCTGACGGCGAGCGGTCTGCCGACCATCGAATTCCACTTCGTCGGCTTCCTGCCGCACAAGTCCGGTCCGAGGCGCAAGACGCTGGAAACGTTGAAGGCAGTCGAAGGAACACTGGCGTTGTATGAGTCGCCTTATCGGATCGAGAAACTGCTCGGCGAGCTCAGTGAACTTTTTGCCGACCGCACCGTCGTGCTGGCGAGGGAGTTAACCAAGAAGTTCGAGGAGTTCCTGCGCGGAACACCGGCCGAATTGCTCGGGCGAGTTCGCAAGGGGGGGGCGAAAGGCGAGTTTGTGGTGCTGATTGGCGGCGCGTCGGGCGAGCGACGCTGAGCCCCCGCGAATTCGCCCGGGGACCCGCTGGGGCGCGAGTCCGCCGTGCAGAAAATGCGTGAGCCATAGCTTTGCGACATTAAATAATGCGACCGCATCATTTAATGTCCCCGGCCCGAGAGGCGAGTTCGGGTTTTTCCACGGAGCCAGGAAGTCTGGGGCCGCACTTGGCGAGATACACAGCGAACTAGCGTATTCGAGTCACGGCATGAGTCGAAAGAATTTCATGGCTCTGTCCCGCGCGACAATGAACGGGCTCGAAGCATTTGTCACTTCCGTCCATGGACCGGTAACGGCTTCCGCCGAGAGCAACTGGGCAGATCCGACCCACTCGATTCGGAGGTTCGATCCAACCAACCCAACGTTTGTGAATGCTGACGCCGGAGGGAAAGACGATCCCGGCACAAACATCTGAACACCCAATGCGACATCCAGGCTGCTCGGAGAATCCTGATGGACTTCAACGGCGAGCACATTATCCCCCGCCACCAGGCTGTTCGCCGGAATGTCAAAAGGGCCTTCATACCGAGCATCCTCCACAGTTCGGGCGGCGAATGTCGAAGCCGCGATTGGCCCCGGCGGCATATCCTGGCGATAGATTTCCGTACCGTTCAGATAAAAGACGGCGCCGTCATCGATCAGGCATTTCATTTTCAATTTTGCCGTCGCCGGATTACCAGAAAAGTTGAAATGCGTGCGGAAGTAGAAGTTGGTTCGGTTGGGTGCGACCGTCAGGATCGTTCGAATGGGATCGGAGAAGGAGGATACCATTCCAATCATGCCCGCGAATAAAGGAAGACCGGATTTCCAGGCGATGTCATCGAAGGACTTTTCTTTCCACGCGGTCCCCCGATCCGCGCCGGAATCATCGTAACGCCACGCCAAGCTGCCGTCCGTCGGGACGAGCATCGTTATGTCGGGCTGCGTCGTGAAACGAAATTCCCTGATGGTCAGCTCGGGGAGCGTAGCGTCATCGCTGAACTCCAGCTTTACGGCGGTCGTGGACTCGGGCGGGAGAATCCGGTCGGGGCGATAATAAATCTTCGTCGATGCGCCGCCGGCCGGTTGGCTGACTGTTGGCCTGACGGACTGGCCGTTGACAAACAACCGGATGGATTCGGGCCGAACTTTCCGGGTGCCGTCCAGCAGCACAATTTCGATCGGGGTGTCTTGCGGCACATCGAGGGCCTCCGGAGCGGGGATAATCGAGTCGATCCGGGTTCGAACTGGATTTGAAGCAATTAAGAGGAGTTGAACCGCCATGGTGACGTCCAAACTGATGGGAGAATTTTGATGAACCTCAACGGCCAGAACATTGTCGCCCTGAACCAGGCCACGAACGGGAAGCTCGAAAGGGCCTTCGTATCCCGCATCATCGACGTCTCGCACGGCGAGCGTGGTGGCGGTAATCGGCCCGGCCGGCATGCCGACGCGATAAATCTCCGCGCCGTTCAAATAGAAGACCGCGCCATCATCGATGACGCAGCGCATGCTCAGTCGGGCGGCTCCAGGATTGCCCGTGAAGCTGAAGTGCGTCCGAAAATAATGGGTAATGATCGTGCTGCTGGTCGTCAAGGTCGTGCGAACCGGTTCGGGCAGCTCTGGCAATGTGCCTATCCGGCCTTCGAACAGGGCAGCCCCGGACGGCCAGTCAGCGTCGTTGAAGTTTGGGTCCGTCCAGCCGATGCCGAAGTCGAACGCGGATTGATTGTAGCGCCAGACTTGAGTCGAATTCGGGCCAATCAAAACGTCGATGTCCGGCGCGACGATGAAGGTAAATTCGTTGGTCGTCCGATACGGTGGAGAGGCGCTATCCGCGTAAACCAGGCGGACGGTATTTGTGGACGCGGGTGCGAACTTCACGGGCGGAGTGTAGGTGACGGTTGTAATCGACCCGTTTCTGTTCACCACGGGTTGCACGGGTTGAGCGTTTAGAAAAAGCTGAATGGAACCAGTCGCAACCTGTAGCGGGTCTCCATCCACCAGCGTGATACGGATGCCGTTTGTGGCGGACACGTCGGCCGTCCCCGGACTCGGACTGACGGTTTTCACATACGGGCGAGCGCTGCCGTCGCGAAAGGCTTTGACCGAACCCGGAGTGTGCCTGTCGTTGACCAACACTTTGGTGCCGTTATTGAGCGTGAACCACTCCAGATTCGCCTTGCCGCCCGCGTTCCCCCAGACGAGACGGAACGGGTAGATGGCGGCTTTCGGTACCAGGAGAGTGACGAGTTGTTCAACAGGATGGCTAACACCATCGACATCCCCCAGTTTCACGGAGAACCGGTCCAATGGGTTTGCCCCGGTAGTGACGCGAAATACATCGTCACTGTTGACACCCATGAGGTAAAAGCCGGGCACGGGGAATTCCAGGAAGGTAAGCACTTCCAGGGATGAGTTGCCCGTTCCACCGTCCCGCAGCCCGGCACCCGGGAAACCGGGAACCGGATCATCGTTGGGAAAGTTGCCCGCCTCTCCGCCGATGGCGAAGTTGACCACCGACTCCCGCGAGTAATATCCGTCCCGATCCGCGCCCGAGAGGTTTGCAAGGTTTGGGCCCTTCAACCCGGCGAGCTGGTCTTCGGTCCACGCAAGGCTGCTGGGATTGTCGGCTTGGGTTTGATACGGACGGATTTTGAAGCCGGGCTTTTTCTGATCGACCTCACCGGAGGCGGTCGCGAACTCAGCCGGCACGAACAGATAAACCGGGACAACAAAGTCCAGGTGGTATGACTGAATCTCCGATGGTGTGGCTGAGTCGGAGAATTCCAACCCGACGCTATGGCTCGAGCCGGACGCCAACAAGGCAGCCGCATCGTAGTTGATGGAGGTCGCAGCCGCGGATTTCCTGATGAAGGGGATCGCGGCTGTGCCATCAAACGTCAGGCGAATGGAGTCTGCCTCGACCTTGGTAGTGCCATCGGTCAGTTCGAAAGTGATCCCGTAGGCAGACCCGGAATAAGACCTGAGGACTGGCGGCACATTTTTGACGTCCGAGGGCCGGATGCCTTCGGACGGCGCACTTGCAACACCTGAGTAATCCCAAGCTGCGCGCCCGTCATGCAACGTGAAATACATTCCGGCGAGCATGCTGCCCTCCAGGCCGACCTCCCTCGCGGCCACTTCGAGGCGAACCCACTGCCCGGCTGGCGGAAGCGGTCCCACGAAACGACGGCTCACCGTTCCATCGGCTCCCAAAGGAATATCATTCCTTCCCCAATAGGCCCGGTGCTCCCAATTGGAGTCGGCCCATTGTACCATCACTTCACTTGGAAGGTTGGCTGGATCCAGATAGACGTAGGTGAACAGGCTGTCGTTGGTGTTGATGACTCGCGTAGCAGTGCCATCATTGAAGAAATGCCCATGGACGCCCGCGCTGGCGGCCGACACATGCGCGAGCTTTCCGGAGAACGGCGCCGGGTCGCGGCTGATCCATTTCCAAGAATCGCCGCCGGACGCCCCGGAGGTGGCCAGCTCGGGCAGCGAATCATCAAGCCAGACGATGTCTCTTCCAATGTGCACGCGGACAGCCGCCGTGTTGTTGTTTTCGCTGGGACCGCCGCCCTCGTTGATCAAGTTGTCCGGGTCAGCAGTGGAGACGAGCCAATAATCGCCTTCCGGAATCCGGGTGACGTCAAGGTTCTGATCGGGAAGCGACGAGGGATACACGTCCACCCAGCCGACCGAAATGCCCTGGGGTTGGATTTGATTGCAGCCTGAATAAGCCGGGAGGCTCCTGGGTTTGGGAAGGAAAGAGACTTCGTCAATCAGACAAAAGCTGACCTTGTCGGCGGAGGCGTAAACATTGCCGCCCACGGAACCATCGGCCGAAAGGTTGTGAAGTTCATAGCGCGCGAAGTTTTCGAAGTGCCAATGATCGTGTGCCGGGTGGAAAACGAAAGTGCCCACGCGGTTTGTGCTCACGATCAGCCAGTTGTTGTTGGTATCCTGAGTGTAAAGGTGCTAGTAGGCCTCGGTCGTGCCATTATTGGGGTTGTTCCGCGGAGCTACCTCGAGGGGACCTTCGCCCAGATTGACGATACTGTTTGAGAACCGGATGAGTTTCCGCCGTGTGTTGGGGTCGTAGTCGATCCTGATGTCAGACGGTGGAAGGGTTACCAGGTCCGGATAGTGAATTGTGCCGACTGGACCTCCGAGGATTGGGAGGACCGGGCAGATGAATGAAATCCATGCGCAACTCCAGAGTCGCGTTTTGTTGTTCATGCCGCCGGATCGATTACTCGCTTGTGTTCGCCCACCCCAGAGAGCAACAGAGCGGATTGAAGACCGGCCCGACGCGGTCGATCTATGGGGTGAGGACCCCAAAAACGCGGGGGCGGAGACCGCAGAGCAGTTC
>WNGA01014062.1_pt1 | contig 10809 bp, 8 predicted proteins | sample 5400061 | NCBI WGS metagenome assembly WNGA01 (sample SAMN13153366, study PRJNA577476) | soil metagenome | isolation source: 100 cm soil or saprolite under grassland replicate 2 | place: USA:California | collected 2016-06-15
TGTCACTACCGCGGAAATCAGACGTCATGACTCATATGAAACAGGTGATGGAACAGAAGCGGTTGCACATACCGCGCGATAGAGAGCTGATTATCGAGATGAACGCGGAGATTGCCAAGCTGACTGAGGCGGGAAAGACAAAGTTCTCCCACCGAACCGGGACGCACGACGACAGACTCTGGGCCCTAGCACTAGCAATCTATGGCTCAAGACACGAGTTCCCATCATACCATCCGTTCGTAGCCTTCGGACACATCAGCAAGCATCCATGGGATAGACCCAAGATCATCTATCCACTCGCAGGCAATACGACACCTGCCAAACAGTAGCCATTCATTGGGACTTCTGCAATGTGAAAGACCAAGGAAGACCCTTAGGACGAAGCCCGGACGCTTGACTGCGAAGAGGTGGAAATAACCTATCTTCATCTGCAGTCTATTGAGATACGCGGTCTTCTAGAAACGCTGTTAAGACTCCCTCGGTTCACAGGGGGAGCATGAGAAGGTGTCGCAATTTCGATGACGTCAATCTTGAAGATGAATACTGGCACGAAGGTAATCCTATTCGATTTACGAATCCAGAAATCAGGAGGATGCTGTCGCTCGCGAAAGCTGGAAAGGACGACGTGTTCTGCGACTTTGGTTCCGGTTTCGGGCAGAATCTCATAATGGCATTGACTGAATTTGAGGTAAGGAAGGCCATTGGACTCGAATTTGATGATACCCGGGCTCTGAGGTCACGAAAAAGAATGGAAGAACTGGGATTAGACAAGAGGGGCAACGGAAAGATCATCTTTGGAAACTTCCTAGACTTCGATGACGCGGAACTGAGGAAAGTGACGATTCTCTTCTACGGCCTGTCAGGAGGGGACGAGATAGTTACGAGGCTTCAGAAGGTCTGGAAAGACCGCAAGACTCGTCGCCGATTGATTTGGAACGACTGGCATCCCATTCCAGAAGCCTTTCCGGACGAAGTAGACTACCCATTCTTTCTGACATACTTTCCCCAAACGAAGAAACGGTACTCTGCGCGAGACTGGTTGGAGCGAGTAGTCCTACAGCCTGAAACCATGACGCCGGATAAGATCAGGCGTTCGGAAACAGACCTTTGGAATGAGTTTGTCCACAATATGGACGTGCTTCAGTTTCGAGATGACGTCGCGGATTATAGGAAGCGGCTAAGAAAAGTATCCTGAGCCCGAACCAGGATCCAATAGGATCTTCCGTTCCTTCTTAGCTAATAGACGAGACTTCCAGCTCGCACTTTGTCGGCAGCAATTTTTCAAACCAATCATAAGTAAGCGCCTCGACGAGCCCCTTTCTCGTCCGACGAAAGTTCCCAAGAATGATAAACGCCAGCCCTTCCTTCAAGAAGGACGTGATGTGAATGATTTATACTCCGAGCGAGCAGAAGATGCTTTTCAGAGCATTCCAGTCAGACTTTCTGACTTTACACATGTTTTCGTCGAGACAACTTTGAAATTTCGGGCAACTCGTTTATCATCTCGGTGGGCGTGAGTATCTTGAGTTTCCTAACGTATCTCTTGAGCCCCTTGAAATCGGCCTTGTTCCACGTGACCAAATAATCGAAGTCGTGCAAGTAAATTGTCTGAGCATGAATTGAATCGAATGAAGGGGTCCCGAACCTCATCGTCGATTCGACCAGGGAGTCAACGAGTCTTTCGAATGAGGTGAGGTCCTTCGTATCCAGTGGCGGGGTTGGTTTTATGGATCTCTTCCAAGAATCTTTGATTTGGTAGAGCAACGAACGGGCTCTATGTCTATCGTGCGTTCGTCTAAACATTGCTGAAGCTACCTCAAGAAAGGTGAACACAGAAATGACATATTGAACTCGTGACGAATGAGGCCCGACGACGGATTTCATGAACGCGTTCGATTCAACATGGTTTATCTCCTTTCGACGTTGCGAGGCCACAATTACGTCCGAATCTATGTAAACGTAAATCAGGTTAGTTTTTCTTCTTTTTCGAAAGAAACGTTACCCTCCTTCGCCTTTTCGTAGGGACCCGTGCAGTGAAGGTGACTTTCTTCCGTCCCGCTTTGAAGGAGACTCTTCGCTTCACCTTGATCCTAGCAAGAAAACTGATTCGCTTTCGTTTTGGCATACGCGTGAACCGTAGTACCCTTTTGTGTATATCGATTACGCGTTTGAGGCTTTTAGTATTGAGCGTTCAAGGAGGCTCTCGACAACCTAGGCGGTCTGGATGGCAGGAGTTGGCGGATGGCAAGCAACGTTCCTAAACGCCGTTCACCCCCACATGAGTGACTGGAACTCCATCGATCTTAAAGTGGTCGCCCAGAAACATGTCGATGGACAGTGGCACTTCAGTGGCATTCGCGCCGTATTGGGGCCAATGACAAAGGACCAACCGACACGTCATGACTTGCCATCAGTGCCCGGTCTCCTCGTATTTCATGAGAGATGGGGAGTTGAGCGACTAGCGGAAGTCATTGATTCTGTGTCGAAAGGCGAACTCGTTGTTGGTGGAAAGTCGGTTCACATCACATGGTGGAATGGCCAGCAATGGAGTCCAATTGTTAATGTGGATCAGGGTTTCTGGGAAAGAGGGAACTGCCGGTCGGAGTTCGGAGTGGACTATGCCTCCTTCCTTGTCAGGATATGGACCCAATCGCCAACAGATCCCGAACAGCTTCGGCTGACTGAAGGTGCCCTGCGTTCTGGAGAACCTCCATGGGACGGCCAAGCCGATCTAAAGGAGGGATTTCTCGGTGCCCCGAAACATAGGTCCTGGCATGCGGGTATTGCTACAATGGAAATCATAGCTCCGCTAGGCATTCGACTTGGCCAGATTTCAGAGACAAATGGAAAGAGACTCTCGGTATCCGTCGAAGCGCTGGAACGGGTAGATCTTACCAAAGCTGCCTTGGGGGTGATTGCGACACTGTCCAATGGCGAGACTCGGCGAGAGTTGCACAAGCTTTCTAGCAATGTGGGGCATAAGTTTCCGATAGACATGCCGCCAACCACATCGAAAACTAAGCTCATCTTATCTTATCGTGGAATCGAGGTCGATAGGTCAGAGCTATCTCCTATCACGAACCTCAGGCTGGCAATTATGCAACAATTGGGTATCGATCTGGAAATGATGCAATCATCGATTGTGCAATCGCAAGGTCATGAATTCGAACAGTGGTGTGCTATACTCTTTCATCTCCTGGGTTTCTCCCCAGCGTTATACGGCGGAACCAAACGCAGCGTTCCGGACATTGTAGCATTCCCAGGGTCGGAAAGTTGGTTTCTCGTAATGGAATGCACAGAAGCCGAACCTGACGTTGCAAACAAACTGACGAAACTGTCCACACGGACAAAGCTGGCTCGCGAGGGAGCCGGCACTATGAATGCATACCCGGTTCTAATCACCTCGATGGCCCGAAAGATGATTAACCAAACAGACCTCGAGAAAGCGTCGAAAGAACGCATCTCAATACTTACAGCAAACGACCTTGCTGATCTCGTCCAAATGACAAGAGAAATCCCGGACTCTGGAAGAGTCCTCGACTATCTGAATGGGAGAATACCTGCCACATCGTTGAGCGGAGGGTACGTTTAGCCTGAACTCAAGCGTGGCCTGTGACCTCAAGAGGGGTCTGTGTCATTCATGGTTTCTCCGGGACAAGCTTGAAGTTGGAATCTTTCTAGCTCAGGAAAAATGCCGTAGGTGTGGCGCTGGGGCAGTCGGTTTTGGAAACTAGAACTTACTCATACGGTTAATGTTACTATTTGTAGACGAGCCGCACTCGGAAGGCTAATTGGCTCGACGTAGTCTTGCATAGCATCTGCGCACGCAATGAGGGCAAATCTCTTGCCAGGAACAAGGAGACCTCTCTCTTTGAGAAACTCGTGATTTACTAGGAGATGTTGTGACGATATTCCAAATAGCAATGAGGCAGCGTAAGTGCCCTGTGTTTGATTGCCCATTACCATGTAAAGATACCTGCCTTGACCAAATGTGTCTTTAATTTTCGCGAAAACTGCTGGGTCCGAAACGATTCTATCGTTATCATCGCGTCCCGTTTCGAGTTTGGAATCTTTTCCTTCGTCGGTAACGATCAGCGTTGAGTCAGCAAATTTGTTGTTACGTTTCTGAACGAATCGAAGGGGTAGTTTTTCCAACATCTTCTTGGAAACTAAGTTGAAGTCGGGACCACCTATTGTAACAATGTCGTTTGCTAGCGAAGGCCCATTTCTCCTAAGGTACTCCTCGGAGTTTATGATCTCAATTTTTCTGTCCGGGTATGCCTTGCTAAGGGTGTGAACCACCTCGACGATCGCGTTGTTATCACCGTGTTGCATCGAGTAGGAGTCTGATGCTGCGTCCAGTCGCTGATGTATTGCACCGCTAACTATCCAGATGGGTCTATCGCCAACCCCCATTTCCCATATGTCGATCAATGCCTCTCTCTTTCGCTGCTCAAGGTTGAGTTGCGTCGAAAATCCAGCTATCGAATTCAGTGCATAGATCGATTGCCACTCATCGCCTACTCCCCTCAGGTATGCCTTGCCCGCATTCACAAATTTGTGCAATAGTTTGTCTTTGACCTGTGAGTAGAATTGAGATGAAACGGCGACCGAATTTGGCATGAGATAACTGCTGATTCTAAATGCCCGGTCAACAACAGTGCCATTCGGATCACCATTGGGCAGAACGAATACGTCATCGCCGCAATCGAGTACACATTTGAACTCGATCCTCAGCTCTTTGGAAGGGTATCTGCGTGAGTTGACCTTGGCTACCTTTTGAGCAAGACTCTCCGCAAAAGTCACGAATCTCAACGGGCTAACGGCGCGTTGCTTGCAAAAGATCAAAGCACCGTCTCCTGTAAATTTCACGAAAGGTTTCCCTAGCATCTCCTTCGCCGTTGACTCTGCTAAATCGAGAAATGTGTATTGTCTCCCGAACCACATCTCAGGGGGTGGATAGGATACCTTGAAACGTGTGGAGAACGACAGGTCGACCACAGCCACAGTCCCTGCGCATTTGTTTTTCGATAGGAGTTGCCAGTTCCTCCTTAGTTTTTTCAGAAGAGGGCTGCTAGGCGGCAAAGTTGTACTCAGTCTCGCCGTGACGAGACGAGCTCACAACGACAATACACTTTCGTGTTAGGAGGAACGTTCTCGGTCACAACAGTTCCCGCACCGACGTAGGCACCCTCCCCGACGATGACGCCTCCGATTATTGTGGAGTTGAAGGCGACAATAGCGTTATTCTCAATGACCGGCGTGGGTTCATCGGGCCCCAGCTCCTTGTCCCAAGTGTCAATCGCATGGTGAAGATATTTGTGAACTAGGGTGCCCATCATGGTTGTGTTATTGCCGATCTTGCTACGGTCGCAAGAAAAGCCACCAACGATAGAATTGCGGCCGATTGTTACGTTATCGTAAATCTTCGCCCCGTAGACGATTTTCGTTTGTTCTCCTACCTTGGTCTTGTGTCCAATCCTTGAACACTCATCGATTGTGACATTTTTGCCAATTGCTGCACCTTCATAAATTGTGGTGAATGGAAAAATCTCTGATCCCTCACCGATTGACGTGACTTCGGCTTTGTCTTGCGGGTCGTTCTCAATCGGCAAGCCAATCATTGTGTTTGGCCATATTCGGACCCCTTTGCCAATCGTGACTTCACCGTAGTACGTGACGCCCTTCGATCGCCGAATCAATTTGAGTTTACTATCCAAGAAACAGTTTCGGAGATTACTTTGTCTTCCATCCCAATGAATTGGTGATCGCAAGGGTGAGAGATGAATAGACTTCGAGCGTTCGGTTTACCGTATTTCTCCGAGACTGAAAACGGAACTGACGTGTCTTTAGTTCCATGGATCGTCAGTACCGGGATTTGTAATTTTGATAGTAGAGCATAGGGCTTTAGCGTCCGGAATTCCTGGACAAGGGCTCTTCCGATCTTGAAGTCTGTGTTGGGTATTTGGACGTACCCACGTTGTTCGAGGTCGCGGTATCCTTTCTTGTTGAAGAAGGTCCGACCCCAGGGGGTCTCTGCTTTGAGGAAGGTTTTTTCGTAGTCAAGGACGGGGTTCCATAGAACTAGCCTGTTTACCCTATCTGGTTGTTGTGAGGCATAGATGATGGACGCTGAAGCTCCAAAACTTGATGCGACCAGAATGTAAGAGGATTTTGACTCGAGTAGAGAATCAAACCTCTTAATGCTTGAGACTAGGTCGTTTAGCTCTCCCTGAATAGTAACATCCTTAGTCTCTCCCTGAGAGTCGCCGTGCGCTCGAAAGTCGAAGCGCATCACGTTGTAGCTATTTTGAGATAGTATTTCACTGAGCTTGACGAAGCTGCCATCCTCGTCTTTGTCATTATTCAGCCCGTGAATGAGCAAAACGTCTCCTCGCGGTTTGGCAATTGTTGGTGGGACAGCGAGCCTTATCATCGCAGAGAGGACTAGCCCATCTGAGTTGCTGTACCGCAATTCTTTCTCAGTCGGACTTGCCAATCTTACATCTGGCAGTCAATATCGCCTCGAATTCAATTCTTGCATGTTCCTCTTCATAGTAAGTCTTGAGCTAGCCTTAAGAATCCTGTTCCATTTTGGCTTCTCCATGTAATATTGAGAGAAAATGGCCGTCAAAAGCGATGCAGACATGGTGGATATGTGCCGGAGGACTCTTATCCCAATCTCCTCACCGAACCTCTCCTCTCTCAAACGGCATTGCTCAATTATGTTCTCAATCCAAACGATTTTTTCCTTCACAACGGCATCCCATTCTTCGTCATTGATGAGACGAGAAAAATCTCTGGTAACGGCAGCGTTCCAAACACCGTCAAACATAATCTCACCAATCTCTTGCCAGATTGCACGCTCAGGTGCGTTTCTAGTATCTCCTTGTGGCTTGTGTAATGCCGCGCGGGGAATCATGGCATAACTTGAATGCCTATGCATGAGAACCCACATCCAATCTTCATTGTAGTAGTTCAGCACAGGTTCTGTTACCGAAGCAAGGTCAAATCCCAATAGACCTCCTGACGGAAACTCGAAGCAGTCAGAGTCGCCGATTTTCATCTGAATATGACCAATTACAGACTGATCGGGCACCCCATTGAATCGCACGCCTATGAAATCAACATGATCAAGCATTTCAGAAGCCAATTTCAGAATTCTTGGATCTCGCACGGCGATGTCGTCGTCGATGAAGAATACCTTTTGAACTCTCAAAATATTGCAAAGCAGAATCGCGTAGTTTCTTATGTGACCGGTGTTCCAATAGCCAGCACCCAAAGGTCCTATGTAATTGTATACCGACGGGATGAATCGGAAGGTGCTTTCGAGAAGTCTCGCCTGCTCGAGCGAACCATGATACCAGACTTGCGAGAAGTGGTGTGAAGCTTGGATTTCTCGTCTAAGAGATACTTTCCTTGAATTGTCCAGTACGATGATTGGTATCCCCGATCGACTAAGGAGCAGAAGGTTAGCAAGAGCAGTAATTGGTCTGTCTCTGGTCACAAAGACTATGCAGCTTTCCATGGTACCAGGTATTCTGGCCGTTCTTGCACTTCCCCACATGAACACTTGCATCTCGAATTATCAACCCTAGTTCGGTCGATCGGGGTTTGATTGGTGTGTGGTCGATCATCACGCGATGGGTTTTTGTCGACCATAGATACTCACACTCACACACCTATGCGACTTGAGGAGGCAAGGTTCTGATGGGCACCCAAACTTGAGTTTCTCCATTATGATCGGGAGCAGATTCTTGATAATGATACTCTGTCAGAGAGACAAGGCAGATATCTCATCCCCGAAGGCCACATCTTGGAGTCTTCTACATGTCTGTGACGCATACTCTTCTGAATTACTTGAAAAGCGTAGAGGGAAGGGTGGGATCACCCGGATATCTTCCCCATCCTTTGATGAAAGCTCTGATGCTCGCTTTGGACTCGGCGAGGAAGGGCGAAAAAAATGGAAACTATATGGGTGTCTCAGGAGACGGCGATCTTACTCCTGACAAAAAACCCCATGTAATGATCGTAGTAGTAGTTGAGAAGCTAGGAGACAAAATCACCGTCTTGGACGTCAGCGATGCGACCACAAGTAGGAAAATCTCGTCTACGAAGGTCGAGAAAGTACTTCGAAGCGAAACGCTTCTTGATGGCTTCGAGGGTCAAGAAGTTCCAACCGAGCTTGTCGCTGATGCCATGACAGAGGCTCTTGGCAGAGGCGTCTACGTCCTTGAAGACACAGCTGAAATTGCGAAGGCCGTCGGACGCGCTCAGCAACTTATTCGCGAAGGGAAATTTGTGGGATTGTCGATTTCCGTGAGAAATGAGATTCTGAACGTGAAGGGTGCCACCGGATGGGAAAATCTCTCATCAGAGACGAGGTCGTCTGTCGGTGGTATGTGGGCTAAAGAAGTTGGAAGTAGCTTGGTATTGACTCCGATCGAACCTACAGTGCCAAAGTGGAGAGTCCGTGAATTAATCCTGAAGCTCCTAGAACAAGCGTGAGGCCCAGAGTGGCGCGGACCTCGTCATTCGGAACATAATCGCCTTTACCACTTAGAACTAGAAACCCTCAGTTAGGGACACTCTGCCTACTCTCGAATGGAGGGACTGATATCGCGAAAGATGGTCGAATTTCTTAGGCAATTGTGATTCGCACAACAAAGGTTAGTGAAGCTTAGCTTAGTTCCTGGAGGGTCGTGGGTTCAATCTTACGATAAACGTGAGATGCGTCGGAAGTTCTACCATCGACCGTCAATAGGTCCCTCTTCACGGACACTCCAAACAGTCTCTCGTTTTCTTCCAGATGTGGCAATATCAACTCCATGTCCTTGGCAGTGAAGTCTGCTAGCCGTCCGCCATTCAGCTGCTCGCTCGAGACTTTTCGGTGCGGGTCTCGAATGAATATCGCTCCGCCAGAGGCAAGGGAAAATAGGTTGCTCCCGGGATATGGATACTCTTGTTCCACGAATCGTCCGTCAAATGTTGGTTTCAGCCCGTTCACAACAACGAACCCGCCGCCATTGTACGGGTCTCCGGCCATGAATGACTCTGCAAGATAATCCAGACATGTCCCGTTGATCACCACTCTTGGCCTTCCTACTGCGTTGATGAGTGGGCGTCCCGCGGCGTTGCCGAGCACATACACGTCACCTCCCTTTGCTGCGTACATGAACGCCTGGCCCACGTCGCCGTGAACGACTAGTTTTCCATACTTGAGAATCTGCGCGGTTTGGTCCTGAGCAGCGCCATGAACCGTAATCTCACAACCATCAATACCAGACGCGACATAATCTCCAACATCTCCGTAACAATCAATCCTCAAACCATTCGTTCGTGCCCCCAGCCCGCTTCCAATGAATCGGTGGCCTCGCAGGTTGTAGAGTAGAATGTTCCTCCACCCTTCACCGTATGCATCGACCACGAACCTGGCAGCGCTTTCCTCTCCCTCAGCGGGAAATTCTAGAGCATCAACGACGAGCACCTGCTCGTCAAACCCTGGGTGGATCAATCTGGATCTATTCTTCCAGTCCAGTCGAGTGTACAAGTCGTAATTTGACAATGAAACAGAAGAGAAGACATCACTCAATGCTTCATGATACAATTGTAGTAGTGAGCTTCGTTTCTTTCTTCCAGTATCGTAGATTCTGTCGTATAGTAGTGAGAGTGATTTTATTGCGAATTGTCGGGACTCTTGTCCCTTCATCCCCAGCCGTTTCAGCTCCTCCAGAATCTCCCCCACATACTGGAAGCCAGCATCTCTCAGCGCGGGACGAATATACTCGTAGAATCCCAACGGGTCCTGCGTACCGGGACCCTTCTGCAGCTGAATCGCAATACTAGCATTCAAAGAGACAGTAGAACCAGCCTGAGGCAGCCAGTCCTGCACTGGAAGATCAATCGATCTTCCGAACTTGTCAGCACACTCCAACTCCTTACCCTCCTCTCCATCTCTCACGGTAAAGAGAAAAGCTCCGCCGTCAGTGAAACTTCCACCCCGCGCATTCCAGTAAGAATCCGCAAACCTACTCGGAATCCTTTGATCTTCCTGCAATTTCCCTAAGACAGCATTGATCGCCTGCCTCTCCGAAGCAATAATCCCGATCTTGACCGGACCCTCCTGCACAGCAAACACCTGTGGTCTCAGCTTTTTCTTCTCCGCCGGCAGCATCTCAAAATCTCTCTCAGTCGTCGGCGCCAGAGCTTCGATCAGATACTCCAGTGGATACTTGTAGACGCGGCTGAGAAGGTCGAACAGTAACACAGAGACCTCCGTATCCGTCAAGAATAACGGGTGAATGTTCCGCTGGGCCAGATACTCCATTATCGAATGATAATTCGCAAAATCACCATTATGCACCAACGCATCATGCAAACCCACAAATGGGTGCGCGCCCCCTGGGTGCCAGACCCGGCCCTTCGTCGGATACCGATGATGACCAATCCAGACATGCGCCTTGAAATCCTCTAATCGATAGTACCTGACAACATCATCCCCATAACCCACCAGCTTCAATACAACCATGTTTTTCCCATGGCTGACAACGAAGGCCTTCTTCTCACCCAAAGACGAGTAATACCGCTGATTCAGACGGTAAGAGTTCTGATAGAGAAACTCATCCCCAACCTCACCCTCCTTGAGCCCTTCTAGACCGTTCTTACGAGCAAACTCCGCAAGAACATTTTTTCTGATCTTTACGAAATACCTGTAAACTTCAGGCGGTTCTACATCAAGACCCGGAATCGAACGATAATCATCAACAGCCTCAACCCTCGCCTCATAATCAACCACAAAGAAGGGCCGAA
>WNGA01031915.1_pt1 | contig 10808 bp, 12 predicted proteins | sample 5400061 | NCBI WGS metagenome assembly WNGA01 (sample SAMN13153366, study PRJNA577476) | soil metagenome | isolation source: 100 cm soil or saprolite under grassland replicate 2 | place: USA:California | collected 2016-06-15
AGTGTCGCGAGACCGTCGCATGGGCGCGCGAGTTGTTGGGCGGCAATGGTATCGCCGCCGATTACAACGTCGGGCGTTTCTTCGCTGACTCGGAAGCGCTTTATTCCTACGAGGGCACGTATCAGATGCAAAACCTGATCGTCGGCAAGGCAGTAACCGGATTGAGCGCTTTCGTTTAATCGTCGACTAAGACAGAAGCATATCGGAATTAGATAAACAGGAGAACGAGCATCATGAGTACACCGGCTGAAGCGTTGACACTTGAAAATGTTCTTTATGAGAAGAAGGGCGCCGTCGCGTATGTGCCGCTCAATCGCCCGAAGGTTCTCAACGCACTGAATCGAAGAACGTGGGAAGATTTGCAAACCGCGTTTGAAGATGCGCGAGAGGACTCGGCAATTCGCGGCGTCATTCTCACCGGCGCGGGCGACAAAGCGTTCATCGCTGGCGCTGACATTGGGGAACTGTCTAGTGTCACCGCCGTCGAAGCAGAAGAATCCAGCACCTTCGGGCAAGGAGTTCTCAACCTGATTGAGAATCTGGGCAAGCCCGTGGTCGCAGCCATCAACGGTTTCGCGCTTGGCGGGGGATGCGAAACCGCGATGGCTTGCACGATTCGAGTCGCTACAGAAAACGCAAAATTCGGTCAACCGGAAGTGAAGTTAGGGGTCCTTCCGGGCGGAGGTGGCACACAACGTTTGCCACGTTTGGTAGGCAAAGGCAGAGCCCTGCAACTCATCCTGTCGGGCGAAATGATCTCGGCGCAAGAAGCTTATCGCATCGGACTCGTCAACGAAGTCATTCCCGCTGCCGACCTGATTACCCGCGCCGAGGCAATCCTGAAACAGATTTTTGCGAATGCGCCAATCGCCGTTCGATATTCGCTGGAAGCGGTGAATAAAGGATTGGATACCAGTCAGGCAGAGGGCCAGGCACTCGAGGCTTCATTCTTCGGGCTGTGTGCTGCCACGCAAGACAAGCAAGAGGGCACGCAGGCATTCCTGCAAAAGCGTGCGCCGGAATTCCAGGGTCGATGAGTAGCGATGAGGTCAGTACCACCTGCGGTAGCGGGTGGGTCGTATGAAGGCAGACACGTTGAATTTCAAGTGGCACCCACCCGCTACCGCAGGTGGTACTGACATTAAGGAGAGACAATGACGACTGAGAATATTTTTTCCGGATTGAAAGTAGTAGACCTGGCGAGCTTCATCGCTGGCCCCAGCGCCGCTGTAATCTTGTCTGATTTTGGTGCCGACGTGATCAAAGTAGAGCCCCCGTCCGGTGACTACTGGAGACATGCGAACCAGATCCCGCCGCAGCCGTATGCGAAGGATCCTTATCAATGGCATCTGCAGAACCGCAACAAGCGCGGCTTGGCGCTGGATCTAAAATCCCCGGGCGCTCAGCCGATTCTCGAGAAGCTCGTCAAATGGGCCGACGTGCTCATCGTCAATACGCCGCATCCCGGGCGCAAGCGTCTGAAGCTTGAATACGAGGATGTCGTCCAGTGGAATCCGCGTTTGATCTATGCCGATGTCACCGGATTCGGCGACAAGGGGCCTGATGCCGAGCTGCCGGGCTTCGATATCACTTCCTACTGGGCGCGCAGTGGTCTGCTATCGATGACCCGCGACGCCGGCGCCCCTCCGACCTGGCCGGTGGCCGGTAGCGGTGACAATGCGACCGCCGTCGGTGTCTACTCTGCGATCGTTACCGCGCTCTATCGTCGCGAGCGCACCGGCAAGGGGTCGTATGTCACGACCTCGCTGCTCGCTGAGGGTATCTGGTCCGCAAGCGTTTCGATCCAGGGCGCGCTGAGCGGGGCGAAGTTTTACGGACTGCACGATCGCAAGAATCCCGCAAATGCAGCTCTGAACGTGTATCAGGCCGCCGATGGCACCTGGTTTGTCCTGCTGGTTACGCCTGACAAAGTGGAAGCAGTGGTGAAAGCCATCGGCCGCGCCGACCTATTAACCGATCCACGGTTCTCCCCAGCGAACCTGGTGGCGAACATGCCGCAGTTGACCGCCATTCTCGACGAAGTATTCGGCGCGCAGCCGATGGCGCATTGGTACGAAGTCTTCAATGGCGTCCACGTCACGTTCGGTGCTGTGCGCGACCCGCAAGAAGTCATCAACGATCCACAGTTGCGAGCGAATGACATCGTCGTTCCGCTTGAAGGCGCCGGCGCCAAGCTCACGTCGACGATCAGCAGTCCGATTCAAGTGCACGGCGTCAACAAGGTAACTGCAAAACGCGCGCCGGAAATTGGCGAACACAATGAAGAGATTCTCCAGGAGCTGGGCTTCGACGCGAAACAGATCGACAACTTCCTCACGAGTGGGACGGTGACACAACATCGGGAAGCGGCGATTAAGTGAGGTGTGCGATGAGTGAAATTTTGACCGAACGTTTTGGCAGTGTCTTGCGGATCACCTTGAATCGACCCGCTAAGAAGAATGCGATGACTTCGAGCATGTACGTGAGCATGGCGGAGATCCTCAACGATGCTGCGAAGGACGATGAGGTACTTGTTGTGCTGTGGGATGGAGCCGGAGACTCATTCTCCGCGGGCAACGATCTGGAAGATTTCCTGAAGAACCCACCCGGGCCGGGTGAGAGTCCGCAAGCACAGCTGGCGAGTGCGTTGCTCAACTTCGACAAGCCACTGATCGCCGCTGTGCAGGGAGTCGCTATCGGAGGCGGAACTACTCTACTGACACATTGCGACTTCGTCTTCGCGGGCGAGAGTGCGAGGTTCCAATTGCCTTTCGTCAATCTTGGTTTGGTCCCGGAATTCGGATCTTCGTGGTCCTTGCCGGCGCGTAGCGGACACATCCGTGCTGCCGAGTTGATTCTGTTGGGTCAGCCTTTTGACGCAAAGGTGGCGGCTGAAATTGGATTAGTCACCCGTGTTGTGCCCGACGAAAAACTGCTGGCCACCGCGACCGAAACAGCTGAGAAGCTGGCCGCGAAACCTCCTGCTGCTCTGCAAGCTTGCAAGAGACTGATGAAGCATTCTCAACGCGAGCAGATCGCGCAGGCGATAAAGGTCGAGAACGAAGAGTTCGCCTCGCGAGTGCACTCGGCGGAAGCAAAGGAGGCATTCACGGCGTTCATTCAGAAGCGTCGCCCGGACTTCACGAAAGCAAAGGCAAAAGCTCCGCAACAATAACCGACCTAGGAGATGACGAATTGTGATGGCCACGCGCTTCAGGAACTGGTTTCGGTCCGGGTTAACTAACCCGATGCTGAAGCTCTCGGCGCGTACTGCGGTGGCGACGGTAGCAGCGGTGTTGGTGGCGCATCTATCAGGGCTCGCGGAAAGCTACTGGGCAGCGATCGCCACGCTGATCGTAATGCAATCAGCTCTCGGCACATCTTTGCCCGTTGCGGGACGCGAATTTCTGGGCACGGCCCTGGGAGTTAGCACGGGTGCAGTGTTAGCCGGTCATTTTGGTCGAGGTGTTTTAACGTTTGGCGCCGGCATCTTTTTACTTGGTTTGATCTGTGGAGCGCTCGGTTATGCCCATCCGTACTTGCGTAATCGTCTCGATAGAACTGCCTACCGCTATGCGGGAATTGCGTTGATTATCGTAATGCTGATTCCGCGACCCGATCCCGCTTGGTTCGTTGCGGTTCACCGCTTCTCTGAGGTCTCGATCGGCATCGTCGTCGCGGTGGCAATGTCGGTGGTTTGGCCAGAGCGTGAATCACCGATGACAGCGGCTCTGGCTCAGCCGAAATCTCAGACCCAAAAAGAGGGCAAAAACCGGGAGCCTTGTCTGGAGACAGACTAAGCCGAGGTAGGTTGGCTAACTTGATCGTAAAAGTGATGGATAAAGTAAGGCGCAACGCACATGACGCTCGTGCCCTAAATGAACAACTGATCACGGTAGATAACAATGAGTGAACCTGAAATTTTAACCACTGCCTCCGGTATCCCGGTCGCCGACAACCAGAACTCGTTGACGGCGGGACCCCGCGGTCCAGTGTTGATGCAAGACTTTCATTTGATCGAAAAGATGGCCCACTTCAACCGGGAGCGGATTCCCGAGCGGGTGGTCCATGCCAAGGGCGCCGGCGCGTTTGGCGCGTTTACGGTCACGGGAGATATCACCAAGTACACCAAGGCTGCGGTTTTCTCTGCGATCGGCAAGAGGACGGAGGTCATGGTTCGTTTCTCGACCGTTGGCGGCGAGAAGGGTTCCGCCGATTCTGCGCGCGACCCGCGCGGCTTCGCGACCAAGTTCTACACGGAGGAAGGTAACTGGGACCTGGTCGGCAACAACACTCCCGTCTTCTTCATCCGCGATGCGTTGAAGTTCGGCGACTTCATCCACACGCAGAAGCGTGACCCGCAGACCAATCTAAAGTCTCCGACCATGATGTGGGACTTCTGGTCGTTGTCGCCCGAGTCGCTCCATCAGGTCACGATTCTTTTCAGCGACCGGGGCACGCCGAAAAACTACCGCCACATGGACGGTTTCTCCAGTCACACGTTCAGCCTCATCAACTCGCGGAACGAGCGCGTCTGGGTGAAATTCCACCTGAAGACCAAACAGGGCATCCAGAATCTGACGAGGGAAGAGGCGGTCAAGCTTGCGGGCGAGAACCCGGATCACGCCACCCAGGACTTGTTCGAGGCCATCGAGCGGGGTGAATACCCGAAGTGGCGTTTGTGTGTTCAGATCATGCCTGAATCAGAGGCAGAGACTTATTACCTAAACCCTTTCGACCTGACCAAGGTCTGGCCGCATTCGGAGTATCCCCTAATCGAGGTCGGCGAGTTGGAGCTGAATCGAAATCCCGAGAACTACTTTGCTGAGGTCGAGCAGGCAGCGTTCGCGCCGGCCAACGTGGTTCCCGGCATCAGTTTTTCGCCCGACAAGATGCTTCAGGCCCGCGTCCTCTCGTACCCAGACGCGCATCGCTACAGGGTCGGTGTGAACTACGAATCGCTGCCGGTCAACCGCGCGAAGTGTCCGATTAATGATTATCACCGCGACGGCTCAATGCGCTTTGATGCGAACGGCGGCTCGACGCCCAACTACGAACCGAACAGTTTCGGGGGGCCCAAACAGGACCCGGATTACGCGGAGCCGCCGCTAAGAATTTCGGGCGATGCTTCTCGCTACGATCATCGCGCGGGTAACGACGATTACAAACAAGCAGGCGACCTCTTCCGGCTGATGACAGCAGAAGAGCGTGCGCGATTGATCGACAATATCGTTGACAGCATGAAATCGGTCCCACGCGAGATACAGTCACGGCAGATCGCGCACTTTTATCAGGCCGATCGATTCGGAGTGGAGCACGAAGATCATGACAGCGACAACGCAACCCGTGACGATTCGGAGCAAGATCTCCACTCGAATGCCGAGTAGGTGGGGAGACTTTCAGGCCATCGGCTTCGAGCGGGAGAGTATGAACGGCCACCGAAAAATCGAGACGGCGCTTGCGCTTATATTGGGCGACCTTGGCGATCTTATGGGGGGCGCTCCGCTGGTGCGCATCCATTCGCAGTGCATCACCGGCGAAGTGCTTGGGTCGCTACGTTGCGACTGCGGCGAACAGTTGGAGATAGCCATGCAGGCCATTGCCGAAGAAGGCCGCGGCGTCGTGATCTACGAACACCAGGAAGGGCGGGGCATTGGGCTGATGGCGAAGTTGCGCGCCTACGCGCTTCAAGATGAAGGTCTGGATACAGTCGAAGCTAATCGTGCTCTGGGCTTCAAGGACGACGCCCGAGACTTTGGCCTATCCGTCGCTATTCTTCGTGAGCTGGGAGTCGATCGCGTGCGTCTGCTCACGAATAATCCGAACAAAGTTCGTGCGTTGACTGATGGAGGCATCGACGCCGAACAACTTTCCTGCGAAGCAGCGCCAAACTCACATTCACTGGCTTACCTGCGAACTAAGAAAGAAAAAATGGGTCACGCGTTAACGCTCGAAACCAGGGAACAAATAGGTCCTATAAGTCCTATTCGTCCCATAAGTCATATTGATCAAGGTTTTTCCTTCGCCACCATCGACGAGGCACTTCGCAAACTGCGCGCCGGCCGCATGATCGTCGTAGTTGACGACGAAGATCGTGAGAATGAGGGCGACCTGACGATGGCGGCGGAAATGATCACGCCGGATGCTATCAATTTTATGGCCAAACACGGGAGAGGCCTGATCTGTGTCGCACTGACTGACGAGAGATTGAAAGGTTTAGAAATTGGTTCGATGGCGCCGGCAAATAGTGCTTTGGGTGGTACCGCATTCACCGTTTCAATAGACCTAAAACGTCAGGACATAACGACCGGGATATCAGCTTACGACCGCGCGCAAACAATCAAGATGGTTGTTAACCCGAACAGTCATCCAGAAGACTTCGCGCGACCAGGCCACGTTTTCCCACTTTGCGCTCGGCCCGGTGGCGTTCTCGAACGGCGCGGCCAAACGGAAGCGGCCGTCGATCTGGCGAGTCTCGCCGGCCTGCAGCCCGCCGGAGTGATCTGCGAGATCATCAATGACGACGGCACCATGGCTCGCTTGCCTGACCTTATCGGATTCTGCAAGAAGCACGATCTGCTGATGATCACGGTCGCAGATCTCGCGCGCTATCGTTTCGATTGCGATTATGAAGGGTCCCTGGCGGCATACGATGGCATTTTTCCGGTATGTAACACGATCTCTCCGACTGATCTCGATAAACCCTACCCTACCAACACGCCATACATTAATGCGGAGCTGATTGGATGATCCATACGCATTCACTAGGACGGGCCGTTCGCTACTATCCGGAAAGGACGGCGTTTGCATCGAGCGAAGAACGCTCGACTTTTCGTGAGCTTCACGATCGCGTCGGAAGAATTGCCGCGGCGCTTGCGAATCACGGCTTCAGGAAAGGCGACCGTTTGGGGTTATTACTGCCGAACGACCGTGAGTATGTCGAGTTGGTGTACGCGTGCGCATGGCTTGGCGTAATTGCGGTGCCATTGAATACCCGGCTGTCAGAAAAGGAGATCGATCAGGTATTGATTGATGCAGCTCCGCATGGGTTGATTCGGCACTCGTCGCTGGCTGCTCCAAGCGTTGAGCTTTCCGGACAACTCGTCATCGACAAAGAACCACTCGAACTTGGGAATGACTCATTTCCTGCAGATGTCTACGACCCCGATGCTGTATTTGCACTTATCTATACCAGCGGGACTACGGGCCGGCCCAAAGGTGTGGTACTCACTCATGGCAACATTCTGGCTAATCTGGACCACGTGAACTACTGGATGCGTTACAGGGAAGGCGGTGTCTATCTCCATGCTGCGCCGATATTTCACATAGCCGACTTTCCCTTTGTGTTCGCATCGCCGGCTTTCGGAACTTGTCAGGTCACGATTCCGAAGTTCAGCCCGGAACCCTTCTGCGAGACCGTTGAGCGCGAACGTGTTACGCATACAGTGCTGGTCCCAACAATGATCAATTTACTAACCCAATTTGCGGATCTGAAAAAGTATGACCTGACAAGCCTCGAGTATTTGGGATACGGTGGATCACCGATCGCTCCCGAACTTATTCACAGCACAAGGAAGATGTTACCCAGAACAAAACTGGTCCAGGTTTATGGCCTCAGTGAAACGGGCTTTCTTGCTGGGTTGCAGGACCACGAACACACAGAAAACAGATTGACAGCTTGCGGACGCCCTTGTCCCGGCATTGAAGTGCAAGTTGTGGACGACAAGGGAAAGGAGGTTGCTACTGGCCAACATGGTGAGTTGGTTGCACGCGGCGCAAATGTAATGCGCGGCTATTGGAACAATTTGAAAGAGACGAACGCGGTATTTCGTGATGGGATGTTCCGCAGCGGTGACATCGGCTACCAGGATGCTGATGGTTACATCTACATTCTGGATCGGTTGAAGGACATGATTGTTACCGGCGGCGAGAATGTTTACTCGGGCGAAGTCGAAGCCGTCATTTACCAGCATCCGGCGGTTAAGGAAGTCGCAGTCTTCGGCATACCTGATCCTAAGTGGGGAGAACTTGTGATGGCTTCCGTTGTGCTTAAGCCGGGGTTAGCTCTGAGCGCCGATGAACTAATCTCATTTTGCCGGCAGTCCCTCGCCAATTACAAAGTTCCGCGTCGCGTTGAGTTCTCTGAAACGGAGTTACCGAAGAATGGTTCCGGCAAAATCCTCAAGAGGAATCTGCGCGAGCGTTTTTGGGCGGATCAGAAACGAGCCGTAGGTTGACGCCAGGGAGAGAGTCGTGAGCAGAAGTGTCGTCGTCGAAGCTGGAAGATTGAGGTACGTGCAAGGCGTATTGGTCGGCCCTCATCTGCTCCAGGGAGATGAACCTGTCTCTGTATGCGGCAGTGACGTCGGACCTAACCCATACGAGCTGTTGCTGGCGGCGCTGGGAACATGTACGAGCATCACCGTCTGTATGTATGCCGACCGGAAGCAGTGGCCGCTCGAAGGTGTGCACATTGAGCTGTCATACGCCAGAGTCCATGCTGAAGACTGTGCTGCATGCGACTTGATTGTCACGGATGCCGACGGGCCGCCCCGGACAGAGAGGCGTCAGGGTCAGGAGGATGAGGTGGCAATGACTGCGAGACTAAAGAACATCTGTACTTCCCGGTCTTGACAGGTCAGTGATGAGATCAACGGTGAGGTTAATCAGTATGAACAAGTTGAATTTCGCGAACGTGACCCAAAAAGAAATTCGTGTCGGGATCGTAGGTGCAAACGCCAAATCAAGCTGGGCGAAGGTCTCGCATGTTCCGGCGATCAACGGTCTTCCCGGCCTGAAGCTCGCGGCTGTGGCAACGCGCAACGAGCAGAGTGCGCGGGAAGCGGCTGAAGCCTTCGGCGCTGATCGCTGGTTTTCCGATCCGTTCGCGATGATCCGCGATGACCGGATTGAGGTCATAACGATCGCCGTCAAAGTGCCCGCACACCGCGAACTCGTTCTGGCGGCGCTGGATGCTGGCAAAGCGGTCTACTGCGAGGCGCCTCTTGGGCGCACAGCCCCGGAGACCGAAGAGATGGCGAGCGCGGTAGGTTCACTTCATACCGCGATCGGATTGCAGGGACGTTTGAATCCAGCCGTGCGGCGTGCGGCCCAGTTGCTTTCTTGCGGAAAGATTGGACGGCCACTAAACGCGAGAATTGTCTCCACCACCTTCGGCTTCGGGCCGGAGCTGCCTTCCACCTATGACTATTTCAATAAGGCATCTTCTGGTGCCAACCTGCTAACCATCACTGCGGGGCATACACTCGATGTGGTGGAAGCAATCCTCGGAGCGATCGTCGAGGTTGATGCCCGGACCGAGATTCTGTGGCCTGCTGTCAGATTAACGGACATCGGCGAGGAGAGCTTGCGTGAAACTCCCGATCACGTCGACGTCCTGGGAAAGACGCGTTCTGGTGCCATATTCACGGCCGACATTAACGCTGGTGTAGCGCCGGAGGACGTTCGGTTCAGCTTCGAAATCAGGGGGTCAGAGGGATGGCTCAGTCTGACCAGTGATCACGCCTACGGCTTCCAGGCTGGGGATCTCAAGCTGACGTCAAACGTCGCGTTCGTGACTCCCGACCAGGCCGCGGTGTCCGGCGGGTTCATGGGCGCGGCGATCAACGTGGGAGAGGTTTACGCTCATCTTGTCCGCGATGTGCATGGGGGCACGTACAGCACACCCGGCTTTCAACATGCGCTTCACAACGCCCGTCTCATCGAGGCGGTAAGGCGCGCCGCCGAACGAGGTGAGCGGCAGCAGGTTCCAAGTTGCAAGGAACAGATCTGAAACAGGAGCTTCTTACATATGCGCGCAATGGGATTAAAGCTAGTCGACGGAATCGAGATGGAGCTGTCCTTCTTTGGTGAACTATCGGAGAGCCAAAGACAAAGGTTGACGGAGATCGCGAATAAATGTCCAGTTCATCGCACGCTGGAGTCACCAATTCCAATTCGCGCCCGACTAGCACCAGCGCGCCAAAGATCCGAACTTGTGCTGGTGAAGTAAAACGGAGTTCGCGGAAGGACTTAAAATATTGATTAATCGCAGTGACAATTTATCGGACCAGACTCGTCGTCTCATCAAGCTTTGTAACGATCGTCTGGCGGACGCTGTGGATTTGCAGTTGCAATGCAAACACGCTTTCTGGAATACGACCGCCCTCGATCTGAGAAAGCTCTTCGATGAGGTAAATAAATCGGTCGGCGTTTATACGGATCGGATTGCCGAGCGGGTGGTTGAGATTGGCGGAGTTGCCAATTCAACTGAGCGTGTGGTGCCTACATGGTCGAATCTCTTATGCGCACCTGATGCGTTGTGCCGCAATGGTGCTTCGACTCTCGCAACAACGCTGGGCTCATTTGCAGAGCTCGCACGTCGCGCAATCGATACCAGTAATGAGTTTAGTGACTTCGTCAGTGCCGATATGTTTACTGAAATTGCACATGGAGTCGATAAATGGCACCGAAAGCTGGTGGCAGTCTGAGCGTCAGCACGATCTATGGTAAGCAGCTTGATCGACACTTTACCTCTGACGAAAGCCGAGTCTGACGGCGATCTCGATTTCTGTTTCTTGGATCTGGCTCTGGCACTCGCGGCCAAAGGCGAAGGTCAGGTAAAGCCAAACCCGCTTGTGGGTACCGTCATTGTGAAGGATGGGGTCATCGTGGGCCAGGGCTTTCACCGCTACGATCGAGTCAAGCACGCCGAAGTATTGGCACTCGAACAAGCAGGCAGGCTTGCGAAAGGCGCAACTGTCTATGTCAATCTGGAACCATGTTGCCACCGAGGGGATGGCAAACGG
>WNGA01012797.1_pt1 | contig 10807 bp, 5 predicted proteins | sample 5400061 | NCBI WGS metagenome assembly WNGA01 (sample SAMN13153366, study PRJNA577476) | soil metagenome | isolation source: 100 cm soil or saprolite under grassland replicate 2 | place: USA:California | collected 2016-06-15
TGGGTCACAACGGAGCGATCTCGCTCGGCGGACCAAAACAGCGTGCGGTCCTGGCGCATCTGCTGCTACGGGCCAACCGCCTGATCACTGCCGATCGCATGATCGACCTCGTGTGGGACGACGATCCTCCACCCGCGGCTCGCAACGTGCTCCAGACCTACGTCTCGAAGCTGCGCAAGTCACTCGGTCCGGAACGGCTGGAGACACGACAGGGTGGCTATGTCCTGCATGCCGACCGGGACGAGATCGACGCCGACCGCTTCGCGGCGCTCGTCCAGGAGGCGCGTGCCTGCGCGCCGATCGATCCTGAAGCCGCCCTGGACTGCTACCGCCGGGCCGAAAAGTTGTGGCGAGGCGCCGCTGTAGAGGACCTCGCTGACCAGCCCTCGTTGCGGGGCGCGACCGCTCACCTGGACGAACTCCGGATTGCCGCGGTCGAGGAACGCATCGTCGTCGAGCTCGCCCTGGGTCGGCATGCCGAGCTCGTCGCCGAGCTCGAGGCTCTGGCCACCGCCCATCCGCTCCGCGAAGGACTGTGGGCGCACCTGATGACCGCGCTGTACCGGTCCGGGCGGCAGGCGGACGCGCTGGCCGCATACCAGCGGGCTCGCGGGATCCTCGCGAGTGAACTCGCGCTCGAGCCGTCGACCGAGTTGAGGCGGCTGGAGTCGCGGGTCCTCAACCAGGACCCCTCGCTCGAGACCGCCGGTTTTCCGGTCCGCGGACTGAGGCTGCTGGAGGGGATCGGTGAGGGGTCGTTCGGCGTCGTCCACCGGGCGACCCAGCCTCAGGTCGGCCGCGATGTGGCGGTCAAGATCGTGCGCCCGCGTTTCGCGAACGATCCCGAGTTCATCCGCCGGTTCGAGGCAGAGGCGCAACTCGTGGCGCAGCTCGAGCACCCGCGGATCGTCCCGCTCTACGACTACTGGCGCGAACCGACGGGCACGTACCTCGTCATGCGGCTGCTGCGAGGAGGAAGCCTGCGCGACGTCCTGGCTCACGGCCCGCTGTCCACTGACGAGGCGCTCGCCGTCGTCGAGCACATTGGGGCCGCACTCGCGACAGCTCACCGGCACGGTGTCGTCCATCGGGACGTGAAGCCCGCCAACATCCTCTTCGACGAGGAGCGGAACGCGTACCTGTCGGACTTCGGGATCGCGATGGGCCTCACATCTGTCCGAGAGGCAAAGGCGTTCCCGGCGGGCGATTCTTCCGCCTACTACCTCTCCCCTGAGGAGGTCCGAGGCGAGGCACCCACCAACAAGGCCGACATCTACAGCCTCGGGCTCGTTCTGTTCGAGATGCTCTCCGGCCGGCGTCCGTGGGACGCACCCCGGGAAGCAGGCGCCACACGCGGACCCGTGGACGAACTGCCGTCATTGAGCACCCTCATCCCAGATCTCTCCCCGGACGTCGACGAGGCGATCCGACGAGCCACGAGCAAGGACCCGGCCGATCGGTATCCGGACGTGTCCGCATTCGTGTCCGCGGTTGCCGCCGCGTTCCGGGCCACGCCGTCCCGGGTGGCGGACCAGGTTCCGACCCGGAACCCGTACAAGGGGCTCCGGCCGTTCCTGGAGCCGGACGCACCCGACTTCTTCGGGCGTGAGCAGCTCGTTCGTCGCCTCCTGCATCGGCTTGCCGACGATGGCGAGGGCGCACGGCTCCTCGCGCTGGTCGGCCCTTCCGGGAGCGGCAAGTCCTCGGTGGTGCGCGCCGGTCTGGTCCCTGCTCTGCGAGTCGGCGGCCTCACCGGGTCCGAGCGCTGGTTGATCGCAGAGACGACACCCGGCTCAGACCCCTTCGCTGAGCTGACCGCCGCGTTCCTCCCGCTCGCTCCGGCGCCCCCGCCACGAGACCTGCTGGACAGGCTCCGGCAAGACGGGGCCGGACTGCTCGACGCCGTCGAGTGGTTACTCCCGGACGAGAGCTCCCGGTTGCTGCTCGTCGTCGACCAGTTCGAGGATGTCTTCACCCTCGCCGAGGAGGGCACACGGACGCGCTTCCTCACGGTGCTCAGTGAGGCGGCGGCGGACCCGCACAGCCGGCTGAGGATCGTTCTCACGCTCCGGGCGGACATCTTCGACCGCCCGCTGGCGCACACCGGCTTCGCTGAACACCTGCGATCGGGCACCGAGCTCGTCGTCACGCTCACACCCGAGGAGCTCGAGCGCGCGATCGCCGGTCCCGCGGAGCGGGTCGGTCTCGCGGTCGAACCCGGGCTGGTCGCGCAGCTCGTGTCCGACGTACATGACAGGCCGGGGGCACTTCCTCTACTGCAGTTCGCGCTCGCGGAACTCGTCGACCGCACCGGGCCGGCGACGCTCACGTCGTCCGCATACGCGGAGCTGGGGGGAATCGCGGGGGCCGTTGCCCGCGGAGCCGAGGAGATCTACGGGTCACTGCCACCCGCGCAGCAGGACCTGGCACGGCAGGCATTCCTCCGTCTCGTTCATCAAGTGGAGGGTGCGGCTCCCACGCGCCGCCGCGCGCTCGGGAGCGAGCTGGCCTCGCTCGCCGAGGACGCGGGCGAGATGGAAGCCGTGATCGACACGTTCGTCCGCCGTCGGTTGCTCTCACTCGATCGCGCCACGGACACTCGCGAGCCGACCGTCGAGCTCGCGCACGAGTCCCTGCTGCGTGCGTGGACCCGCCTTGAGCGGTGGATCGAGGACGCCCAGGAGGACCTCCGCCACCAGCGTCGGCTGGCGAGAGCCGTGGGCGAATGGCGGGCCGCGGCGCGTGACCCTTCGTTCCTGGTCACCGGCTCGCGTCTCGAGCTAGTCGAGTCGTGGCGCTCTCGCACCGAGCTCGCCGTGACCCCAGAGGAGGATGAGTTCCTGGAGGCATCCCTGGCCCAGCGCGAGCTCGCTCGCGCTGAGAAGGCAGCGCAGGAGGAACGCGAGAGAGCCCTCGAACGCCGCTCGCTGCGCCGTTTCCAGTACCTGGGTGCTGCGCTGGCCGCAGGCCGCATGGTGGCAGGCGGGCTGGCGCTGTACGCCTTCGACCAACGCGCAGAGGCAGACCGCGAACGCCGGATCGCGGAGACACGCGAACTCGCCGCCGCTTCAGTTGCCAACCTTGACGTGGATGCCGAACGCAGCATCCTGCTCGCGCTGGCAGCGGTCGAGAAGAGCCGCGCCGAGGAGGGTGCGGTGCCGCCGGAAGCCTTGGAGGCGCTACATCGTGCCGTCGTCGCGTCGCGCATCGAGCTGCGCGTCCCCGACCTCGGCGGGGCCCTCGACTGGAGCCCGGCTGGAGACGTGTTCGTCACAGAGGGACCCGAGGAGAGCGGTCTGATCGACATCCGCGACGCGACCACCGGCGAGCCGGTGCGCTCTTTCCGGGGTCACGACTCGGATGTCAACCTCGTCGCCTTCAGCGATGACGGTTCCCTGCTGGGGACCAGCGGGGACGACGGCGCGGTGCATGTGTGGGACACGGCGACCGGCGAGCTGCGACGAAGCTTCGAGGGGAAACCGGGTCAGACATGGGGTGTGGCCTTCAGCCCGGATGGCTCCCTGCTGGCCGCCTCGTCATGGAATGACGGTGTCGTCCGAGTGTGGGACATCGCCACCGGACACCTGATCAGCAAGACCAGACCCCGCGCCGTCTCGTTCACCACGTCCTTCAGCCCCGACGGCCGGCGACTGGCCATCGCCACCTTCGACTCCGAGTCGATCGTCGTGGACGTCCGCACCGGAGCGGAAGTCTTCACACTCCAGGGACGCGAGCAGGGCGCGATCGATGTCGACTGGAGCCCGAACGGCCGCTGGATCGCGAAGTCCGGCCTCGACGGCACCGTGCGCATCTTCGACGCGAGCACCGGCCGTCCGCAGTCCGTGCTGTATGGCCACCGGGCAGAGGTCGTCGCCGCCGACTGGAGCTCGGACTCGGGACGGCTCGTGACGGGATCCGCCGACGGAAGCGTGAAGCTATGGGCGATCGACGAGACCGGCGGCCGCGAGCTCCTGTCGATCCCCGTCCAGGAGCGCGGGGGTGGGCTGTGGGTCGCCTTCTCCCCGGACGGCCAACGGATCATGGCCGGGGACCAGGGGATCACCTCGGTGAAGATCTTCGACGTGAGCGAGCGCGGTGACGCGGAGTGGGCCAACCTGAGCACCGACGGACCCGCCGCCATCGGCTTCACCCCGGACGGTGCGCGGCTCGTCACGAGCAGCGGCGACGGATCGTTGGCCGTCTGGGACGTCGAGACCGGGCAGCGGTCCGCGACACTCCGCACCGCTCGACCAGGCTCCACCACTGCCCTCGCGCTCAGCGTCAACACACGCGGCGACGTGGCGTCCACCGTGGGGGGCACCGTGACGGTACGCAGCCTGGAGCGCGAGAGCGACAAGGTCCACATCAGCACGACGGCCGCGGTCGAGGACGCCGCCTGGCACCCCGACGGTGCGCTGCTCGCACTGGCGCGCAGCGACGGACGGCTCGCGATCGTCGACAGGTCGGGCAGGAGCGTGACCGAACTGGCCGGAGCACCCGGATTCCGACTCACCAGCACGGCGTTCAGCCCGGACGGGAACCTCGTGGCCGCCGCTCGGGCCCCCACGGACCGGCCCGACCCGCGTCGAGAGAGAGTGACCGTCTGGGACTGGCGCGACCACGAGGTCGTCCGGGAGATTCCCGCGGGTGGGAGCTTGGCGTTCTCGGCCGACGGATCCCTCTTGGCCACCGCGCCGCTGTTCGGTCCGGTCAGAGTGTGGGACCTCCGAAACGGCGAGGAGGTCGCCCGTCTGGTGGGCCACACCGGAGGAGTCACCGACGTCGAGTTCGCGCCCACGGGATCCCTCGTCGCGACCGGCAGTGCGGATGGCACCCTCCGGCTCTGGGACGCAGTGACCGGTGTGGAACGTCTGCTGTTGCGCGGACACCGGGGCGCGGTCCGCGACGTGGCGTTCGGGCCGGATGGGACCAAGCTCGCGTCGGCCGGCACGGATGGAGTCGTCCGGGTCTGGGCACTCGACCTCGATGAGCTCATCACGCTCGCCGAACAGAGTGTCACGCGTGGGCTGACGTCGGAGGAGTGCTCCCGTTACCCCTCGGCGTGCGGATAGGACCCGATCGAGAGCATCCCGCGTGCGTCGTGGACCCGATCCGGCCACACCGTCCACTGTTCCGGACCGGCCTTCTCCGCCTCGTGCCCTCACGACGGATGACCTCAGGTGTCCGCGAAGGCCGATATGTGTTGTCACGAGCCGTCAATACCGTGCGCATCCCATTGTCTTGGTGCATCACTGACTCTCCTCACCTGCCGGCGCGGTCGACCTTCCCCCGCACATCGACACTTCGGATCAGCCACTTCCCGGACCCGCGCCCACGACGCTACAACCCGTCAAGGGAGCCCGGAAGAGCGTCGAAGATCGACCGCTCAAGACCGCCGGTTGACAACGGAGAGACGTACTCCCGAAGCGACATCCTGCGACGGCCGGCTTCGCTGGCCCGACGGCGGCTCACACAACCGCCGGAGATTCCGTCTTCCGTCACACGCCCGGTCACACGATGCGCTCCTACGGTGAAGGCATCCCGAGCCCAGGAGGCGACCATGACCATCACCACGATCCGCATCCGCGAGAACGACCCCATCGTTCCCGGCCAATCGAGCCTCAAGACCGCGGCAGACACGGTGCTGAACGCGATGACCGAGGCCGGACTTGACGACCCCCGCTGGGAAACGGCCGGGCTCCTCGTCAGTGCGGCAGCCCAGCGGCTCCGGGAGGCGCTGGGGACCCCGGTCCACGGCAGCTGCGTGTCCGTGCCCGCTGTGGCCCGTGAGGCCGACTTCGCCCTGGCGGCGCGCCCGCTGCTGGGAGTGGCGGTCGTCGTCGACCACGAGGCCGCCCGGCAGTTCGCCCGACTGGCCGTCGAGGCCGCGCTGGCGCTCCAAGGCAGATACTCCCCGGTGGAGGGGACGTGAACACCGAGATACGACTGCTCGGCAGTCCGGGTGCCCACCGTGGCGTGGATCGGGTCGACGTGCGCGGCCACAAGCCCTGGTTGCTGCTGAGTCTGCTACTGCTCATCGACCATCCGCTCAGCCGGGAACGGTTGCAGCGGCTGCTCTTCGTCGACGCCGCCGACCCCGCCGCCGCCCTCCGATGGAACCTGTCCCAGCTGCGCCCCCTCGGCATCCAGGTGGACGGGGACCCGGTTCGGGCCGCCGTCCCCGGCGACGTGGCGGTTGACGTGCTGCTGCTCCGGGGTCGCGCCGACGACGCCGCGGAGCTGGCCGGGCTTGACGACGAGCTGCTCGCCGGCGTACGGACCGAGCGGGGCACCGAGCTCTCCGTCTGGCTGGACGAGGAGCGTCGCCACCTGAGCCGGCTCGTACTGGACGTACGGCAGGAGGCGGCACTCGCCCTGCTCGGGCGTGGCGAGACAGAGCGGGCCCTCCAGCTGGCCCGCCAGGTGGCGGAGGCAGCACCCTTGGACGAGAACGCCGCCGCACTGCTGGTGCGGTGCCTGCGCGCCGCTGGCCGCGTGAGCGACGCCCGGTCCGCCGCGCAGGACGCGGCGGCCCGGCTCCGGCAGGAGCTCGGTGTGGAGCCGACCGACGCCCTCTGGTCAGCGGTGGCGGCCCCACTGGGCGGTGACCGGCAGATCACCGGGCCCAGAGCTGTCGTGGCCCAGATCGAGGCCGGAGAGTCCGCGGTCAACGCCGGGGCGATCGACACCGGGCTGCGGTCGCTCCAGGGAGCCGTGGTAGCGGCCCGGGCACTCCGCGACAGTTCGCTGCTCGCCCGCGCGCTCGTCTCCCTCGGCTCCTCACTCATCCACGGGGTGAGGGGCGTCGACCAGGAAGGCCTCGCCATGCTGCACGAGTCGGTGCCGCTGACCAGGGAGGTCGGTGACGCGCCGCTAGCCGTCGTGGCGCGCCGGGAGATCGGCTACGTGGACTTCCTGCGAGGCCGTTACGACCGGGCGACCCACTGGTTCGGCGAGGCACGGGAAGCGGCGGACGACGGCACCGCGGGGTTGGGCTGGGTGGACCTGTACGACGGCGCGTCCGCCGACGACGTCGGTGACGACCCGCGCGCCGAGCGCCTGCTCTCGGGGGCGTTGGAGCACGCGCGCACCGAACGCGACCTGCGACTTGAGGCCTTCACGCTGACCATGCAGGGCCGGCACCACCTGCTACGTGACCGGCTCCAGGAAGCAGGACGGAACCTCCAGGAGGCGCTTGGGGTGGTGCGCTCATTGGACTGGACGGCGTTCCGGCCCTTCCCGGAGTCTCTGCTCGCCGAGTCGGTACGACGCACTGGTGACCTGTCACGCGGGCGAGACCTCGCCGAGCACGCCTACGTGATGGCGGAGCAGGTCGGCGATCCGTGCTGGGAGTCCCTGGCCCTGCGCACGCTCGGCCTGCTAAGCGTCGACCGCGGTGACCTCGGCCAGGGCGTGGCCACGCTGGAGCAGGCTCCCGTGCGGTGCCGGAGGCTTCCGGACACCTACCGCTGGATCGAAATGTGGGGCTATGCGGCGCTCTTCGACGTCGGAGAACGGCACGGCCTCGACGCAACTGACACCTGGCGGGCGCAACTGCAGACCGAGGCCACCGCGATGGGGATGCGTCCCTTGGTCGAACGGGCCCGGGTGGCTGCCGCGGAGCCTCGGGGGGCGTCGAGCACGGCCTAGGTTCGAGTCACGCCCACCGGCCAGGTCCATGGGGACCTGGCTCGCTGACCACTCTGGTGAGTGGCGCCTCGGTCGGCGTTCAGATGGCCCGAGGTCCTGCTCAGTCAGCGCAGGGCGGGGTTGTCGACCTCCGCCGCCAGAACCCGCGCGGCGTCGGCCGCGGCCCGGTCTCCGAGCCTGCCGCGATGTGCGTAGGCGCGAGCGATGAGCTCCCGCATCCCGGTACGGGTCGCCAAGGCCTCCATGTCATCGATCCATTGCGATGCCTCGGCATGCCGGTGCTCTACGGCGAGCGCGCAGAGGGCATCGAGACAGTACGCCTCCACCCACAGGTATGCATCGGTCAGACGCACGCAACGGTGACGTGCCTCTGTGATCCACTGCAGTGCCGCGACGGCATCACCTCGCTGTGCCGCGACCAGGCCCAGCCCGCGGGCCGCGCAGCCCTCCCAGCACGGATCACCCAACTGCAGTGCCAGGGCATGTGCATGCTCGAACGCGTGAGAGGCGGCATCCACATCGCCTTCGAGGAGATCCACCTCTGCGAGCAACGCCTCGGGCAGCGGGACGAACGCGGTCCAGCGAACTGCGCGTGCAGTGCTCAGCCCCTTGGTGAGGCATTCGCGTGCCTGCTCGAGGTCTTGGCGCAGCAGGTGGAGGCGTCCGGCAAACGTCCAAACCCAAGCCTCCACTTGACCGAGGTGCCCCGCCTGAGCCAGGCGCAACGCCTCCCGGAAGGCGCTCAGGGCTTCGTCATATCGTCCGACATCCGTCGAGGCCACCCCTTGAACCGCGAGCGCCCAGGCACGCTCGGGCGGTTCCTCGCCGGCCAGCGATGCCGCGGTCCGTAGCCAGCGCTGGGCGCGGTCGTACCGGCCACGCAGCAGCTCGACGTAACCCAGTTCGCGATGAGCCTCGGCAGCTGACTCGGGACGTCCGATCCGATCGGCAACGCCGATCGCCTCGTGCAGGACCCCGGCGCCCTCGCCGTCGCGTCCCCTGACGCTGTGGACCAGCGCGGAGCCGAGCGCCACCAGGGCCTGCACCTCAAGCGCCCCGTCATCGATTTCATGGGCCTCACCAACTGCCTGACGGAGCAAGCTGATGGCGATGTCGGCCGCCCCCGCGTCCAGCGCACCCAGACCTGCCTCGAGGCGGGCAACCGTGGCCGCCCTGGTCGCCGGCCGGTCGGGGAAAGCGCGCTGCTGCTGGGGCGGGTCGGCCGCCCGGAGCACGCCCACGCCCGGGTCGGTCCCGAGCTCGCGCCGGAACAACGCGACGCACGCATCGCGTTGGAGTTCAGCCGCGGCCCGATCACCGCTCGCGACGAAGGCCCGCACGAGGAGCTCTTGCGCGTCCTCATCCAACGGGTTCGCGGCGACGAGCCGACTTGCCAGCTCCACCGCCCGGGCACCATCCCTCGCGGACAGCCTTGCGCGTGCAGCCTCCCGGAGCACGCCCTCGGCCGCTCCAGCGAGGCGCCGGCGGGTCGCGAGCAGCCATACCTCGAAGCTGGGACACGCAGAAAAGGTCATACCCTCCAGGAGCTCTTGACCAAGGCCGGGAACGTCGATCACTTGCCTCCAGGTGCCTGCGGTGAGGGCATGGACGTCGACGAATGCTCCGTCCGGCAGCCGCAGAACGACGGGGTCGCCGGCGACACTCGACTCCTCACCGAGAAGCCTCCGTAGCTGGGTCAGGTTCCAGCTCAACGCGTTGAGAGGGTCATCCGCGTCGGAGAACAGCAGCCAGCCGAGCCACTCGCGGCTGGGCGCCGACTCGGTCGTCAGGAGATATGCGAGCAGGGCCCACACCTTCCGGCCGCGAGGTGACGGCTGCCGCTGTCCGGCCCTCTTCACCCGTGGCTGTGGCCCTAGCAGGTGAATGGTCAGCGGATCAGCCATGGGGAAGATCTTGCCACCGCAGGAGCGGTCACAGGCTGCTTCACAGACCTCCGGTGCATCCTCTCGACATGCCGCGGCCACGAAACCGCAGGAGGAGGCCGTAGATGACCGTCACCACCCACATCAGCCGGACCACCTTGCCGTCCGGAACAGAAGGAGAGTCCATCGCCCCTTCGCTGGTCGAGCGGGCCGACCGCTCCTCGCCGTACGGCGTGCTCCGCCGGACGGCCCCGATACGTGTCGAGCTCGAGCCTGCCGGTCGGGGGTCCGCGTGAGCGACCTGATCGAGGTGGTTGGCGACGACCGGCCAGCCAAGGCCGCGCTATGCGCCCGGTGGGCTGACCTCGGAGACCAGCGAGCCGTCCTCGACGCCCCGCTCGGCTCGTGTGGGCTGCGCTTCAACAGACTCCTCGAGCACGGATACTCGCCACCAACACAACGAGGCGATGAGGTCAGGCGGCGCGACCTGGATGTCGGAGCAGACGTCCATGGATATGTCCACGTGCGTCTGCTGGACGGCTTTGGCGTCCTGGTCAACGGCACACCCAGGCCGGCCGGGCGGTGGACCAAGCGTTACGCGGCCGCACTGGTGAAGCTCCTAGCGCTGTCGCCTCGTGGGCGGCTGCACCGAGACCGAGTCGTCGACGCGCTGTGGCCGGACGCCACGCTGGACGTCGCGCTTCCGCGGCTGCACAAGGCGGCTCACTACGCCCGACGCGACCTGGGCCATCGTGACGCCGTGGTGCTAAGGGACCAGGTCGTGGCGCTCTTTCCTCACGCGAGGCTCGAGGTGGACGCCATCACGTTCGAGGCTGCCGCAGATGCCGCGCTCTCGACGAAGCCGGTCTCCCCGGTGGCCTGTGACGGTGCTCTGAAGCTGGCCGGTGAGCTGCTCCCCGAAGACCTGGCCGAGTGGTGGCTGGACGAGCCTCGCGAGCGGCTGCGGCTGCGTGTCGGGCAGCTTCTGCGGGGTGCCCGCCGATGGGAGGATCTGCTCCTCCTAGACCCGGCGAATGAGGGGGCGCACGTCGAACTCCTGCGCGAGGCGGTGGTGTCGGGTGACCGGACGAACGCCCTACGTCGCTTTGCCCTGATGGAGCGGGCGCTCAGGGCGGAGCTTGGGATATCTCCCGGTCGCCAAGCCCTGGCGCTGTTGGACCGTCTGGTGGCGAGCTAGGTGCACTGATCGGGCACGTTGATCGGGCTCGTGTGACGACAGACGGCTGTACCAGCTCACAGCGGCCAACCCCCGC
>WNGA01031636.1_pt1 | contig 10807 bp, 5 predicted proteins | sample 5400061 | NCBI WGS metagenome assembly WNGA01 (sample SAMN13153366, study PRJNA577476) | soil metagenome | isolation source: 100 cm soil or saprolite under grassland replicate 2 | place: USA:California | collected 2016-06-15
TAGGTGTGGCGCATGGCGTACAGCGCCGGGATCGCGATCTCGGGCGCGAACGGTACCGAGCCGCCCGCGGCCGTCGGGGCGATGGTGCCGTCGTCGGGGGTCTCGGTGAACGACGCTCCGCGGGCCCAATAGCTGTGGAACTGACGGCTCTGACCGTCGATCGTGAGCTTCACGTCGCCCGGCCCGTCGGAGGCGGTGAGGCCCCAGATGCGATCGCTGTAGCCGCGCCAGCCGCCCGGGTTGGCGTAGGCGTAGGCACGCTGGGCGTAGGTGGCGCGGCGCGAGTTCTCGAAGTAGTCGATCCCGCGGCCCTGCATGTAGACGTCCTGGATGCGTCGGAAGTCGATCCACACGTGCGAGTAGTGGTGGCCGAACAGCGGGGCGAACCCGACGTGCGTCTGGCCGTAGAACGTCCCCCATTGGTACGGGGCGGTCCAGCCGGCCCACGCGCCGGGAGCGACGGCGTGGGTGGGCGAGCCGAGCGCGAGGATGTAGAGGATCATGGCCTCGTTGTAGCCACGCCAGTCGTAGCCGAGGAACCCCCGCTCCGGGCCGTCCGGGTGCCATCCCAGGGCGACGAGCGGGGCGCGGGGAGCGGCCCACTGCCAATCGGTGCGCCGGTAGATCGAGTCGGCGAGCCCGCGGATTTCGGTCTCGACTGCGTCGGTGCCGTCGAAATACGACTGGCACGTGAGGATGCCCGCGAGCAGTAGAGCGGTATCAATGGTCGAGAGCTCCACCTGCTGGAACCGGGCTCCCGTATTCATGTCGAGAAAGTGATAGAAGAAGCCGTGGTAGCCGGTCGAGCCCGAGGCGGCCGAGTCCTGAGGTGCGGTCCAGAAAAACCGCAGCGTGGTGACGACCCGCTGACCGGCGTCGGCGCGCGTGATGTAGCCGCGCTCTACGCCGATCGGGTAGGCGGTGAGCGCGAACCCGACCGCCGCGATACTCGAGAAGGACGGGGTAGGGGAGCGGTCGGGCGTGAGCCCGTTGGCCGCGTTCGTCAGGTCCCAGAAGTAGTGGAAGGTGTGGGCCTCGACGGTGTCGAGAAACGCGGCGGCCTGTGCTGGGTCGAGGGGGACCGGTGGGGGCGGCGGGCCTTCGGAGTGGTTGACCCCGCACCCCACGAGGATCGCCGCGGCGAGGGCGGCGGCGACCCGTGTGCTACGCGTCATGCAGGGAGAATATCGCAGCAGTCCCCAGGTGCGGGCCACCGGTGCTGTGCGCACCGGCGGCCCGCGGTGGGGAAGTTCAGAAATGATACTCGACGCCGATCTGCGTCTTGCGGGGGTCGCTCAGTAGCCCGTTCGGCGCTGGGTTGCCGCCGTTGTTGTCTGGATAGCTGAAGTTGTTGAAGTTGAAAACGTTGAACATGTCCACCGTCACGCTCAGAGTGGTCCCGGAGATGTTCGGGAAGTCCTTCCGCAACCGCAAATCCACCTCTCGATACGCCCACGCACCCGGGAAAATGAAGGGGTGCTGCGGTGGGGTGAAGCCGCCGGGCGTGTAGCCCGTGATCGGGAAGATGCCACCCACGTTGTACCGCGGACCGGTGCCGAGCGTGATCAAGCCACCGAACTGCACACCCGCCGCGTAGGGAACGTCGATCGTCCAGTTCGCCACGAGTCGGCTCTTCTCGTCGTTCGTTGGGTGCTTCGGATAAGCGGTGGATCGGGGAAACGTGGAGAACACATCTCCGACCACATTGCTCCCCTCGAGGGAGCGGGTTCCGCTTGTGTATGAAACCCCGGCTCCCCAGCCCCAATTGCCCGTTCTCTTGTAGGGCCGTGTCACCTCTACCTGCAAGGCGTCGTACCACGTCTTCGCGCTCGTAGTGCTGAAAATGATGTTGCTGAATCCGTGTCCGTATCCGCCGCCCCTACAACAAGACCCGTCCGGGTTGAGCGAGAAATTGCCCCAGTTGAAGACGAGGCCATCCCGACTTCTCACTCCCACGTAGGTCGCCGAAAACGCGACATCTCCAAACAGATGACGGATGCCGAGGTTGAACTGGCTGGACTTCGGCGCTTTGACGTCGTTACCGATCAGCCACACCTCCCGCCCGGCCGTTTTGCCCGCTATGAGCGACTTGAGGACCGTCGTGTCGGTGGTCATGTAACTGTTTTGCCACGCGATCTGACCGGCGGTCGGTGTGGAGTCGGGGTCGGCGAAATGCACCGTGTATTCGGGGCGAGTCAGCTTCATCGTCTCGTCAACGGAGATATCGAAGTAAGTCCGGTCGTAGTACAGGCCCCAGCCGCCAAAGATGGTTGTCTTGCCGTCGCGGTCGAGTGCATACGAAAACCCGATCCGGGGCTGAAAGGCACCGTAGAATTTGTGACGCTGCGTCCCATTCGTGAAGTATTTTGTCGTGTCGAGCTGGGCCACCAGGGACTCAGCCGGGGTCACTGGAGCGCTGTTGTACCGACGGATCGTATCTCGCACATCAGCCGGCGTGACATAGTCATAGTTGTACATGTTCGACTCAAAGTCCCAGCGGATTCCCAAGTTGATAGTGAACCGGGACGTCGGGCTCCAGTCATCCTGGAGATAGGCGCCCATCTGGCGGTTATTCTTGTTGACGACCGGATTGCCGTAGGCCCATACGACTTGGAACGGCACGCGATAGTTGTACGCCTCCGGGCCCGTGCATGTAGGTGCACAGCCTGCGTCGCCCGGCGAAGGGTTCTGCGAGAAGAAGAACTGAGGTGTCTCTCTGTTGGCCTTCTTGATGTCGTAGGTAAGGAAGGCGGCGCTCACTCCAGCCTTCATGACGTGGTCGCCACCGCCGTGGAATCCAGTATACGTGATGTCATCGCGGACGTTGAACCGCTTTTGCGTGAAAGCTTGCGTGCTCAAGTTGCTCCCGATCGTGAGACAGCACGTGTTTGTCGTTTGGATGTAGAACCACCGCTGCGGAATCCCCGGAGTGTTGGGCGTAGGCTTCTGCGTGAAATGCTCGTAGGTCAGGTTCGCTTCGTTGAGCCACGGGCCGGTGTAATAGTTGTGTTTGAAGATGGTGGTTGTGGCGTCGATTGCGTGGTTGATGGCGCTCTGGAACGCATTGAACCCGCCAAAATCACGCACGTCCGTCTCGTGGCGGTCGTTGAAGCTGAGCTCGGCAGTTGAGCGGCTGCCAATGTTGTAGTTGAGCTTCCCGAAGACCAGAGTTTCCCGGAACGGTGAACCAAAGTTGCCGTTGTACCGCCCAAGGTTGATGGAATCGAGGGCAGGGAATGCCCCGGTCGGCGGGATCCCGGTGAGGTTCACGAGGGCGTCGCGATTCTGATAGTTGCCCTCATACGACCCGAAGAAGAAGAGCTTGTTCTTGATGAGCGGGCCACCGGCACTGAAACTAGCGAGGTATCTGGTGTAATCGGGCTTGCTAAACCTTTGAGCTCGGCTGACGGAATCCTGCGCCACGAAGTCCTTATTCTGGTAGCCGAAGGATGCGTTGCCCGACCAGACGTTCCCGCCCGCCCTCGTGGTGGCGACGATGATCGCGCCGGACGACTGCTGGTATTCGGCTTTGAAATTCTGCGTGATGACGCGATACTCTTGCACGGCGTCGCGCGGGAACGGGTTCCCGCGGCTGGCGTCCTGACCGAATGTTCCGCCGTGAATCCCGCTCTCGCCGCCCGTCAGGTCGTTCTTCAGGCTGGCGCCGTCGATGAACACGTTGACCTGGCCCGGCCCCTGCCCACCGTATGAGAAGGCCTTGTCGCTCACGCCGGCGTTCGAGGAGCCCAGGTTGGCGAAGTCGGGGGCGACGCTAACGCCGGGCGCGAGCGCTGCCAAATCCAAGAAATTGCGACTCGCCGATGGCAGCTGGCGTAATTGCTGCGGTGTCACGCTCGTGGCCACCTCGGACGTGCGTGTCTCCACGCCGGCTGCGGCGGCGATGGTCACCGCTTCCAGCTGCACGGCCGAATTGGCCAGTTTGAAGTCCAGTGGGAATACCTCGGCGATCGACACACGCCCATGGGCTTTCTGCGGCGCCATCCCGATCTGACGGGCGGTCACGTCGTACTCGCCGGGCACGAGGCCAACGATGGTGTAGAACCCGTTGCTTTGGGTCGTCACCTCGCGCTGCGCCGAGGTAGACACGTGCACCGCGATCACCCGGGCTCCCGCGAGCGGCGCGCCGCTCGAGTCGGTCACATAGCCCCGGATGCTGCCGGTGCTGGTCTGCGCCGCAGCGTTTCGCGCGAGCGACGCGGCCAGTACTCCGCCGACGAGCAGCAGCCGCCCCGCATGCCCCAACCGAACAAAGACTCTCATGGTGCACTCCTCCGTTGCCACCGTTATCACGCGCCCTTTGGGGTTTGTCAAGGTCGGCAACGGCCGCGTAGATTGGGAGCGCCGCTTTCCAAACCTCTCTTTCTGAAACGGATCTCGATGCGCCCGCACAGCGGTTTGCTCACGGCCTTGCCGGCCGCCCTGGCCCTCATCGGCGCCTGGCCGGCGTCCGCGCAGCGGTCTGCCACCGAGCCGAAGATCGACTCCCTCCTCGCCCGCATGACCCTGGAGGAGAAGCTCGGCCAGTTGAACCAGCTCTCCGTGGACAATCAGCCGAACGCCGAACAGTTGGAGCTCGTGCGCAAGGGCCTCGTCGGCAGCTTCTTGAACCTCACCGGGGCGGCCGCGACTCGAGACGCGCAGCACATCGCCGTGACGGAGTCGCGGCTCCGCATCCCCCTGATCTTCGGCCACGACGTGATCCACGGCTACCGGACCATCTTCCCGATTCCGCTCGGCGAGACCGCCTCGTGGGACCCGGAGGCCGTGGAGGCGGCCGCGCGTGTCGCCGCCCGGGAGGCCGCGGCGGCCGGCGTGCACTGGACGTTCGCGCCCATGGTCGATATCGCCCGCGATCCCCGCTGGGGCCGGATCGCGGAAGGCTCGGGCGAGGATCCCTACCTGGGTTCGGCGATGGCCGCGGCGCGAGTCCGCGGCTTTCAGGGCGCCGATCCGCGCGCCCCCGACGCAGTGCTCGCGACCGTCAAGCACTTCGCCGCCTACGGCGGCGCCGAGGCCGGCCGGGACTACAACACCGTCGATCTGTCCGAGCGGACCCTGCGCGAAGTGTACCTGCTGCCATACCGGGCCGCCCTGGACGCCGGTGCCGCTACCGTCATGACGTCGTTCAACGAGATCGGCGGTATCCCCAGCACCGCCAGCCCCTGGCTCATGACCACGCTGCTGCGCCGCGAGTGGGGCTTCCGGGGGTTCGTCGTGAGCGACTGGACCGCGGTCGCCGAGCTCTTGAACCACGGTGTAGCGGGGTCGCGCGCCGACGCGGGGAAGCTCGCGCTCGAGGCCGGCGTGGACATGGACATGGTGAGCCGGATCTACGTGGACGATCTCCCGGCTCTGGTCCGGAGCGGGCGCATTTCCGTAGCCGTGGTGAGCGAGGCGGTGCGCCGGGTACTCCGGGCCAAGGCGGCCCTCGGCCTGTTCGACGATCCCTATCATGGCACGAGCGTAGAGCGCGAGCGAGCGGTGTTGCTGGCCCCTGAGCACCGGCAGCTCGCGCGTCGCGTGGCCGAGGAGTCGATCGTGCTGCTCAAGAACGACGGGCAGCTCCTGCCGCTCGGGTCCCGTGTGCGTACCATCGCCGTGATCGGCCCGCTCGCCGACGACAAGGTCTCGGCGCTCGGCTCCTGGCCGGGTCGCGGCGACCCGCGCGACGCCGTGACCCCGCTCGAGGGGATCAAGGCGCGCGCCGGGAGCGTGACCGTCGTGTACGCGAATCGACTTGCCCGGCGTCCAGCCCCGGTTGCTCGAGGCGATTCAGGCAACCGGCACGCCCATCGTGCTCGTCGTGATGAGCGGCCGCCCGCTCACGCTACCGTGGGCCGCGGAGCACGTGCCCGCGATTGTCGAATCGTGGTTCCTCGGGGTCGAGACCGGCCCCGCGCTCGCCGCCGTCCTGTTCGGCGACGTGAGCCCGAGCGGCAAGCTGCCCGTGACCTTCCCGCGCGCCGTCGGTCAGATACCCCTCTATTACAACCACAAGAACACGGGGCGTCCCACCGGGCCGGACAAGTACACGTCCAAGTACACCGACCTGCCGGTGACGCCGCTGTTTCCCTTCGGCCACGGCTTGAGCTACACCACCTTCGGTTACTCGGACCTCCGGCTCAGCGCGCCGCGCATCACGCCGGCCGGGACGCTGCGCGTGTCGGTCACTGTGACCAACACCGGTACGCGTGAAGGTGCCGAAGTCGTCCAGCTGTACGTGCACGACGAGGTGGCGAGCGTGACGCGACCGATCCGCGGGTTGGCCGGATTCCGTCGGGTTTCCCTCAAGCCGGGTGAAGCGCGCACGGTGGACTTCCAGCTCACGGCCAAAGAGCTGGGCCTCTACAACCGAGACATGAAGTTCGTCGTGGAGCCCGGGAAGTTCCGGGTATTCGTGGGTGGGAGCTCGGTAGGCGGACTAGAAGCGGAGTTCGAGGTCGGGGGCCCGGGGCGGGTTCGTTAACCCCCTGCGTTCTTATTCGCCTTCGTCGGTCTCCCCCAGCGGATGCAGCTTGAGCGTCGCCGCGATCTGGGGGTGCACCCGCCACAGGTAATAGCCCATGCCGAAGGCCGCGATGGCGTTGCCGATCGCCACGTTCCACCAGGCGAGCGAGCCGAGCAGCGGCTGCGCGATGATCGCCAGAACACGACGACGAGGTACAGCGTATGTGGGGCAACTTCGACTTCCGCCGCCAGCACCGCGGAGATCGTGCCGACGATGATGAACGCGCTCACGTGGATCATCGTGTAGCCGATGATGCGGGAGTACTCGATCACGACCTGGGCGGGGTCGTGCACGCCCCAGAACACCGCGGAGCCGAGCATGGCTGGTGTGAAGAACGGCCGGCCGGCGATCACGTCGACGACCAGGAACCAGAGCGCGACCGCGGCGGCGCCGATCAGGCCGGCGATGAACCCTTCGCGCAGAATCCGCGACAATTGCATGACCCGCCCTCCGGGGCGTCGCTCTGCGGCCAATATAGCGCGGCGTCCAGCGGCGGCTAGATTGGGCCCATGATCGTCCGTCCGCTCGTCTATCCGCTGTGTCTGCTCGTCGGCGCGCTGCTCGCGGTGGTGGCGGGCGTGCTGCATCCCGATCTCGCGGGCGACGGCGCAGCCCAGCTCACGACCATCGCGCAGTGCGCAGGATGGCGGGCGATCCACTGGACGTTCCTGTTCAGCTTCCCGCTGGCCCTCACGGGCCTCGTGGGCCTGGCCCGCGTGCACGCCGGGAATCCAGGGGAGAGCGCGGTCCGCGCCGGTCTGATCGTCGGGACGTTCGCCTACGGAGCGTGGACGGTGACCGTGGCGTTCATGGGCGGTGCGGGGGCGTCTCTGGCGCACAGCTTCACGCTGGCCGACGCCGGTATGACGGCGACGCGGGCGGTGTTCCTGTTCGACATGGTCCATCCCTTCGCGCTCGCGACCCAGCGGGTAGCCGGATTCGCGCTCGGGCTTTCGACCTGTCTCTTCGGTTGGGGCGTGTCCGACGGGAAGGTCTTGCCCCGCTGGCTCGGTACGGGCGGAGTGTTGGCGGGCGCGGTCGCGATGGCGCTGGCGGTAGCGTTCCCGGAAACGACGAAGGCGGACCAGGCCGCCTTCGTGCTTCCAGTGTTGTGGCAGGTGGTGACGGCGGCCGTGATGCTGCGCCGCCCGGTTCGCGGCTGAAGCCGCGGCTCGGCCCTTACCGCTGAAGCGGTATTACACCCGTCAGTTCACTGACACGTGCCGAGTCGCGAGTTTACTCGCGGGCTCCCGGCGGGAGCTCGGTGAGCTATCAGCGCGCTCGAAGCCGCACGATGCGCCCGGCCCAGCCGTCCGGCGCGTCGGGGCTGCGTGACAGCACTTGCAGCGTCACGACCTCGCCCGGCTTGACTTTGCGCAGCGCCTCGCGGAACGCGGCGCGCGTGCGGGTGGGCACACCGTTCACCGCGACGATGATGTCGGGGCCACCGGGATCGTCGCTCGACTGCAGCCGCTGGAAGGCGGGCCCGTCCGGTGAGACGTCGGTCACCACCAACCCGCCGCCCCGCTCGAGCACCGACCGGAGCCGGACGTCGCGCGCGTCGTCCTGGGTGAGCGGCTCCACCGAGATCCCGAGCAGCTCTTCCTTACTGGACGCGTCGCCCTTGGACTTCGACGATACCGACGCGACCTCGCTGTCCGCTTCGCCCGGCGCCCGCGCCAGCCGCACCGTCACGGTCTTTTTCTCGCCGCCCTGGCGGAGAACCGTGACCTCGACGGTCTCTCCCGGCTTCTTGAATGCGACGCGCTGCTGCAGCTGCGGCGTGTTATCGACGGGCTGGCCGTCCACGGCGACGATCACGTCGCCGGGCTGGATCCCCGCCCGCCTTGCAGGCGAGTCGTCGCTCGTGTAGCTGTCCACCACGATGCCGCTGATCTGCTTCAGACCCACGGCGTCGGCATCCTCCTGCCGGGCGTCGTGAATGGAGACCCCCATGACCGCGCGCTCCACATGCCCGGTCTTCACCAGCTGGTCCATGACGGTGCGCGCCAGGTTGATCGGAATGGCGAAGCCGTAGCCCGCGTAGAATCCCGTCTCGCTCGCAATCGCCGAGTTGATCCCGACCACCTGGCCCCGGATGTTCACCAGGGGCCCTCCCGAGTTGCCGGGATTGATCGCCGCGTCGGTCTGAATGAAGTCCTGGATCGAGTAGCGGGTCTGCTGCAGGCCCTGGAGCAGGCGACCTTTGGCGCTGACGATGCCGGCGGTCACCGTGAAGGCGAACGCTTCGCCCAGCGGGTTGCCGATCGCGAGCGCCCACTCGCCGACGCGCGTCGAATCGGAATTGCCGAAGCCCGCCGTCGGCAGGCCGCGGGCGTCGATCTTGATGACGGCGACGTCGGTATTGGGATCGGTCCCCACGACCTTCGCGGTGAACTCGCGCTTGTCGTACAGGCGAACGGTCACCTTGTCGGCGCCCGCGACCACGTGATTGTTGGTGAGGATGAAGCCGTCGGCCGAGACGATGAAGCCCGACCCCGAGCCCTGCTCGACCTGCGGCCGCCGGCGGAGATTCGGGAAGAAGTCCTGGAATCCCGGCGGCAGCCGCTGGTTGTCGCCGCGCTCGACGTGCTGGGACCGGATGAACACGACGGCCGGCTTCACGTGCTCGGCGACCGCGACGAAGGCGTCCGACCAATCGCTCGCCGCCTTGAGGGCCGACGCGGAGAGCTGCGGCGCCGCCGCCTGAGGGGAGACGGGGGGCACCAGCATCGTCTCCGCCGCCCCGCTCTTCTTCGGCAGGTTCAGCGTAGACGCGAACGCCAGGCCGAAGACGAAGGCGATCGCCACCAGAGTTCCGAACTTCAGCCAATCCCGCGTGCGTACCGGCATCGCCGTTTCGTCCGTTTAGAGGGTGTTTACTTCTTCTTGTCGTCGTCCACGATCTCGTAGTCGGCATCGACCACGTTGTCCTTCTTCTCGGCCGTACCGGCCTCGGCCCCGCCGGCCGGCTGTTCGGCGCCCCCCCCTGGGGCACCCGCGCCGCGCTGCGCCGCGTACAACGACGCGCCCGCGGCGGAGTAGGCCTGCTGCAGCTCCTCCAGTGCCTTGGAGATCTCGTCCGCGGCCCCTGAGCGGAGGGCTTGCTTCGCGCCTTCCACGGCCTTGTCGAGCCGTGTCTTGAGAGAGGCGTCGAGCTTGTCGACCCATTCCTTCGAGCTCTTCTCCACCTCGTACACCAGGGTGTCGAGGCGGTTGCGCCGCTCGATCTCCTCCCGCCGCCGCTTGTCTTCCGCCGCGTGGGCCTCGGCATCCTTGACCATCTTGTCGATGTCCTTGTCCCCGAGCCCCGACGAGGCCTCGATGCGGATCTTCTGCTCCTTGCCGGTGGCCTTGTCCTTGGCCGACACGTGCAGGATGCCGTTCGCGTCGATATCGAACGTCACTTCGATCTGCGGCACGCCGCGCGGAGCCGGCGGGATGCCCGTCAACTGGAATTTGCCGATCGTGCGGTTGTCGATCGCCATCTGGCGCTCGCCCTGGAGCACGTGGATCTCGACCGTGGTCTGGTTGTCTTCGGCGGTCGAGAAGACCTCCGATTTCTTGGTCGGGATCGTGGTGTTCCGGGTGATGAGCACGGTGGTGACGCCGCCCAGCGTCTCGATGCCGAGCGAGAGGGGCGTCACGTCGAGCAGCAGGACGTCCTTCACCTCGCCCGCCAGCACGCCGCCCTGGATGGCCGCACCGATCGCCACGACTTCGTCGGGATTCACGCCCTTGTGGGGCTCCTTGCCGAAGAACGCCTTGACGATCTCCTGCACCTTGGGCATCCGCGTCTGGCCGCCCACCAGGATCACCTCGTCGATCTCGGTCGGCTTGAGGCCCGCATCCTTGAGCGCTTGTTCCATTGGTGGAATGGTCCGCTTCACCAGGTCGTCCACCAGCTGCTCGAGCTTCGCCCGGGTGAGCGTGATGTTCAAGTGCTTCGGCCCCGACTGGTCCGCCGTGATGAACGGGAGATTGATCTCCGTCTGCATGACGGTCGACAGCTCCATCTTGGCCTTCTCGGCGGCCTCCTTGAGCCGCTGCAGCGCCATCGGGTCCTTGGAGAGGTCGATGCCCTGGTCGCGCTTGAACTCCGCCACCAGCCACTCCATGATGCGCGCATCGAAATCGTCTCCGCCCAGGTGGGTGTCGCCGTTGGTCGACTTCACCTCGAAGACGCCTTCGGCGAGCTCGAGCACGGAGATGTCGTAGGTGCCGCCGCCCAGGTCGTAGACGGCGATCTTCTCTTCCTTCTTCTTATCCAGACCGTAC
>WNGA01012798.1_pt1 | contig 10806 bp, 11 predicted proteins | sample 5400061 | NCBI WGS metagenome assembly WNGA01 (sample SAMN13153366, study PRJNA577476) | soil metagenome | isolation source: 100 cm soil or saprolite under grassland replicate 2 | place: USA:California | collected 2016-06-15
ACCCGTCCCCGGGCGACGCAGCACGCGGCGCCCGGGGCGGGTTGCTCCTGGGGCGCTCAGCCCTCGTACGGCCGAATCCAGCCCAGTCGCGATTCGGGGTCGGCGTCGAGCCACGCCCGGCGCGCCCGGGCCAGCAGGTCTCGGGGGCTGACCGGCGCGTATGCCAGATTCCCGACCGCCTCGTAGCCGGCCCGAAGCTTGAAAGACGGCGACCCGTGCCCCGCGCCCAGTGCACCCGCGAGCCGCTGCGCCAGTCGGATCGCCCCGGTCTCGCTGGTTCGCGGCGCTACGACGGCGAACTCGACTGCGCCCGTGCGGCCCGCTGCGTCCGAATGCCGGACGCCGCGCTTGATCGTCTGAGCGCAGAACGCGGTGACCTCGGCGAAGGCCGCCTCGTCCGCGACTTCGGGGGCGAGCACGACGCACGCGAGCGAGCTGTGCGCGCGCACGGCGAGTGCGCCCAGCTCTTCGATGCGCCGCGCGAGGCCCTGGAGGTTGTAGAGCCCCGTCTCCGCATCCACCAGGCTGGCCGCCTGGGTCTGCTCGGCCACCGTCTTCAGGTGCGTGTAGGCGTCGAGCTTGACCAGCAGCTCCGCGACGTCGAGCGGCGGGCTGAGGATGTCGGACGCACCGGCGCGCAGGACGTCGAGCCGGACGTCGCGGGACGCCTGCCCGTCCGCGACGAGAATCGCTGTATGCGGGGTGACGTGCGGATCCCGCCGCAGGAGCCGGCACAACTCGGTCGCCTGTACGTCGGGCAAAGGAGCGTCGATCAGGATTGCATCGGGCCGAGCCTGGCGGACCGCGGTCAGGGCGGCGTGGCCCGATGCCGCCCGCACGACGCCGTAGCCCCCGGCTTCGAGCTCACCGGCGACCTGTTGGAGGAGTGCTCCGTGCGCGCTGGCGACCAGGACGACTGCCATGTGCTGCTTGAGGATATCGCAAGATCCAGTCCGACCGGACGCGGGCGTGGCAGGGATTCCCTCAAGGCGGCATGGGAATTGCCCGTAAGAGGTGCGGAATGTCCATTCGAGTGATCCTGGCCGACGACCAGGCGATGGTGCGGCAGGGGATCCGACTGCTGCTCGAGCGCGAGGAGGGCATTCGCGTCCTCGCCGAAGCGGCGGACGGCCGCGAAGCGGTGCGGTTGGCCCGGGAGCTCCAGCCCGACGTCGCCGTGCTCGACCTGGCGATGCCCCTGTTGAACGGGCTCGATGCCGCGCGCGAAATCCGGCACCACGTCCCGCTCACGAAGACCATCCTGCTCACCGTGCACGCCGAGGACCGTCGCGTGATGGAGGCGTTGCGCGTCGGCATCAACGGCTACGTCCTGAAGACGCAGCCCCCAGGGGAGTTGGCGCACGCGATCCAGGAGGTCGCCCGCGGCGCGATCTACCTGAGCCCCGGGGTCTCGCGGGCTGTGGTCGACGCCTACCTCGCCGCGGAGCATGCGCCAGCCGGCCGGCTGCCCGGCGAGCGGCTCACGCCGCGGGAGCGGCAAGTGTTGCAGCTGGTCGCGGAGGGAAAGACGACCAAGGAAATCGCGGCCATCCTCGGGGTCAGCGTCAAAACGAGCGAATCGCATCGCACGCGGGTGATGCACAAGCTGGGGATTCACACGGCCGCGGGGCTGGTGCGCTACGCGATTCGGGAGGGTCTCGTGAGTCCGTGACCAGCCCCGTTTTGGTGCATCGCGAACGGTTGAAACGCCCCATTATGTGGCTATCACGCTTGGGAAGTCCCCGCCAGTAGCTTGCAAAGTATTGTCTGACAATATGTTGCGATTACTCGTCATGGGTCCGTAATGGCACTAGCCTTGCTGTTGCGCGAGCACAACATTCCGCCCTGTTCTCTCACCGGCGAGGTACCTCGTCCATGAGCAAGAAAGACGTGCAGCCGCCACCGCTGCAGGATTTACAGGCTGCGCCTGAATCGACGCAAGCGCTCCTCCGGGAACTCGTGGCGCACCTGCGGCAGAACCGGACCCAGTTGCGCGAAGAGTGGGCCCGGCGCATCACCAAGGCGCAGCTGCTCACGGCGATGACCGAAGAGGAAATCTTCGCCGAAGCGACGTCGGTGTACGACAACTACGTCGAAGCGCTCGAGACCGGGACGTTCGAAGCCCTGCAGGCCTACGCGCGCAACCTGTCGGAGCGCATCATTCCGCGAGGCGTCGAGACGCACGAAGTCGTCGGGATCGTGCTGCTGCTGCGCGATGTGCTCGCCCGTTCGCTGTTCGCCAAGTACCACGAAGACTTCACCAAGCTCAATCGCATTCTCGACGCCTACGAGCCTGCGGCCAACCGGATCGCCAACACGGTGGCCGTGGGCTTCGTGCAAGAGCGCGAGCGTATCATCCGCCAGCAACAGGAAGCCATCCGGGAGCTGTCCACGCCCGTGCTCCAGGTGCGCGAGCGCCTGCTAATTCTGCCGATCATCGGCGTCATCGACCCCCAACGTAACCGCCAGCTCACCGAGCAGTTGTTGCGCGCGATCCGGACCAACCGCGCGAAGGTCGTCGTGATCGATATCACCGGCGTGGCCGCGATGGACTCGAACGTGGCGAACCAGCTCGTCCAGACCGTCGAAGCGTCCCGCCTCCTGGGCGCGACGGTGATTGTGACGGGCCTGTCGCCCGAGATCGCGCAGACGCTCGTCACGATCGGCGTGGACCTGAGCGAGATGGCGACGGTCGGCGACCTGCAAGGCGGCATCGAAGAGGCGGAGCGCCTGCTGGGCTACAAGGTGATTCCCTTCGCGGAGGCTACGCAGCAAGCCTAAGGGAGGCGGATCTTGGAAGTCCCCATTCTGAAGCAGGGCCACTACTTGATCGCCTCGATCCAGTCGGCCCTGTCCGATGCCGACCTCTCGCAGCTGCGCGAGGCGCTCATCGAGCGGGTCGGCAAGTTCCGGGCACGCGGCGTCATCGTCGACGTGACGGCGCTCGACGTGATGGACTCGTTTGCCGTCCGCACCCTGCGGGATATCGCGCACATGGCTCGGCTGCGCGGCGCCGAAACGGTGATCGTCGGCATTCAGCCCGAAGTGGCCTTCGCGATGGTACAGCTCGGGCTCACCCTCAAGGGCATCGCCACGGCCCTCGATCTCGAGGAGGGCCTCTCCTTCCTCGATCGGCCGAAGGAGGGGCGGATCGAACGTGGCTGACGAGCTGCGCTGTCCGATCGCCGCCGACAGCGACATCGTGCAGGCCCGCCAGACGGGGCGCGAGCTGGCAGCCGAGCTCGGCTTTTCCGCCGGCGATCAGACCGTCGTCGCCGCGGCCATCTCCGAAATAGCCCGCAACATCCTGATGTACGCGAAGCGCGGCGAGATGCGTTTGCACGCCGTCAACGACGGCGCCCGCCGGGGCCTGATTGTGGTCGCGGAGGACAGCGGCCCCGGTATCCGCGACGTGCAGCGCGCGCTGCAGGACGGCTACTCGACCTCGGGCGGCCTCGGGCTCGGGCTGCCGGGCGCCCGCCGGCTGATGGACGATTTCGAGGTGGTCTCCGAGGTGGGCCGCGGCACCCGCGTCACCATGAAGAAGTGGACGCGGACGCATGGGTAACCGCGTGGGTGATACGACGTCGCTCGTCCACTGGGGCGTTGCTACGTTGGCCCTCACGGGCCAGACCGAGTCGGGTGACCTCCACCTCGTCGCGCCGGTGAAGCATGGCGTGCTCGTGGCCGTCGTGGACGGGCTCGGTCACGGCGAAGAAGCCGCCGCGCCCGCCAAACTCGCCGTCCACACGTTGGAGCAGTTCGCGGAGGAACCCCCCCTGTCGCTCGTGCAGCGCTGCCACGCCGCGCTCAAGGGCACGCGCGGCGTCGTCCTGAGCCTGGCCCGCCTCGACGCCCATCGCGGCACGATGACCTGGCTCGGCATCGGCAACGTGGAAGGCCTGCTGCACCATGCCCACTGGGCCGAGCGCTCAGCGCGCGCCAGCCTCGTCACCCGCGGCGGCATCGTCGGGTCGGAGCTCCCGGCCGTGCAGGCCGCCGTGCTCCCGGTAGAGCCCGGCGATACGCTGGTGTTCGCCACCGACGGGATCCGAAGCGGCTTCTCCGACGACGTGTCGGCGCGCGAGGATCCCCAACGGCTCGCCGACCAGCTCCTTTCCCGTTACGGCAAGGGCACGGATGATGCGCTCGTGCTCGTCGCGAGGTACGTCGGACGCCAGTGACCCGCAGCGTGTCCCATTCCGCCCAGGATCCGTCCAGCGCGTCCCAGTCCCCTTCCCCGGCAGGTCGGGGGGAGAGGGGCGCCGCCGCGGGCGCCCTGCGTGTCCTCGCCGTCGGGAGCGAGGGGAGCGGGGCCGGCGCGGTACAGAGCCTGCGGGAGTGGGCCGCCGGCCTCGGCGTCGAGCTCGAATGCGCGGCCGACCTGCCGCGCGCCACCCGGCTGCTCGCCGGGGGCCGCTGGGACGTCGTGGTGGCAGTGCTGGGGGAGCGGAGCGACGAGGATCTGACGTGGTGGATGGATACGCTGCGAGCCGCCCCCGGCCCACCGCGTCTCGTCGCCCTCGCCGAGCGACCTTCCATGGGCCTGGTCCTGCGGGCCGAGAAGCTCGGCGTGCTGGATCTCCTGACGATGCCGCTGCGCCGCGAGGACGTGGCGCACGCGCTGAACAGCGTGCGATCCGCGGTCACGGAGATCCCGGTCCCGCTGCCGTCGGTGGAGGCGAACGCCGTGGGGCAGTACGCCCTGGTGGGGCAAAGCCCCGCGATGCTGGACGTCTACAAGCTGCTGGCGCGCGTCGCGAACAGCTCGGCGACGGTGCTCATTCAGGGCGAATCCGGGACGGGCAAAGAAGTGGTGGCCCGGTCGATTCATCAGCACGGCACGGCGACGGCGGGGCCGTTCGTCGCCGTCAACTGCGCCGCCATCCCGGAGAACCTGCTCGAGAGCGAGCTGTTCGGCCACGAGAAGGGCGCGTTCACGGGGGCGGTGGCCCGGAAGATCGGACGCTTCGAGCAGGCCTCCGGCGGCACGCTGTTCCTCGACGAAGTCGCCGACATGAGCCTCTCCCTCCAGGCCAAGATCCTGCGTGCGGTGCAAGAGCGCGAGATCGAGCGCCTGGGCGGCACCGATACTCTCCCGGTTACGGTACGCGTCATCGCGGCCACGAATCGTGATCTACGCGAGGCGATCGCCCAGGGGAAGTTCCGCGAGGACCTGTACTACCGCCTCGCCGTCGTCGTCATCAACCTGCCTCGCCTGGCGGAGCGCGGCGACGACCTGCTGCTCCTGATCTCGCACTTCGTGCAGCATTTCGGCCAGCGCTCCGGGAAGCGCATCACGGCGATTTCCGATCGGGCGCTCGACCTACTGCGCAACCGGCAATGGGTGGGGAACGTGCGGGAGCTGCGCAACGTGATGGAGCGCGCCGTCATCCTGGCCAACGACGCCGCGCTCCGGACCGAGCACCTGCCGGAGGACATCCGCGGCGAGGAAGCGAACCTGCCTGAGCGCGCGCAGGGGGCACTCGCGACGCTCGCCGAGCTCGAGGCCCGCCACATCGCGCGCGTGCTGGCGCACACGGGCGGTCAGATCGGCGCGGCCGCCGAGATCCTGGGGATCCACCGCAACACGCTCACCCGCAAGATGAAGGAGTACGGCCTGTGAAGGTCGAGCAGGCGCTGCGCCTGTTGCCCGACCTCGAGGCGCTCGTGCCGCTCCGCGGCTTGTTGCTCGCGAGCGCCCGCCCCGACGAGCGCCTGCAGTGGGGCAGCGGCGGGCCGTATCTCACGGTGGGCAAGCACGCCGTCGAGCCGGGGGAGCTGGCGCGCCGGATGGCGCCCGTGCTCAGCCTCGTCACGGAGCACATCGGCGCGTTGTACCGCGCGTACGTAGCCGCGCTGGAAGCGCAGGAGCGCGGGGAGCCCACCGCCGCGGTGACCGCCCTGCTGGGCGCGGGCCGGCTGGAAGAGGGCGTGGGGCGGCTGGAGCAGGCCAGCGCCTGGTATGAGGTGGCGCTGGCGGTCGCCGAAGGACTCCAGGACCGGCGGCCGGAGATCGAGACGCTGCTGGCGCTGGGGAGCGTCTGCCTCGCCCATGGCTGGTACGCCGAGGGGGCCCGGCACTATCAGCGTGCGCTCGTCCTGGCGGAGGCCGAGTTCGATCAGGCGGGCGCGATCGACGCCTGCGTCGGGCTGGGGTGGGTCGCCTTCGAGCGGGCCGAGTGGGGGGGGGCGCTGGCGTGGTACGCCCGCGCCGGGCGGCTCGTGGAGGCGGGCGGCGACCGGCTCCGTTTGGGGAGGATCGAGCACCAGCTGGGGTTGCTCTCCCGCCGGCAGGGGGACCTCACCGGGGCGGGCGAGCATCTGCGCCGCGCGCGGGAGTGCTTCGAGGAACTCGCCGCGGGTCGGGAGATGGCCCAGGTACTCGACGCCCAGGCCCAGCTCGACGCGTCGTTGGGGCGAGAAAAGCCGGCGGCCGCCGTCTATCGCGAGGCGCTGGCGTGGCTGCGGCGGGCCGGGCGGGATGTGGAGCTGGACGTCACCATTCGCCTTCACCTCGCCGAGCTGCTGCTCGAGTCGGGCCGGACGCTCGAGGCGGAGGAGGAAATGCGCCGCGCCGAGCAGGTCGCGATCGGCGCGAATCTCGCTCACCGCCTGGTGCAGATCTACGCCCTGCTCGGCAAGCTGCGCGGCCGCCAAAACGACGAGACGGGCTTCGTGTTCTTCGAGCAGGCGATCGAGCTGTGCCGCACGCTCGGGCGCCCGCCGGTGGAAGAAGCCCGGGTGTACCACGAGTACGGCCTGTTCCGCGGCCGCTTCGGGGGAGCGGGGGGGGCGGGGGGGGCGGGGCGGGACGAAGCCCGCGCGTATCTGGAGCGCGCGCGGGAGATCTTCCAGTCGCTCGGCGTGGAAGCCGAAGTCGAGCGCGTCCGCGCGGAGCTGCGGGAGCTCTCGGCGTAGCGCGTTACCTGATGAGCAGCAAGACGTCGTACAATGCGTGCGTCCAGGCCGTGATGCCGAATCCCCGCAACAGATACAACGCGCTGAAGAACAGTCCACCGATCGTGCGGAACACGAACGAGTAGATCTCCAGTGGGTCGCCGTACGGTCCTATATAATGAAAGGCGGAGAAGAGCAGGGCGCCCACGAGCGTCGCGGCGGCCCCGGCCACGGGCGGGCGCCACCCGGCGACGCGGTGGGCCAGCCAGGCGATCGTGCTCACCAAGACGACCCGGAACAGCAGCTCTTCGTAAATCCCCGCGCCCAGGGACAGCATGAGGACCGTCCAGCCGCCGAGCCGTTGCAACGCGGGAGCGGCGAGCGGGGACGGCGGCAGCCCGCCGAGCAACACGGCCGTCAGGCCTCCTACGACGATGCCGAACGCGAGGCCCAGCCCGATCGCCTCGGCGAGCATCACGCCGAACACCCCGGGCGAGAGCCGCTCACCGTGGGCCCGCATGTCCTTGGCCACGAGCCACAGCCCGGCGCCGATGAGGCAGATCATGAAGACGAGGGGCCCCTGCGGTCCGACCAGCGAGATGAAGACGCGCTCGAGCAGAATGTCGGCGCCGTTGCGCACGCCGCCTTGCGGGCCGGGCGGCACGGCGGTCGCCAAGGTCTGATAGAAAACGAGCAACGGCAGGGCGAAGAGCAGGCTGTACCGCGGAGCGCGGCTCGCCCGCCAGTAGTCGCGTGGCATGGCCTGAATCTTATCCCGCTTCGGATTTGCGCGGGGGAACGGCGGATGGCATCGTAGTCCCCGTCATGACCCCGCGTCCCTCCGCCGCGTGACCGAGCTCAAGCGCGAGCTCGGCCTCCTCGACGCCACGATGATCAACGTGGGGACGATGATCGCCTCCGCGATCTTCATCGTGCCCGCCACCGTCGCCGCGCAGGTGCCCGGGTCCGCCCTGATGATCCTCATCTGGGTCGCCGGAGGCGTCGTGTCGTTGCTCGGCGCGCTCTCGGTGGCCGAACTGAGCGCCGCCTATCCCGAGGCGGGCGGGCAGTACGCTTACCTGCGGGAGGCGTACGGACCGCCCTGGGCCTTTCTCTACGGGTGGGCGAATTTCCTGGTGATCAATCCCGCATCGATCGCGGCCATCGCAGTCGGGTTCGCGCGCTACCTGGGGTTCTTCGTCCCGGTCTCACCGGCCGCGATCCAGGCGATCGCGATCGTGTCGATCGTCCTGCTCACGGGGCTCAACTGTCTGGGCGTACGCCCCGGGGCCATGACGCAGAACGTGCTTACGCTGCTCAAGATGGGCGCCCTCGCCGCGCTCATCGCCACGGCATTCGTCTTGCCGGGCGGCTCGGTCGCCAACTTCCAGCCCGTGTGGCCCGCCGGCACCGTGGGGCAGTGGATTGGGCCGTTCGGCCTGGCGATGGTGGGCGTCCTGTGGGCGTACGACGGGTGGATCGAGACGACCTACGTGGGGAGCGAGATCAAGGATCCGGGCCGCAACCTCCCCCGCTCGATCATCCTGTCAACCGTGGTTGTGATCGCGTTCTACACGCTCGCGAGCGTCGCGTACTCGTACGTCTTATCGCCCGCCCGGATGGCGGGCTCGACCCTGGTGGCTTCCGACGCGGCGCAGATCACACTGGGCGCGGTGGGAGCGGGCTTCGTCGCCGTGGCGATCCTCGTCTCGACGCTGGGAGCGAACAACGGGATTATCCTCACAGCGGCGCGCATCCCCTACGCGATGGCCCGCGGGGGGCTGTTCTTCCGGTCGCAGGGGATCGTGCACCCGCGCTTCGCGACACCCGTGGTGGCGCTCCTCACGCAGGGAGTAATCGCGTCGGTCCTCGCCCGCACGGGGAAGTACGATCAGCTGTTCACGTACGTCGTGTTCGCGCAGTTCGTGTTCTACGCGCTCTCAGCGGGAGCGGTGATCTTGTTGCGACGGAAGGCGCCCCAGGTTACGCGTCCCTACCGCACCTGGGGCTATCCCGTCACTCCGCTCGTGTTCATCGCATTCGCGCTGTGGCTGGTGGCGAACACCATCGCCGAGTCGCCACGGGAATCGGCCGTGGGCGCGGGGCTGATTCTGCTCGGGCTGCCGGGCTACTGGTACTGGCGTCAGCGCCTCGGTCTGTAGTTGATCAGGTCGGCGAGCGCCGGCGGCACGCGCATCCCCCACACGTCGCGCGTCGGGACGGTGAGGATCTGCGAGCGGTTGCCCAGCGGGCCGGCCCGGCCCCGGCTGCCGTCCCCGCCCGCTTGGCCAGGAGACCCGTTCGCGCCGGCCGTGCATCGCGGATCGTTGGCGGGCGAGGCCGCTCCGCCCTTGCCCCCGGGCCCGCCGCTGCCCCCGGAGCCGCCCGGTCCGCCCTCGCCGCCCGGGGCGCGTGCGTCCACGAGCCCCGCCAGGAAAGGCTCCTCGGCGGGTGCGATGATCGTGATCTGGCCGCCCCGCCCCCCTGGGCCACCGTTGGTGCCGACCCCGCCGGCACCGCCCGGGCCGCCAGGTCCGCCCGGGCAGCCGTCGCTCCCAGCGGTGCCCGTGGCACCACTCGCGCCATCGGAGCCACGTGCACCCCTGGCCCCCCGGGACTCGATGACCAGCCAATCCGACGGCGGCACGGCGCCGGCGTCCGCGAGCACGTAGAAGGGCGGGGCGTCCTCCACCTCGACCCCCGCGACGAGGAGCCGCGGATAAAACGGCGACCGCAGGATGCCGAGGCGCACGGTGACTTGCGGGCCGCTGGCTCCGGCGCCGCTGCCACGGAATCCGAAGGCGTGCGGCAGGCACCCGTAGTCCGGCGCGAGGGTGGTGGTCGCGCTCACCGCCGGGTTCGCTCTGAGGGTCGCCGTGAGCCGGAAGCCGGTGACCGCGGTGCTCAGAGGATCGGGGTCGGCGGTCCAGCCGCCGGCTTCGAGGGGCGTCGCTTCGTAGCTGCGGCGGTCGAGAAACACGACGTGCAACCGGGGCGGACGCTTCTGATCGTAGCGCGTCTCGAACGGGACGAGCGAGCCGTCGTTCAAGACCGCAGTGTAGAGCGCTCCGAAGGTTTCGCCGGGACACGCCCGCGGGCCGGTCGAGATGCGCAGTTCGCGGATCTGCCCCACGAGCCCGGGGTCCGGAGCGAAATCGGCGGGCGGCCCTTTCGGGCCGCACGCCGCCGTCAGGACCAGCGCCGCGGCGACGAAACGCCTCATGGATTTTCCTCACGCAGCAGCTGTTTCGTGTCCATGTCGAAGATCTGGATGCGGATCACGACACCCCTGCGGCGCGGGTCCACGATGCGCACCTGCACGACCTTCTGATCTTCGCTGGGGCGATAGATGATCCAGCTCCCCGCCGGCGCGACCGCCGAGATGCCGGTGCAGGGGCGCGACTTGGGCCGCGGCTGTTGCCCGGGCGCAGTACCCGGAATCCACACCCGGCACTCTCCGACGTCGGGCAGATGCCCGGGCGGTACATCGAGTGTCGCAGCGGTGCTCGGACCACGCGGCTGCTCGGGCGGCTTGTTCTCCGGTGGCGGCTGGACCGGCGGCTGCTGTTGCTCCGGGGGCTTGTTCCCGGGCGGCGGCTGGACCGGCGGCTGCTGTTGCTCCGGGGGTCTGTTCGCGGGTGGCGGCTGGACCGGCGGCCGCTGTTGCTCCGGGGGCCTGGTCTCGATCGGCGGCTGGATGTCGGGTCGCTGGTTGAACGGCCTGTTGTCGTCCGGCGGCGTCTCCTCACGCACCAACCGCTCCGTGGCGATGTCGAAGATGCGGATGCGGATCACGACGCCGGGCCGCCGCTCGTCGACGAGCCGCACGTACACGAGCCTCCGGTCGTCGGTGGGGCGGTAGACGATCCAGCTCCCTGCGGGCGCCGTCGCGGCGATCCCCTCGCA
>WNGA01094827.1_pt1 | contig 10805 bp, 12 predicted proteins | sample 5400061 | NCBI WGS metagenome assembly WNGA01 (sample SAMN13153366, study PRJNA577476) | soil metagenome | isolation source: 100 cm soil or saprolite under grassland replicate 2 | place: USA:California | collected 2016-06-15
GCTTTTCGATCAGGTTTACGCGCCGAAACCGGCTTACAACGCTCTGCGCGAAGAGCTGGAACGGGAGCGTAAAAACCCAAGCTCTGGTCCATGAGTCTTGATTCTTTGTCTTTCAGAAATCCCCCCACGGAAAGTGGGTGGATGGTTCAGATCCAGCCTACAAAAAGATGGGTTTTGAAAATCTAAGAAATCCCACCAACGGGAGTTGGTGGATTGTTTCAGATCCAACCTGTTCGACCGCGTAGAGAGGACCATGGAACTGAGTTGGTTTTTCAATGCGTTCGTCCGCTTTGTTTCGGAGGCCGGATCTGAACAATCCACCCACTGCCGTAACTGCCGTGGGTGGGATTTAAGAACTCGGAACGTGCTCGCATGTAGGCTGGATCTGAACAATCCACCCACTGCCGTAACTGCCGTGGGTGGATTTCTAAGACACTGAAGTCGGTGTGAATGAGAAGTTAGCAAATGGTTTATCCAGAACTCCTAGCTCAAGGAAGACTATGAAAAACTATCGTTGGGTCACCGCGTGCGGAATGTTCATTTTCATCGGCCTGTTGCTTGGTCTGCCTCGCAATATTACGATCGGGCAGAGTGGGCCTCCGGCTTACAAAGATCCCTCTCTACCCATCGAAAAGCGGGTTGATGATCTCGTCTCGCGGATGACCTTGGCAGAGAAGGTCTCGCAAATGATGAATGCCGCGCCGGCAATAGAGCGCCTGGACATCCCCGAATACGAATGGTGGAACGAAGGGCTGCATGGTGTTGCCCGCGCCGGCTATGCCACCGTCTTCCCGCAGGCGATCGGCCTTGCCGCCACCTGGGACACGAATCTTATGGCGCAGGTTGCCGATGTCATATCTACTGAAGCGCGGGCCAAACACAACGAGTTTGTGCGCAACAATGAACGCGGACGCTATAAGGGGCTTACTTTTTGGAGTCCCAACATCAACATCTTTCGCGACCCCCGCTGGGGACGCGGGCAAGAGACGTACGGCGAAGATCCGTATTTGACTGCGAGACTGGGAGTCGAGTTCGTCAAAGGGTTGCAGGGCAACGATCCGCACTATCTGAAGGTCGTTGCTACGCCCAAGCACTACGCTGTCCATAGTGGGCCAGAGCCCGAGCGCCATGCCTTCGACGCTAAAGTTTACGAAAGAGATTTGCGAGAGACCTATCTACCGGCATTTCGCGCAACGGTGATGGAAGCACAAGCAGCGTCGGTTATGTGTGCATATAACCGTACGAACACTGAGCCCTGCTGTGCCAACAACAGATTGATGATGGACATTCTGCGCAAGGAATGGGGATTTAACGGATACGTGGTCTCTGACTGTGGCGCGATCACGGATATTTGGAAGGGCCACCAGTTCGTTAAGTCCGAAGAGGCGGCTTCTGCCATGGCGGTGAAGGCCGGAACCGATCTGGCTTGCGGCCGAGAGTATGCCTCGCTGATCCAGGCAGTTAAAGACGGGCTAATAAACGAAGCGGAGATCGATGTCTCTCTTAAGCGACTACTGACTGCGCGCTTCCGGCTTGGCATGTTCGACCCTCCAGAGATGGTTGCGTACGCCCGCATTCCATTCTCAGAGAACGACTCGCCCGCGCACCGTGCGTTGTCGCTCAAGGCGGCCCGAGAATCCATCGTGCTCCTGAAGAATGAAAACAACACCTTGCCGCTGAAGAAGGATGTCAAGACCATTGCGGTCATTGGGCCAAACGCTGATGCGCCCGAAGTACTGGTGGGTAACTATAGTGGGCGACCCTCGAAATCCGTCACACCGCTGGCCGGAATCAGAAACGCGGTGTCACCTAACACCAGGGTTCTCTACGCGCTTGGTTCCACTCTGACTGGCGAGGCCAGGCAAGCTCACACCGGTCGAGTCGGGCACTTACCGTTTGGGAGCGACAGCTGATGATGGCGTGCGTTTGTATTTGGATGGGCAGCTCTTGGTCGACGCCTGGAAAAGTAACCCGACCAAGACCGTGACGAAAGAAGTGAGCCTCGAAGCCGGCCGCGCCTACGACGTGCGAATGGAGTATTACCAGTACAACCGCGAGGCGATAGCGAAATTTGTCTGGTCCTACCCACGTTTTGCTGAAAGACAGATCGACGAGGCCGTGACTGTGGCCCGGCAAGCCGATGTCGCCGTCGTGGTGCTGGGACTTTCCGCCGCGCTCGAAGGCGAAGAGATGACTGTTAGCACTGAAGGGTTTCGTGGCGGTGATAGAACGGACATCGCTCTACCGAAGGGTCAGGAGGCTTTGCTTCAGGCGGTCAGCGCAACGGGCAAGCCCGTCGTGCTGGTGTTGCTTAATGGCAGTGCAGTGGCTGTCAACTGGGCTAATGATAATGTTTCGTCCATTGTCGACGCGTGGTATCCCGGTGAAGAGGGTGGGACGGCACTCGCCGACGTTCTGTTCGGCGACTACAATCCCGGTGGCCGGTTGCCCGTTACGTTCTACAAATCAGTGGATCAGCTGCCGCTATTCACCGACTACAACATGCGCGGTCGCACGTATCGCTACTTCAAGGGAGAGCCGCTCTATCCGTTTGGTTTCGGGTTGAGCTATACGAAGTTCAAATATGACAACATGGAGCTCGGCCCTAACAAGGTCAAAGCGGGAGACGAGCTGAGGATAACCGCTGAGGTCCGGAATGTTGGTGACAAGGCCGGTGACGAGGTCGTCCAGTTGTACGTTACAGATGTGGCCGCCACGGTACCTGTTCCGATCAGATCCCTTGCCGGAGTCAAGCGAGTCTTTCTCAAGCCCGGAGAAAAACAGAACGTCTCATTCGTGCTCACCGGCGAACAGATGTCGATCATCGACGATAGTGGAAAGCGTCTAATTGAACCAGGCGAGTTTCTAATCAGCCTCGGTGGCAAACAACCCGGATTCACAAGACCGCAAGATGCCGAAACTACGGGCGTAATCACGGCTCGATTTGCCGTGATTGGAAATACTCGTTAGAGGGCCAGTGTGGGCCAGGATTTTCATCGCATGAATCGAAAAGTTCGTTGGGGAATTCTTGGCACGGCCGCAATCGCCGTCAATAAGGTTATTCCGGCGATGCAACAAGGCGACTGGTCCGAAGTTTTAGCGATCGCCTCCAGGGATATTGACAAAGCAACGCAGGCAGCCCAACGACTGGGAATTCCCAGGGCCTACGGATCCTACGAAGAGCTGCTCGCTGACGACGAAATAGATGCAATCTACAACCCCCTGCCAAACCATCTGCATGTTCCCTGGACCACCCGAGCCGCCGAAGCCCGAAAGCACGTCCTTTGCGAAAAGCCAATCGGCCTAAACATGGAGGAAGCCGCGCAGTTGCTGGTAGTGCGCGATCGCACTGGCATGAAAATTCAGGAAGCCTTCATGGTGCGTAGCCATCCGCAGTGGATTGCCACGCTCGAATTAATCAAATCAGGGCGTATTGGAGAGCTTCGCGTCATCAATGGCTTCTTCAGCTATTTCAACCGGGACCCTGTGAACATCCGCAACAAAGTGGAAATCGGCGGTGGCGCAATAATGGACATCGGCTGTTATCCCATTACCATTGCCCGCTTCATTTTCAGAGACGAGCCGCTGCGAGTTTTTGGATTGATTGAACGAGACCCACAGTTGGGCGTTGATCGACTTGCATCAGCGATCCTCGAATTTCCTGCCGGGCAAGCAAGCTTCACTTGCAGCACCCAATTAGTCCCGTACCAACGTATGCAGCTCTGCGGCACACTTGGGCGGATTGAGGTCGAGATTCCGTTCAATGCGCCACCTGACGAACCCACCCGGGTGTTTATTCATGATGGGGTGGACCTCGCGGGCAGAAACCCTGAAGTGAAGGAGTTTCCCATCTGTAACCAATACACGATTCAGGGGGATCTATTTTCGCAAGCCATCCTGGAAAACAGCATGCAGGCAATTCCTCTCGAGGATGCGGTGAAGAATATGGCGGTGATAGATGCGATTTTTCGCTCGGCGTCTTCTGCCCGGTGGGAAGCCATTCCAAACTTGAAAGGCACTCGATAGCGCACGACGGCGAACACCGATAGAATGTGTTCGCCCCCGCACTTAACTTCCGTTGAGCTCGACTGCGGACTTTCCAACCTAGGCTTTTCGAGGACTTTGCATGCCGAAGCTGAAACAGCGCCTGGCACCGCGCCAACTTTGCGCCTCTCCGATCCCCTCATTGGTCGCGTGCTCGATGCAAAGTACGAGATCGTCGCTCGCCTCGGACAGGGTGGGATGGGAAGTGTATACCGTGCGCGCCGCATACACATGGGAGGAGAAGTAGCAGTAAAAGTGCTGCGCCAAGAATTCACCACCGACCGCAACGCCGTTGAGCGCTTCCGGCGTGAGGCTCGTACGGCAGCAAAACTTAACCACCCAAATATTGTCACGGTCCATGACTTGGGCGAGACGAGCGGCGAGGACGCTCCTGTGTTTATCGTGATGGAGCTGGTCCAAGGCGAGTCCCTACGATGCCTCATACAGCGTGAAGGCCATCTTGCGCCGTCGCGCGCCGTCGCGCTGATGCGCGACATATGTGCCGGGGTCGGATTGGCGCACCGGCGGAATATTGTCCATCGGGACCTCAAGCCCGACAACGTGCTCGTGCTGCCGGCGGAGGAAGGTCGCGAGTTCGAAACGGCCAAGGTGATGGACTTTGGAATTGCCAAACTGCTCGAGTCGGTTAACGAACCCGGCCTCACTCAAACGGGCGCGGTCTTCGGCACGCCTTACTATCTGTCACCGGAGCAATGCCGCGGTGAGTTGGTGAACGCCCGTTCGGACGTCTACAGCCTCGGCGCCATGTTTTACGAAATGCTCGTCGGAGCGCCGCCGTTCTCTGCCACAAACCTCGCCGGACTCATCACCAGGCATCTGACGGCGTCGCCGTCGCCCTTCCCAGTATACCTATCAATTCCAAATGCGTTAGAAGCTGTCTGTCTGAAGGCGCTCGCCAAAGACCCGGCCAGCCGACAGTCAGACGCAAGTGTGTTTGCTCGCGAATTGCAGGAAGCTGTGGGGGTTGCAGCCTTAGCCTCGTCAGAAATGAGAGTCGATTTCCCTGATGCGCACAGTCGAAGCACCGCGACAGCAAGTCCAATTCATCGATCAACGAAGTCGATTGCTCTCGCGATTGGCTTAGCTGCGGTTGTGCTGGGGCTGGTTGTGGGCTATGTCCTCTTTAAGAGAACAGGTGAGCGGCCCGGCGTGGATCCCGCCGCAGTTGATCCCATCGCAGCCCGGCAGCATGCTGACCTGGCATCTGAACTCTTGTCGCACCGCAGTTTTGTCAAAGCGGAAGAGGAATCCCGGGAAGCGGCCCGACTGGAACCAGCTAATGCAGGGTGGCATAGTTTACTGGGACAAGTGCTGAGTAAACAATCGAAGTGGTCAGAGGCTGAGGCTGAGTTCAGAACGGCAGTGCGGCTAGACGCAAAAAACTCTGACTACCACAACCTGCTGGGAAGAGCTCTCTCCGACCAGAAAAGATATGACGCGGCGGCGACTGAATACGGGGAAGCGTTGCAACTGGATCCTAACAACTCTAAAGCCCACGCTAGCCTGGGAAGGCTTCACCTCGATCGACAAATGTACGCTGAGGCCGAGATCGAGAGCCGGCTGGCAATCAGGTTGGACCCGAAGGATTGGTTACCTCACAACAATCTGGGGATGATACTTACTGCGCAGAAGAAGTACGATCAAGCAGAGCCCGAGCTCAGGGAGGCGATCAGACTCGACCCGACCAACCCCAGACCTCTTGTGAATCTGGGGAATGTCTTTTTCCATCGCAAGATGTATGCGGAAGCCGAAGCTCAGTACGTAGCAGCGCTTCGCCTTGACCCGAGTATAGCCGTTGTTCACGGCAATTTGGGAGTGGCCTATTATGCTCAGAACAAGAATGCCCTGGCTGAACCTGAGTGCAGGGAGGCGCTTCGGCTGGACCCGAACAACGATGTTGCCCACAACTGCCTGGGGAACATTCTCTTTTATCAGGGTAACTACGCGCAGGCGGAAGCCGAATACGTACAGGCTCTGCGCCTGGTTCCGAACGATCCTATCTACCGTCGAAACCTGGAGAACACTATGCGTAAGCTGAGGAAGTAGACCAATAGTAAGGAAACATGTGCTATGGTAAGGAAAGAGGAGATAAGAGAAGATGCACAAGCAGGCAAAGATCACCAGTAAGGGACAGATTACCGTTCCGAGGGAAGTTCGGCATGCGCTCGGTGTCAGGGCAGGAGATAGTCTCATTTTCGAGGGTGACGGTGAAACCGTGCGCGTGAGACCCGTCAGAACGAAGAGCCCATTCGCGAAATACAGGGGCATTGGAAATCCGGGCATGGCATCGGGGCGCAATGCCGTGCTGCGAAAGATCCAGGAGCTTCGCGGACATGAAGCGCCGCAGAAATGACAACGGCGATTGATACAAACGTGCTCGTCGCGCTTTGGGACAAGGATGACGCGCTCAATTCGGCCGCCCAGACTGCTCTCGATGCAGCTTTCGCTCAAGGTAAGATGGTCATCAACGGCGCTGTCTTCGCCGAATTGCTTGCGTTTCCTCGGAACTCTGGATGACGGCATGTATCGAGCCGCCTTTCCCCAACTTCGGATAGTCAAAGTGTAATCCTCGTCCCTAGCCGAAAACTCAAAAGTAAAAAACTGGAGATCTGCAACTCCAATGGTGCGACGGCTTATCGATCTGAGCGCCTTCAACCATCAATACATATTTCCTCCGAATGATTTCAGACGTGAATTTGGCAGTAGCCTAATCTCACTGCCCCCTCTGTGAAACAGAACCGTCAACTCCTTGTTTTCTTGAGCAGATTTCTTGAGTAAACAAATCGATCCACGAAACTACACGAACCAAAGACACGAACTGACACGAAATGTTGTTCGTGTTACTTGGTGTGATTTCACTTCGTGCCAAACAGGATGCGACGTGTCTTCTGCCCCAGTTGCGTGACATCCAGGAAGACTGGAAAGTCTATCGTTATGAATTGACGGTTAATGGCTGGAGGACCGCATAACCTCGTCCCGAATGGAGACAGACTCTTAACCAGCTTGGTATCGCGACCTCGCTACGCTGCCCCTCAGGCATCCTGTACCAGAGGCATTTAAAACCGGGCTTAGGCCTAATCCGAAACTCGGTATGCAGGTAGCCCTCGCAGCTCAACTGATCAAATATTCGTCCGGCTTCCATCGGATCCTGAGTGGATAGTAAGAGGGAACCCAAAACGTATCGCTTGTCGTTCTGCATCAAACACAACGCCAAGCCCTTCCAAGGAACCATTTGTGCACGGGAGTTCCGGTGTGCTCTGGCAATGCAAATCCGGCCAACTTCGATCGCGTTCGCAAGAATATTATGCGGTATCGCCCTCAGGTCGAATTCACGAGATGAATGAAAGCCCTGGATCGTTTTCGCAATCTCATAAGTTCGTAGTCGGTAGGTGCCGATCACCTGGCGCTGCAATCGGTCGAGGAGAATCAAGTGCTGAGAGGATAAATCAATGTGAGATCGATCATAAGCGGGTTTACAGCGATACGACGGATCAAAAAACTGGCGAGTCTACGTGACATTCCGATTATCGCCACTTCGCTGAGCAAACTTACCTCTCATCGTCAGTTGGCTCTCGCAGCCGGCTGTGCCGCGCACCTGGATAAGCCCGTCGACTTTGATCAACTCGACGCCTTGATCGATCAGTTCCTGCCTGGATATCGCTGGGAGCTTGCCTCGGCCCTTGTTCATTGACCGGCGCCACGGTTCAAACATTCGGACTATCAGCCGAAATGCCGGCACAACAGGGCGGTCTCTCGGCGTCAGATCCTTGACGAGTTTAGGGGAGTTGGAGGTGGCGATCGAAATACGCATGCCTCGAACCGGTCTTTAACGCATCGAGGGGTGGCCAAGGCGTGCCACCCCTACAAAAGATGCACCGCGTTCGCTCACGCGCTATCTCATGATTGTCTGTTGCTCGGCGCTGACTAGCCAGCGCCCATTCTGTTTGACGAAGGTATCTGTAACGCGGGCGCGAAAAGTTTGCCCGTTTCTAGTGTGCTGAGTTTGAATGTAAGACAACACCGCTGAATCTTCACTCAGGCTAACCAACTGCGGATCTGTAATCGCCCAGGACTTCGTCGTTTTGTCAGGCTTGGTGCTTGCCAGTACCTGATTCTTGGTTTGGGTCGAGCCATCAGCTAATGTGCCGACGTAGTTATCCGCCATATTTCGAGCGAGGACCGAAATGTCTCCGTTGAAGCCGGCCGTAGTGATTTCATTTTCGAGCCGCATCAACTCGGAGATCACGGCTTCACGATCTGTTGCGGGTGGTTGCTTTTCTGTCCCCGTGTTCTGCCCTGTGTTGCTGCTAGCAGCCGGCTTCAGTTTCTCGCTTAGATTGCACAGCGAGAAGAGGACGATTAAACCCACGATAGTTAAAATTGATTTCATCGGTGTCTCTTATTATGAGCGACTACTTCCCGCTTCTGCGGCTGTAGGCTGCGTACGCCAACTTCTTGCGGCTCATTTTGTCTTTGAGCCGATCCTTTAGTGACTTTGCAGTTTCTTCCAACGAGGCATACTCCTGCATAACTGATGGCATGGAGGCAAAACTCGCACACGCTACACGAGTCGCACCCATGGCACTGCCCAAAATAAGCTCAGCCCCGGAGTAGTCTCCCTGGTCCATACGATTCATGGCCTCGTTTCGCGCCCGCGCGTTCATCAAAAACTGGACTGCCTTAACCACTTCATGATTCTCGGGCATGCTTTCCACAAGCCAAGACGCAGATCGAGCAAACGCATCTGCGTGCCAACTTCCTGTGCCCCAATCTTTAATTGCACAACTATCTCGAGCGGTGAGCCAGCCTGCATGTTTGGCAGTCGATAACGTCCCGTTTCCGTCAGCTCGAAGTCATTTAGCACATCAACAACGCGCACTCCGTCTGCCGGAATCAACGACAGCGAAACTGTGTGGGCAAACTGTGCAATCAGACCTTCGAGTTCGATCTGAAAAATGTGTTGCATGTCCTCAGGCTCAACCACATGCCAGGCATTGCCACCGCCAGATTGGGCCATCGGCATCAGCAAGTCTTCGTTGAAGTCAGCGCCGATACCAATCGTCGACGTACTCACTCCTCGTTGGAACAAACCCATGGCCTGCGTGACAATCTCATCCGTACTGGTGATACCAACATTTGCAAATGTGTTCGCTAACAGTCAAACCGCCGCGCACCCATGCTTCGTGTAGTGCAGTAGAACCCCGAGCGGCAACGCGCGAAATCAGATCTTTCATTGACTGCTTATTCGTGATCTGTTCACTCGGAAACAGCACCTCGATACGGTCGTCAAACGTGACAACGCTAAGACGATCTGTCGCCAGCATCTGGTCGACGCAAAACATCGCCGCTTCACGTGCGCGGACCATCTTCTCGCCTTCCATCGAGCCGGAACGATCCAGGACCAGACTGAGATTCAGATCAGGGCGACTTGAATTGTTAAGGTTCTGTGCTGGGGGCGTAACGCGAATCAGCACATCTACAGTCTGCTCTCGCCCTGCTTCCAACTTCTCGCGCGTCGTAAAAAACTCTACCTTGGGGTGTTGCTGCGTCATGGTCTATATCTCCTTCTGGTTTCTGGCGCATTTGTGGTCGTGCCCTTAACGTTGCTTGTTTCTTCTTACAGTGCTTGCTCCAGCTTCCCGTCATCCGTACTCCGCGTCATTCGTCGCAAACCGTCAACGACTTGTTTTCATGAGCAAGTTTTTTGAGTAAACAATCGATCCACGCGCACCACACGAACCAAAGACACGAACTGACACGAAATGTTGTTAGGGTTATTTTGTGTGATTTCACTTCGTGTGATTTCGTGGATCATGTTTTGACTCAGGTTTGGTTGCGGCCGGAGCCGCGCTGCGTAATCTGCGTAATCTGTGGATTACTCTCTCCCCCAAACTTCTGGTTCTCGCACTCGTCGTTGGCGGTGTGTAGTCGGAGCGAATGTGCAACTCCAACCCTGGTTCAATTTCCAGTCTCTGCCACGACTGGGCCTGATTGGCTTCTTGAGCCGGCGGAGCGGCGGCCCTGGGAATGGACATTTGGTTTGGTCTCGGGGTTCCGGTTGCCGCAACTGACCCCAAAGTCTGGAACATCGATGGGGCCAGCAACGACTCGAGATACCGTTTAGCTTCGCTCTCTCTACTCTTCTTTCCGGAAGGACCGCCGATACCCAGGAGAGTTTCGAGTTCCTGCTCGCTTTTTCCCGCCACCAAGTCCCGGATCTTGCGAATTGGAAGATGCTCAACTTGCAACTTCTTGACCGTCAAGAGTTGCAACAGGTTCATGTAACCAAACACCGAAGCGGTCCCCTGTTTTTCCTCTGGCGGCTGAATCAACCCCTCGGCCAGGTAGTAGCGAATCGTACGTTCATCAGGAACGTTGGTAACCGTGCCGCGCTCCTGCTCCAGTTGCAGTTCCGAGAGTATTCTCTCCGCAGTTTGCGCAAACTCAAGCAACCCGACGTATTTGCGTCCTTTCTCCTTCTCCGCCGGATGCCTCATGGAGCCGAATAGTACTCCTGCCAGTATTTACTGTCAACAGTATTTCCCTGACCGCCGAACATAAATTGCGAGTGGAACTGATCCGCAGGGCAAGAAGTTCACGAGCATTGCGGTATACAACAAGCAGTAGCCGGAACTCTACCGAGGGGCCGAGGTAACTGTGATGTCGATCCCTTACTGACCTTTACGCTTTTCCTTCTACCAAACTCTCAACGGCTGCTGCTAATTGCGCCCGGTCCACCG
>WNGA01012801.1_pt1 | contig 10804 bp, 8 predicted proteins | sample 5400061 | NCBI WGS metagenome assembly WNGA01 (sample SAMN13153366, study PRJNA577476) | soil metagenome | isolation source: 100 cm soil or saprolite under grassland replicate 2 | place: USA:California | collected 2016-06-15
ACCCGGCCAGCGGCAGCATGCTCCTCCAGATCCTCCTCGGAGGCGTCGCCGCTGTTGCGGTGGCTTTGAAGATGTGGTGGCGGCGGGTGCTTCGCATCCTGCACATCCGCAAGCCCGAAGACGACGAGTCGGCGGAGCCGGTCTCGGCCGCACACGAGAGCGAGACGCTCGATCCCGTCCGTGAGCCTGCCGGGAAGCGCTGAGCCGCCCGCCGCGGCGCCTTCACTCGAGCCGGGGTCCTTTCGCGACTGGGACAGCCGCGTCTTCTACGACGACGGCCGCATCCTGCGCGCGCTCTCCGAGGACGGGCTGGCCGACTGGCTCGCGCTGTCGGAGTCGAAGCTGTTCCGGGACGCCGTGGCGGAGGGCAAGCTCGTCGCGACCTCGCGCCTCGAGGAGGCGCCGATCGCGGACGCGGCCGCAGTCCTCGAGCACGAGCGCATCCCCTTCGTCTCCTATCCCTACGAGTGGACGTTCGCGATGCTGCGCGACGCGGCGCTGCTGCAACTCGAGCTGCTGCGCCGCGCCCTCGACGAAGACCTGATCCTCAAGGACTCGTCGTCGTACAACGTGCAGTGGCGAGGCGCGCGGCCCCGGTTCATCGACATCGGCTCGTTCGAGCGGCTGCGCCCCGGCGAGCCGTGGGCGGGGTATCGCCAGTTCTGCATGCTCTACCTCAATCCCCTGCTGCTGCAGGCGTACAAAGGGGTCGACTTCCGGCCGTGGCTGCGCGGAAGCCTCGACGGGATCACGCCGGTCGACGCGCGCCGCGTCTTCTCGTTCCGCGACGTCTTCCGCCGCGGCGTCCTGACGAACGTCGCGCTCCACGCGCGGCTCGAGCGCAAGCACGATGACTCCGAGCGCGACGTGAAGACCGAGCTACGGCGTGCCGGCTTCAAGAAGGAGCTGATCATCGCCAACGTGCGGCGGCTCGAAAAGGTCGTGCGCCGGCTCGACTGGAAACCCGGCTCGACCGCATGGTCGGGCTACAGCGCGACGACGTCGTATGACGAAGCCGACGCCGCGCGCAAGGAGGAATTCGTGCGCGAGGTCGTGCACACGCGTGACTGGGGCCTCGTCTGGGATATCGGCTGCAACGAGGGACGGCACTCGCGCATCGCTGCGGAGAACTCGCGCTACGTCGTCGCGCTCGACGGCGATCCCGCCGTCGTGGACCGGCTGTACCGCTCGCTCGCGGCCGAGGGCGAGACGACGATCCTGCCACTCGCCGTCGACGTCACCGATCCGTCGCCTGCGCTCGGGTGGCATGGGTTGGAACGGCAGACGCTCGACGCCCGCGGCCGCCCCGAGCTGACGCTCTGCCTGGCTGTTCTGCATCACGTTGCGATCGGCCGCAACGTGCCGGTGCCGGAGTTCTTGTCGTGGCTGGCGGGACTCGGCACGGCGCTCGTGATCGAGTTCCCGACCCGCGACGATCCGCGCGTGGCGACGTTGCTCAAGCGCAAGAAGCCAGGCGCGCATCCAGACTACGACCGGGAGCCGTTCGAACGTGCGCTCGCACAACACTTCGAGATCGAGCGCACGGAGGAGCTCGCCAGTGGAACACGCGTCCTCTATCACGCGAACCCGCGCTAGAAGCGCGTCGCGGTTCCGCGAGCCGGCGGTGCGCGGCGCGCAGCTTCTCGCGGCCTCCGGCTTCGCGCTCGCGCAGCCGCTCTTCGACATCCTCGGCAAGAATGCCGAGTTCTTCGCCGTGCGCGGGTCGACGCCGTCCGACATCGTGCTGTTCGCGCTCGTCGTCACGTTCGCGCCCGCACTCGTGCTGCTGACGGTCGAGGTCGTCGTCGAGCTGGTGACCAGGCGCGACGCAGTCGTGCTGCACCACGTCTTCCTTGCGGGCCTCGGCGCCGTATTCGGCGTGCAGGCGCTCAAGCGGGCCGGCGTCGGCGGCACCACCGTGCTGATCGGCGGAGCGATCGTGATCGGGCTCGTCATCGCCGTCGCGGCGTGGCGACTGTCGATCGCGCGCTCGTTCCTAACGATCCTGGCGGCCGGCTCGCTCGTCTTCCTCGGCAGCTTCCTCTTCGACTCGAAGGTCGAGGAGCTGGTGTTCCCGGCCGAGGTCAAAGCCACGACCGCGAACGTCGACGCTTCGACCCCCGTCGTCTACCTCCTCTTGGACGAGTTCCCCGTCATCGATCTGATGAACGCGAAGGAGCAAATCGACGCGAGGCGGTTCCCGAACTTCGCCCGGCTCGCGCGCACCTCGATCTGGTTCCGCAACACGACGACGCTCTCTGCCTCGACGACAGTCGCGGTGCCCGTAATCCTGACCGGGAACCCGCCGATTCGCGGCGAGCTGCCCCTCGCCCAGAACTATCCGCACAACCTTTTCACGCTGCTGGCGAGTCGATACCGCATGCACGTGACGGAGTCGCAGACCCGACTCTGTCCGTCTCAGCTGTGCCGGCGCTCAGAACCGAGCATCGGCTCGCGCCTGTCGTCGCTCTACTCCGATGCGCGGACGGTCTATCTCCACCTGATCGCACCGCCGCGCCTCGAGGACCGGCTGCCCAACATCGACGAGTCGTGGGGCAACTTCGGATCCGACGCCGGCGACGAGCTCGAGGGCGAGACGCTGCCGAAGGTCAACATGCACACCTTCTACATCGGTCGCGTACAGGACTTCAATCGCTTCATCGCGTCATTCCACCGGCAAGACGGCAAGAAGCCGTCGCTCTACTTCATCCACGTATTGATGCCTCACGGGCCCTGGCTGTACTACCCGGATGGCCGGGTGCGCGCGGTCGCGAACCCGCGGGCGCCGGGGCGCACCCACGAGCTCTGGTGGAGCTCGAGCCTCGCAGTTCAGGCCTGGCAGCGCCACCTGCTTCAGGTCGGATATACGGACAACCTGCTCGGGCGCTTCGTCAGTCGCCTGAAGGCTGTGGGCCTTTGGGACAGAGCGCTCGTCCTCGTCGACCCGGACCACGGGATCAGCTTTCGGGGCGGCGACAAGCGCCGCGACCCGACGAGGACGAACCTCTCCGATCTGGCGTTCATCCCGTTCTTCGTGAAGCTCCCGGGGCAAAAGACCGGACGCGTCGTCGACACGCACATCACCACGGAGGACATCCTGCCGACGATCGCCGACGTCCTCGGGGTCGACGTCCCGTGGGCGACGACCGGCAGCTCGGCGCTGAAGGCGGCCACGGACAAGCCGATCGTCCACGTCGGGAAGATCACCGCCCCGTACGCCGCGGTGCTCGCGCAGCGGAAGCGTTCGCTCGCGCGCGAGATCTCGCTGTTCGGCACGGGGGCGTGGGGCCTGCGGTTCTCGGCGACCGGGCGTTACCGGCCGCTCGTCGGGAAGCCGCTGAACGCGGTGACCATTGCCGGCCGGGTCGACGCGCAGGCGGTCGTCGACGCGGTCGGGAGCAAGCTCTTGCGGTCACTTCCGAAGAACTCGCCTCTCGTTCCCTCGCCGGTCTCGGGGAAGTTCCCGGGCCTGAAGAGCGGCGGCATGCTCGCGCTCGCGCTGAACGGACGGATCGCCGCGGTTGCGCCGACGTACCAGTCCGCAGGGAAGCAGCGCTTCTCGCTGCTGCCCTCCGACTCGGCGTTCAGGCCGGGCCGCAACGACGTGCGGCTGTTCTTCGTCTCGGGGCCGGTCGCGAGCCCGACCCTGCGCGAGGCGGCCGTGACGCTCTCGTCCTAGTTGCGGCCGGTCGTCCACGTCACCGGCCCCGTGCCGGAGCGCGTGCGCGCGGCGCTCGACGAGACGTTCGCGCCGGCCGAGGGCCCCGAAGGGGCGGACGGCATCCTCTCGCTGCTGACGACGCGGGTCGACGCGGAGCTGCTCGACCGCGCCGGGCCGCAGCTGCGCATCGTCGCGAACTACGGTGCCGGCGTCGACAACGTCGACCTCGCGGCGACGCGCGAGCGCGGCGTCCTCGTCGCGAACACGCCGGACGTGCTGACGGAGACCACGGCGGAGCTGGCGATCGCGCTCACGCTGGCCCTCTTGCGCCGCGTCGCCGAGGGAGACCGTTTCGTGCGCCGGCGCGACCGCTGGACGTTCTCGCTCGAGTTCATGCTCGGGGAAAGCCTGCGCGGCAAGACCTTCGGCGTCGTCGGGCCCGGCCGCATCGGCCGCGCGACTGCGCGGCTCGCCGAGTCAATGGGTGCCGCGCCGATCTTCGCCGGCCGCGGCGACGACCTCGGCGCACTGCTCGCAACAGCGGACGTCGTGAGTCTGCATTGCCCACTCACGACAGACACCTTCCACCTCATCGATCGCGTCGCGCTCGAGCGCATGCGACCGTCGGCCGTCCTCGTCAACACCGCGCGCGGCTCGATCGTCGACGAGGGAGCGCTCGTTGTCGCGCTGCGCGAAGGCGTGATCGCCGGCGCGGCACTCGACGTCTACGAGCAGGAGCCCGAGGTTCAGGAGGAACTCCTCTGGTTCGAGAACGTCGTTTTGACGCCGCATCTCGGCAGCGCCACGAGAGAGACGCGCGAGGCGATGGGCATGCTCGCGGTGGACGCGCTGCGCGCAGTGCTCGTCGAGGAGCGCACACCTTCGAACGTCGTCGCGTCTTCGCTCTCGCTGGGCGAGAACACCTCTTGAAAGGAAGGCCGCCAGACGCTAAGGTCGATTCGCGGCGGAGAACGACTGGGGAGAAGACATGCGGCACAGCGGTGGGCGTACCGGGCGGACGTATGCAAGATGAGACGACGGCAGGGCGGGTGCTCCGACGCGTGAAGCGTTGAGGCGGCATCTCATTCACCGCCGCCGCGCTCGGCGCGGGCTCGCTGCTGGGCGGCGCGAGCGCGCACGGCTCGTCTCCGGATGTACCTGTCAACGACAACTTCGCTAACGCGATTGTCTTGAGCGGGACGTCGGACTCTCGGACCGGCGACACCAACGTGGGCGCAACGCTCGACACGGGCGAGTTGGACACGATCCTTATCGACGGCATCGCCATCGAGGCTAAGCACTCGATCTGGTACCGCAGGACGCCTTCGATGGATGGTCAGGTGACATTCACGACCGAAGGAAGCGAGTTCGACACGCTCCTCGGCGTTTACACCGGCAGTGCAGTCACTGCGCTCGCCCTGGTTGCGAGCAACGTCGACGCCCTGGTCCTGCCGACTGAGTACCTCACGAGTTCAGTGACGTTGTACCTTACGGCATCGACGACGTATCAGATCAGCGTCGACGGCTTCGGGGATAGCACCCGTTTCCGTCGACCTGAACGAGCTGCCCGACCCGCCGAACGACAACTGCATGCAAGCCTCGCCGTTGGTCGGATCAGCGGTCGCGGTTAGCGACACGAACATTGCGGCGACGTTGGAGCTTGGTGAAGCGCCGAGGGTCGCTGGCACCGACGTGGTGCGTCCGTCTGGTGCTCGTGGGCGGCGCCGGCGACGCGGAGTGTGACGATCAACACGGCGACGAGCAACTTCAACACGCTGCTCGGCGTTTACACTGGTGACACCGTTGACGCGCTCAACGTGATCGCGAGCAAAGACGATGTCGTCGTGCTAACCGACAAGACGAGCTCGGTGACGTTCCTGGCGACATCCGCGACGACGTATCGGACTCGCGTCGACGGATTCCAGGGCCGCGGTCGGCACGATTCACTTGCACGTGACGCTCAGGACCGTGCCTGATGCGCCGAGCAGTGTGACGCCTTCCGCCGGCGATGCACAGGTGACGCTGACTTGGACTCCGCCTTCGTCGGACGGAGCCAGCTCAATCATCGGCTACGACGTGACGCGTTACGTCGGCGGTGTCGAGCGGGGCGTGACGCCCGTTGGCGTGGTAACGGAGGCGACCGTGACCGGACTTTCGAACGGCACGACGTACACGTTCAGAGTTTCGGCAAAGAACGCGATCGGCACCGGACCGCCGTCGGCGGAGTCCGCGGCGGCGACACCCAAGACGCTGCCGGGGACGCCGACGAACGTGTCAGCCTCGGCCGCGCCCGGGCAGGCGACCGTGGTGTGGAGCGCGCCCGCCTCCGACGGCGGCAGCGCGATCACCGGCTACGACGTGACTCGCTACGTCGGTGGAGCGGCCCAAGGCGTGACCTCGGTGGGAGCCGTCAAGCGGGTGACGGTGACCGGCCTGACGAACGATACGACCTACACGTTCAAGGTCGCGGCGAATAACGCGGCCGGGACCGGGCCAACGTCCGCCGACTCAAATGCCGTCACGCCGACACCACCGCGCTTCACGTTGACAATCACCAAGACGGGAACGGGCAGCGGCAGCGTTTCCAGCAGCCCGGCCGGCATCAGCGGCGGCGCGACTTGCGCCGGTGGTTTCGATGCAGGCGCGACCGTGACGTTGACCGCGACGCCGGACGCCAACTCCTCGTTTGCGGGCTGGAGTGGCGCGTGCGCGGGAACAGGTCAGTGCACGATAACGATGGGCGCCGCCAAGGGCGCCTTCGCGACCTTCAAAACCAGATCCTCCAGCCGGTTACGCTGGTCAAGACGGTCTTCTGCGTCGTCCCGAACGTCAAAGGCAAGCCGCTCGCCACTGCGAAGAAGCGGATCACAGCCGGCCATTGCCGCACCGGCAAGGTCACGCTGGCGAAGTCGAAGACGGTAGCGAAGGGGCCGGGTCATCTCACAGAAGTCGAAGCCCGGGACGAAGCTGCGCGCGGGTTCGCAGGTGACCCTCGTGGTGAGCCGGGGCAAGCGCTAAAGCGCTAACCAGAAACGACGCGCTAGGGCGCAGATGCCCCGGCGACGAGCGTGCCGGCGAGACCGAGCAAGTACGCGCGTGTGATCAGCTTCGCACGGCTGTGGACGCCGAACTTGCCGAGCAGGTTCTGGATGTGCGTCGCGACCGTCTTGTGGCTGATCACGAGCTGCTCCGCGATCTCTTTCTGCCGGCGCCCTTCGACGAGCAGGTTCAGCACCTCGAGCTCTCGCCGTGTCAGCTGCGGCGAGCTTGGATCTATTGTCTCGACCTCGCGCGACGCCGGTCTGCGGTTGACGAACCGCCGGGCGCGGGCGACGAGCTCGTCGGGATCGAAGGGCTTGACGATGAAGTCGTCCGCGCCGAGCAACAGGCCGGCGACACGGTCGAGGGGCTCGGTGCGAAGGCCTGACAGGAAGAAGATCGGCAAGTCCTCACCGCGCTCTGCACGAATCTCGCGGCAGACCTCGTAGCCGGTCATGTCCGGCAAGCCGACCTCGAGCACGACCAGCGCGACTGATCTTGTGTCAAGAGTCTGGAGCGCGGCCGCGCCAGTGCTTACTTCGACGACCTCGTACCCCGCCCGACTAAGCGCGGCCGAGGCGAGGGCGCGACCGCCCTCGTCTCCGTCCGCGATGACAACTGTTCCGCCCTTCCGATCCATGCCGCAACCCGCCCTCGTCCCCGTCCGCAATGACAACGGTTCCGCACTTCCCCACGCCGCAACCGTGCTTTTCCTAAGCGGTTCATACAGGAATTGCCCGAAACATTCAAGGCGCCCACGAATCGGTACATGTGCAGGTCTGACCGCTGAATCGGCTGTGGCGACCCACATACGCGAGACCTCCGTAATCCCGCCGTTCTGCATTCATCGCTCGACTTTTGGCTAGGTCAAATAGCCCAGGTCAAGCCTTGCTGGGTTCATGAAGTTCCTGTATCGCTAGATCTAGTGAATTGGTCGTAACCGGGGCGCGGAACTGCGGCGCTGACGAAAAACAGGATCGGGGAGGACGGTAATGAAGCCATTTGCCAGTGGTTGGATGACGGCGCTTCGCGTCGCGGGAATCGCGGCCGTTGCCGCTGTCGCGCTTTTGATTCCGGCCAGCAGTCTCGGCGTCCACGACGCCGGGCTTTTCGAGCTGGACACGACGGCGTCTCAGTTCGCCAACACGGCCGACAACAGCGGCTCCGGCGCTCCCTACGACTGGGAGTCGATTTTCAACTCGAGCGGCCAGCAGATCTTGACGTCGGCGGCCGAGCCCCGGCTTCTGACGGCCGATTTCAGTGCCGACTCCGCGACGCCTGACACGAGCTACTTCGCGGAGAGCAACAAGGACATCGACAACGTGAGCACGTGGCAGTGCGGCTCGGTGAACAACCCGACCCCGAAGGACGAGATCTCGAACTCGTACGCCGCGCTGTTCCGTAGCGCAGACAACCACGTCGTCCTCTATGTCGGTGGCGAGCGCGATACGAACAACGGCAACTCCTTCATGGGCTTCTGGATCTTCAAGGGCGCTGTCGGCTGTAACTCCCCCGGCAACTTCAACGGACAGCACACGGAGGGCGACGTCCTCATCTTGAGCAATTTCACAGGCGGGGGCGCCCACCCGCTGGTCGAGGTCTACGAGTGGACCGGCGGCGCCCTGTCGCTGATGAGCAGCGGCGGCTTCTGCCAAAACATCGGCGCCGATGACAATGTCTGCGGCGAGGTCAACGCGACTCCGTTCCAGACGGCATGGGCTCCGCACAACACGACGGACCCGCTGCACGAGAACGAGTTCCTCGAGGTCGGCGTCGATCTGACGGACGTGCTCGCCTTGTCGGCAGGCACGGTTCCCTGCTTTGCGCGCTTCCAGGCGGAAACGCGGTCCTCACAGGAGACGACGGCGACCCTGAAGGATTACGCTGCCGGCCGCTTCAACACGTGCGCGACCGGCACCATCTCGACGCCGATGGCCGGCGCGACCTCGGTTTCAGGTTCCGCCGTTCTGCCCGGCACGTCCGTCACGGATCAGGCGGTCATCACCGGCACGGCGCTCGTCGGTTCACCGCCGGTGCCGACCGGGAGCGTCTCCTTCTTCCTCTGCGGCCCTCAGGCAACGCAGGCGCTCGCGCAATGCGTCACCGGTGGTACCTCGGCCGGTACGACGACCATTTCGGGTTCGACGAACCCGACAACGGTCGTCTCGCCCGCCGTTGCGCCCACGGAGCCGGGCTGGTACTGCTTCCGAGCCGTCTACAACGGCGACGCGAATTACCCTGACGGCTCCTTCGATTCCGCGCTAACCGAGTGCTTCCAGGTGGTCAAGGCCACGCCACAGGTCACGACGGACATTCATGCGGGCGCCGGTGCCGACGATGGCGCAGGCGCGTCCGCGATCACGTCGGCCACGATCGGCTCGACCGTGCACGACAAGGCAACGGTCAGCGGAAGCGCGGGTACACCGACCGGCAGCGTCACGTTCACGGTCTATTCGGGCAATACCTCGTGCTCAGGAACCGGCGCGTTCGCCGGGACGATCACGCTGTCGGGAGGCATCGCACATCCGAGCAAAGACGCGACGGTGCCGGTGGGCGGACTCTCTTACAAGGCCCACTACAACGGCAACACCACGTACGACGAAGGCGACGGCCCGTGTGAGCCGCTGACGGCGACCAGGTTGACGCCGAACGTCTCGACGGACATCTACAACGCCGCGCACCAGGTGGTCACGGCTGTGGAGAAGGGCACGACGGTTCATGACCTCGTCACAGTGACGGGCGCAACCGCGACGCCGAGCTCGACGATCACCGTCGACTGGTTCACCAACGACGCCTGCGAAGGCACGCCGGCTGTGACCTCCGAGAACATCACGCTCGATGCGAGCGGCCAGGCGGATGCCACCGGCTTCCCGCAGGGACCTCTTGCTGCGGGCCTGTACGGATTCCAGGCTCACTACGCTGGTGACCCGACGTACGTGCCGGCGGATGGTGCATGTGAGCCGTTGCGCGTAGTGGACGCGAACATCCAGATCTCGCCGGACGGCGTGAACCGGGTGGGCGCCACACACACCTTCACAGCGCACGTGAACAAGAACGACGGCACCGGCTCGGCGAACGCGTCGGGTGTGCTCGTGACGTTCTCGAAGGACTCGGGCCCGGGCAGTTTCTCGGTGGGCTCGTGCACGACGAACGCGAGCGGCGACTGCACGGTCGATCTCAATTCGTCGCAAACGGGCGTGACGAAGGTATCCGCCCATACGACCTTCTCGGTCAGCGGTGTCTCGCTGACTCGCGACACCGGTGGTCTCGGGGCCAACTCCAACCCGGCGACGAAGCGGTGGGTTGACGCGCGGATCTCGTTGTCGCCGGATGCGACGAACGAGGTCGGCTCCGCGCACACGTTCACGGTTACGTTGGAAGAGGACACCGGCGACGGCACGGGCTTCCAGCCGGCGGCGGATGAGCATGTCGACTTCACACTCGCCGACTTGAATGGAGCGAACGCAGTCCTCGATGCTGCGGCAAGCACGTGTGACGACTCGGGTGCGAACACGAACGCGAGCGGCCAGTGCACGATCGTCTTCACCTCGACCTCTGCGGGGACGGTCACGGCCGATGCGTCCGCGAGCTTGTCGGTCGCGGGCTCGGCGTCGTTCACGGTACAGACTGACGGGTCGGGCGCCAACACCACCGACTCGGTGAAGACGTTCGTCGACGCGAACATCCAGATCACGCCGCAAGTTGCAACGAACGCACTGTCGACGAACCACAAGCTCACCGGGCACGTCAACGTCAACGACGGCTCTGGCTCGTTCGCCGACGCTGCGGACGGAACGACGATCGACTTCGCGATCATCTCCGGCCCAGGCGGCTTCGTAGGCCCGAGCAGCTGCACCACCTCGGGAGGTACGGGTTCCTGCGATGTCTTCATCACCTCCTCCACGGTCGGCACGACGGTGGTCAGGGGGAGCACGGAAGTCATCGTCGGTGGCATCTCGCTGCATCGCGAGACTGGCGACTCGAACGCCGGCGACAGCGGTGACGCGACGAAGAAGTGGGCGGCCGCGAGGATCTCGATCGCGCCTGACGCGACGAACGAGGTCGGCGATCCGCACACCTTCGTTGTGACGCTCGAGAAGGACA
>WNGA01023722.1_pt1 | contig 10802 bp, 16 predicted proteins | sample 5400061 | NCBI WGS metagenome assembly WNGA01 (sample SAMN13153366, study PRJNA577476) | soil metagenome | isolation source: 100 cm soil or saprolite under grassland replicate 2 | place: USA:California | collected 2016-06-15
CCTCGCCGGACAGCTCTGTGACGAGCCGCGTCTTGCCGATGCCGGCTTCACCGGAGACGACCACGAACCGGCCCTCGCCCCGGTGGGCCGCGAGCAGCGCTTCCTCGAGGATCGCGAGCTGATCCTCCCTGCGGACGAGCATCGGGCAGAGCGCGCTTCTCAGCACCCCTCGAAGTCTCGCATTCGTCTGGGACCGCCACGCCCCAAAACGGCTACCTCCGACGTAATGGAGCCGGGAACTCGCCCGCACTAAGGTCAGCCTCGATGACCCCCATCGCGACCAAGGGTGGAGCCGGGGAGCTGCTCCGCGAGTGGCGAAATCGGCGCCGGATGAGCCAGCTGGACCTGGCGCTCGAGGCGAATGTGTCCGCCCGACATCTCAGCTTCGTAGAAACGGGTCGGTCTCAGCCGAGCCGCGAGATAATCCTGACGTTGGCCGAGCACCTCCAGGTTCCCCTGCGGGAGCAGAACGCGCTGCTGCTGGCGGCCGGCTACGCGCCCGGCTTCTCGGAGACGCCGCTGGACACCGAGGAGATGGGCCCGGTGCGCCACGCCTTGGAGGCCATCCTCAAGGGCCACGAGCCCTACCCCGCGGTGATTGTGGATCGCCAGTGGGAGATCGTCTCCTCCAACGGGCCGGCGCGGATGCTGCTGGAGGGCGTCTCCGCGGATCTGGTTGCGCCCCCGGCGAACGCCCTGCGGATCACGCTCCATCCGGACGGTATGGCGCCACGGATTCTCAACTTCGCGGAGTGGAGCGGCCATCTCCTGACGCGGCTGCGCCGCCAGGCACTCCTTTCGCAGGATCCCGCGCTCGCGGAGCTCGAGCGCGAGCTGCTGGGCTATCCCGGCGTCGAGCAGTCCTCGGGCCTCGCCGAGCTCGAGGAGATGCTCTTCGTCCCGCTGCGCCTGCGCTTGCCGAACGACCAGGTCCTCTCGATGTTCAGCACCCTGGCGACCTTCGGCACGGCGCTCGACATCACGCTCGAGGAGCTGTCGATCGAGTCGTTCTTCCCGGCCGACGAGGCGACGAAGGACTACCTCCGGCGTAATTGAGGCGCCGCCCCTTCGCTGCGAGGCTCGGATGGCCACCGACCACTAGCGAAGGAGCAGACGATGAGTGCGACTGTCGAGCAGAACGAAGGCTTCACCGCCGAGACCTTCGCCCGCTTCTGGGCGAAGCCGGATCTCTCCCAGGACGTCGCGACGAGCCCTGTCGCGGAGGACGTGGTGGGCTACTGGCCCGGCGAGGACGAGCCGGTGCGGGGCCGCGAGGCCTACGTCGGCGCCCTTGTGGAGCTGCTCAAGAGGGTGCCGGACCTCACCCTGAGCGTCGCCGAGTCCGCCGACAACGGCGCGGCCTTCGAGCGCAAGCTCGATGTGTCGCTGGACCTATGAGGCTGACGATTCCAAACGTGGAGATCAGCGAGGAGGAGATCCTCGCCGATCTCCTATATCCGTCAGTAGACGAACGCTACGGAGAGGTAGTAGCCGACGACGACGGTGAAGAGCACGGCGTCGAGGCGGTCGATCAGGCCGCCGTGGGGGCCGAAGAGCCGGCCGGTGTCCTTGACGCCGAGGTCGCGCTTGATCAGCGAGGCGAACAGGTCTCCGATCGGCGCGATCACCCCGATCGCCATGCCCATCAGCAGCGCGTCGATCCCGGGCAGCCAGTCCTGGTAGAGGCCGGCGAACCAGAAGCCCATCGTCGCCCCGAGGAAGCCGCCGATGCCGCCCTCGAGCGTCTTGTTGGGTGAGATGCGCGGCGTGATCTTGCGGGACCCGAACAGCCTGCCCGCCGCGTAGGCCGCGGTGTCGCCCAGGAAGGTCGCGACCAGCACGTCGATCAGCAGCGCGCCGCCGTGCAGATCCAGGCGACGCCGAGGATGGTGAAGGCGATCGAGATGGTGATCGCCTCGTGCGATCGCCGGGCGGCAGCGAAGGCGAAGGCCAGCGGGAAGATGGCCGCCAGGACCAGCAGGATCTGAAAGGCGCTGCCGTAGTGGGCGGCGATGACCATCCCGGCCACGACCGCGTAGCCGGGCAGCATGATCGGCTGCTCGGGCTCGGCCATGCGGAAGAACTCGCGCAGGCCCAGGATCCCGAGCGCGATCAGCGCGGCCGCGAAGACTTCGCCGCCCGCGCCAACGATGGCGATCGCGAAGATCACCCACGGCACCGCGACAACGACGCGCGCGGTCGTCTCTGACATCTCGGGGATCAGGCGGAGCCGGCGCCGCGGCTTGGCCTCCTCCTCGTCGCCCGCACGCCGCACCACGATCTCCGGCTCCTGCGGCTCCTCCTCCAGCGGGTCGGGCTCGCGAGGGAAGGGCTCCTCGGGATCCCTCCCGCCGCGGCCGCGGCCGAACTCGAACGAGGGTGGGTCCAGGTCCTCGAGCATCACTGCCTCGCCCCGAAGCGCCGCTGGCGCTCGTCGTATTCGGCCAGCGAGGCCTCGAAGGCTTCGCGCGTGAAGTCGGGCCAGAGCTCCTCGCGGAAGACGAACTCCGAGTAGGCGCACTGCCAGAGCAGGTAGTTCGAGAGCCGCTTCTCGCCGCTGGTGCGGATCAGCAGGTCCGGGTCGTGCATCTCCGGCGCGTAGAGACGGCTCTGGAACTCCTCGTCCCCGCCTCCCTTGTACGCCGCGGCCGCATCGAGGATCTCGGCGCGGCCGCCATAGTTGAAGGCGACGAACAGGGTGATCCGGTCGTTGCCGCCGGTCTCCGCCTCGGCCCAGTCCATCCGGCCCGTGAGCTCCTCTGAGATCCCTCCCCGCCGGCCGATGAAGCGCATGCGGACGCCCTCCTCGTTCAGCTCGGGGGTCTCGCGGTCGATCCGCTCGGCGAACATCGCCATCAGGCCGTCGACCTCCTCCTTCGGGCGGGTCCAGTTCTCCGTCGAGAAGGAGTAGACCGTCAGCTCCTTGATGCCGAGCTCCGCCGCGTCGCGCAGGCGGTCCTTGACCGTGTCCGCGCCCGCCTCATGACCCTCGATCACGGGCAGGCCCCGCTGTTGAGCCCAGCGCCCATTGCCGTCGGTGATGATCGCGACGTACTCGGCTGGCATCGGGAGGGGAGTCTCGCGGTCCGGTCCGGAGCCTAGACCTCGAGAATCTCCTCCTCCTTGCCCTTGAGCAGCGAGTCGATCTCGCCGATCGCGGCGTCGGTCTGCTTCTGCAGCTCGGTCTCGCCGTGGTGCTCCTCGTCCGAGCCGGCCTCGCCCTCCTTCTTCAGCTCGCGGAGGTCGTGCATGACGTCGCGGCGGATGTTCCGCACCGCGACGCGTCCCTCCTCGGCCACGCGGTGGACCACCTTGACGAGCTCCTTGCGCCGCTCCTCGGTGAGCTCCGGGATCTGCAGCCGGATCACGTTGCCGTCATTCGAAGGAGTCAGCCCGAGGTCCGATTCCATGACGGCCTTCTCGATCGTGTTGATCGACGACTTGTCGTACGGGGTGACCGTGAGCATCCGGGCGTCGGTCGCCGCCACCTGGGCGAGCTGCTTGATGGGCGTCTGCGCGCCGTAGTAGTCGATGATCAGGCGATCGAGGAGGTGCGGAGAGGCGCGGCCGGTGCGGACGGTGGCGAGTTCGTTTCGCGTCGACTCGACGGACTTCTGCATCCGCTCCTTGGCGTCGGCCAGAAACTCGTCGATCATCTCGAGCGTCACGTGCGCACCCCCGGAGTCGGCTCGGTCGCGGGCTTCGAGGACACCAAGGTGCCGACCCTCTCTCCGCTGACGATCCTATCTATGTTGCGCTCGTCCGCCATGTTGAAGACGTAGATGGGCAGGTCGTTGTCCATGCAGAGCGAGAGGGCGGTCGAGTCCATCACCCGCAGGCCCCGCTCCATCGCCTGGCGGTGGCTGATCTCGGGCAGGAACTCGGCGGTGGGGTCGACCGAGGGATCCGCCGTGTAGACGCCCTCCACCCCGTTCTTCGCCATCAGGATCGCCTCGGCGTGGATCTCGAGTGAGCGAAGGGCGGCCGCCGTGTCGGTGGTGAAGAACGGGTTGCCGGTGCCGGCGGCGAAGATCACGGCGCGGCCCTTCTCCAGGTGGCGGATGGCTCGGCGGCGGATGTAGGGCTCGGCCACCTCGGTGACGGCCATCGCCGAGAGGACCCGAGTGTCGACTCCCACCTTCTCGAAGGCGTCCTGGAGCGTCAGCGCGTTGAGGACTGTCGCCAGCATCCCCATGTAGTCCGCGGTCGCGCGGTCCATGCCCTCCGCGGCGCCCTCCAACCCGCGGTAGATGTTGCCGGCGCCGACCACGACAGCGATGTCCACCTCCTGCGCGCGCACCTCGCGCACCTGATTGGCGATGCGCTCGATCTGGGCCGGGTCGGTGCCGTAGTCCAGGGAACCCATCAGGGCCTCCCCGGAGAGCTTCAGCAGGATGCGGTTGAAGCTGGCCGAGGCCAAGGTTGTCCCTACTCCTGCCCCACCTCGAACCGCGCGAATCGGGCGATGCGCACGTTCTCGCCGGTATTGGCGGCGACCTCGGTGCGCAGGTCCTCGATCGTCTTGCCCTCGTAGCGCTCCTCGTTGAAGTGCTTCTGGTCGAGCAGGACGAGCTCCGAGGCCCACTTCTTGAGCTGGCCCTCGACGATCTTCTCCACCACGTTGTCGGGCTTGCCGTCGGCCTTCGCCTTCTCCTCCAGGATCCGCCGCTCGTTGGCGACGTCCTCCTCGGGGATGTCCTCGAAGGTGACGTGTTGGGGGTTCATCGCTGCGATGTGAACCGCGACGTCATGCGCGAATTGCCTGAAGTCGTCGTTGAGGGCGACGAAATCGGTCTCGCACTGGACCTCGACCAGGACACCCACCCGCTGCTGCTTGCGTTCGCCAGTGCCGCTCGAGTGGGTGTACGCGACGACGACGCCCTCGGCGGTGCCGCGGCCGCTGCGCTTCGCGGCCGAAGCCTGGCCCTTCTTGCGAAGGATCTCGATCGCCTTCGACTCATCGCCCTCGGCCTCCTCGAGCGCGTTCCTGACGTCGACGATCGGCGCGCCGATGCGCTCGCGGAGGGCCTTCACCTCGGCGGCCGACGGCTTGTAGGGCGCCATTAGGACTCGCCACCTCCCGGGGTCCGCGCCGGCTCAGGCGTCGACTCGGATCCGTCGCCCTGCTGTGGCTGGGGGATCTCCTCGCCGGCCTCCCGATCGGCCTCGGCCTGATCGCCCTTGCGGTCGTGGGCGGGCTCCTGCGCCGCGGGCTGCGGCTGGGGCACCTCCACGGCGGCCTCGCGCTGGGCCTCGGTCCCCTTCGCCGCTGCCTGCGCCTTGGCGTCCGCTTCGGCCTTGGCCTTCGCCTCTGCCTCGGCCTTCGCCTTCGCCTCGGCCTCCTGCTTGGCCTTTTCCTCGGCCTCGCGCCGCTTGCGCTCCTCGTCCTCGCGGCGCTTCTTCTCCTCTTCCTCGGCGCGGCGCTTCTCCTCGGCCGCGCGCCATGCGGCCGCGGCGCCCTCGATCGAGGAGCCGAGCGCGCCGACGATGAGGTCGCAGGAGCGGATCGCGTCGTCGTTGCCGGGGATCACATAGCGGACCGGGCCCGGGTCGCAGTTGGAGTCGACCAGGCCGATGATCGGGATCTCCAGGCGATCGGCCTCGCGCAGCGCAATCTCCTCGGTCTTCAGGTCGATGATGATCACCGCGTCCGGGACGCGTTGCATGTCCGCGACGCCGCCGAGGTTGTATTCGAGCTTGTACAGCTCGGCCTCCATCGACATGCGCTCCTTGGTGGGCAGCAGGTCGAGGCGGCCGCCCTCCTTGAGCTCGCGCAGCTCGTGCAACCGCTGGATCCGCTTGCGGATCGTGTGGAAGTTGGTGAGCAGTCCGCCAAGCCAACGCTTGTTCACGTACGGCATCTCGCAGCGCTCGGCCCACTCCTGGACCGAGTCGCGGGCCTGCTTCTTGGTCCCGACGAAGAGGACGACTCCCCCCTTCGCCGCGACTTCGGTCACGAACTCGGTCGCCTGCTTGAGCAGCTCCTCCGTCTGGAGGAGGTCAATGATGTGGATCCCTTCCCGCTCTCCAAAGATGAAGCGGCGCATCCGCGGGTTCCAGCGCCGCGTCTGGTGGCCGAAATGAACGCCGGCCTCCAGCAGCTCCTTGATGCCTACATCGGCCATCTAATCGTCCTTACGCTTGTTTTCGTCGGTCACCCGTCGCGGCTAGGGGAACCCGGCGTGGCCGGGCAGCGTCCCGTTGCCTCTCGGCGGGGGTTGGGTGCAAAGTCCGCGGGATTGTAGGTGTTGAGCGACACTCGCCCGGTCCCAGCCCCTCAAGAGCGCCGTTACCCGCCTCACACCTCGTTACCCGGTGCCTTTGGCGCCTTCATCCCGGACGTCCGGGCAAAAAGCGCCATCTGTCGACTTCCTTTCGCTATTCAGCAAAAAGTCGACAGATGCGGGGCGATCGGCTGCGCCGCGGGGTCGCCGGCTATTCGGTTATGCCCGCGGCTTCGAGTGCCTCCGCCCTGTCGAAATACTCGGCGGTGCACGCAACCCTGCCATCCCGCATCGTGAGCACGTGCGCGAGCTCCATATCCACAGGCACCCCACTCCCCTCTCCATGACCGCTGAAGCGCACCCAGAGGAAGACCTTGTCGCCGCTTCCCTTGGCCTCGAGAGGCTCCACCGTGAGGTCGGGATAGGCCTCGACCCAGCGCGCGTACTGTCGCCTCACGGCGTCGATCCCGCGATGGACCGCGGAATCGGGATCCTCGCGAGCGGCGTGGTATTCGGCATCCGGTGTGAAGAACCAGAGGTCCGCCACCCTCTCGCCGGCGTTGAAGCGGGCGTACCCGTCAAGAACGAACTTGACGTTCTCCTCCGACATCGCTGTCCCAGTATCTCCGTTCGACCATCCCCTGCCTAGGTCTCAAGGTTCGCGCCCTCACCGTCTCGCCAGTCGAAGTGCGGCGTCGAGATCTCCGGGCAACTCCGACGTGAACTCCATCCTCTCTTCGGTGCGGGGGTGCGTGAACCCGAGCCGCGACGCGTGCAGAAACTGCCGCTCCAGCCCATGCCGCCCGCGCGACCCGTACTCCGGGTCCCCCACGACCGGATGCCCGATCGCCGCGAAATGGACGCGGATCTGGTGGGTGCGCCCGGTCTCCAGCAGAGCATTCACCAGGGTGTCCGCCCGCAGGTTCTCGACGACCTCGAAGTGTGTCCGCGCCTTCCTCGATCCCGCCCCCTTCACCGCCCTCCTCGTGCGCTGCCGCCGGTGGCGCCCCAGCGGCGCGTCGATCGTCCCGGTCCGGCTGCCGAGCTCCCCCTCGACCAGCGCGGTGTACTCGCGCACCACCTCCCGCGCCTTCACCATCCGCGCCAGCGCCCGGTGCGCCTCCTCGTTGCGCGCCACCAGCATCAGCCCGGAGGTGTCCTTGTCTAGCCGATGGACGATCCCGGGCCGGCCGCCCTCTCCTCCGCCGGCGATCCCCGCCAGCAGGTCGACCAGCGTCTCGCCCTTATGCGAGGGGGCGTAGTGAACGACCAAGCCGGCGGGCTTCTCGATCACGGCGAGGTCGTCATCGAGGTGAACGATCAGCCGCTCGGCCTCCGGGGTCAGGTCTTGCATTGCGACACCTCAGCTCTTTGAGCGCTCCACGTCGAGCAGCAGCAACAGCACGCCGACCACGATCGAGACGTCCGCCAGGTTGAAAGTGGGCCAGAGCGGCAGGTCGATGAAGTCGGTGACGCCGCCGTCGCGAACGCGATCGGCGAGGTTTCCGAGCGCGCCGCCGATGAGCAGCGCGGCGGGCAGCCAGACCAGCCAGCCGCTGCCGCCACGGAACGCGAGAAAGACCAGGAACCCGAGGAGCAGCGCGATCGTCACGCCGATGAAGGCGGCCGAGATGTCACCGCCCAGGCCGAAGGCGACGCCCTCGTTGCGCACGTTCTCGAGGTGGAGGAAGGGCAACACCTCGACCCGGTCCCCTTGCGAGACCAGCGAGGTCGCCAGCGCCTTGGTGCCCTGATCGATCGCCACCACGACGCCACATGCGGCGAGCGCCGGGACCAGGAGGGTTCGAGCCCGGCTCAACCGTGGATCAGCGATACGACCACGCGCCAGACGATGCTGAGGAGGATGATCGCGAGGATCGGGCTGATGTCGATCGCCATCCCGCCGCCACCGATCGGCGGGATCACGCGGCGGAAGATGTTCAGGTAGGGATCCACCACCTGATGAATGAAGTCGACCGTCGCGCGCAGCCACGGGTAGTACGGCATCCGGGGAATCCAGGAGAGCAGGATCCGGATGAAGATCAGGATGAAGTAGACGAGGAAGAGCGCGCTGACGTAGTTGGCGACGTCGATCCGGGTGATGGCCAGCAGCAGGCTCACTTGACCCTCTCCAGCGAGGCGTCGACCGCGGCCTGCAGCGTCTCGCGGATGTTGCGCTCCTCGAGGGCGTTCAGCCCGGCCTCGGTCATGCCGCCGGGAGAGGCGACCGCCCGCTTCAGTGCGGCGGGCTCGTGCAGCTCGAGCAGGCCGCCCGTCGCGCTCATCGCTCGCGAGACCATGCGCATCGTCTGATCCTCGGTCAGGCCCTCCCTGACGCCTGCCTCGACCAGCACCTCGGCCATCAGCGCGAGATACCCGGGCGAGCAGCCCATGATGGCGGTGGCCGCGTCGATCAGCCCCTCGTCGAGCTCGATCACCTCCCCGACCAGGCCGAGCAGCTGGGCCACCCGCTTTCGCTCGGCCTCGCCGGTGCTTTCCCCGTAGGCGACGCAGAGGACCGCCTGGCGCACCTGAGCCCCGAGGTTGGGCATGACCCGCACGAGGTCGATCCCGGGGAGCGCCTCGTGCAGGGTCTTGAGCGGCGTGCCGGCGAGGATCGAGAGCACCGGCGTTCCTGCCTGCACCAGATCGGGCGCGACCTCGTCGAGGACGTTGGGCTTGACGGCGAGAGCTCCGGGTCCGCGTCGGCGAGCAGCATCGCCTCGGGCGCACCGGGTTCGCCGGCGGCCGCCGCCCAGCCACGGGCGAGGCCGCCGCCCATGTTGCCCGCGCCCACGAATCCGACCTTCATGGCCGGGACTCTATTCGGAGGCCTCGTGCGCCTCGCAGAAGTCCCGCAGGGCGGCGGCGAACTCGTCGCTGGCGGAGGCCGCCTTCTCGACGGTCACCGTGTCCGCATCCGGGAAGGAGGAGACCAGATCGTCGAAGCCCTCCGGAGTGAACACCAGGCACCCCTCGTGCTTCGCGAGCAGCATCGGCCCGTCCAGCTGCCCGAGCAGATCCGCGATCGGCTCGGGTCGGGCGACATGCATCTCCCAGACCCGCGTCGCGACCTCCATCTCCGGAAAGCGCTCCACCATCCGGCGGGCGACCTCCTCGTCAAATCCGCCCTGCGTGAACTGGGTTAGCCCGTAGCGCACAAAGGAGTCGTAGTCCGACCGCATGAGCTGCGTCATCGCCGCGACCAGCTCGCCGTTCACCGCCGGCCGCTCGCCCTCCGATCCGTAGTCGACGGACGCGTGTCCAAGGGCGATCCCGAGAACCGGGTCGGGCTTGGCGGCGGCGACGCGGACGGCGGTCGCCGTTCCCCAAGCGTCTCCGACCACGAAGTACGAGTCCCAGCCCCGACGATCGACCTCCTCGAGCGCCCTCTGAACGACGTGCCGGCGGTCGATGCCTGCGCGGTCGTCTGGCAGTGGTTCGCTACCGATGCCGGGAGCGTCGAATGTCGCCACCTCGGCCCATTCTCCGAGCCGTGGCGCGATCCCCCACTCGACCTCGGTGAACTGGGGGCAGAGCAGGATGCGAGGACGGGGCACCCGTCCAATCTCTCACAGGTGCGCCCTTAACTAGGACTGGTTGAAGAAGCCGCCCTCGAGCAGGCGGGCCTTCTCCTCGGCGGAGACCTCGACGTTCTCGGGCGTCAGCAGGAAGATGCCCTGCGAGATCCGCTGCATTCCGCCGCCGAGCGCGTAGGTCATGCCGGACGAGAAGTCGATCAGCCGCTTCGAGAGCTCGCGGTCGGTCGACTGAAGGTTGATGATCACCGGCTTCGAGCGCTTGAACTCGTCGGCGACCTGCTGCGCGTCGTTGAAGCTTCTTGGAGTGACGACGTGCATGGACGCGACACCCCCACCATTGCCGGCCGGCGCGCGGCTGCGCCCTCTGCGCGGCCGAGGCTCCTCCGCCGTGTCGTCCACGGCGCGAATGCGGCCGCGGCGAGGCGCGGGCTCCTCGTCGCCGAAGATGTCGTCGATGTCCTCCTCGCGACCGCGGCGGCGCGAGGATCGGACCGGTTCACGCGGGGCGACGGCGGTCTGGTCAAGCGCCATCTCGCTGCCCGTGTCGCCCTCGTCGTACTCGCCCTCCTCGATGTAATCCCCTTCAACGAGGCCGAAGTACTCGAGCGCGCGTCTCCATGTGTCCCTGATAGCCATCTCGGCTCAGATTCGGCTTGACGGTCGTTATTCCTCTAGCCGATGTTTCCCGATTATGAAGACTTCGACGCCCGGGCGACGCGATTCACGCCCAGAGAACCGATCCGAGGCGGATGATCGTCGCCCCCTCCTCCACCGCGACCGGCCAGTCCTGGCTCGTTCCCATCGACAGGCGCTCCAGGCCGCGCTCCGAGGCGAGCTCGGCCAGGCGCGCGAAGTAGGGCCGCGACGCCTCCGGATCCTCGGTGAAGGGCGGCATGGTCATCAGCCCCGACACCCCCACCGGGCAGCGCTCGATGAACGCGTCGAGATCCTCTGGGGCGATTCCGCCCTTCTCCTGCTCGCCCGAGAGGTTGACCTCGACCAGCACCTCGGTGTCCGGGTTCCCGTGCTTGCCGAG
>WNGA01050769.1_pt1 | contig 10802 bp, 9 predicted proteins | sample 5400061 | NCBI WGS metagenome assembly WNGA01 (sample SAMN13153366, study PRJNA577476) | soil metagenome | isolation source: 100 cm soil or saprolite under grassland replicate 2 | place: USA:California | collected 2016-06-15
CGCGCGAGTCTGGGATGTACGTCTGGACGTAACGGCGCTGCTGGCACAGGCAAGAAATCGCGTGTCTCGCCACCTCACCAAGGACGAACGCCGACGTGCTGGCCTGTTCCCGGAGCCGTAGATCCTGTCCACATCGCATCCGACGCCAAAGGGATGGTCGACAAGCATCTCCGCAACCTGGCCGCTAAGCTGGCTTCTGGGCGCGACCCCACGATCGCTACCCTCGGGGCAGGGCAGCGGTCGAAGCTGCCTGCTTCTGGCGCTGTCCGTGAACCGGCCAATCATGCCTGGCTCGCGCGAGAGTCAGCCATCATGGACGCCAGATCGCTGCCGGACAGGGTTTGCTGGACGGGAAGTCAGCAGGCCGTGTCCGGTAGGAATCAAGCGGCCGCAGTCGGCGCAGCCGTGTCGCCCCCGTCGTTATCGACCTCGGCAGGCTCGTCGAACTCTGGCAGCTTGGTGTAGGGCCGGACTCGCAGCCGAACGGGTTTGCGATAGCTGAGCAGGGCCAGGGCGTGGCCGGGTTGCTGTTGGACCAGGGCATGGATGGGGGCGAGCTCTCGCTGGCGGATCGAGGCGGTCGCCGTCCGCGAGCCGTCCAGGCCATAGGTAAGCGACTCCTGGGCGAGTTCCTCTTTGCCGATCAGCACCGTCAGCAGCTCAAGCAGCTCCCGGTCAGTCGTCGCACCCAAGAGGAGCTTGACCAAGAAGTTGGTCACGATGGTGCTGGCCTGGTTGCCGTAGCGGTCGCGGATCTGGCCCAAGTTTTGGAACACGGCCACCAGCTGGACGCCTTGGCTGGCCAGGCTGGAGGCGTAGGCGCCGAGCTTGCGCAGCGGGGCGATGTTAGCGGCCTCGTCCAGCATCACCAGCAACGGCGGGTCCAACGCGACCCCGGTGGCGGCGTAGCGGTCCTCAGCGCCGCGCACCAACCAGCAGATGAACGCCTCGAACAGGGGGCGAAGCTGGTCTTGGCGGTGCTCCGGGGCGAAGACGAACACAGTGTTGTCAACCGGCCGGCCGGCGCCGTCGAAACCGCGTAAGAACGCGACGCGGTCGATGTCGCAGCCCTCGGCGGTCTCGGCGACGGCAGGGTAGCGGTAGACATCGAGCAGGACCTGGGCGGTGCCATAGATCGAGTCTTTGCGGCGCGAGTCGGCTTTGACGCTGGCCAGAAAGGCGGAGCGGGCGAGCTTCGGGGCGGGGTCGTTGGGGTGGGCGGCCTCGAGCGCGTCGAACACGGCCAGGACCTCGTCGGCCAGGGCATACTCGTTGGCCCAGCGGACGACTTCGCGCATGCCCGCGCCTTGTTTGTTGGCGCCTGCATAGAGCAGCGGCGCCAGCAGGTTTTTGGCCAAGGTCTCCCAGAACTCGGCGGATTGGATCGAATGGGAGACCGAGGCGGCTTGGGTCAGCCACCAGGCCATGTCCAGCGCGCCGGCCCAGTGCTTGCAGCCGACCAGTGGTGACCAGTGGATGCTGGGCCGGCCGGAGGCGCGGAACGGGTCGAGCAGGTAGACGCGGCCGCGGCGCCGGCGACGGTCGATGGTGGCTTGGAGCAGGTCGACCTTGCTGGAGGTGGCGATCACCGGGCCGCGCCAGCGCAGCACCGTGGGGATCACGAAGCTGGTGGTCTTGCCGGACAGGGTGGGGCCGAACAGCAGCAGGCTGTGCCGCAGGGTGGAGGCGATCGTCTGCCGCCACCGGGTTCGGCCCAGCACGATCCGGCCGGTCAGGTCGGTGTGCTTGTGGACGGCCAGGTCGCGGAGGTCCCGGCGGGTCGCCCAGGCGGCCCCGTACCCGCGTGTGCCGGGCAGGGCGGCCTGGACCCGCCAGTAGGCGTGCCAGCCGGCCAGCAGCACCACCACGGTCAGCGCGAGCAGGACCAGCAGGGTGGCGTAGAAGCCGGCCGGGCCGGGGATGAGGTGCTGGTCGGCCTGGGGCCAGGCCGCGGCCGGCGTGCTGGGTTGACGGAGGAGCCGGACGGCGACCGCGCCCATGTCCTCGAGTCGCGCGGTGGGCCGCTGCCGGTGGGCGAGCAGGGCGCTGAGGGTGCCGGCCGCCCAGACCAGGCCGACCGAGATTGCGACCAGCGCCGCGGCCGGGATGAACGCGGCCGCGCCGATCCCCGGCCCGCGGCTGCCGCCGTGCCCCTCGACGTTCACGCCCTGACCGCCCCACCGGGCCCGGCCGGCGGGTGGGTGGGGGAGTGGAGCGGGCAGCTCACGCCGGTGCCCCGGTGGCGTGCGGGCTGGTCATGGCCTGGTCGGTGTCGACGATCCAGGCCTCCGGGCTGGGCGGCGGAGCGAGGGCGTGGTGGACCAGGTGGGGGCGGCCGCCGACCAGCCACAGCCCGGAGGCCCGCTGGAGCTTGGGGAGCAGGCGGACCTGGGCGCGGTTGAGGCCGAGCAGCTCGGCGGTGGCGTGCAGCTCGCCCTCATCCAAGTGGTACAGGACCCTGGTTGCGGCGTCGGCGAGCAGGCCGCGGGCCAGCGCGGCGGTGCGGCTGCCGGCGTCGCCGGCGGCGGCAAGGTCGCCGAGGTGGTGGGCGACGATGATGTTCTGCACGCCGTACTGGCGGGCGAGCTTGAAGTTGGCCTGCTGCAGCTCGGCGAACGCCGGCGAGCGGAGCAGGTGCCAGGCTTCCTCCTGGACGACGATCCGCCGCCGGCCATCACCCTTGGCCCAGAAGCCCTTGAGCCAGGCGGCGACGCAGGCGACCAGGATCGGCTTGGCGGCGTCGGCGACCTGGCGCAGGTTGACCGAGACCATCCGCCCGTCCAGGTCCAGGCCGGGGCTGGTGTCCTGGTCGAGCATGCCGGCCAGGTCGCCGGTGACCAGGCGGCGCAACGAGAGGGCGAGGTCGCGGCCCCACTCGAGGAGCTCCCCCGCCGAGGTCTCCAGCGCCGCGGCGGCGTCCTGGGACGGGCGCAGCAGGGCGGTGACCAGCTCGGGCAGGCGGGGCTGGCGGCGCCGGCGCCGGGCGGCCAGCTCCACCTCTCCATAGGCCTGTTCGAGGGCGGCGCCTTCGCGGGGGTGGAGCTGCCGGCCGAGCAGGAGTTCGGCGATCGAGCGCAGCAAGCTCGGCCGTTCGTGGCCGCCGACCTTGGGGTCGAGGGGGTTGAGGCGCAGGTGTCCGCCGGAGGTGAAGCGGATGGGGCTGACCCCGAGGGATTCGCAGAGGCGGTCGTACTCGCCCTTGACGTCGGTGACCAGCGGGACGTAGCCGAAGACCGCTTGTCTATAGAGGTAGGCCTTGGTCAGGGCCGACTTGCCGTAGCCGATGTCGCCCAGCAGCAGCAGGTTCGGCCCGTTGAGCCGGCCCTGCTGGTACAGCACGAACGGGTCGTAGCAGAACGCCCGGCCCAGCGCGTCGTGGCCGACGACCACGCCGTCGCTGCAAACGGGTAGGCCGACTGCGCGTGGCGGCTGGTGCCCCGGTAGGGGTGGCGCCACAGCCGCGGGGCGGTGCTCATGCCAGCCCCCGTGCCAGCGGCAGGGTCCAGGTGAACGCTTGGGCCTGCTGGCCCTCGAGCTGGCGCAGCTCGCAGTAGGCCTGGCCGGCGACGGCCTCGACCGACCGGCAGGCTCGGTCCAGGCTTTCCAGGTCGGCGGCGGTGACGGTGACCGTGACCGCGTAGACGAGCACGGCGTGGCCGTCGGCGAGCTCGCGCATGCGCCGCTCGGCCGCGCCCTCAAGCTTGTCGTCCTCGGCGGTGTGGAGCTGGCCGAGCTGGGCGCGCCGCTGCCCCTCCGCACGGAGGTGGGTGAGGGCGCGCTTGACCTCGCGGGCGGCCTGCTGCCGGGGCACGCCCTTGAGCGTCATGCTGACCGTCCTGGTGGCCTCGCTGTCCGCGGCCAGGGGGACGAACCAGTCGGCCGGCACGTCGGTGGCCGGCAGGACCAGGTCGAACGAACGGTGCCAGGCGCGGTCGGCGGTGCGGTAGTAACCCCAGCGCTCCTCGGTGGCGTACGGCCACGGGCGGTCGCTGCCCCACGCCCGGTCAGGGTGCAGGCTGGCGAGCACGTTGAGGTCGGCCAGCGCGCCTGGGTCGAACGCGGTGCGGACCAGCCCCTGGTATTCGCGCACGCCGAGGAACCGGCGCACGCCGACCTCGCCGGCGTCCAGGGCCTCGGCCAGCGCGTCCATGGCCGCGGCCAGGACCGCGCAGGCGCCGTGGTCGCCGCCACCGGCGGCACGGATGGCCCGGGCGACCTCCCGGCTGGAGAGCTGGACGGCCAGCAGGGTGGCGTGCCGGGCGGCGGCCTGGCTGGTGGCGCGGACCAGGTCGAGGTAGGAGCGGACCACCGCGCTGGCCTGGTCCAGGTCGCCGACCGCTGCCCGCCGGAGGTAACTGCGGAGGGCGCTGCCGTCGTCGGGGGCGCTGCGCAGCAGCCACTGCAGCCGGTGGACGTCGCTGCCCGAGCCGGCCAGGCGGGCCAGGACCGCGCCCCAGCGGGCCAGCAGCTCCTCCTGCCGCGGCGTGTCCTCCAACAGGAAGGAGGGCGCCTCGACCTCGAGCACGCCGGTGTAGGTCCCGGCCCGGCGGTCGACCGCCACGCCAAGGACGCCGCCGTGGTGGGGGTGGGCGAGGAACTCGACCGGACCGACCTCGGCCGGCAGCGCCACCCGGCCCGCCGCCGGGGTGCCGTGGCGGGGCGCCGCCGAGCGGTAGTCGGTCCGGCCGGCGCGCCGGGCGCGGCCGTAGCCGAGCAGGATCGGCGCCCACTCGGTGAGGACCCGGCCGCGCCACGGCACCGCGACCGGCACGGCCACGGCCACGACCAGGCCGGCCGCCGCGGCCAGCCGGGGCAGCGTCGGGTTGGGCCGGGCGATGGCGAACACCGCGACGAACACGGTCACCAGCGCGGCCGCCAGCTGCCCGGCGGTGAACGGGCCGAGCAGGCGCCGGTGCTCCGGCAGCGGGAACTCGTAGCGCACCGCCGGCCTCACGGTCGCGGCCTCCCCCCGGCGCCCGGCCCGCCCGGGCCGGCGGGCCCGCGGGGTCCGGCGGGGCCGCGGGGACCGGCAGGACCCGGTCCGGGCTGCTGCCCGCCGGGCGGCGCGGCGCCCGCCGGCGGCGGTGGCTGGCCACGGCCCGGGCCGCCCGCCTGCTGGCCAGCGGCCGCCTGGCCGGTCCGGGCAGCAGCGCCCGCGGCCGCGGCGGCGGGGTTGCCCCACCCGGTGCCAGCCGTGCCACCGGTCGGGCCGGCGGCGGCGCCGGCACGCCGGGCGGCGCCGGCCTGGGCCAGGCGGCCCAGGTAGGTGCCGGTGTAGGCGGTCTGCACCACCGTGCGGGCGCCGCCGCCGACCGCCGCGCGCTGCCGGTAGGCCGTCGAGGCGGCCGCCTCGACGGCGGGCATCAGCGCGACCATGCCCCACGGCGCCAGCGCGGCCAGCAGCAGCAGCACCGCCCCGGCGATCGCGGTGCCGAACTGGCGGAAGGTCGCGTCGCCGACGCCGTCGACCGCGGCGGCGGCCGCCGCGCCCATGCTGACCGCCAGCGCGACCACCGGCTGGACGAAGATGATCGCGACCAGCGCCTCGGTGGTGCGCCGGCCCACCACCCGGGCCGCCGGCCAGACCCGCACCGCGTAGACCACCGGGACCAGGGCGGTGATCAGGTAGATGGCGTTGGCGCGCAGCATCAGCTCAAGGACGACCAGCAGCGCCGCGAAGATCGTCACGACCGCCGCGAGCAGGCCGGCGACCAGCGGCGCGGTCTGCTGGCCGGTGGCCGCCGAGAAGGTGGCGAACCACTGCGCGGAGTTGCCCAGCGCCCTGCCCGCGTCGGCGCCCAGGTCCGCAAGCAGCCGGCCGCTGAGCCAGTCGGCCAGGTTGACCAGGTACTGGACCAGCAGCGGCGCGGTCCCGCCGACCAGGCCGGCGGCGGGCACGTCGGCCAGCAGCGCCCGGCCGAGGCCCTCCAGGCTGCCCTTGGCGGCGGCGTCGACCAGCGCCAGCAGCAGCGTCGCGGCGGCGACCACCGCGGCCAGCGCCAGCATCTTGTCGTAGCGTTCCACCCACCAGCCGGCGGACAGGTCGGGGCGGTTGGCCGCGCCGAGCAGCTCGGTGAGCCGGTCCAGCAACCACCTGGCCCCGTCGGTGAAGAAGGCGGTGAACGCCCGCATCACCCCGCCGCCGGCGGCCCGGGCGGCGCCGCCGACCAGCTCGCCAGGGCTGGGGAGGCAGCCGACCAGCCCGCCGGGGCCGCCCGTGCACGGCGGGCCGTGGCCGGGCGGCGGCGTCGCGGCGGGCGCCGCCAGTGCGAGCAGCCTGGCCGCCACGGCCGCCGGCGCCGCCCGGCGTGGGCTAGGCGCCCGGCGCACCGTCGAACTCCTCGAACTCGGCGGCGGCGCGGAGCAGCTCGCCCGGTGGGCTTGGCGGGGCCTGGCTGTGGACGGGCGTCGGGCCCGGCACGGTGCCGACCTCGACGAGCTTCCAGTCGCCGGCCCAGCGCAGCCGCAGCGTCGAGGTCGCCCACAGCGCCTGCGGGGCCAGGCCGCCGTCGTTGCCGTAGACCACCAGCGCCCACACCGCGACCGTGGCGGCGTCGGGGTCGTAGTGGTCGACGCGGTAGCCGAGCAGGCTGGTCCGCAGCAGCGACGCCACCCCCGGGCGGGCGAGGCCGGCGCCGAACGGGCCGCGCCCAAGCGCCCCGGCGAGCGCGTCCTGGCTGGCGCGCAGGCCCGCGGCGGCTTCCGGGGCGGCCATCCGGCCCAGCGCCCGGGCGCGCCGGCCGGGGTCGGTCAAAAACCACAGGGCCGACAGCACCCGGGCGTAGCCGGCGGCCGCGGCGACCGCGCCGGCGCGGCTGTGCGGCCAGCCCACCGGCACCCCGTTCAGGACGCGGGGCGGCTGCCCGCCCGTGATTCCGCCGGAATCGGAATTGGACATGATGGCCACGGGTCCGGTCGCCGCCGGGGGCCGCCCGGCCGGCCACAGCGCCCGGCCGAGCAGCGCGACGACCCCGGCGGCGGCCAGCACGCCCAGCGCGGCCGCGCGCCGCCGCCGTGCTGCCGTCGTCGTGGCCCAGTGCTTGCTGCTTGGTTGCTCGCCCACGCGGGGCCTCCTTGCTGCGCAGTCGTCCCTGGAGGGGGGTCAGCCGGCGGCGGCCTGCCCGGCGGTGAAGAAGGTGTTGATGACCAGCGCGCCGATCCCGATGCCGAGCGCGCACAACGCCGAGACCAGCATCTGGTGCTTGCCGCGGGCGACGTTGTGGGGGATCTGGCTGGACACGCCGCCGGCGGCCAGGATCGCGCCCCAGACGAAGAACCCGGTGCAGCTCACCAGCCCGATCGCGGCCAGCAGGTTCAGGCCCGTGAACTCCCCCTTGGGCTGCTGGGCCAGCACGGCCGCGGCCACGTGGCGCATGCCTCCTCCTCACGGGTGTCGGGCGGTCCACAACGGCGGCGGACGGCCAGCCGCCCGGCCTCCCGGCACCACCGGTCCCGGGTCCGGGCGCCGTCCACCGCCGCGCACCCTCGCGCCCGCCGCTGACCGACAGGCTCACCGCGGCACCCACAGCCGCACCGGCCCCGGACCCCGGGCGTGCCGGCCGCGCGGCGCCGCCCGGCGCGCGCCCAGCCGGCAGGGGACGGGCGGCGCCGGTGAGCCGGCCGGTGAGGGTGCCAGTCAGGCCCGGCCTGCAGCCTCGGCCGCCCAACCCCGGGCAGCCAGGAGGCGCGGATGGGCAAGCTGACCGTGGCCGTGGCCGTGGCCGCCGCCGGCCTGGCCGGCGTGCTGCTGCTCGGCGGGATGGCCGCGGCCGTCGGCGGCGCCAGCGGCGCGGCCGGCCTCAGCCCCGCCGCGGGCATCCCCGCCGAGCTCGTCCCGGACATCCAGCGCGCCGCCGGCGCCTTCTGCGACCTGCCACCCCCACTGCTGGCCGCGGTGCTGAAGGTGGAAAGCGGCTTCGACAACGCCGCGGTCAACCCGCGCTCCGGCGCGTTCACCATGGCGCAGTTCACCCCACCGACCTGGCGGCAGTGGAAGGTCAACGGCAACCCCGACCAGGACGCCACCATCGACGCGGGCGACCCCGCCGACGTCACCGCCAGCGCCGCCCGCTACCTGTGCGCCCTGGGTGCCGGCAACCCCGACACCCAGCGGCTCGCCGTTGCCGCCTACAACGCCGGCCCCTACGCCGTCCGCCGCGCCGGCGGGATTCCCCACCGGGCCCAGTGCCCCCAAGGCCACCCGCCCGGCCTGGACCGGCGCTGCGAGACCGCCGACTACGTCCGCAAGGTCTTCGCCCAGGCCGCCGCCTACGCCGCCGACGCCACCCTCGAGCTCCCCACGGGTGCCCTGCTCGCCCGGGTGGTCGGCTTCGCCTACGCCAAGGTCGGCACCCCCTACCAGTGGGGCGGCGACGGCAGCGACGGCTACTACGACTGCTCGGGGTTCACCATGCGCGCCTACGCCCACGCCGGCGTCCGGCTGCCCCGCACCTCCCGGCAGCAGTACCAGGCCACCCCCCACGTCGACGGCGACCTGCAGCCAGGCGACCTGCTGTTCTGGGCCTACGACACCAGCGACCCCGGCAGCATCCACCACGTCGCCATCTACCTCGGCCGCGACCCCGACGGCGTCGACTGGATGGTCGACGCGCCCCACGCCGGCGCCACCATCCAGGTCCGCCGCGCCTACTGGACCGGCTACCTCGGCGCAACCCGCCCATTGAACTGAGCAGCCTCGTTGTTGGCGGCCGCTTGCCCGCCCGAGCGTGCATCGTGCTCTTGACGGCGCCGTGGACTGTCGCGACTATGCTTCCAGGCGAGAATATCCGAGAATGGGCCGCCGCGAGGAGGTTGCCATGCTCAACAGGCTCTACAAGGACGAAGGCTCTGGTGGAGGCGGGTGCCCGAGCGTGTACGCCGAGGACGGCGCCGGTGCGTTCGTGGTCGTGGGTGACCGGGTCGACCAGGATCCGGCCGTGGCCGTGGGGCTAACCGATCTGCTACCGGGAGAGGTGGCGGTGCGCATCCCGGAGGAGGTGCTGCTGGGTGCCGCCGAGGAGCATGTTGGCCGGCCCGTTCGGCGGGATGCGACCGCGATCGAGCCGCTCACCGCGGAGTGGGACGCGCTGCTCCGGGGCTTCGAGCACAGCGCGTTTCGGCTGGAGGTGCTGCAGCACTACGCGATGCCGTACGAAGACGCATCACTCCGCCGGTTCCTCGCCGGTGAGCCCCCAGTTGCCGACCCCGCGCTGGACGAATGGCTGGAACTGGTCGGGGCCGCTCGTGCGGCAGGGAAGCGGATGGCACGCGTCCACGTGGTCGTCGAGCCGCTCAGCGACTACCTGCGCTACGAGCTGACCAGGTGGTATCCGTTCAACGTGGCTGCCGGAGAGGACATCCGCATCCTCCCGACGCGCCAGCGGCTGTGGCCGGGCGGGCTGCCGAGGCATGACTTCTGGCTGTACGACAGCCAGAAGCTGGCGGTGCTGCACTACGATCTCGAGGGTCGCCTGTACCGCGCCGAATTGGTTCGTGACCCGGTTGAGGTGGTCAGGCACAATGCCTGGCGCGACGCTGCCGTGCACCAGGCGGTCCCGTTGGGCGAGTACCTCGACCGGTATCCGGACTTGCAAGCCCGTGTTGCCCGTGAGCGGAAGGAGGAGGTTGACCACCTTCCAGCGCGGGCCTAGTGCGCTTGCCGCCCAGCTCAGGGCGCTCCGGGAGGATGCCGGCCTGACCGGCACCTCCCTGGCCCAGCAAGTCGGCTGGGGCCAATCAAAGGTCTCCAAGATTGAAACCGGGAGGCAGCTCCCGACCGAAGAGGACATCCGCCAGTGGTGCCGTGTTGTCGGCGCGTCTGCGGGCACGGTCGAGGAGTTGCTCGCGTCGCTGCAGCACGCCAAGGTCGAGTTTGCCACCTGGCGGGATCAGTACCGTATGGCTGGCGGCGGCGCGGCCAAGCAGCAGGACTTCCTCGCGCTGGAGGCACGGGCAACCCGAATCGGGGAGTTCCAGCCCGCGTTCATCCCCGGTCTGCTGCAGACCGCGCAGTACGCCCGAGAACTGCTAGTAGCGTGGGCGGTGGACGCTGCGCAAGGAGCGCTCGGCATCGGCATGGCAGACGTCGACCCGCTCGTCGCGGCTCGCATGACCCGTCAGCAGCTGCTGTACCAGCCGGGCAAGCAAGTTCAGCTGGTCATCCTTGAGGGCGCGCTGTACTCGCGGGTCTGCTCGCCGGAGACGCTTGCCGGGCAACTCGACCGGCTGATCGCGGTCACCAGTCTTCCCAATGTGGAGTTTGGGATCATCCCGTTCGCGGCTCCACTGCCGGTGTTCCCGATCTGCTCGTTCATGATCTTCGACACTGAGCTGGTGACCGTCGAGAGCCTGACTGGTGAGCAGCAGGTCAATGAGCCGGAGCAGATCGTGCTCTACGACCGCTTCTTCACCCTCCTGCGCGAGAGCGCCACTCGCGGACCGGGCGCGATCGCCATCATCCACCGGGCGCTCGCCGAACTGCGCTGACCAGGTAGGTCGCAGGGCTGGTCGCCGGCTGCATGAGAATATTCTTGACATCGAGCATATTCTTGATCTTCACTCTTGACCCGGACCAGGTGCCAAGCACCGCGCACCTGCGACGAAGCGAAGGGATCACGATGGACGCTCGAGGTCGCCAACAGGCTGGCCAGAGCGTGGCTGTGGTCGACCCCGGCCAGGAAACCCGCCTCGCGATGTCGGGAGACGACACGTCGCCGTTGCTGGTGTTGGACGCTGGCACGTTCCTGACCCGGTGCCGGTGGTGCAGCTGGAAGAGCACGCGCGAGTCGAACCCGGCGGCGGCA
>WNGA01012804.1_pt1 | contig 10801 bp, 7 predicted proteins | sample 5400061 | NCBI WGS metagenome assembly WNGA01 (sample SAMN13153366, study PRJNA577476) | soil metagenome | isolation source: 100 cm soil or saprolite under grassland replicate 2 | place: USA:California | collected 2016-06-15
CTCAGGACTCAGGACTCAGGACTCAGGACTCAGGACTCGGGACTCAGGACTCAGGACTCGGGACTTGCATCCAACCGCGAGAGATGTCGTCGCCTATCTCAACTCGCGTTTCGAAGCGCGCAGCCTGCCGTATCGAATCGAGTATCTCGCCGTCCTGCCGTATCAGAATCCGATGTGGCTGGCAAACTGGGATGTGCCGCAGCTCGCCGATGCGCCGGAGCGCGACATCATCGAAGAAGAGCTGCGCGAAGCGCGATGGCGCTTTCCGCAAATTCTCGAGGAGTACTGACCGCGTGTCATCCTGAGCCGCGCAGACGGCGAAGGATCTCAAAATGCGACGCAGTATCGCGCTGGAGATCCTTCGCCGCGCTCCGGCTTTGCCTTCGCCGGCTCAGGATGACACATGCCGGTCATTTCGACCGCCACGTCACGAGCACGTCCGGCAGCAGCGTGCGTTTGCCGCTTCCGTCGATGATCTCGATTTGCACGTCCGTCTCTTCCGGCACCCACTCCGGCCGCCGCGGAATGCGTGTTGCGAACGCGGGTCGCGGCGTCTGCGGATACCACGGGAACATCCGCGTGACGTCCTCGCGTGCAAACAGACCGGCCGGAACGCGAATGCGCCCGTTGTCGATCAGGGCATTGACCTCGCGAATTCCGCGCGGCGACAGCGCCCATCCGGACACCGTCATCGCTCCGGAGATCTCACTCGCCGCCTTCGGCTGATAAAGCTGGCCGAATGTCGAAGCGTTGTACGTAGACTTTCCCTCCAGCAGTCGCGCGAACTGGACGTCGTCCGACGGCACCCGGTAACGCTGCCACTTTTTCTCCACACGTGTGAGCGCGAACAGCCAGTCGCCTGTAACTCCGCCGTCGAATCTGCGCAGAAAGACGAGCCGCCCTTGTCGAATCCCCCGTTGGGCCCAGGCGATCGCCTGCGGCGCCTGCCATCCGAACCACTCCGGCCGAATCACGACGAATCGGCATCCGTTGCGCTCGAGAAGCGCGTACGTTGAATCGGTGAGCGGCTGCTCGCGAAGCAGGCGATGCAGCGGCGGCTCGAATCCGGAGATGCCGTCGAAGATCGGGACATGATGAGTCGTCGATCGCAGCAGGTAGAGATACAGCACGTCGAGGCGATCGATCGGCAGCTCGATCAGCGGGCCGGCATGCGTTTGCGCGAGCCACCGATCGACAGGCGCCGGTTCGACGAGCGCGTGCTCCCATCGAATCTTCGGCCACACTTCAACCAGCGCGATCGGAATCAACAGCGCCACGATCCAGCGGCGTCGAATTGCCGCAGCTCCAGCCGCGGACCATCCCGCGAGTCCTGTGTATGCGACCATCGCCCACCGCGCGGGAACTCGAATGGCGCGAAACGGCAGCACTTTGTGAAAGAGAAAAGCGTGGAAGAACGCGTTCATCCCCAGCGAGCCGAGGAGACCGAGGAGGATCCAGAGGGCGGCGGCCCAAAGCTCGAACGAGAATCGCGAGCGCGCCATCGCGCTGCGAAGCCTGCCGCCGTGCACAAAACGGCCGATCACCGCGGCAACCAGAAGCGTTGCTGGGATGTAGGCGTGGAAGTCGGGCGACACCGCGCCGAAATACGTGGCGATCGCCAGCGCCACGATCAGCGCGTCGAGCCAACGCGTGGAGGACAGCAGCCCTCCGCTGTCCGGACAGCCGGGGGCGGCTGTCCTCCACTGCGTTTTCACCCAAGCCGCCGCAGTCAGAAACAGCACCAGAAAGCCGGGAAAGAGTTGCCGCTCGTTGTGCCGCTGCTGTTCATCGGCGAACCGGCCGTAGAGCACGTTTTCGCGTGGCGCGATGAGCCAATCGTTCCACGTCGCCGAGTTGCCCAGCGATTCGTAATCGCCCCGTTTCATCTCATATTCTGATGACACAATTTGATAGGGAATTAGCAACGGCAGGAGCAGCGCCGATGCGATGGCCAGCGCGCCAGCGAGCCGCAGCCAGAAGCGCACGTCGCGCGATGCTTCGATCGCCATCAGAGCGATGGTGAGAACGACCGCAACGGACCCGAATAGCAAGAAATAGATGTTGGTCAGCCCGTTCATCACGAACGCGCCGGCGAACAGAGCCGCCCGCAATTTCGTCGGAGAGCGCCGATACGCCAGCAGCGCCGCAAGGAGCAGCGGAAGCCATGCGGCGGAGATGACCTGCAGATGGGCCAGGTGGCCGAAGCGATACGGCACGAAGCCGTAGAGAATTCCGGCAAGAAGCGACGGCCAGAAGCGGCCGGTGATCACGCGCGCCAGGACGCTGGCGCCGTACGCCGACAGCGCGAAGCTCAGGAGCATGGCGATGTTGTAGATCGTCAGGGGAGCGAGACCAACCGCGTAAAACGGCAGACAAAGCAGCGCGATCCCGACGAGGTTCTCGCTGTACGCGAGCGGAAATTTCGACGGATAGAAGATCGGCGCGTCGAACAGATGCAGCGGCGCGTGCGTTAGCGCGTACGAGTCCCAGTCGAGGATCCACGTGTTGAGCAGCGGGTCGCCGAGGTCCGAGAGGGTGGTGGTGAGGTTCGCCGCGAGCGGCCAGGTGAGGACGATGGCCATTGCCAGATACAGCGCGAAGAGTGCGACCTCGGGTAACCAGCGGGTGGCCGGTAGCGGGTGGCGGGTAGGCCCACCCGCCACCCGCCAAAAGCTACCCGCCGTGTTCAGAGCCACTTCGCGAGCCAGTCCGCGACCTCTTGGTAAAAGTAGCGACTGTTTTCCGGATTCAGGATCCAGTGATTCTCATCCGGCCACACCAGCAGCCGACTGGGCACGCGCTGCCGCTGCAATGCGGCCCACATTTCCAGCGTGTTGTTCATCGGCACGCGGAAATCGTGCTCGCCGACGGACAGGAGAATCGGCGTTTTGAAATTCTTCGCGTACGTGGTCGGGCTCTGCTCGCGCCACACCGCCGCACCCTCCCAATACGGTCCGCCTAACGCCAGCTCGCGGCCATAGATCACGTCGCTGGTACCCCACTGCGTCTGCAGGCTGGAAAGGCCTGCGTGGCTGATGAGGCATTTGAATCGCGTGGTTGTCGCCTCGAGCCAGTTTGCGAGATGGCCGCCGTAGCTCGCGCCCGCTGCGGCCATCCGCGTGCCGTCGATGAACGGGAATCGCTTCGCCGCTTCGTCTGCCGCTTCGTTCAGCTCGTCGCCCGGAGTCTTCAGCGGGTCGCCTTGAATGGCCTGCGCGAATTTCTCGCCGAAGCCGGTCGAACCCGTGTAGTTCGTCATCAGCACGACGTAACCTGGTTTTGCGAGCAGGTGATAGTTCCAGCGCAATGTGATCTGGTCGCGCCACATGTTCGCGGCGCCGCCGTGAATCAAAACGATCAGCGGATACTTTTTCGACGCGTCGAACGCCGGCGGCAGCACGAGCATGTTGTGGATGCGCCGTCCGCGCGTGCTCGTGAACCAGAAGTGCTGCGGCGCCTGCCAGTCGATCTTGCGCGCCGCGTCGACGTCGAAGGTGGTCAGGTTCCGATGCGCTTTCGCCGTGGGATCGATCCTCACCACTTCGGCTGGATCGATGGAACTCCCCCAAAGCGCGACGAGCGCCGGACCCGCCACACTCAGGTTCGTGTACACGCCGCGCTGCGGCTCGACGGCGAGCTTCGCTTCGCCGCCGCTCGCCGGGACGACGTAGATCTTTTCCAGTCCGGCATCTTCAGCGGTGAAATAGATCGTCTTATTATCAGATGATATTACATACGATCCGATGGAGCGATCGAACGGCGCGTCGTCAATCACCTTCCAATTGGCGATCGAAGGCCAGTCGAATCGCACCAGCCGCTCGAGGTTGTAAACCTTGTCGTCGTTGACATTGAAGACGGCGATCAGCGACTTGCCGTCGGGAGTGAACTTCGGGCGCGCGTAGCTGCCTTCGGCGTGCGCGATGACTTCCGGCTCCTCTCCGCGCGCGCTGACGCGATAGAGATCATGCGGAGAGTGCGCGTACGCTGCTACATTTCGCTTCGTCGTGGCAACGAAAACGATCGAGGTACCGTCGGGCGACCACATCGGATCGAGACCGTAGCCCGAGCCTTCGCTGCCGATTCCGGCGAAGCCCGCCTGTCGAACCAGATTCGTGCCGGCGAAGAGGTCGTGCGGCTTTGCGGCCGGCTCGAGCTCCTGCACGATGAGGTGCACCTGCATGTCATCGAGCCAGCGATCCCAGTTGCGAATGGGGAAACTGTCGAAGGCCCGCACTTTGTACTTGCGGTCCTTTCGCTCTTTCGCGATCCGCTTGTTCGCCTCGTCGTCTGCGGCGCCGGGATAGACGACGCTGGTGAAGAGGATCGCCTTGCCGTCCGGACGAAACTGAGGGTTGCGAGCGCCGGTGGAAATCGAGGTGACGCGCTGCGCCTCTCCTCCGGTGAGGTCGAGAACGTAGATTTGATTGGCTTCGTCGCCTTCGCGTTTCGTCGAGAAGACGATCCGGCGGCTGTCGGGCGACCAGGCGGCGTCGCTTTCAGCCGCTTTCGAGGATGTTAGGCGGCGCGGCTGCGCGCCGCCGTCCGACGGCACGATCCAGAGATCAGAAACCTGATCCTTTTCCTCGTACGCTGGCTCCGTTACCGAGAAGACGACCCATTTGCCGTCCGGACTCGGCGCCGGCGCACCGACGCGCTTCATGAGATAGAGAGCATCGTGCGTCAGCGGCCGCTTGGTTTGCGCGAACACGGACGCAGCGATGAGCAGCGCAGTGGTCGCGCAGAGGCGAATTCGATTCATCTCGGATCTCCTAACGAGGACTGAGGACTGAGGACTGAGGACTGAGTACGGGGGGCTCAGTCTCTCAGCACTCAGTCCCCAGTCCTCAGTTGTATTCTTCGCACGGAAACATTAACAGGAGAGCCGATGATCCGAAAACTGCAATCGGGCGAGTACCGTCTCTACTCACGCAAGAAAGATCCGAAAACCGGCAAACGCCGGAACCTCGGCACCTTCAAGAGCCGCGCGGCGGCGGAGAAGCACGAGCGCTCCGTACAGTTTTTCAAACGGCACTGAGCGCTATCGCGAGGCGACCTTCTTCGCCGGCGCGAGCGTCAGCTCGTTCAGCTCCGGCCCGCTGAGAATCTCCGCGGCGACGAGCTTTCCTGATCCAGACGCCGTCATCGCCCGAACGACCTCCGCCCCAGGCCCAATCTGCGCGAACACGGTGCAGCGGCTGTCGAGCTCGGGCGACTTCCGCGTGACGATGACGACTGAGACTTCGTCCTCCGTCCAGCAGAACGAGATCACGCCCGGCACGTGTTCGTTGTTCGCCTCCCGAGGAATTTCCGGAATCGTGAGCTTCGCTGTGAAAGTGATCGTCGAGTCCGTGAACTTCGCTTCGGTATCGCGGAACGCGCCCCGCGCGATCAGTTTTGCGAATTGCACGCTCGTCGGGTTGTTCGCCAGCATGGCGCCGAGGTCGCCGGAGGAGGTGCGGAGCACGAGACCGCTGCCGTTGACGATCGTGACGGCGCGCTCCGCGAGCTCCACTGTTGTCGGCGCGACGAACTCCGGATCGTCGAGCGCGAGGAACATCGAAGCCATGGAGTCCGCGTTCTGCTTCGTCGGATTGTTGTAGACGCTGATCAACTCGTATTTGTGCTCTTTGTAAATCGGGACGCCGGCCAGGCTGATGAAGGCGTCAACGCGATCGAGGCCGATGCGGCCCTTCGGATTCTTGGCTTCCGCTTTGAAAACAACGGTTCCGCTCGTCGCGTCACGAAGCGTCAGCGACTGCGCATACGGATGCAGATGCACCGCCGCGTAATGGAGCTTGGCGTCGTACGGCAAATTCATGAACCAGGTCACGTCGTTCGTATTGACCTGCTTGCCGGGAGGAACCACCCAATGCCCGGTCAAGTGCCTCCCTTGCGGGTCGACATAGTCCGACGACATTCCTGTGGCATTCGGCGCACGCATTCCAATGAGACAGCTCGCTCCATGTGTAGCGCCGGCGCCCTCGCCGGCGGTCGCCGCCGAGGGCGGCGGCGCCACACCCGTCATTGTCATCTGCACCATTCCCGAGATACCGAGGTTGAACAGAGGCATCGGGTGTTGCTCGAGATCGCGATCGCGCACGAACTCGAACGTGACCCGATGCCGCACGTTGAGATTCTTCGGATGTTCGATGTTGTGATTGAGCACTTGCGTCATGACATACAGCGGTTCATTCGAGGCAATGGGAAACGCAAACCCCTCGGGTAGCCTGGCTGCGAACCCGCCGCCGGGCACGCGCATGCCTTGCGAGATGGTCATCAATCGCGCGGCGGGGTAGCGCTTCAGATTGAACAATGCTTTGTGTCGGGCGGGATCGATGTCCACGTTCATGTGGCACATCAGCTCGGGCGACATCAGGGTCTTTCCGTCGGCGCCGACGACTTCCGTTTTGATGGCCGTCAGCCAGAGCAACTCCGGCTTGGTGCGATCGCCAAGGTAGATGGTCTGCACGCCGGCGGGGCCTTCCATCGATTTGTACTTCTTGACGATGGGATAGACGCTCGAGAAAACCTGCTTCTGCTCGACCGAGAGAAGCGGCGCAGCGGCAAGTAGAAACACGAATAGCGGGAGCAGACGATTCTTCACGAAGGTAAGAATAACATCGTGTGTCATCCTGAGCGGAGCGAAGGATCTCAAGTTACGACAACGCGGAGGAGATCCTTCGCCGTCTTCGCGGCTCAGGATGACACTATCGAGAGCCGCGCGATGTTTCGAGAGACGAGACGAACGCGCTGACGCCCGACGGCGCCTCGTGAATGGCGCGAAGGACGTTCTCGCCTGTGGCGATTCGCGCGAAACCGAGGCAGCGATCGTCCGGCGCCGGCCGGCCGCGAAGAATGATACGCAGGGTAATGTCATTCGCTGCGGCGGTCGGCGTGCAGTAAGCGATGGTTCCTGCTTCGAGAGGAATCCCACGATCGCCGCCCACCGGCTCGAGAAGTTTGAGAATCGACTCCGATTGGCGAACTTTGAGGCGAACCTCTCCCCGAGTATTCGCAGTTGGAGCGCGATTGAACACGCCGGCGAGAGCGAGCCGCGCGAATTGGATCGATGTATTCGGCGCCGCGTCGCGCGCGAGCAGCGCGGTGAAGTCCCCGGCGGTCGTGTGCACCGTGACCGTGTCGCTGTCGAAGAGCGCCGCCGATCGTTGCGCGAGCTCGGCGGCAGTGGGTCGAACGAAATCAGGATCGTCGAGGCCAAAGAATACGGAGGCCATCGAGTCGGCGTTCTGTTTCGTCGTGTTGTTGTAGATGCTGATCAATTCGTACTGGTGGTCTTTGTAGAGGGGAATTCCTGCCGTGCTGGTGATCGTCTCCACGTGTGTCAGGCCGATTCCTTTCGCGGGATTCGTCGCGCGCGAGGTCAGCACAGTGCTGCCGTTAGTCACATCGCGCACGGAGAGCGATTCGGCAAACGGATGCAGGTGCGCCGCGGCATAGTGCATTTTTGTGTCGAACGGCAGGCGCATGAACCATGTGATGTCGCTCGCGTTGACCTGACGTCCGGGCGGAACGATCCAATGGCCGGTCATGTGTCTGCCGTTCGGATCGACATAATCGGCCGAACTGGCGGCGGCTTGCGGCGCTCGAAATCCGATGAGGCAGCTCGCGCCGTGTGTGGCGCGGGCGATCGCCGCCGAGGGCGGCGGCGCCACACTCGCCGAGGGCGGCGGCGCTACACTCATGATGTCGTTGAGCTGCACCATTCCCGAGGCGCCGACGTTGAACAGCGGTTTCATCGGCTGCTTCAACTCTGCGTCGCGGACGTACTCGAAAGTGACGCGGTGCCGTACCTTCAAATTGTTTGGATGCTCGATGTTGTGGTTCAGCACCTGCGTAAACAGCAGCAGCGGTTCATTCGATGCGATCGGAAATCCGAACCCCGTCGGAACTTTCGCCGAGAGCATTCCCTGCGATAACGTAATCAGACGCGCTGAAACCGGCCGCGGTAAATTGAACAGCGCCTGATGGTGGTTCGCCTCGAGATCGACGTTGACGTGGCACATCAACTCGGGCAACTGCGGCGTCGTCCCATTCTCAGCGACCATCTCGGTGCGGACGCCAACAATCCACAGCAGCTCGGGATGCGATCGGTTGCCGAGGTACACGGTCTGGACGCTGGAGGGGCCTTCCATCGAGCGGTATTTGCGGTCGATCGTGTAGACGTTCGACAGAAATTGCTGCTCGGCCGCGATCGCCGTGGACGTGACCAGAAGCAGGCACATCACAACGCGCTGTGTCATCGTCGGAAGAATAGCACCTGCGCGAGCGCGGCGCCGATCGTGTCGACCAGCGCGTCCCATGCCGACGGCGTGCGAGAGGGTACGAACATCTGGTGCCACTCGTCGGTTGCGGCGAAGAGCGCTGCGAGAATCACCGCGGCGGCGCTCCATCGTGCATCCCACCCGGCGCGGCTGCCTCGCAACGCTCGGAACAGCAGTGCGCCGAGGATCCCGTATTCGGCGAGATGGGCGCCTTTCCGCACGACGAAATGGATCGCATCAAATTGTGCCGGCTGCAGGGGATGACCGAGGATCGCGGTGATGATCGTCTCCAGCAATGGAGCGGTATGGCCGGACGAAAATAGGTCGCTGGATGCAGCGAAAATCACGGCCGCCCAAAGGATTGGTGGCAGCCAGTACCGCACGAGGGCGCGCAGAGACATGGCGGGCGAGTATAGTCGCGCCCGCTGCGAAAAGACGCTACGAATAACCGCGCGACTCGTATAATTGAGCCTCTCAAAAAATGAGCGCAGAAGGGCAGCAGACTCGATCGCAAGTGCGATTCACGGTTTATCAGCCGGGCATCGCTCCGCAGCAGGTGGCCATTCCCGGCGACATGATCACGCTCGGACGTGCATCGGATTGCACGATTCCGATCAAGGACCGATTCCTTTCGCGCCGTCATGCGGAAATCATCCGCGAGCGCGGTGCGTGGTACGTGCGCGATTGCGGCAGCGTGAACGGTACGCTGGTCAACGGCGTCAAGATCGGGGAGCCGGTCCCCTTGCGTCCTGGCGATCGCATTGCCCTCGGCGACAGCGAAGTGGTCTTCCACGCGGACGAAACGCAGTCGCAACTGATTCCGATCGACAGCGACTCGCACGCGACAAACCTGGCCATCAAAGTCGACAGTGAAGAACGCGGAACCGAACGCACGCGCATCCTGAACTCGCTCGCGCTCGAGTTTCTCGCGGACCGGCCGATGAGCGACCTGTTCGAGTTCATCCTCGATCGCGTCGTCGGTCTGCTGCATCCGTCGCGCGCGGCGCTGGCGCTGTTCGGTCCCGACCGGTCGACGTTCGACAATGTGAAATTGCGGCGTCAGGACGCGACCGATTCGACCGACCTGCTCATCAGTCGCACATTGCTGAAAGAGGTCGTTGACGGGCGGCAGGTCGTCTCGTTTTTCGACAGCAGCCAGGACGAGAAACTCGCCCGCGCGCAGTCGATCATTGCGCAGGACATCCGATCGGCGATCTGCGCCCCGCTCCTCGTCGGCGACGCGGTCCTCGGCGTCCTCTATCTCGATTACAAAGCGACGCGGGGCACGGTGACGGAGAACGACGTACGCCTCGTCGCGCAGATCGCGCGTTTTGCCGCGGTGACCCTCGAGCGCACGCGCCTTCGCGAGGAGGCATTCGCAAAAGCAAAAATCGACGAAGAGCTGCGCACCGCCTACGCGATTCAGAAACGGCTGCTCCCTTCTTCACTGCCGATTGTCGAGGGCTACACGTTCGCGGCGTCGAACCGGCCGGCCAAGTCGGTCAGCGGCGACTACTACGACATTGTTGTCCGGCCGAACGGACGCATTTACTTCGTGATCGCGGACGTGAGCGGCAAGGGCATCACCGCGGCGCTGGTGATGTCCAGCGTCGCGACGGCGTTTAACATCTTCACCAGAACCGATCCGACGCCCGCCGATCTCATGCGCGAGCTCAACGCCACTCTGGCGCCAAAAACCGCGCCGACGAAATTCGTTACGCTGGTGGTGGGCCTACTCGACCCGACCACCGGCCATGTCGAATTTGCGAATGCCGGTCATGTGCCCCCGCTGGTTGTGTCTTCAGCAGGCGTCGATGCGCTGCGCTCGACCGACCTCGTCGTCGGACTCTTCCCACATGCGCAATATCGCAATCAGCCGCTTCAGCTCGAGCGTGGCGACGCGTTGGTCCTGTTCACCGACGGCGTCACCGAAGCTGAAAACGCTCAAGAGGAGCAGCTCGGTCTGTCAACGGTCGTGGAGATGCTCGAGCCGCTTCGCGGCGCGGACGCTTTGAAGCTGCTCGCGGCCATCGACGAGCACGTGCACGCCTATCTCGGCGATGCTCCGCCGGGCGATGACGTGACGATGCTGGCGTTCACGCGCTGCGCGTGAGGCCATCCCGGCCGCCCGCTCTCCTCATGCGCCTAGAACCGCCGCGCCAGTCCCCAGGCGATCCCGGCGTCCGCGCTGTTCTCGTACGTCAGCACGTTCTCCACCAATGCCGCGTAAAGGATTGTCGAGCGGCCGATCTGCCGTTGAATTCCGGCCGAGAGCTGATTCGATCGACGCCTCAATTCGGCAAGGCCGAGATGCCGAAATGGGCATTCGGACAATGTGAGCTGGAGAGTCGCCGACGTCTGCTCGCCGACCCTGTGCGCAAACGCGATGGTGTTCGTGATCACGAGCTGCGACCGAGTTCCGAGCGGGCGGTCGGCGCCGAGTCGCAGCATCCCGATCGATGCGTGAATGCGAGAGGAGGGCAACGTCCGCGTCATGATGAGTTGCACGCCGGCGTCGA
>WNGA01012805.1_pt1 | contig 10801 bp, 6 predicted proteins | sample 5400061 | NCBI WGS metagenome assembly WNGA01 (sample SAMN13153366, study PRJNA577476) | soil metagenome | isolation source: 100 cm soil or saprolite under grassland replicate 2 | place: USA:California | collected 2016-06-15
AGCAAGCGAGGCTACGCTGTCCGTCGCTCATCTTCACACCAATGGATACGAGCGCGGCGCTGGTGGTGGGAACGATACTACGCATCCAGAGCACTGTACCGACGCTGACGACAGCACCTCTGGTGATTGATCTGGAAGGCGAGCCTGATCTGACCGCATGGCTCTCCCAACATGAGACCACTGTGCACCAACGACTCCTGGCGTGTTTTGGCATGCTCCCCAATTTCCCGTATCGCACCTTTTTGCCGTACGTCCGGAGTCTCATGCGCCCCGGCGACATGTTGCTCTTGTCTGCGAATCTCTCCCCTGGCCTGTACGCTGACGCTGTCGCCCGGATTCTGCCCCAGTATGACAACCCTATCGCACACGCCTGGTACACCGGGCTACTCGACAGCCTGGGATTTGCGGCCTCGCAGATACAGCTGGCGGTGCACACCCACCTCCTGCGGAGTGACGGCCATATCTGGCAAATCCGGACTGAAGCTAGAATGATGCAACCGGTACAGCTTACCCTCTACGGTGAAATGTTTTCCTTGACAGCGGGCGAGGTTCTCGAGGTGTTTTTCTCCAACCGCTTTACCCCCCAGGTGATGCCCGAGGTGCTCACCGCGGCAGGGCTCACGCTCGTCCAAACATTTCTCTTTGACTCGCAAGAGGAAGCGATTTACATGTGCACACGCTGAGGCGACGGGGTCGACAAACAAGGCGTTCAGGCGGCTTGCGTAGGAACCTTTTCTTCCATAACCCGCTGCAGGGCAGTGCGAAGGTCGGGAGGTCGGATGGGTTTAGTCACATAGGCATCCATGCCAGCGGCCAGACACTGTGCCTCATCGCCGGGCATGACATAGGCTGTGAGGGCGATAATCGGCACGTGGGTGCCGGTCATGTGCTCCTGAGCGCGAATGGCAGCGGTCGCTTGCAGACCGTCCATATCGGGCATTTGCACGTCCATCAGCACGAGGTCAAAGGGTTCCCGATCCAGGGCGCGGAGTACCTCTGTACCCGTACTTGCCAGCACGACGGTATGCCCCCACTTTTCCAGGAGTCTGGCGACCAGCTTTTGATTGACGATGTTGTCTTCGGCTACTAAGACATGCCAGGACTGGCCATGCTCTGGCACAGTGTGCTGGGGGAGCGGCGTCGAGGGTTGCGCTGTCGTCGCCACACTCGTCAGCAATGCTTCCCACAGCTCTGCTTCCAGGAGGGGTTTAGTCAGGTACGCTGTGATGCCGAGTTCCCGGGAGCGCCTGCTGTCCACACGTTGACCGCCAGAGGTCAACATCATGATGATGGCGCCAGCGCTGGGGAGATTCTGCTTGATGTGTCCAGTCAATGCAAAATCGTCCATGTCAGGCATCGTGGCATCGAGCAGCACCAGCGCATAGGGAGTGCTCAGCTCTTGTGCCTGCTTGAGCATCGCCATAGCGTCCTGCTCACTCGCAACCGCCGTTGGACGCATACCCCAGTGGGTGAGCAGCTCAGAGAGATGAGCACAGTGTGCAGCGTTATCATCGACAATCAAGACGGGAAGCCCTTGTATCTGTGCGATGTGTGCGAGCGGCGGAGACTCTATCACCTGGGTATGGATGCCGAAGCGCGCCGTGAAGTGGAAAGTACTCCCGTGTCCCACCACGCTCTCGACCCATAACTGTCCACCCAGCAGTTCGACCAGTTGCCTGGCGATGGCTAAGCCCAGCCCCGTCCCCCCATAGAGGCGTGTGGTGGAGCCATCAGACTGGGTGAATGGCTCAAAAATGAGGCGTCGCTTCTCGTCTGGGATGCCGATACCAGTATCACACACTGACACATGTAAGACGATGGCGTTGTCTGCGGTGACACGCTCTGCCCCCTCGACGGTGATGACGACCTCACCCTGATCAGTAAACTTGATGGCATTGCCGACAAGATTCACCAGTACCTGGCGCAAACGTCCTGGATCGCCCATCAGGTTGTCCGGCACCTCAGGATGCACACGGTAGATGATCTCCAATCCCTTGTCGTGAGCTCGCAGAGCGAGCGCCTTGAGGGTGGTGCCGAGACTATGGCGCAGGTGAAAATCAATGCACTCGAGGGTGAGCTTGCCGGCCTCAATCTTCGAAAAGTCAAGAATATCGTTGATAATGTCCAGCAGCGCTTCCCCCGAGGTCTTGGCAGTCGTTAAAAACTCACGCTGTTCAGCGGTGAGGTCGGTCTCGAGGGCGAGTTCGGTCATGCCCAGGACACCGTTCATGGGGGTACGGATCTCGTGGCTCATATTGGCCAGGAATTCACTTTTCACGCGTGTTGCCAGTTCGGCTGCCCGACGGGCTTCGGCCTCATTGGCGTAAAGAGATGCGTTGCGGATAGCAACGGCGGCCTGGGCCACAAAGCTGTCCAGCAAAGCCTGGTCTTCGGGCTCCAAAGAGAATGGTTTCCGGCCCATGAGTACGAGCACGGCAAGCAAGGAGTCTTCAAGGAGGACAGGCACGGCATACAGACTGTTGAACCCGTGGCGCTGGTTCCAGTCAAAGGTGATAAAACGGGAAATGTCGGGCCTATGGAGAGGTTGGCGATGCGTTGCCACCCACCCCGCCGCAGTAGTCGGATCTATGAGCCGTTGTTTATCCGGATAGTCTTCCCCATCGCCGACGCAGGCACATAGCTCCAGGGTCTGGGTGGCCTCATCGACGAGCCAAAAGTTCACGTGTGGGACATCCATGAGCGTCGCCGCGGCTTTGGCGATCTCGCGGAGGACCTCATCCATGTCGAGCGAGCCAGAGATGAGACGATTGAGACGCGTGAGAGTTTGCAGACGCTCGAGCCGTGTTTCCAGGGTTTTATAGAGCCGGGCATGTTCTAGGGCAATGGCCGCCTGGTCGGCAAACGATGCCAGGTAGGTCAGTGCATCGGGGCTATACTCATGGGGATACGCCGTGTTGAAAGTCAGGACGCCAAGCACCTCATCGCGCACCTTGATAGGTAGTCCCAGGTAGGTGCAGATGCCCCGCTCGCGGTCGCGCTGCGCGGAAGGCGCGGAAGGATTATCGGGGTCGTTGGACGTATCGGCGATGAACAATGGCTGCCCGGTAGAAGCGACAATGCCCGAATGGGTGGAGTCCAGGGGGAGCAGCGTCCCCTCGGGCCACGCGTCGCCCAGCGAGGCACTGACGCGCAAGCTCTGGGCCTCCTGGTCGATGAGCGCAACCTTGACGTGTGGTGTCTTGGCGATGAGGGAAGCCTCCGCGGCGATACGCTCCAACATTTGTTGGAGATCCAGGCTCGTCATCACGGTTTGCGTCGCCCGTAAGAGCGCTCCCAACTCCTCGCCGTGTCGCACGGCAGCTCCGTGGAGGCGGGCATTCTCAATGGCGATAGCGGCCTGGGCGGCAAAGCACGAGAAGCTGTCGCAATCCGCAGTAGTAAACGGGCCATCGGTCTTGTCCCTATCGAGCCAGACTACCCCAATGAGCTGGTCCCGGTAGAGCAGGGGCTCGGCCATAACGGTCAGCATGCTCAGTTGCTCTACAAAATCTGGGTGGGCGTAGGGTGAGCTCTGATAGTCCTCGATCAACAGCCCTGCACGGCGCTGTGCCACGGTGCCTGTAACCCCCTCACCCAACTTCAGGCAGAAGTTATCCACCCACTCTTCACGTCCGTACGAGGCATATCGCCTAAGGATTTGAGCTGTCTCGTCCCAGAACCAGACTATACCGCCTCTAGCATTGAGTATGGTCACAGCACGTTGGAGGATGAGGCGGAGGAGTGTATCGAGATCCAATTCTCGGGTGATCTCTGTCGCTACATTCCGCACTGTTTCGAGCCGCTCTGTGCGTTCGGCAAGAGCGGTCTCAGCTCGGCGGCGCTCGGCAATTTCCGTGGCTAACACCATGTTGATGCGCGTGAGTTCCTGGGTACGGAGCGCCACCTCACGGCGCAACTTCACGGGCTGATGCACGAGTATGTAGACGAGGCACGCGACTAATACACTACTGGCGACGAGCAAGACCACGGCCACCGGGGAAGCTGTCAACGCCGGTTGGGGCTGCTGCGGTGCGATCGCCAGGGTCCAGTGCCCATTGGGTACCTGGATAGCAAAGGATAGCGCCTGGTGGAGCTCCGCCTTCCCTGAGCGCGCAAACACATGGGGCTCACTCGTCTCTGGATGCCGGCGGGAGAGGACATAATCATAGCCTTCTTCTACCAACTGCTGTAATGCACTCGCTGCCAGTATGTTGGACAGGCGTACGACGACGTTTGTGAATCCCCAGAAATGCTCATCACCTATCGCATCGGAGAGGAAGACCGGCAATCGTCCAACGATTGCCACATCACCCTGGACGCTGGTGAATGGCCCGGCCAGCGTCAAGGTTCTCGAAGCAATCGTCGCTAATGCCTCCGTACGGCGTTGCGGATCGTGCAGGAGGTCGAGACCAATGACCTGCTCTTGCCCGGTCGATGGATACATATATCGCACTACCCCGCCAGGGGCGAGGCCTATACGACTGATGCTGCTCCCGTAGCTCTTGAGGATCTCCACTGCAATGCTGTCAAAGTCCTCAATATCCTGATGCGTTCGCACCCAGGCTGCCAGGGCATATGTTGCAGCGAACGCGTGCTCCAATTGCCGCTCTAAAGAGGCGGCCTGGTTACTGCCAATGACTTGTAGTAGATGGCGTTGTATCTCAGCACGATGTGCCTCGTCATGCTTGATGAAGGCATGTCCCAGAGCCAGCACCACGAGACAGGAGACCACTGATATAAGGAGCGCTTGGCGTTGCATGACGGTTTGACATCTCCGAGCCAAAGCAGTGGAAGAGCACTGGCTGCATCGTATGGGTCCGCTGGCACTATGTGATGACCCTCTGGACGTATCGGACACCTGCAAGCATAACTTGAGAGGCTTCTGCGCGGCATCCCTTCATCTGTCGCCGCGCCAGGCTGGCACACTGTCCTGGCGTAGCAGCAGCCCGGTGGCCCCCAGGGGCAGTCTCGCCGCAGCATGGAGGCGCGTCCCGAGATGTGCCAGCATGAGGTCGCTGCCGGCCTGTTGGATGAGCGTGACGCCAGCGGGCAGTCCGTCGGCGCGTAGGCAGGTGGGCACGGCCAGCGCCGCCAAGTCGAGTAGGTTCACGAAATTGGTGTAGTAACCAAGGTTGCGATTCGTATGGTAGGGCTCGTCGAGGACCTGGGCGCGCGTGTATAGAGTTGGGACGGTAGGCACCACCAGCGCGTCGACAGCTGCCAGCCGCGGTGCGACGCGTTTTTTTAATCTCTCGATGCGGGTAAGGCCATCGAACAGGTCGGCGGCCGAGTAGCGTGCGCCTCCGCCAATGACGGTGCGTACCACCTCGTGCATGGCGTCGGCCTGGGATGCAAAAAACCCTCGGAGTGCGGCGAAGCGCTCGGCTACCCAGGGCCCTTCGTACAGTAGTGCAGCAGCCTCGAGGAACGGCGCGAAGTCGATCTCCACAGCCTCACCGCCGAGGGACTCGAGCAGGGCAACCGAGCGTTCAAATCCTGTCTGGGCCTGAGTATCGCCGAAAAATTCCGAGTGAGGAGCGTCGGGAATGCCAAAACAGAAACGTGCGGGGCAGGTATCCGGCGTGAGGTCTAACTGGCGTGCGTACGGGTCCTCACTGTCGAACCCGCGCACGACCTGCAGCACCGCCGTCGCGTCGGGCACGGTGAGCGCGAAGATCGAGACACAGTCAAGCGACTGGCAGGCAGGTACGACGCCACGGGTGCTGACCAACCCGCGGCTGGGTTTGAGGCCTACGATATTGTTCAACCCGGCCGGCACCCGGCCTGACCCGGCGGTATCGGTGCCCAGGGCAAAGTGCGCCAGCCCGCGCGCTACCGCGACTGCCGACCCTGCGCTGGAGCCCCCTGCAATGTACGCGGGGTTGAAGGCGTTGGGCACGGCGCCATAGGGCGAGCGTGTCCCTACCAGGCCGGTAGCAAATTGGTCCAGGTTCGTCTTGCCTACCAGGATTGCACCAGCCGCTTCCAGCCGCCTGACCACTGGTGCCGAATGGAGGGGTGTGTAAGCAAAGGCCGGGCAGGCGGCGGTGGTAGGCATGCCGGCTACGTCGATATTGTCCTTCACGGCAAACAGCACGCCGTATAGAGAGAGGCCGTCCATGTACTGTGCGTTAGCGCGCAGCCGACCCTCCAACTCCTGCGCCTGCTGGCGCAGCTGGTCGGCGCTTACCTGCGAGATCCACAGTACAGCCCAGTCCGCATCCTCGCGCTGGGTCAGGAAGCGCTCGACCTGCTCTGTAGGCGAAGTCTCGCCGTGCCGATAGGCGCTACGCAGCGTGGCGATGTCCACCAGTCATTTCCACCATACAACTCTTGTCAGGCATATTGACGCCTTGGCGTGATCTCGGGCTCAGTATCTGGTGGCTCATATGCACGTGCCGGCACCGGGAAGCCGCAGGAGGTACCGTCGGTCACCTGCACCTGGTCTTCCCAGGGCAGCCGATAGCACCCGGCTACGAGATCCTGCATGTACGTGTAGGGACAGTCACGTGCCCCATCCTTGACGGCCACGTAGCCACGATGACCGAATTGATAGATATTGTTCTCCACCCCCCAGTGCGCACGCGCCTCACGTACGAGATCAGGCCGGAGCTCACAGGTGATGATCTCGTCAGGGCGGCTGCCCCCTTCCACGAGGGGCGTGCCGTCGAAATTGACAAACATGCCCTCGCCCATGGAGTCGAAGGTGCCGTCTGAGCCACACATACACACGCTGGCGGTGTACATGAGGTTACAGAAAGCGTTGGCCTGGTTGGTAACCTTCCAGGTATGGCGGATGGGCGCGGTATAGCCAGCGGTACGGATCAAGATCTCAGCCCCCTTGTAGGCCGCCTCACGCGCCATCTCCGGGAACATACCGTCGTGACAGATGATGAGCGCGAGCTTCGCACCATTGGGTCCATCACACACCGGGATGCCCAGATCGCCCGGCTCCCAGGGCTCTACCGGCACCCAGGGATGCAGTTTACGGTAGTGGAGCTGGAGTTCGCCACGATCGTCGACAATGATCCCGCTGTTATATGGATTCCCGTGCGGATTGTACTCCATAAGCGAGAAGCAACCCCAGATGCGGTGGTCGAGGCACGCATGCTTGAACGCAGCCACCTCCGGGCCATCCAGCCGGCACATGATGCGCGGATTGGTGTCCATGGAAAGCCCGTGCAGTGCATACTCAGGGAACACCACCAAATCCATACTCGGCATATTCCGGCGGGCCTTAGCCACCATGGCACAGATCTTTGCGGTCTGGCGCGCCAGATCCTCGGGGGTCTGGACCACCGGCAGCTGCAGCTGTACCAGGCCAAGCACCACCCCATGCAGCGATTTGTTCAGGCCTCCCAAGCCACTCATACTCGTCTCCCTCGTTTCGTTTCGTTTCAATCCCTTCCAGGGCTTAACTCGCTTGGAGGCTCTTCTTCCTGGTACAGCAGAAGGAGGATAACAGGATACGCAGGAAATAGCACTGTGCAGTTCCAACCCTCTCGCTTAATACTCCACCGTAGGCAGCGCTGACAATAGCGCCCGGGTATAGGGATGGTCAGGACAGGCGAAGACGGTTTCGGCTGGGCCTTCTTCGACAATTTTGCCCCGGTACATGACGAGGACGCGGTCACTGAGCAACCGCACCACGTTCAGGTCGTGTGAGATGAACAGGTAGCTCATGCCCAGGCGCTGACGGAGCGCCGCCAGGAGGTGCAGAATGACGGCCTGGACTGATACGTCGAGCGCGGACGTGGGTTCGTCCAACACCAGAAGGGCGGGATGCAGAGCAATCGCACGGGCAATGCCGACGCGGGCTTTCTGGCCCCCGGAGAGCTGGTGCGGGAAGCGGTCCAACAGCTCGACCGGGAGGCCTACTAGATCGGCCAGTTCCTGCACGCGCTGGCGTACACGCTGGCGCTGGCGTATGCGGCCCAGACACCGTAAGGGCTCGGCGATCGCCGCAAAAGCAGTGAAACGTGGATTCAGACTGTCGGTTGGATCCTGAAAGACCAACTGCAGGCGAGCGCGCTCTGGGGTGTGGGCAAAGCGCCGGGCCGGGATAGTACCGATATCTTGTCCGTCAAAACGGATGGTGCCAGCCGTCGGGTCAAGCAGACGTGTCAGCACGCGCACCAGCGTTGACTTGCCGCTTCCGGATTCACCCACCAGGCCGACACATTCGCCTGGGGAAATCGTGAAGGAAACCTCATCGACCGCCCGCACAACCTGAGGGGGCGCCATGGGCTGCGTGTGGGAACGCACCCGCGTCCACAGCGACCCGAGCCCCCTGGGCGTGCCGAGCGGAAAATACTTCTGGAGCCCAGAGACTTCGAGCAATGGGGTCACAGCGGCCTCCAGCACGCTACCATGTGCCCTGGGGTAGATGCCGTGTAGGGCAAAGGGGCGGTATCGCAGGCCGGGCTGTAGCGCTCACACCGCGCACTGTAGCGACAGGGAGGCAGAGGACGACGTAGATCCGGTAAACTCCCCGGAATGGCAGCAAGGTCATCCATTTTCATGGTGGCACGTGGGGTCGCGGCGATCAGCTTGGCAGTGTACGGATGCCGTGGGGCCGTGAACAGCTCCTTCGTGGCAGCCATCTCGACCACATGACCCGCATGCATGACCACAATGCGCTCACAGTAGCGTGTGGCCAGACCCAGGTCGTGGGTAATAAACAGGGTGGCCATACGCTGCAACAGCGCCAATTCTTTGATGAGATCCATGATCGTGGCCTGTGTGACCACGTCGAGACCTGTGGTGGGCTCATCGGCGATGAGCAGGGCTGGGGCGCACGCTAAGGCCATGGCGATCAAGATGCGTTGACACATCCCACCGGACAATTCGAAAGGATAGGCGGAGTAGCAGCGCTCGGGATCCGCAATCTGCACGCGTGCCAACATCTCCAGGCCACGGCTCTTGACGTCGGCGCGGACAATATTGGCGTGCCGCAGCAGCACATCCCCGATCTGCTTACCGACCGTACGGATCGGATTGAGGGCAGTGCGCGGATTCTGAAAGATCATGGACAACTCACGACCGCGCTGCTGCGCTAAATCCTCCTCCCCCGCGGTGACGACATCGAGCCCACCAAAGACAATCCGGCCACGCATGATGCGTGCGGCCGGGTCTAAGATACCCATCACCGCATAGGCCAGGACCGATTTGCCTGAGCCGCTTTCCCCGACAATACCAACGGTTTCACCACGCATGACGTGCAGGTGCACCTGGTCGAGCGCATAGACAGTGCCCATGCGGGTGCGGAATTCCACTGCCAGCTCCTCGATCTCCAGAAGCGGCACGCGGGAGTCGGTCACGTGCGTCTCCGCGGGTCGATCAGGTCACGCAGACCATCGCCCAAAAGGTTGAAACAGAACACCGCGAGCATCAAGACCATGCCTGGGAACAGGGCCAGCCACCACTCACCAGAGACAATGAACGTGGCCCCCTCGGCCACCATGATGCCCCATTCCGGTGTGGGAGGACGCACCCCCAGGCCAATGAACGACAAACCGGCGGCGTTGAGGATCGCCCAGCTCATATTGAGCGATACCTGTACCATCATCGGCGGCAGGATATTGGGGATGAGATGCACTGCAAGCAGGCGCGCTTCGCTGTTGCCACAGAGCCGCGCCGCTTCGACAAAACCGGCGCTGCAACGCACGTTGACTTCCGATCGGGCTACCCGGGCATAAAACGGCAGATTGATAATAGCGGTGGCGTAGACGATGTTCGCGACCGTATTGCCCAAGGCAGCAACAATCCCCATGGCCAGGACAAACAGTGGGAAGGCCATGATCGTGTCGACCAGACGGCTGACCAGGCGATCGGTCCAACCACCGTAGAACCCGGCACACGCCCCTGCAGCGCACCCCAGCACCAGCGACAGGCTGACTGCTGCCAGGGCAATACTCACATCCAGGCGGGTTGCCACCAGCACGCGGCTAAAAACATCGCGGCCCAGCTGATCTGTACCAAACCAGTGGGCCCACGACGGTGCTTGGAGCGCCCGCGCCGTATCGCTTGCCAGCGGGTCGTATGGCGCCAGCCACGCCCCACAGACGGCCCCAGCAATGATGCCTACGAAGAGCAGGAAGGCAACAAAGGTGAGCAGATTCTCGCGCACAATATAGCGTGCCTGTTGCAGAAACAGGTTCATGCTTCGATCCGTACCCGAGGGTCGATACAGCCGTACAGGATATCGATGAGGAGATTCAAACCTACATACAGCAAGGCCATGGTCAACACAAAGCCCTGTACCGGCGCGTAATCCGAGGTGATGAGCGCCTCCAGGGCATAGGAGCCAATGCCAGGCCAGGCGAACACTTTCTCGACCAGCACGTTCGCCCCCAGCATAAAGGAGAACACCATGCCGAGCGTAGTTACCACGGGTAGCAGGGCATTGCGTAAGGCATAGGTGTACAGCACAGTCCCATGGGCGAGTCCGCTGGCCCGCGCCGTCCGTATGAAATCGCTCGACAGCACTCCGAGCATGGCGGCGCGCGTCATGCGGGCAATGGGCGCCATAGAAAACACCCCCAGGGCGATCGCTGGAAGCATCAGCTGGCGCAGACAGGCCCAGAAGAGCCCTGGGTCACCCATCAAGAGACTGTCGACGAGATAGAAACCGGTGACCTGGTCTGGCGGTGACAAGAAGACGTCCAGTCGACCCAGAGGGGCCGGCACCCAGCCCAACAGAAAGTAGAAGACATAGACCAGCGTGAGACCGGTAAAAAACGTCGGCAACGACACCCCCGCGGTGGTCAGCACTCGCGACGCATGGTCGATCCAGGAGTCG
>WNGA01032196.1_pt1 | contig 10800 bp, 8 predicted proteins | sample 5400061 | NCBI WGS metagenome assembly WNGA01 (sample SAMN13153366, study PRJNA577476) | soil metagenome | isolation source: 100 cm soil or saprolite under grassland replicate 2 | place: USA:California | collected 2016-06-15
CGTCCTGGCACCGCCCAGGCGGCGGTACGCCTCCAGGCGCAGGCGCTCCCGCGGCACGTAGGCGGCGGGCAGGTGCGCGTCGACCGGCACCTCGAGCTTGAGCTCCCTCGGCCGCTCGATCGGCCGGCCGCGCAGCTCGGCCACCTCCTCGGCGAGCATCCGCATGTAGAGGTCGTAGCCGACCAGCGCCACGTGGCCGGACTGGTCGGTGCCGAGCAGGTTGCCTGCGCCCCGGATCTCCAGGTCCTTCAGCGCGATCGCCATGCCGGAGCCGAGGTCGGTGTGGGTCGCGATGGTCGCGAGGCGCTGGTGCGAGGTCTCGGTCAGCGACTGCTCGGCCGGATAGAGCATGTAGGCGTAGGCGCGCTCGCGGGAACGGCCGACCCGGCCCCTGAGCTGGTAGAGCTGTGCCAGCCCAAGGGTGTCCGCCCGCTCCACCACCAGCGTGTTGGCGGTCGGGATGTCCAGCCCGGACTCGATGATGGTGGTGCACACCAGCACGTCGTAGGCCTTGTCCCAGAAATCGAGCATGACCCGCTCGAGCCGCTCCTCGCTCATCTGCCCGTGCGCGACGCCGACCTTCGCGTCGGGCACGAGCTGGCGGACCTGCAGCGTGGCCCGCTGGATGGTGTCGACCCGGTTGTGCACGTAGAACGTCTGGCCCTCGCGCAGCATCTCGCGCCGGATGGCGTTGGCCACCGTGGCGGAGTCGTTGGGGCCGACGAAGGTGAGCACGGGGTGACGCTGCTCCGGCGGGGTCTCCATCATCGACAGGTCGCGGATGCCCGACAGGCTCATCTCCAGCGACCTCGGGATCGGCGTGGCGGTCAGGGTGAGCACGTCGACCTCGGTGCGGAGCTGCTTGAGGTGCTCCTTGTGGGCCACGCCGAAGCGGTGCTCCTCGTCGATCACCACCAGGCCGAGGTCGGACCACCTGGCGTCGGCCGAGAGCAGCCGGTGCGTGCCGATCACCACGTCGACGGTGCCGCTGGCCATGGCGGAGATGGTCTCGTCCTGCTCCTTCCTTGAGGCGAAGCGCGACAGCACCGCGACCCTGACCGGGAACGGGGCGAAGCGCTCGGAGAAGGTGGCGTAGTGCTGCTGGGCGAGCAGGGTGGTGGGGACCAGCACGGCCACCTGCTTGCCGTCCATCACCGCCTTGAAGGCGGCGCGCACGGCCACCTCGGTCTTGCCATAGCCGACGTCGCCGCAGAGCAGCCGGTCCATCGGCACCGGCGCCTCCATGTCGGCCTTGATCTCTTCGATGGCGGTGAGCTGGTCGGGCGTCTCGGTGTAGGGGAAGGCGTCCTCCAGCTCCCGCTGCCAGGGTGTGTCCGGCCCGAAGGCGTGGCCTGGCGAGGCCATGCGCGCGGCGTACAGGCGGATCAGCTCGGCGGCGATCTCTCGCACCTTGCGGCGGACGCGGGCCTTCTGCCTGTCCCATTCCTTGGTGCCGAGCCGTGACAGCTTCGGCGCCTCGCCGCCGACGTAGCGGCTGATCATCTCGACCTGGTCGGTCGGCAGGTACAGCCGGTCACCCTGGTCGTAGGAGAGCAGCAGGTAGTCGCGCTCGGCGCCGCCGACCGTGCGGTGCTCCATGCCGACGTAGCGGCCGATGCCGTGCACCGCGTGGACCACGACGTCGCCGGGCTGCAGCTCCTCCAGGGCGACCTGGCCGCCGGCGTGGGCGGCCCGGCGCCGGCTCGAGGGCATGCGGGCCTGCTCGCGGGTCTGCCGCCGGGTGCCGTACAGATCGCCCTCCGCCAGCAGCGCCAACCCCAGCGCGGGCAGGCGGAAGCCGGTGAGCAGCGGCGCGGTGCCCACCAGCGGCCCAGGCGCCGCCATCGCCGGAAGCTCCGCCACGAGCGGGACCTCGAGCCGCTCCTCCCGCAGCACGTCGACCAGCCGCTGGGCCGGGCCGGAGCCCTCGGTGGCGAGGACAACGGTGTAGCCCTGGCCGGCGAGCTCGCGCACGTCCGCGGCGATCCTGGCGACGTTGGCCCGGTAGGGCTCGATGGGGTGGGCGTCGATGCGCAGGGCGGCCGGGTCGCCGGCGTCCAGCGCGCCGAGCCGCACCAGGGCGCGCCCGGAGCGCTCCAGGACCTCTTCCAGCGGCTGGTAGGCGGCACCGGCGACCGGCGCCCTGCCGCCCTCCGCGGCGCTGACCCAGGACGCCTGCATCGCCTCCTCGGCCTGCTTGCGGACCTCCTCGGCGCGGTCGACGGTGCGCTTGGGGTCGACAAGCACGACGATCGCGCCGGCCGGCAGGTAGTCGGGCAGTGAGGGCAGCTCGTCGTACAGCAGCGGCAGGAGCGACTCGACGCCCTCGACGTCCAGTCCCTCTGCGACGCGCCCGAGCAGGTCGCCGGCGGCGGGCACCTCGTGGGCGAGCTGGCGCGCGCGGCTCCGCTCTGGCGCGCCGAGGCGCACCTCGCGGCAGGGGAATGCCTCCACCGAGGGCAGCTCGATGAGCGAGCGCTGGCTGGCGACGGCGAACGAGCGGATGCCCTCGACCTCGTCGCCCCAGAACTCGACCCGCACCGGGTGGTCCTCGCCGGGCGGGAAGAAGTCGACCAGCCCGCCCCGGACGGCTACCTCGCCGCGGCGCTCGACCATGTCGGTGCGCTGGTAGCCGGCCGCGACCAGGCGCTCGAGCAGCTCCTCGAGGTCGAGCCGGTCGCCCTGGGCCACGCGCACCGGCTGGATCCGGTCGAGCGCGGGCGCCAGCGGCTGCATCATCGCCTTGGCCGGGACGCCCAGGACGGCCAGCCCGGTCTCTCCCTGGCCGCCGCGGTCGCGCGCGGGAGCCAGCCGGTGGATGAGCGTCAGGCGCTTGGCCACCGTCTCGGAGCGCGGCGACAGGCGCTCGTGCGGCAACGTCTCCCAAGCCGGGAAGCAGTCGACCCGGTCGCTGTCGAGGAAGGCGGCCACGTCGGCGGCCAGCGCCTCGGCGTCGGAGGCGGTGGCGGTCACCGCGACCACGAGCCGCCCGCTCCAGCGGGCGAGCCCGGCCAGCACCAGGGCGCGGGCGACGTCGGCGACCACCACCTGCGCCTCGGCCGGGCGCTCGTCGCCCGCGGACTCGAGCGCCTCGAGCAGGCGCGTGAAGGCCGGGTCGGCCGGCAGGTGATCCAGGAGCGGCTCAAGTCGCACGTCGCATCAGGTCCCTACGTCGTCGGGTCACATCGGGTGTTCGCGCACGCGCCAGGACCCCCCGGCCGAGACGACCGGGGGGTGGCTCGCAATGCCCTATCAGGGTATCGCAATGGCCGGACAGGCAAACCGGTCGCCAGGGCGGCCGGATGGACTTCTATGGACCTTGGGCTTAGTCTGCGCCGGTTGTCCTGTTCGGGAAGGCGGATAGCAGTTGGGGGACCACGAAATGGAGCTGCTCGAAGAGCGCCGCGCCGACCGCTACCTCATGCGGCTTCCGCGCCGCAGGCTGGCGGCGCTGGTCGCCGCCGCCATGCTGGTCGGGCTGCTCGCCGGCTATGGCCTGGGAGCGCGTGGCCGCTCGGCGGCGCCGGCGCGGGTCGCCGCCGGGCCGCACGCAACCCCGGAATGCACCAGCGCGATCGCCAGAGCGAACGAGACCCTGTCCTTCGCGGTCGAGATGGGCCGGGCCTTCGTGGAGCAGGCGCAGGTCGTGGAGCAGCTCGGCCGCGAGCAGATCGGCGCCGAGGAGGCCGTCAAGTCAGGACGACAGGCGTCCGCCGAGGGCGGGGCCGCCGCCGCCAAGTTCGACGAGGCGCTCGCCCGCTACCTCGGCGTGGTCGACTCCTGCCAGCTCGAGGGGCCAGTGGCGAGCTGAGCCGGTACCCGCCGCTCGCACGGCGTCAAGGGGCGGGGAGGCGCGCGACCACCGCGGCGAGGTCGAGGTTGCCGCCGGACAGGACCGTGCCAACGCGCCGGCCGGCGGCGCCGTCGACCTTGCCGGCCAGCAGCGCGGCGACGCCCGCCGCGCCGGCCGGCTCGACCACGGCCTTCATGCGCTCCATCACGAAGCGCACTCCCATCAGGATCTGCTCGTCGGTGAGGGTCACGACCTCGTCGACGAGCTGGCGGAACAGCGGGAAGGTCCGGTCCCCGGCGCGCGGCGCGCACAGCCCGTCGGCCACCGAGCTCGGCGTGATCGGCACCGGCCGGCCGGCGGCGAGTGCGGCGCTCAGGGTCGGCGCGCCCTCTGGCTCCACTCCGACCACCCGGCAGCCCGGGTTGGCCTCACGGACCACCTGCGCGCTGCCGCAGGCGAGCCCGCCACCGCCAACGGGCACCACCCAGACGTCGACCGGCCCGGCCTCGGCGATCAGCTCCAGCGCGGTCGTGCCCTGCCCTGCCACGATCTCGGGGTCGTCGAAGGGATGGACGAAGGTGAGGCCGCGCTCGTCGCGCAGCCGCTCGCTCTCGGCGAAGGCCTCGCCGGTGCTGTCGCCGTGCAGCACGACCTCGGCGCCGTAGCCGCGGCAGGCGGCCACCTTGGCGGCGGGCGCGTGGCTCGGCATGACCATGGTCGCCTTGGCGCCGACCTGGGAGGCAGCCCATGCCAGCGCGGCGGCGTGGTTGCCGGCCGAGACGGCGACCAGGCCGCGCGCGACCTCCTCGCCGGGCAGGGTGAGCAGGCGGTTGAGCGCGCCCCGCGCCTTGAAGGAGCCGGTCTTCTGCAGCGCCTCGTCCTTGGCGACGACCCGGGCGCCGACGTGCGCGTCCAGCGTGGCCGAGGTCAGCAGCGGCGTGGCATGCACCCGCCCGGCAATCCGCGCCGCGGCAGCCCGCACCGCATCTACATTGGCGTCCACCCGCGTCCTCCTGTGGCGAGTTGGCTGAGACGGGCCGGGCGGCATGGTATCAACCGCGGTCCCCGATCCATGCGGGGGAGCTCGCTCCCCACGGCCCCCCAAGAGCGCCTGTGCCAGGGTCATCGTGGGGGGCGGCGAGCCCGTCAGTGGTTGTGGCGGTCCTGAGCGCGTTCGAGGGGGAGGCGCACCAGGTCGAGGGCGGCGTCGGCACCGCGCTCGACGAGCACCCCGAAGTCCTCGGCCAGCCGCTTGGGGATCTGGTCCAACACGTAGTCGGCGGGGTCCTGGCGCCCGGGAGGTCGGCCGACGCCCAGGCGCACCCGCAGGAAGTCGGCGCTGCCGAGCGCTTTGACGATGTCCTTGAGCCCGTTGTGGCCGGCGGTGCCGCCGTCGGCCGCCAGGTCGAGCTCGTCGTGGACCACGATCAGCCGCTCGAGGGGCACCTTGTAGTAGCGCAGCAGCAGCGACGCCGGGCCGCCGGACTCGTTCACGTAGCCGGTCGGTCGGGCGAGCACGATGCGCCTGTCGCCGTCGCGCACCTCCGCCACCAAGGCGCGCTGGCGCGAGCGCTTGAGCCGCGCGCCGAACCGCTCCGCCAGCCGCTCGACCACCATCGCGCTGGCGTTGTGCCTGGTATTGGCGTACTCCGGGTCGGGGTTACCGAGCCCCAGCACCAGCCAGGGCCCGGAGTCCCCAAGGTCCTCCGCAACAGCGGGCATGCGGGGCCGCCGCCATCGATCGAGGAAGGCCAGCGGTTACTGATCCCCCTCGGCGCCCTCGCCACGGGCGTCTCGGGGTCGTCGAGGACGGTGACGCCCGCCGGCGGCTTGAGGTCGCCGACCCGCAGCACGTCACCGATCCCCAGGCCGGAGATGTCGCCCTCGATGGCGTCTGGCACGACTGTCACCTCGGCCTCCAGGTTGAGCTGGTGGAGATCCTGCCCGAGGACACCACCCTGGACCACGCCGGGCGCGTCGCCGGTCAGGTGCACAGGCACCGAGACGGTGACCCGCTCGCCGCGGCGGACCACCAGGAAGTCGACGTGGATGTAGGTGCCGCGGACCGGGTGGCGCTGGATTTCGCGGGGCAGGGCCAGGTGGCGCTCCCGGCCGAGCCGCAGGGTGATCAGTGCGTTGGCCCCGCCGCTGCGCAGGGCCTGGCTGAACTCGCGCTCGTCGACCGTCAGGTGCTCGGGGTCGATGCCGTGGCCGTAGAGGACCGCCGGCACGCGGCCGTGCGCGCGGGCTCGGCGGGCGGCTCCCTTCCCGGTGTCCGTGCGCTTGTCTGCCGCGAGCTGGTACTCGGACATGGGGAACGGGCCTCCTTGTCGGGGATCACGATCTCGCTCGTGGGAACGTGAAGACTGCCCGCGCGCTGGCGGGGAGCGCTCGGCAGGGTAGCAGTGGAGGCACGGCCGGCTCAAGCCGACGCGCGGGCCTCGAGGTCCAGGTCCTCTGTCCGGCGCTCCTCGATGAGCTCGAGCACCGCCTGCTCGATCCCCTGGTGAGCGGGCTCGCCGAGCGCGTCGACGTCGCCGATGCGCTCCAACGCGCCGGCGATGGTGAGACCGGAGCGGTAGCGGTCGAACAGGCGGGGGTCGATGTAGGAAGAGCGGCACACCGCCGGGGTGTTGCCCAGGTAGTGGGCCACCTCCTGGACCGCCCGGCTGGCGGCGCGGTCCCGGGCGGTCCTGGACCTCGCCACCGCCCAGGAGGCCGACAGCGCCACCGCGGCGAGCACGGTCGCGTTCCAGGTGCGGAAGTGCTTGGCGGTGAAGTCGCCGCCGGTCTGCTCCTTGATGTAGTCGTTGATGTAGTCGTTGACGTCCTCGGAGCGCGCGTCGGTCCAGGTCCTGCCCTGGCGCCAGGCGAGCAGCTCGGGCCCGCCGCCGCGGCGCCGCCGCAGGGCGGCGATCACCTCGCGCACCTCGGGGTCGGCCACGGAGGCGACGCGGCGCTTGCCGCCCTCGCTCGGGTAGTCGAAGACGACCTCGTCGCCCTCGATGCGCACGTGCCGCTTGTGCATGGTGGCCAGGCCGTAGGTGTCGTTCCGCTCGGCGTAGCTCTCTGAGCCGATGCGGAAGAAGCCCCGGTCCAGCAGCCGCACCGCGCAGGCCAGCACGCGCTCGCGGGTGAGCCCGTCACCGTCCAGGTGCGCCCGCACGCGCTCGCGCAGGCCTGGCAGCGCGCGGGCGAACTCCAGCATGTGGTCGAACTTGGCCTGCTCCCGCCGCAGCCGCCAGGCGTGGTGGTAGAGGTATTGCCTGCGGCCGGCCCGGTCGGTCCCGACGGCCTGCAGGTGCCCGTTGGGCAGCGGGCAGATCCACACGTCCCGCCAGGCCGGAGGGACGGCCAGCGAGCGGATGCGGGCGAGCGCCTCACGGTCTTCGCCGCTGCGCGCCTGGTCGGCGGCCATGGCCCGCAGCCGCTCACCCACCTCGCCGGGGGAGCCGCGCAGGGCGCCGGCGGGGTGAACCACCATGAGCTGGTCGCCGACGACGAACAGTCCCCAGAAGCCTGTGGTGGTCTGCACGACCCGGGTCGCCTGCGCCAGCGGCTGATCACCGGCGGCAACCGGCCGCTCGCCCTCGAACCGCAGCGTGTCGCGCTCGTATTCGGTGATCATGGCGCCAGCCTTCCCGTGCGCTGGCGCGGCAAACCGACCGGGGTCAGACCCTGCCGGTGGCGAGGACCTCCGCGAGATCGAAGGCGACCGGCCGCTCGATCTGGTCGTAGCCGCAGGAGCGCGGGTCGCGGTCGGGCCGCCAGCGCCGGAACTGGGCGGTGTGCCGGAAGCGCCGGCCCTCCATGTGGTCGTAGGCGACCTCGACCACCAGCTCGGGGAGCAGCGGCTCCCATGAGAGGTCCTTGCCCCCGCTCCAGCGCGAAAGGCCGCCGGGGACCCGCTCGGCCGTCACCGTGCCCAGCCAGGGATGCTGGTCGCCCTCGCGCAGCCGGTACGGGGCCAGCTCGTCGAGCAGCTCCTTGCGGCGCGCCAGGCTGAACGACGAGGTCACGCCGACGTGCTGCATCTCGCCGTCCTCGTCGTACAGCGCCAGCAGCAGCGATCCCACCACTGGCCCGCGCTTGTACCAGCGGAAACCGGCCACGACGCAGTCGGCGGTGCGCACGTGCTTGACCTTGAACATGACCCGCTGGTCCTGCACGTAGAGCTGGTCGCGGGGCTTGGCCACCACGCCGTCGAGCCCGGCTCCCTCGAACGTCCGGAACCAGCGCTCAGCCATCCGGTACGAATCGGTCAGCGGGGTCACGTACACCGGCCCCTTGCGCGCCCCTAGGGCCACCTCCAGCGCGGCGCGGCGCTCCACGAACGGCCGCTCCAGATAGCTGTCGTCGCCCAGGGCGAGCAGGTCGAAGGCGATGAGGGAGGCGGGGGTCTCCTGCGACAGCAGCTGGACGCGGGAGGCGGCCGGATGGATCCGCAGCTGCAGCGCCTCGAAGTCCAGGCCCCCTTCCTTGATGAGCACCACCTCGCCGTCGACCACGCAACGCGGCGGGAGCTGCTCGCGCGCGGCCGTCACCAGCTCGGGGAAGTACCGGGCCAGCGGCAACTCGTTGCGGCTGCCCAGCTCGACCTCGTCGCCGTCGCGGAAGACGACGCAGCGGAACCCGTCGAACTTGGGCTCGTAGAGCATGTCGCGGGGCAGGATCGACACTGCCTTGGCGAGCATGGGCCTGACCGGAGGCATCACTGGGAGATCCATGACAGCCATGGTCGCACGGGAGGCAGCCAGCGGTCAGTGAAGCGGCGACGGCTCCGGGCGGATGCCCCGGGGCCGTCGCCGCTGTTGCTCAGGCTCTCAGGCCCTCACAGCCCTCAGGCCCTTCGTGCTGGGCCCTCAGGATCTTCATGCTGGGCCCTCAGGCCCTTGGCCCGAGCCCTCAGGCCCTCAGGCCCTTGGCCCGGGCCCTCAGGCCCGCGCCGCCGCCGTCTTGGTCGCCTAGGCGCGGTGGATGCCCTCGGCGAACTCCTCGACGATCTTGGCGCAGAAGGCCGGCAGGTCGTCCGGCCAGCGGCTGGAGACCAGACCGGAGTCGTTGACGCACTCCTGGTCGACCCAGTTCGCCCCGGCGTTGCGGAGGTCGGTCTTGACGCTCGGCCACGAGGTGATCGTACGGCCCTTGACCACGTCCGCCTCGATCAGGGTCCACGAGCCGTGGCAGATGACGCCGACCGGCTTGGCCGTCTCGAAGAACGCGCGGACGAACGACACCGCCCGCGGGTCGGTGCGGAGCTGGTCCGGGTTGGCCACGCCACCGGGCAGGACCAGAGCGTCGTAGTCGGCCGCGTTGGCCTTGTCGACAGTCTCGTCGACCGGGAAGGTGTCACCATTGTCGAAGTGCTTCCAGGCCTGGATCTTGCCGGGCTTGATCGAGACGAGGTACGCCTCGGCGCCCTCCTGCTCCACGGCCTTGCGCGGCTCGGTGTACTCGACCTGCTCGACTCCATCGGTAGCAAGAAACGCGATCCTCTTGCCTTGCAGCGATGCCGCCATCGCTGATCCCCCTTTCGGGACGATCATCGGTTCTATCTGCGTACCGAATACGGGTGACCACCGCCGGGACGGGCAAACCTCTTCGCGGGCCCCGCCCTTGCCCCGCGCTTGCTCCGCCCTTGCCCCGCGCTTGCCGCGCAGGTGGGGAGGCTGCCGCGCCAGGTGGGGCCCAAAAGGAATGAATCCGACTAAAGTTGCCCCCCGCACGCGGCAACGTCCCCATCCGCGCGGCAAGCTGCGGGTGAGAAGCGGCAAGCCGCCGAGCCCTAGACCTGGTTCTGGTCGTTGAAGATCTCCGAGACGCTCGCGTCCTCGAACACAGCGCGGATCGCGTCCGCCAGGATCTTGGCGATCGACAGCACCACGATCTTGTCGAGCCGCTGCTCCTCCGTCACCGGCAGCGTGTTGGTGACTACGACCTCACTGATTGGAGCGTTCTTCAGCAGGTCGATCGCCGGGCCCGAGAAGATGCCGTGAGTGGCCGCGGCGATCACGCGCTCGGCCCCGTTGGCCACCAGCACCTCGGCGCCCTTCACGATCGTGCCGGCGGTATCGACGATGTCGTCGATCAACACGCAGTGCCGGCCCTGGACCTCACCGACGACCTCGCGCACCTCGACCTGGTTGGCCACATCGCGGCTGCGGCGTTTGTGCAGGAAGGCCAGCGACTGGCCGAGAATGCCCGCCAGCTTCTCGGCCGCCTTGACCCGGCCCGCGTCCGGCGCGACCACCACCAGCTCGCCCGGGTAGTTCTCGCCGATGTAGTCGGCCAGCACCGGCAGGGCCGTGAGGTGGTCCACCGGCCCGTCGAAGAAACCCTGAATCTGGCCGGAGTGCAGGTCGATGGTGATGATCCGGTCCGCTCCGGCACCTTGGAGCAGGTCGGCCACCAGCTTGGCCGTGATCGGCTCCCGAGAGCGGCCCTTCTTGTCCTGCCGTGAGTACCCGTAGTAGGGGACGACCGCGCTGATCCGCTTGGCCGACCCCCGCTTGAGGGCGTCGATCATGATCAGCTGTTCCATGATCCGCTCGTTCACGGGAGCGGAATGGGTCTGGATCACGAACGCGTCCGTGCCACGGACGCTCTCCCCGAAACGGGCATACGTCTCACCGTTGGCGAAATTCCGCAGGTCGACCGAGCCGCACTCGATCCCCAGATGGCTGGCAACTTCCCTGGCCAGCTCGTTGCTGGCACGGCCCGCGAACAGCATCAGGTGTCTGCGACCAAGCGCCTCGACCATCTTGGGCGTCACACTGTGGCCCACTGCTCCCCTCCCAGCTCCCGATGTCTGCTACCGATCCGGATCCTCGTGGTCGCTGGTATGGTCCTGCCTGGCCTGCCCACGCCGTCGGCGCCGGCAGCAAGGTGCCCCACCTCACCTACGTGGGGGACGCGGAGATCGGCGAGGGCGTCAACGTCGGCGCTGGCACGGTATTCGTCAACTATGACGGGGTATCCAAACACCGCACGGTCGTCGGGGACGGCGC
>WNGA01028062.1_pt1 | contig 10796 bp, 10 predicted proteins | sample 5400061 | NCBI WGS metagenome assembly WNGA01 (sample SAMN13153366, study PRJNA577476) | soil metagenome | isolation source: 100 cm soil or saprolite under grassland replicate 2 | place: USA:California | collected 2016-06-15
TCGGTCCTGGCATTGTTCGCGGGCATTCTCGGGCTTCCTTTCCTGGACGCTCAGCGGCTCGGTGTCAGGCCGGCCTTCCACCGAAAGGCCAGGCCCGGCCACACCGTGGCGCTTCTCGATTCCTGACCGGATCGGGGCCAGCCGAGGCGCTCTGGGTAGCGGCCCCCTTCACTGACCGAACGTCCGGTCCTGCCGCCTTCGGTTATTTGCTGGGGATGGGGGTGACGGTGTGGACGGCGCGTTGCGCGGATGCGATGAGAGCCTCGAGCCGCTTGGTATGTGCGCCGCGCCAATACACCTGGCCGCAGGTGCGGCAGCGTGAGAACGCCTGGTAGGTGCGTCGTGTGCCGGGCTGAAGCAGCGGTTCTGCCTCGGCTTTGGGGAAGGGGGAGAGCAGGCCGTTGCAGGCGGGACACCGGGTCCAGGGAGCCAGCGGCGGCGTGAACCTGTCCAGTACATCGGCGAGCTGGTCGTCGGGGTGTGCGCCATAGACGTAGCCGCCTAGCCATAGTGCGCGCCGGCGCAGCAGCCCGCGGTCTTGGGTCAGCAGGATGCGCCGTCCGGCGTTTGCCTGCGCCATCAGGGCGTCGTCGCTGGCGTCGTTGGCATAGGCGGTATCTATCCCGACCAGCCGCAGCCGCCGGGCTAGTGCGCCCAGGTGGACGTCGAGGATGAAGCGGTGGACCGGCACTGGCTGGGGCCGGTCCACCGCGCCCACTTCCACCACGTCCCCGCCGCCAGGCCGGCACCCGGGCGGGACCGGGCGGCCGTTGACCTTCAGGCGGCCCACCTCAGCGGGACCCCCAGTGACTGCACCACATGGCCCAGCGAGGAGACCCCGTCGCAACCCACCAGCACCGGCCCGGTGCGGTGCGCGGGCTTGAGGAACAGGCGCAGCTCAGCCGCAACACTCACCAGCGCCGCCGGCCTGCCCACCCGGTCAGCATGCCCGGCGAAGGCACCATCTGACCGCCAAGCCCAGTGGCGAACCCGGGACAACCCAGGAAACATCTCTCCCTGGACGGGCAAGGGCAGCAGCCCCGCCGCATATTCAGGCATGGCCATCCTGCGACTACAACACGCGGATCTGCCGCGATGATGGAACGATGACCGTCGGCGGCGACCTGGCGCGCCGGTTAGACGCTCGGGCTGCTCATTCAGTGGATGGTGCCAACCGAGCGGCCGAAACAGATATTCTGCGCGCGGGCCTCGGCTGCTCGAGTACCGGGCAACACCAGCACCGAGTCGCCGGCTGGGAGTCCCTATCTGCGCGCCGCAACGCCGGCGCGCTGGAAGCGCGCCAACACGGCAGCCGTGGCGCCGCTTGATTCCCTGCCGGCTCAATCGCCGTGCTCGGGACGAAGGTGACGCGGCCCGGCTCGGCAAGGGCTACCGGTACCGGTGGGTTCTCTGCTCATTCCCGCTGCTGGCGCCAGAGCGGTTCGCGGAGCGCCCGGCGGAGGATCTTGCCGACGGGAGACATCGGGATCGCGTCGATCACATGCACCGTCTTCGGGACCTTGTAACCGGCCAGGCGGGCACGAACGGTCTGCTGGAGTTCGTTTTCCGTGGCGCTGGCGCCGGGGCGAAGGGTGACGAAGGCGGTGACGGCCTCGACCCAGGTATCGTCGGGAGCGCTCACTACGGCGGCGCCGGTGACGGCCGGGTGAGTGAGCAGCGCCTCCTCCACTTCACGCGGGTAGACGTTGTAGCCGCCGGTGATGATCATGTCGGAGGACCGGTCGACGAGCGTCAGGTAGCCGCGGTCGTCGACATGGGCCAGGTCGCGAGTGCGGATCCACCGGTCGGGAGTGATCGTCTCCGCCGTGATGTCGGGCGCTGCGTAGTAACCGATCATGCCGAAGGGCGCGCGGACCCGGATCTCGCCGATTTCCCCGGCGGGGACCGGGTTGCCTTCTTGATCGGTGACGGCGACCTCGGCGTCGACGGACGGGTGGCCGCAGCTTCCGAGCAGCGTCGGGTCGCAGTGGTCGCCGGCGTCCAGGGCCGTGATGGCCAGCGGCGCCTCGGTCTGGCCGAAGTACTGCACCAGCCGCGGCCCCCACAGGTCGAGCATCTGCTCTAGGAGCGGCCGCGGCATGGGGCTCGCGCCGTAGACCGCGGCGCGCAGGCTGGACACGTCGGCGCGCTCCGCTGCCCCGGAGCTGGCGAGTATGCCGAACATGGTCGGGACGAGGTTGATCTCGGTGGCCCGGTACCTGGCGAGGTCATCGAGGTAGGTGGCCGGGTCGAATCCGGGCAGGACCGCCGCGCAGCCGCCGCGGATCCAGTACGGCAGGACAAACGTCCCGCTCGCGTGGATCAGCGAAGCCGCGTGCAGCATCACCGAGTCGCGGCTCGGCGAGATCAGGTTGGCGAGGATGTTCGCGGTGATCGCCGCGAAGCTGGCCTGGCTGTGCTCGACAGCCTTCAGCGCGCCGGTCGTGCCCGAGGTGTACAGCACCAGCACTGGGTCACCGGGCTCGGCACGTACTCGCGGGTCGGCTGATGACGCCCGTTTCATCTCCTCCAGCAGGTCAAGCGCGTCCGCCTCTGGCGCGGGCCCGAGGCTGACCAGCCGCAGCCCGTCAACCTGGGCGGCGAGCTCGGCGGCCCGGCCGGCCAGGTCCGGGCCGTGCACAAGCAGCCGGACGCCGGTGGCGGCGAGCATCCTGGCCTGCTCGGCGGCGGCCAGCCTGGTATTAAGCGGCACCCGCGCGGCACCGGCCTTCAGGCAGCCGAAATCGACCGGGATCGACAAGATCCCGTTTCCGATCAGCAGGCCCACCCTGTCACCCCGGGTCACGCCCAGCCCGGCAAGCACGTGCGCGATCTGGTTCGCCGCGGCATCGACCTCGGCGAACGTCATCGACTCATCGCCGCACCGCACCGCCGTCCGGCTCGCGTACCGGGCTGCGCCTCTGCGTACCAATTCCACCGTCAGCACGGTCACCTCCAGGATTGGCCCGCCCGGGCGGGCAGCCCAACCTCATCGGCCTCTCGGCGGTCCTACTTCACCACGGTCCCGACCGCGGCCTTATTATCATGCGAGTCCGGATCAGATGTCTTGCCGGTCACCTTGACAGTGTCGGAGATGGTGACCGCCCTGGACGCCACGACCAGGACGACGATCTGCAGCCGGGCGGAGCCGGCAGCGGCGAGCGAGCCAAGCGAGCACTTCACGGTCCCCGTCGAGCCGACGGCCGGCGTCGTGCAGCTTGATCCGGCCGGGGCGGACAGGGATAAGAGCTGCATTGCCCGGCAGCCGTCAACGGCGGGATGTCCAGGCAGGTGCGCGCGCTGCCACGGGTATCTCGGCACCGGGGCAGAGCATCCGGCCGCCGATCACTGCGGTCGACCGCCTCCAGCCAGGCTCGGAGTTCCCGTTCCCATTGCAGCCCGCGGCGCGGCCGCGACCGCACGGACAAACGGTCACACAGCACCGGCCGTCACACCGCGCGCAGCGGAGAACAGCGTCAGGGTCCCAACTGCGCCATGCCCGGCGCCGCCATGTACTGCGGCCGGATCAAATTGAACGATGACATGGCCAGAGCAGCTATCAGCCACGGCGCCGCATCGGCGGACCTGCCGTGGCGCGCGCCCTACCTGGGGCCCTTGCACTAACGCCGCCGGATCGGAGATCAGAGGTCGGCGCGCATCCGGCTCGTTCTGTAGTCCGACGATTCGTCAGCCGCGTCGGCGACTCGCGCGCTAGATCCGATCTGTATCGCTCGGGTCGAGATCGACTTGCAGGCCTGCCATCGCGCGTAACGCGTCGTTCTGGGCGATCCGCACGGTTGCGCGGAGCGGCGACCTCGCGCGCGGCCGATAGCAGCCAGGTGGCAGCGAGCTGCGGCGACCGGCTCGTCACGAGCGGCCGGCCTGTTGCGGCGCTGGTCCCGGGCGTACGCTGGCACCGTGACCGGGCAGGGCGCGACGGTAGTAGAGCCTGCGCATCCGCCCGCGCCGATGATGCGGGTGGGTAACCCGGTAATGCGCGGACTGCTGCGGTCGCCGGCCGGCGGACCGATGCGCAGGCAGTTCATGGTGCTGCGCTTCTTCGGCCGCAAGACCGGCCGCCGCTATGACATCCCTGTTGTCGCGCACCGACTCGACGGCGACCTGTACGCGCTGACCGACGCCGCTTGGCGCAACAACTTCCGCGGCGGCGCCGACGTCGAGGTCACCCTGGACGGGCACGTCACCCGGATGCGGGGGCAGCTGCTAGATGACCCGGAGGCGGTAGCACCCCTCTACGCTCGCGCCATCGACCACTTCGGCGCGAAGCGGGCGCAGCGGATGCTCGGCCTGAAGATTCACGCACCGGGGACACCGGCGACCGAGGCGCTCGCCGAGGCCGCCCGGCGCTACCACCTCAGCGCTATCCAGCTCACCGTCAAGACCTGACGGTGATGTCCGATGGGCAAGTGGCACCGTGTGACGCCGACGTGCCGAGATGAGCTACATCGCCCTTTGCTGACCATGGACTCGCGCGAGCGGTAGGTCAGCGGCCGAGAAATTGGATGTCGGGATCGCCGGGGGACGGGTGGTCCAGCAGCTTGCTGGCCCGGCCGCGTAGGTGCAGGTCGAAGAACGCGCCGATGTAGGCACGTTCCGCGGCGACGGCCCGCGCCGGATTCACCGTGCCGATCCACTGTGTCACCAGCAGGCTCGCCAGTTTGCGCGGGATGATCCCGGCGGCGAGCAGCTGGGTCAGGAATTCTTCGAGGTCGGTGTAGGCGTAGTGCTGGGAATTTCTCATGGTCAGGAACAGCCGCCAGCCCCGCAGGTTTGGACAGAAGCCCCGCCAGGACGGGTCGTTGCGGGGCCCGAAGCCGTGACTGCTCATGATCATGAACGGCCGGTCGCCGATGTGCCTGCCCACGACGGCACCGGCCTTCTCTGGGTCTAGGTGCAGGGAGGGGTTGGTGAGGAAGAGGCTGCCGTCGAGGTCGATCCCGGCGCCGATCCTGGCGTCGGCGGCCATGGCCTTGGCTGCGGTGGCCCCCCCAAGCGAGTGACCGAACATGCCGATCTCTGTTAGGTCGAGTGCCCTCGTGAGCCCGGCAGGCAGCGGACGTTGTTCGGCGTCGGGGTTGACGCCGGACTCCAGCGCCGCCAGTTCGTCCAGCACGAACCGCGTATCGGCGATCCGTGTCGCGTCCGCGTAGCCGCTCGGCCGGCGGGGAACCGCGACTCGCCCGCCGGGGAACTCCACTTCCGCCGCCTCGTACGTGTCGTCCATCGTCACGACGACGTAGCCGCGGCTCGCGAGGTCCGACACCAGCCCGGTGCCCAGTTCCCGGACGTCGCCGAATCCGGGCTGGTAGAGCACGACCGGATATCGCTGAGCCGACCGACCGAGCGGTGCTCCTTGCCGGGCTTGAGTCAGCGGCAGCCTCACGCCGTGCAGCGATACTGAATCGTCCCGGGTTTCGTGCATACTTCCGAAGTTGGGAAGGATGTCACGTTCATGCCGGTCAAGTACGACCAGGAGACCAAGGCCAGGGCGATCCGGCTGGTTCGCGAGCACGCTGGTGATTACCCGTCGGAGTATGCGGCGATCACCGCGGTGGCACGGCGGCTGGGGATGACAGCGGAGACGCTGCGGAAGTGGATGCGCCAGGCCGAGATAGACGAGGGCCAGGCGCCCGGGGTGACCAGCGAGGCGGCCAGGGAGATCCGTGAGCTTAAGCGCAAGAACCGCGAGCTGGAGCAAACCATCGTTCTCTGAACTTGGACATTTGTCGTGATGACGGCGAACCGGACTATGCGTGGACGGGGTCGCGGGGTTGCCGGGAAGCTGGGACTTCGGGGACGCCGAGATCGACAGGCTGGTTGCGGGCGCGCCGGTCGATCTGGGCGAGCTTGTCGTTGGCGCCTGCGAGGCTGATCTTGAGTCCTTCGACTTCGCCGAGCCAGCCTTCGCGTTCGGCTTCGCTGATCCGGGCGATCAGGTTGCCGCGGATTTCGGTGATGCGGGGCCGCTGGGCGGGCTCGGGCCAGAGCATCGGGCACCGGAGGCAGGCTTAACCGAACTGATCTTGGTCGGACGGTGGCGCGAACCCTGGCAGGCGGACATCACCCTCAGTAACTAGGCCTTGGTTCGGTCCCACTCGGCCCGGCGTGTCGGAGGCGGCATTTTCGGTCAGGGAACTGGTTCTCGCGGGGAGAAGCCTTCATGCTGGGATGCGGCCTCGGTGGATCGCCCGATCGACTGGCGGATGTTGGGCATGCCGAGGCTGACGGTGTTGCCGCGGGTGGCGGCCTCACACAGAGGAGATTAGCGTGGATCTCCTCCAGGCGTCGCCTCTGGGCCGGGTCAACTCGAAGTAGGGGGCACCTGACACAGGCGTTTTCATGCGCGCAAGGAGTTCCGTAATCGCGTCCGCAGACGCCGAGAGCGACCTTCCTCAACTTCCCTGTTAACTGCACCTCATCTGGATCATCGATCGGGCGCACAACCCGGTCCGCTGAGAGGGTGAGACGTGGTCGAGGACATACGGCATGCACTGATGGAGGGGCTGGGATCTGTCCCGGCGTTGGGAGCGGTGCTGGCGGGGCAGGGGGCGCAGTTGCCGTTCTTCGTCGTGAACAGCGACGGCGAGGAACTCAGGGAAGTGAGTGCCTATCTGCGGGACTTGATGCTCGGCGATGTCAGCCCGCTAACCTGCCGCAGCTATGCGTTCGATCTCCTGCGGTGGCACCGGCTGCTGTGGTGCGTTGGCATCGAGTGGGAGAAGGCGACCGAGGCCGAGGTCGCAGCGATGGTGGGCTGGCTGCGGGCCGCCCGGAACCCGCAGCGGGAACGCAGGCAGCCCGGCTCGGCTCCGGCGGGATCGGTGAACCTCAAGACGGGAAAGCCGTCGCTGCGAGCGGGGTACGCCCCGGCGACGATCAATCACGCTCTGACCGTCGTGCATGGCTTTTACTCCTTCCACGGTCGTTTCCGGGATGGCCCGGTGGTCAACCCGGTGCCTGTCTCCGCCCAGCGGCGGCTGGTGCTGGCGCACCGCAGCCCGCTGGAGCCGGTCCCGGTCGTGCGCAGGGCACGACTGCGGCAGCGGGTTCCTCAGCAGGCACCCAGATCGATCCCGGATGCACTGTGGGATGAGCTGCTCGCGGCGATGGGCTCGGACCGTGACCGTGCGCTGCTGGAGTTCTACGTCAGCTCGGGCGCACGGGCGAGCGAGTTGCTCGGGGTGACCCTGGAGGACGTCGACTGGGGCGGGCAGCTCATCTACGTCGTGTCCAAGGGCACCAGGATCCGCCAGCCGGTCCCGGCCTCCCCGGACGCGTTCCGCCACCTGAGCCGCTATCTGGCCGCCGGCGGGCTTCCTGCCGAAGGGGAACCGGTCTGGAGAACCCAGCGCGGTGAGCCCCGGCCGATGACGTACTGGGCGATGCGCCGGGTGCTGCAGCGCGCGAACAAACGGCTGGGCACCAACTGGACCTTGCATGACGCCCGCCACACCGCCGCCACCAGGATGGCTGGCGATGAGCGGCTCACTCTGGCCGAAGTACAGACCATTTTGCGGCATGCGCATCTGGACACGACCGGGCGCTACCTGACAGCCCGGATCGAGGACATGCACGACAAGCTGCAGGAGCATTACACCAGGCCCCGGCCGCAGCGTTCCTACCCGGCCGGCTATGACCCCGACGACATCAAGGCGGTCTTCGGTGGCTGAGCCGGCGGTGACCCAGCTCCCCGCGGATCCGAGGATCGTGCCGACGCGTTTCGCGGGCTTGCAAGCGGCGCAGGCCCTGCTGCCCGTCAGCTGTCCCGGACCCCACGGACACCTTGCGAGCGCGAGCCCGGAGGAGATCGAGGCGGTGATGCGCAGGGTCTGGCCGGGCGGCCGTGACGCGGAGAACCGGCGGGTCCGCGGCGCCCGCATCCTCCTGCAGCACCTGGACGGCTTCCCGGGCGGGTCGTGGCAGCAACGGTGGGAGGCCAGCGGGCTGAATGAAGCACACCAGCCGGTCAACGTGCTGATCCCTGCCTACGAGGGGCGCAAGGAGATCTGCACCGGTGCCGCCTGCTTGTTCGGACTCCGCGTCATCCGCCCATCGCTGCTGGCGCTGCGGTCGACCCGGCTCCACGGCTACGGAGAACGATTCCTGGCCGCCCAGCACGATCCGCTGCTGGAGGACTTCTGGAAGCGCGTCCAGGACCATCCGGTGCACCCGGTGCACCACACTGCGGCGCTGTTCGACGTCACGGTCGCGCTGACCACCCAGGGCATCACCCTGGACGACCTGACACCCGAGGCGTTCCTGCACTACGTGTGGCAGTCCCGCGATCAGGGGCTGAACATGAAAGCGCGCGGAAAGCAGAACCGCGGCCAGTTCGCGGGCCAGCTGGCCTGGCCGGTGCTGCACGAGATGGGCCTGTTCCCGCCCAGCACGCCACCGACAGTGCGGGCAGCGGTGCTCACGGGGCGGCGGACGCTGGAGGAACTCGTCGACCGCTACGAGATCCGCCACCAGGGAGTCCGCCAGCTGATCCTCGACTACCTGGCGCGGCGCCGCAGCGAGCTGGACTACAGCTCACTGGACCAGCATGCCCGGTCGCTGGCCGGCTTGTTCTGGGCAAAGATCGAGGCCCTGGCTCCCGGGCATCCTGACCTCCGCATCGACGCAGACCTCTACGAACAGTGGCGTGAAGCGCTCAATACCCGCGAGAACGGCCAGGGCAAGCGGCACGAGGTCGAGCGGATCCTGCGGTCGGTGCGGTCCTTCTACCTCGACCTGCACAGCTGGGCGGTCGAAGAACCAGAAAGGTGGGCGCCGTGGGTGGCGCCGTGCCCGATCCCGGACAACGCCCTGCGCGGTCTCTCGGTGCAGAAACGGCGCACCAAGGAGCGGATCGATGACCGGATCCGGCAACGCCAGCCCCTGCTGCCCACGCTCGTCGCCCACCTCGAAGATCGCTACCATCATCTGCGCGAGATCCTGCGCCAGGCCTCCTCGCTGGCTCCCGGCGAAGCCTTCGCTGTCGAGGGCCGCTCCTATCAGCGTGCCTGGAGCCTGGCCGACGAGAAACGCCAACGTCGCGGCGGGCAGGCCAACGTCCGTGTCCGTGACCTGACCAGCGCTGAGGACATCAACGTCACCACGGCCGAGGAACTCGCTTTCTGGGAATGGGCGGCCGTAGAGGTCCTGAGACACAGCGGGGTACGGGTTGAGGAACTCCTTGAACTCACCCACCTCAGTGTCCGCCAGTACCAGCGACCCAACGGGGAGGTCATCGCGCTGCTGGTCATCGCCCCGTCCAAGACCGACCGGGAACGTGTCATCCCGATGTCCGCCGAGCTATTCGCCGTCATCGCAGCGATCATCCGCCGGCACACCCGCGCCGGGCGGGCCATCCCGCTCATCCAGCGTTACGACCAGCACGAACGCCGGATGAGCGAGCCGATGCCGTTCCTGTTCCAGCGCCAGCTCGGCACGACCCGCCGGGTCATCTCGCCCGCCACCGTCCTGGTCATGCTCCGCCGGCGCTGCAACGATCTCGCGGGCCACCACCCTGATTTCCGCGCGGCCGGCTTCACCCCGCACGACTTCCGAAGGCTGCTGGCCACCGACCTGGTCAACAACGGGCTGCCGATCCACATCGGAGCCGCCCTACTCGGACATTTGAACCTCCAGACAACCCGGGGCTACGTCGCCGTCTTCAACGAGGACGTGGTCCGCCATTACCAGGCATTCCTCGACCGGCGCCGCCAGGCCCGGCCGGCCGATGAGTACAGGACCGTCACCCAGCCCGAGTGGCTCGGGTTCGAAGAACACTTCGACCAGCGCAAGGTCGAGCTGGGAGGATGCGCCCGCCCCTACGGGACTCCTTGCCAGCACGAGCACGCCTGCCTGAGATGCCCCATGATCAACATAAATCCGAAGATGCTGCCCCGCCTCGACGAGATCGAAGACGACCTCCAGGCCCGGCGGAGCCGGGCCGCACACGAGGGCTGGCTCGGTGAAATCGAGGGCATCGACCTCACCCTCGCCTTCCTCCGCCAAAAACGAGACCAGACCCGGCGGCTGGCCCGCATCGCGCCCACCGACCTCGGCATGCCAGGCGTGCTCGCCACCGGGTCACCATGAGTGCCCCGGCCAGCTCCGGGCTACGCCGACAGGCCCAGCTTGACAAAGTGCAGAGAACGAAATGGGCCAGGAACTCCTCCCACTCAGCAGCATTGAGCTCGCGATATTCTTCGCTGGGTCGCTCGGCTCGGCGGCGGGCGATGAACGCCCGGTGGTGAGTGATCACGTCCTCGGGGTAGATCGCGGCGTACCCCATCGTGGTGTCGAGAAGGGCGTGGCCGCAGATCTTCGCCGCGATGTGCGGCGGAAGCCCCGATCGGAGGGCGTCGGTGGTGAAGATGTGTCCTCCGGAAGTCGTGGGGCCGCCATTCCAGCGGTTCACCGGCGGTGGTGATCTGCGCGGCTTGTGAAGTGGAGACCATGCATTCGCGGATATAGCTGCGGGTGATCGGCCGGTCCTCGGAGCCGTAGCGGCGCTGGAACAAGAACGGCATCGGCGCGCTCCAGGTCTGCTCGAACACGTCGTAGGCCGAGACCAGCGGCAGGGCGGCCTTGCCGCCACCGACCCGGAAGATGATCGCGGTGAGGACCTCGGCCAGCTCCGGGGAGACCAGCAGGAGTCTCTCGGCGTCGGTCTTGGACGGGGCGATCTGGAGCATCGGGACGATCTCGCCAGTCGTGGGCAGGGTGTAGGCGACGAAGCTGTGGTGGGTCAACTCCAGCATCTCCTCGATCCTGACCCCGGTCGC
>WNGA01012813.1_pt1 | contig 10795 bp, 7 predicted proteins | sample 5400061 | NCBI WGS metagenome assembly WNGA01 (sample SAMN13153366, study PRJNA577476) | soil metagenome | isolation source: 100 cm soil or saprolite under grassland replicate 2 | place: USA:California | collected 2016-06-15
GCCGAGCGGGTGCCGAAGTGGCAGCTGCCCGAACGCTGGGCCCTCGTCCCCGAAATACCCAAGACCTCGGTCGGCAAGTTCGACAAGAAGGTGCTGCGGCAGCGGCATGTACGCGGCGAAATTGACGTCGAGATGGCGCCGTAGCCGCCTCCCGCCACCGCCGAGGCCGACGACGTGACCGACCGGTACCGACTCTCCGTGAGGGCGTAACCCACAGCCTGGCGACAGCGGCTGCCGTCGATAAGGACCGCGTTCTCGGGAGGTCACCCGCCCAGATGCGAGGCACGGCCAGGCCCGCCTCGCGCCGTGGGGAAGGATGGCGGTGTGCATCCGAACATCGAGGCGGTGGCGGCGGCGCTGCGGGCGGCCGGAGCAGAGGCTGAGATCCGGCTGCTCGACGACGCGGTGCGCACCGCGGCGGCGGCGGCCGAGGCGGTCGGCGTGAGCGTCGGGCAGATCGCCAACTCGCTCGTCTTTGCCGCCGAGTACCTCGACCGGACCGAGCCGGTGCTGGTGCTGACCTCCGGGGCACACCGGGTGGACACCGCCAAGGTCGCCGCGCTGCTCGGCGCCGAGCGGCTCGGCCGGGCCACGCCGGAGTTCGTCCGCGGGCACACCGGCCAGCCGATCGGCGGCGTGGCACCGGTCGGTCACCCGGCGCCGGTGCGCACCCTGGTGGACACCGCGCTGGCGGCGTACGACGTGGTATGGGCCGCCGGCGGCGTACCGCGGGCGGTGTTCGCCACCAGCTACGACGAGCTGGTGCGGGTCACCGGCGGCACGCCCGCCGACGTCGCCTGACCGCGGATTCCTCAACCGGCCAGCCGGGACGAGGCCGGCTACATGATGCCGAGCTGGTTGGCGCGGGAGAGGGCCTCGACCCGGTTGCGCGCTCCGAGCTTCTCAAGTGCCCGCTGGAGGTAGGTCTTGACGGTGTTGCGGGTCAGGCCGAGAGCCGCGGCGATCTCGGGGTTGGTCTCGCCCATGGCGACCCGCCGCAGGATGTCGTACTCGCGCCTGGTCAGGCCGTGCTCGCGCAGCTTGCGGCTGAGCATCGCGCCGCTGCTGCCGCCGACGTCGTCGCGGACGACCCGCTCCCCGGCGACCACCCGCCGGATGACATCGACGAGATCGCCGCATTCGGTGTCCTTGACCACCACGGCGTGCGCGCCGGCGGCCATGGCGGCGTCGAGCGCCGCATGATCCGGGTAGGCGGTGAAGAGGACGATCTTTGCGGCGGGGTCCTGGGCACGCAACGCCGCGGTCACCTCGGGGGCGAGCATGTCGGGCAGCCGCAGGTCGAGCAACACCACGTCCGGGCGCAGGGCGTGCACCGCCGCAATCGCCTCACGGCCGTCGCGGGCGTAGCCGGCCACCCGCAGCCAGGACGTGCGCTGAAGGGCGAGGGTCACCCCGTCCAGAACGATCGGGTGATCGTCCACGACGAGCACCCGCACCACCCGGCCGTTCACGCCGGCACCCAGACCTGGACGGTCACGCCGTTGTCGTCGTTGCCCCCGAGGGTGACGGTCCCGCCGACCCTGGCCACCCTTTCGGACATGACCGCCAGGCCCAGGCCGTCGCCGCGGTCGAAGTGCTCGTCGAGGCCGACGCCGTCGTCCGACACGGTGACCGCCGCGCCGTTCCGGTGCCCGAAGACGCTGACCACGACGGACTGGGCCTTGGCGTGCTTCTCCACGTTGAGCAGCGCCTCCCGGGCGGCGTCTGCCAGCGCGGCCGCGCGAGCGGCCGGCATGGTCGGCAGCTCGGTGAGGGTGATGAGCCGGGCGGTGACGCCGGTCCGGTCGGCGAAGGCATGGCAGTGTTCGCGTAGCGCGACGCAGAGCGCGACCTGTTCCGGCGGTGCGCTCAGCACGCGCAGCGAGCCGCGCAGCGCGGCACCGGCCTCGACCGCCTGCTGCTCGATGGCGCTCAGCCGCGCCCGGACATGCTCGTCCAGGTGCTGCTCGTCACCCAGCCGCTGCAGGCCGGCATGCAGCGTGAACAGCATGGCGCCGACCGAGTCGTGCAGTTCCAGCGCGAGGCGGCGGCGTTCCTCGTGCACGGCGACCTCGGCGGCGTGCCGGGCCCGCTCGGCCACGACCTGCGCCGCAGCGGTCCGGTACGCGACCTGTTCCAGCGCTTGCGCGGTGCGATCGCCGAACTCCCGCTCGTACCGGTTCGCTCCGTAGAGGACGCCGAGCAGGCGGTCGTCGTGCATGATCGGGACGGCGATCATGGCCTTGACGCCCTCGGCCTCCGCCTGTGTCGCGAACTGGTGGGTGATCTCCGGTGCCGTGCAGTAGTCGCTGACCCACAGCGGACGGCGGGCGAGCAGCACCTTGCCCCCCAGCCCCATCCCCGCCGGAACGACCAGGCCGTCGAGCACGTCGGTCGCGGCCCGCGCGCTGTACCCCAGTACGATCTTGTCCTCGCCGTCCGGCTCGCCCGCCCAGGCTATGTCGACGCCCGTCAGCTCGGGCACGTTGGCCACCATCCGGCGGACCGCGGCCTGCCGGTCGAGCAGGGCGAGGATGTCGGCGTACTCCTCGTCTACCTCGCCCAATGCGTCAAGCACCCCCCGTGTCCGATGTTGCACGTTCCCCATCGCGACACCCGATCCGGACATCGCCGCCCGACACGGACGTCTCGGTTCCGGCGATGCCATCCCGGTCAGGGTGGCTCAGCCGCCGCAAAACCGCCATCTCCATCTGGAGATGGCGGTCCGCAGACCTCCACCTGCGGCTACCGGACGCGGTGGCGGGAGCGCAGGCTCCGGCGATCACCATGACCAGAGGAATCAAATGCTTGCGCTACGTGATCGGCAGGTCCGCACCCCCGAGGTGTGCGGGCTGGCCGCGCACTACTGACGCCTGGTCACCGACGAGGAGCTGGTCGGCAGTACCCCCGAGGACATGCTCGCCGCCACGGTGTCGCACCGCGAGTTCGCCGCTCAGCGGCTGCCCGGCGTGCCGAGGGTGCGGGTCTCCGAGTCCACATCGGACGTCGGCCACACCGTGATCGAGATCGTCACCGACGACGCGCCGTTCCTGGTCGACTCCGTCACCGCCGCGCTGGCCGCCCGGGATCTCGGCGTCCATGTGCTGGTGCATCCGGTGATGGTGGTCCGCCGGGGGGTGCTCGGCGGGCTTGAGGAGATCCGCCTCGGCGTCGAGCCGGAGGTCGCCGGCTTCGGCGACGTGGTCGAGAGCTGGATTCGCCCGGAGATCGACCGGATCCGCGACCACAGCCTGCTCGGCGAGATCCGCGCGGAGGTGGCCCGGGTCCTCACCGACATGCGCGTGGCCGTCGAGGACTGGCCGAAGATGCGCAGCCAGGCACCTGGCCTGGCCGAGGAACTGACCAGCGCGCACCTGCCTGTTCCGGACAAGGACATCACCGACTCGGTTGAGCTGTTGCGCTGGCTGGTCAGGGACCACTTCATCTTTCTCGGCTACCGGGAGTACCGCCTGGTCGAGGGCGAGGACGGCGAGAAGCTGCTGCAGGCGGTGCCCGGCGCGGGCCTGGGCATCCTGCGCTCCGACCAGTCCGCGCCGCGGGTGCTGTCGTCGATAAGCCCGGAGGCGTACGCCAAGGCGCCGGAGAGGCGGCTGCTGATCATCCCGTTCCCGGCGGCGATCAACCCGTTGACCTACCACGTGCAGGAGCACACCTGCGACTGGGCATACCGGTTCGGCCTGGTCCGCGGAGCGGCGGCGGTGCGTGGGTTCAAGCGGGTGCGTCTGGGCTATCTGGCCGGCCGGACCCACCCGACGGTCCGCGGCCGGGATCCCGTGATCGTCGCCGGGTTGTCGCGGCCGTGACCGGGGTTCCGCGGCGACGATCACCGCCCGAATCGGCAGGGCACGGACGATCACCGTCGGAGGTCGCAGGGCACGGACGATCACCGCCGGGGTGGCGGGCCGCGCCGGTCCGCGGCCGGGATCCCGTGATCGTCGCCGGGTTGTCGCGGCCGTGACCGGGGTTCCGCGGCGACGATCACCGGCCGGGTCGGCAGGGCACGGACGATCACCGTCGGGGTGTGGCGGGCCGCGCCGGGGTGCCGTTCCCCGAACTCGCCGTGGCGGCCGACTGGCTGTCGTGGCTGTTCCACCTCGACTACCAGGTCGAGGAGCTGCCGCCCGGTCTCATCGCCGCCGCGACGGACCGGCAACCGCCACGCCAGTTGACGGCCGCTCTCCAGCCCGGTGAGCAGTTCGCGGACAATCCGGCGTCCCGGGCGCTGGCCAACCTGTGGCGGCGCACCACGCGGCTGACTTCGACCCGGTGGCAGGAGCGCTGCGCAGCCGACGTGATCGACTACCTCCGCCGGCTGCGCCAGGAGGTGTCCAACCGCAGCCGGCGGCGGGCGCCGGAGGTGGAGTTGTTCCTCGCGCTCGACATGATCGAACTGGCCGAACGCGTCGACGTGCCCGCTGACCTGGCGGCCAGTCCGGAGTACCGGGCGCTGCGGGAGGCCGCCAACGACGTGGTGTTCTGGACCAACGAAGTCGCCTCGCAGGCCACGGACGTCGCCCGCGGGGACGGGACGGCCATCCGGCACGCCACCGAGACGATCCACCGGCGGATCGAGGACTTTCTGGCCGCCAAGCGGCCGCTCCCGGCGGCCTGCAACCGACTCCTGCTCAGCCCGGCCAGCCGCGACGGGCTGCGCCGCCTCGTCGCCGGATGCGAGGCCTGGATGCGGGGGAACCGGGACTGGTCGCTGCAGAACGAGCGCTTGTCAGGTTCGAAAGCAGCCGAGCCGCCCGCCCGCCGAACGGGTTCGAAACCGTACCGATCAGCAACGGCGAGCTCTGACCACGACCACCGCACGGTGACCGCTACGTGCAGCTGACATGGCTCAATGTCGAAGTATCCGCCCCCGGTACGGCCACTATCGATGTCGGCGGCGGCCCGGCGGGCGTGCGTCGCCGCGGCCAACGCCGCGACGGGGCGGGCGACCGGAGTGAGGGCGTGCCGGTGAGAGCGGTGGGCGGGGCGGCGGCGTGCGGTGCCGGGCCGGGCATCGGGCGCATCATCGATGCCGTCGAGGCGTCGCTCGACCGCCTGGTTGACGCGGCGGTCGAGGCGGTCTGGGAGCAGGTGCCGGCCTACCGGGAGAGCCCGGACCCCCGGTTGCGGGAGGGCGTCGCCGTGCATCTCGAGGCGGTCTTCCGGGTGCTGCTGGCGCGCCTCGTCGAGAGCCGGCCGGCCCAGGCGGCTGACTTCCCGACCACCCGCGACCAGGCGTTCCGCCGGGTGGGGCAGGGCGTCGCGCTGGCCGACTTCCTGCGCGCGTTCCGGGTGGGGCAGATGACCTTGTGGCAGGGCGTGCTCGCCGCGGCGCGTAACGACGCGCAGGCGCGGGAGGCGGCGCTGTCCGTCGTCGGCGATGTCATGCAGCTCATCGAGGTGGGCAGCACCGTCGCCGCGGAGGCCTATCTCGAGGCGCAGCAGCGCCAGATAGCCGACAGCGACCGTGTCCGCCGCGACCTGCTGGAGGACCTGCTGGCCCGGCGCGACCTGTCGGCGGGACCGAAGCAGACGTTGTTGCGCGTCGCGGGACTCGAGCCGGGGACGACCCTGCTGGTCCACTCGGCCGCTCCGGTCACACCCGTGGCCGGCGAGCATGTGCTGTCCGCTGCGGCCGGCCGCGATCCGCGGGGCGCGGTCGCCGGTACGGAAGGGCTGGCGCTGGCGCGACAGGACGAGATCGTCGGCGTCATGCCGGTTCCGGCGCGGGGGCCGGCGACCACCGTGGCGAACCTGCGGCGGGCGGTCGCCGATCTGCAGCGCCGGCAGGTGCCGCTGGCGGTCGGGATCAGCACCGTGCATTCCGGTCTGAACGAGGTGCCGGAGGCGTATGCCGAGGCGTGTGTGGCCAGGGACGGGCTGGGCGAGCGGCCCGATGTGATCGCGTTGCCGGCGCTGTCCAGCTTCGACTACCTGGTGCTGCGCGAGGACGAGACCGCGCGGCGGATGGTCCGGCCGCGGCTGCGGCGGTTCATCGAGGAGGACGCTGCGCGGGGCGGCGCGTTGATCACAACGCTCACGGAGTACATCGCCTGCGACCGGAACGCCAAGACGGCGGCCCGGCGGCTGCACATACATGTCAACACCGCGTACTACCGGTTGGAACGGATCGCCGAGCGCACCGGGTGCGATCTGCGCAGCTTCACCGGCGTGCTGGAGTTGCTGATCGCGGTTCGCCTGCTCGGCTCCGGACGGAGCGGAGGCTCCTGAGACGGCTGCCACCGGATTTGTGGCTGGGTAGCGGATGCGTGCCGGACCGCTGCCAGCACTCCTCCGTCCACCCGTACCGGGCTGGCGGGGCGGGGCGATATCGGGCGGGGTAACGGTGGGCTAATTGCGTTGAGTGATCGCGGCGTGGGGGCGCAGGCTGACAGTCCGCCACCATGTCCGGGGGGACGTCTCGATGGGCCTGTTCCGCGACCTCTGGGCCACGTCACCGCGCCGCAGCGCGGTCGTGGCCTGTCTGGTCGTGCTCGGCGCCGGCGGGCAGGCAGCGGCAGCGGCGCTGGCCGGGCCGGTGTTGCTGGGCCGCTCGGCCGCGCTGTTCACCGTGTTGGCCGCGGCGCTGGTCCTCGCCGTCCTCAGTGATCTCGCGGTGGGCCTCATCGCCGCCGGGCTGACCGCCAACTGGGCCGCCGATGTCCGCCGCCGGCTGTGCCGGGTGGCTCTCGGGCAGGATCTGCCGACCTTGGAGACCACTCCGGTCGGGGAGCTGCTGGACCGGATCGACGGCGATGTCTACCAGGTCGCCTCCGAGTTGCGCGGCAGCGGCGTCCGGATCGTCCAGACGCTGGCCGTGGGAGTGTTGTCGGTGGTGACCGTCCTTGTGGTCTGGTGGCCGGCCGGGTTGGCGATGCTGGTGCTGGCTACGCTGCTCGCGGCCCGGCTGAGCGGCCCGGCCCGGAGGATCTCGCCGGCCCGGATGGGCGAGGAGGAGGCCTGGTCGGACCTGGCCGCGGTGATGGAGGAGTCCATCCACGGGCAGGACGACGTCCGCACCAGCCTGGCCAGGCCGTACGTGCTCAGGTTGTACGCCAGGCGGGCCAGCCGGGTACTTGCCCGTGGGCGAGTGGTCTGGGCGATGTCGGCGCGGGTCACCACGATCGCCTCGGGTGTCATCCGGGCCGGGATCGCCGCGGTCGTGGTCGGCGGGGTCTGGGCCGTGGCCGCGGGCCGGATCGACGGCGCCCGGCTCACCGCCGTCTGGCTGCTCGCCCTCGCATTCGGCGGGACCGTCGAACAGGTCAGCCGGATGGTGCCGGAGCTGCAGTACGCCCTCGGCGCCTGGAGTCGGGTGCAGCTGCTCAGAGCCGCGCGGCAGGAGCCGTCCGGCGGAGCGGCTCCCACCGACGGCGACCTCGCCGTCCGCGGCCTCAGCTTCAGCTACCGGGCGGACGGGCCGGACAGCGGGCGGCGGGCAGCGCTGCGCGATGTGCACCTGACCTTCGCGAGGGGGCGCTCCTACGCCCTGATCGGACGGACCGGGTCCGGGAAGTCGACGCTGGCCAAGGTGCTGACCCGGGCCGTCGACGTCCCGCGCGGCACGGTGTTCCTCGGCGGGACCGACCTGCTCGACCTGGACGTCGAGGGCCTGCGCCGGTGGGTCGCCGTCGTCCCGCAGCGCACCGAGATCCTGGCCGGGACTCTCGCCGAGAACGTCGCCCTGTTCGACCCGGACCTGCTCGAGGCGGCGGCCGGGGCACTGGAGGAGCTGGGTCTGACCTCCTGGGTAGCTGACCTGCCGGGCGGGATGCAGACCAGGCTCGGCGAGGGCGGGTACGTGCTGTCGGCCGGGCAGGAGCAGCTGGTCGCGTTCGCCCGGATCCTGGTCCGCCAGCCGCACGTGGTGATCCTCGATGAGGCCACCGCGCGGATGGACCCGGTCACCGAGGCCCGGGTGCACCGCGCCACCGGGCGGCTGCTGCGGGGGCGGATCGGCATCGTCATCGCGCACCGCCTGTCGTCGGTGCGCCGCTGCGACGAGGTTGTGGTACTGGCCGACGGCGAGGTCGTCGAGGCCGGGCCGCTGCGGGAGTCGCAGCGGTTCGCGCGGCTGCTTGCCAGCAGCCACGCCCCCGTGCCCGCCCGGGCCGGATCGGCCGGGCGGATCGAGATGGGGGCCGGCGTGGGCGGCGGGCTGGCCCTAGCCGACGGCGGCGACCTCGACGGCGGCGGCTGGCCGTATGCCGACGACGTCCGCGGCCGCGGCGCGCCGGCCTCGGGTGACGGTGCCGGCGGCGACCCGCACGCACCGGCGGCCGCCACGGTCGGGCTTGCCGTCCCCCCGAAGGCCGACCCGCCGCCGCTGCCGGAAGCGGCCCGCGCGCGGACCCTGCGCGAGATCTTCCGGCTCACGACGAATGACGCCCGGTTCGGGCTCGGCGCGGTGGCGATGTTCGTGTGCATGGTCCTGCTCGGCCTGGACGGGTCGCTGCTGCCGTGGCTGTGGGCCGACCTGGTGGACGGCGCCGGCGGGCTGTTCTGGCCGGCCGCCGGGATCGTCGCCGGGCTGCTGGTGACCGCGCCGATGCCCTACTACACCGGGAAATGGTTCCCGGAGTGGTGGGTCCGCCAGATGCTGCGGATCAGCCTGCGCCTGGTGCACGGGCAGACCGGGCCGCGTCGGGTCAGCGCGCACACCCCCGCCGAGGTCATCGCCCAAGGCGGGGACACCGAGCGGGTCGTGATACTCGCCGACAACATGATCGACCAGTTCGTGTCCACCATCGTCCTCGTCTCGATGACCCTGGTGTCGGGCACGGTCGTGCCGGCGCTGTTCTTCGCCGGGACGATGCTGGTCTCCGGGCTGGCCGCGACCGGCTTCGGGCCGCTGCTGGAGCGCTCCGCGCGGAGGACGGTCGCCGCGCGTGCGGCGTTCGCCACCGCGCTGGTGTCGTCGCTGTCGGCCGCCCGGACGGTGAAGCTGGCCGGGGCGACCCGGCCGGTGCTGGCGCACCTGGCCCGCCTCGACGAGGTCCGCAGCGACCGGCAGCGGCGGGAGATCTCGGTGCAGGTGTGGGCCCGCTCGACGCCGTCCCTGGCCAGCGGACTGCTGCCGGTGGGGGCGTGGGCGCTGTACCTGTCCGGTGGGCTGTCGGCGGGGGCGACCCTGGTGGCGGTCTCGACGCTGGGCGCGGCCCGGTGGTTCGCCTGGACCACGGCGTCCCTGGTCTCGCAGCTGCCCTCGGCCCGGGTGTGGACCCGGCGGACGGTGGCCATGGCCGGGGAGGGCGCGTACTCGGCGTCCGTGCCAGGGGTGGACCTCTCGGCGGGGACGGCACCCGCACCGGCGACGGCGCCGCGGCACCCGCTGCGCCGACTGGTCCTGGTCGGGTTCGGCGCCGTCCACGAGGACGGCACCGTCGGCGTCCGCGACGTCGACCTGACCGTCGAGCGCGGGCAGCTGGTGCTTGTCGTCGGGGCGGTCGGCTCGGGCAAGTCGTCGCTGCTGCGGGCCCTGGCCGGGATCGTCCACCACACCGGGGTGCTGCGGTGGAACGGGCAGCCGGTCACCGAACCAGAACTGTTCCTGCGGCCGAACCAGGTCGGGTACGTCGCGCAGCTGCCGCGGGTGTTGTCCGGCACGGTCGCCGACAATGTCCGGCTCGGGCACGAGGTGGACGCGGCCAGCGCGGTGTCCACCGCGCAGCTGGAGCACGACCTGGCGGCTGCCGGGGGCGGGCTCGGACTGCTGATCGGGCACAAGGGGACCCGGCTGTCCGGCGGCCAGCTGCAGCGGCTCGCCCTGGCCCGGGCCCTGGCGCCAAGCACCGAGCTGCTGATCGCCGACGACATCTCCTCCGCGCTCGACGTCACCACCGAACTGCAACTGTGGCAGGCGCTACGCGAGCACGGCGTGACCGTGCTCGGATCGACGTCGAAGCGTGCGGCCCTGACCCAGGCCGACCGGGTGGTGGTACTGCTCGCCGGCGCGGCCGTGGCACAGGGCACGTGGCGTGAGTTGGAGGACCGCTGGGGCCACCTCGCGGGGTGACCCCACCGGCGCGCCAGCCGGTGCTGGCCAGCCGTGGGAGGATGGCCGGGCCACGGTTCGCCGGGAAAGGAGCAGCCGATGGCCGGCGACAACGCGCCTGCGGATCGGCTGGCCCGCAGGGTCTACGAGGCGGAGCTGGGGCGGCTGCAGGCCGCGTTGGTCACGATGCAGGAGTGGGTGCGGCAGGAGCGGACCCGGCTGGTGGTGATCTTCGAGGGGCGCGACGCCGCGGGCAAGGGCAGCGCGATCAAGCGGGTGACGGAGTACCTGAACCCGCGGGTCGCCCGCATCGCCGCCCTGCCGGCGCCGACCGAGCGGGAACGCAGCCAGTGGTACTTCCAGCGGTACGTCGAGCACCTGCCGGCCGCCGGCGAGATCGTGCTGTTCGACCGGAGCTGGTACAACCGCGCCGGCATCGAGTGGGTGATGGGCTTTTGCAGCAAGCAGGAGCACCAGCGCTTCCTGCACCAGTGCCCGATCTTCGAACGGCTGCTGGTCGAGGACGGAATCCTGCTGCGCAAGTACTGGTTCTCCGTCAGCGACGAGGAGCAGGAGCGCCGGTTCAAGTCCCGGCTGTCCGACCCGATGCGGCAGTGGAAGCTGTCCCCGATGGACCTGGAGTCGATCGACCGCTGGGAGGACTACTCGCGGGCCAAGGACGAGATGTTCGTACACACCGACATCCCCGAGGCGCCGTGGTACGTCGTCGAGGCCGACGACAAGCGGCGGGCCCGCATCAACATGATCGCCCACCTGCTGTCGACC
>WNGA01016013.1_pt1 | contig 10795 bp, 12 predicted proteins | sample 5400061 | NCBI WGS metagenome assembly WNGA01 (sample SAMN13153366, study PRJNA577476) | soil metagenome | isolation source: 100 cm soil or saprolite under grassland replicate 2 | place: USA:California | collected 2016-06-15
GATTCCATCCAGAGCCTCCGGGACTCCGCGGGTGGGCAGGTGCCGGGCGGACCCGCGCAGGTCCGAGGCTGTACGGACGCCCTCGTCGGGCTGGCCAAGGCGGAAGGCATCGCGGTCCTTCTGGCCGGTCACGTGACGAAGGACGGTGACGTCGCCGGACCCCGGGCGTTGGAGCATGCGGTGGACGTCGTTCTGACCTTCGACGGCGATCCACGCTCCGGGCTTCGGATGCTCTCGGGAGGCAAGAACCGGTTCGGGGCGGAAGGCGAGGTGGCCTGGTTCGAGATGGGGCACGACGGGCTCCACGAGATCGACCCCCGAGCCCTGCTCCGGGCCGGTGAGGGAGAGCCCGGATCGGCGACCGCCCTCCCACGCCTGGGGCGCCGAGCGCTTGCCGTGGAGGTCCAGGCGCTGGTCGTGCCGACCGACGGACCGGCCCGTCGCCAGGCCACAGGCCTCGAGCCTGGCCGGTTCCAGTTGGTCGCCGCGGTACTGGATCGCATTGTCAGGACCCCGTTGGCGAGGGCCGAACTGTTCGGGGCGACGTCCGGAGGGGTGAGGATCGACGACCCGGCATGTGACCTCGCCGTTGCAGCTGCGCTGGCCTCGGCCGCGTCGGGGGTGCCGCCGCCTCCCCGAAGCGCCTTCGTCGGGGAGGTCGGCCTCACCGGGCGGGTCCACACTGGCTCCGGGATCGGTGGCCGATTGGCCGCCGCCAAGGCGGCCGGGCTGACCACCGTGTTCTGCGGAGGAGAGGGTCCCATGCTCGACGGCCTACAGGCGGTCACGGTCGGGCACATCGCCGATGCCCTGGAATGGGCCGGATTTGGAGTTCGCTCCCGGGCCAAACGGGACCGAGTTGCCTAAGCCTTCCGAACAGGCAAAACGCCACGACCGGGCCAAACGGGACCGAGTTGCCTAAGCCTTCCGAACAGGCAAAACGCCACGAAATGGGCCTCTGACCAGGGATTTCATTTGCGGAGGACGAGTGCCGCGTGCTATCGTGGAGTCCGCGACGGTCCGGCTTCCGACTCGAGGGGGTTTCGTGTTCCGCAAAGGCGACACGGTTGTGCACCCGGAACATGGCGCAGCAGTCATCGAAGAGCTTCGGGAACGGGAGATTCTGGGAGAGAAGCGCAGGTATTTCGTCCTTCGAGTTGCCTACGGCGACCTGACGCTGATGGTCCCTGTGGAGAGCACCGAGGAGGTCGGCCTGCGCCAGGTCGTTTCCAAGGGTGAGGTCAAGAAGGTCCTCGATGTCCTCCGCCAGGACGAATCCAAGATGGCTGCCAACTGGAGCCGCCGATTCAAGAACAACATCGAGAAGCTGCGGTCCGGCGACATCTACCAGGTGGCCGAGGTCGTCCGAAACCTCTCCATCCGCGAGCGCGAGCGTGGCCTGTCCGCCGGCGAGAAGCGCATGATCACCAAGGCCCGTCAGATCCTCACCTCCGAGCTGGCCTATGCCAGCGCCGGCACGGAGGAGAAGGCCGAGGCCATGATCGACAAGGTCCTCGAGGAGTCGCATCGCTCCCGGATCCTGGTGGCCGAGGGCTAGACGCCCTCGCGCCTCGCAGCAGCTGCGCCCCCGAACCTGACGCATACTTGCACCGCCCTGGACGGGGGGTCACCGTAGGCGGGTGAGCGGATCGACCGAGAGACGTCCGGCCGTCCGGCGGGGACGGCTCGTCGAGTTCGTCCGGCTCATCTTCGTGCTCCTGTTCGCGGCGGGCGGCTATACGGTCGCCACGCAGCTAGATGGAGCGCGAGTTCCGCCGGGTGCCGGCGCCGGAGCTCGTCGCTGGGACGGCGGGCCTGTTGATCGGCCTCGGCGTGGCTGCCTTGGCCAGCGTCCCGCTCTTCCGGCTCCCACCTCTCGCTGCATGGACCACCGTAGCCTTCGTCTACGTCACGCTGGCCTACCTGGGGTACCGGGTCGGGCGATCCAAACAGCACGAGTTGTTCGGTCTGATCGGGCTGAAGCCCCGGTCGTCCGGTACGGCGGGAGGGGAGGTCGCGGTGATAGATACGAGCGCGTTGATCGACGGCCGGGTGGTGGACCTGGCCAAGACGGGGTTCCTCACCGGCGACCTCCTCGTCCACAGCGGCGTCCTTCAAGAGCTCCAACTGATCGCGGACTCCTCCGATCCCAAGCGACGAACCCGGGGCCGGCGGGGCCTGGATGCGGTGTCTGAGCTCCAGAAGGCGCCGACCGTGCAGGTTCATCTGGTAGAGGAGTCCAGCGTGGCGGACGTGGACGCCACGCTCGTGCGCCTGGCGCGCGAGCGCGGCGCCTCCCTCCTCACCACGGACCACAACCTGGCGAAGGTGGCCGAGGCGCTTTCGGTGACGGTTCCCCGGATGAACGACCTGGCCGCGGCGTTCCGAGTACCGGTCGGGCCGGGAGACGAGCTTTCCGTCGAGCTGGTCAAGGAGGGACGGGAGCACGGCCAGGCCGTCGGGTACATGGAGGACGGGACCATGGTGGTCGTTGAGAACGCCACCGACCGCATCGGCTCGGAGGTCCCCGTGGTGGCTAGAAACGTCATCACTACGGTGACCGGCCGCATGGTTTTCGCCAACCTGCAGGAGCCGGCCGGCTCGTGACGGCGGGGGCCGTCGCGATCGTGCTGGCCGCCGGGTCGGGCGAACGACTCGGAAGGGCCGAGCCCAAGGCGTTCCTCGAGGTCGGGGGTACGCCGATGGTCGTGCGGGCCGCGGAGGCCGCCGCCGCCTGTCCGGCCGTCGGGTCCCTCGTAGTGACGGTGCCGAGGGGTCACGAGCGGACCGCCCGGGCGATCGTGGCGCCGGGAAAGCCGGTGATCGTGGTGGCCGGAGGCCGCTCGCGCCACGCGTCGGTCGCCGCCGCCCTGACGGCGGTTCCCGATGGGGTCTCCTTCGTGGTGTGCCACGACGCCGCGCGCCCGTTCGCCTCGCCCCAGCAGTTCGTCCTGGTGCTGGGGGCGCTCGAGGTGATCCCCGATGCGGCCGGTGCCATCCCCGTCGTGCCGGTGACGGAAACGGTCAAGCGTGTTCGCGGCGGGTTCGTCGTTCGGACGGAGGGCTCCCGAGAGGAGCTGACGTTGGCCCAGACCCCACAGGCCTTCCGCGCCTCGGCCCTTCGTGACGCCCATGGCCGCGCCGCGCAAGCCGGGCGGGAGTTCAGCGACGACGCGGCGGCCCTGGAGTGGGCGGGGTACCGCGTGGCGGCCGTGGCCGGGGATCAAAACAACTTCAAGATCACCACGCCGCAGGACCTGGCGCTCGCGGAGCTCTTCGCGGCGGAGCGAGCGCGTGGCTGAGTGAGCAGATGGCTGAGGGAGCACGTGGCTGAGTTCCGTTCGGGTCTGGGCTTCGACGTGCACCGGACCGCCGTGGACCGGGCCCTGTTCCTCGGTGGTGTACGGTTCCCCGGAGAACCGGGCCTCCTTGGGCACTCCGACGGTGACGTCGTGTGCCATGCCCTCGCCGACGCGCTGCTCGGCGCGGCCGCGCTCGGGGATGTCGGGGAGCACTTCCCCGACGCCGATCCGGCGGTGGCCGGGATCGCCGGCTTGGACCTGCTGGCGCGGACGGTGGCGCTGGTGCGGGGTCGGGACCTCAGTCCACACTCCGCGGACGTCACGGTCATCGCCGAACGCCCGGCGATCGCCCCCGCTCGGAAGGAGATGCAGCGAAACGTGGCGGCGACGCTGCGGATCGGCGTGGACTGGGTGTCGGTCAAGGCGACCCGGCCCGAGGGCCTGGGGCTGACCGGTGACGGGGTCGGATGCATCGCGCTCGCCGTGCTGACCGGGGGGTGAGCCCCGCGCGCCGGCGCCGGCAAGCGGAGGCCGCGCGCGGTGGCACGGTTGCCGGCCGGCGGGCCGCCTTGGAGGCGGTCCGGGCAGGCCTGGCGCAGGAGGTCCTGGTCGCTCGAGGATCCCGGTCCACGCCGGCGCTCCAGGATCTGCTCGATGCGGCGACAGAGCGGCGGGTTTCGGTTCGCGAGGCCTCGCGCCGCGAGCTCGACGCGTTCGCCAGGGACCACCACGGGGTGGTGGCGCTGGTCGAGGCCACGCCGGAGCTCAGCGAGCGGCACCTTGCCTCCTGGCCGTTCGGCGAGGAGGACCTGGTGGTGGTGCTCGACGGCATCACCGACCCCCAGAACCTCGGAGCGGCGGCGCGAGCGGCCGAGGCGGCCGGCGCGGTCATGCTCGTGACCAGGATCAGGCGCGCGGCGGCCGTCACCCCCGCCGCGGTGAAGGCCTCTGCCGGTGCGCTGCTGCATCTGCCTAATGCCAGAGTGGCCAACATCGCCCGGGCCCTCGAGCGGTTGAAGGACGCGGGGTTCTCCGTCGTGGGACTGGACGAGGGGGCCGAGGCCACCGTGTACGACCGGCCGTGCCCGCCCGGTCGCGTGGCCCTCGTTGTTGGATCCGAGGGCGAGGGGCTCTCCCGACTGACGCGGGAGTCGTGTGACGCGCTTGTCCGGCTGCCCATGCGCGGGCGAGTGGCCTCGCTGAACGCCGCGGCCTCGCTGGCGGCTGTCCTGTACGCCTTCGTCCTGCCGTCGCGTCGGGGCTGAGCGGTACACTCGGCCACAGGCTGGCGTAGCTCAGGTGGCAGAGCAGCTGTCTTGTAAACAGCAGGTCGTCGGTTCGAATCCGACCGCCAGCTCCCTCATCTCCGCAGGTCAGAGATCGCAAACGTCCGCTTGGCTGACCACTCTAGAGAGGCCAACAGTCCCAAAGGCAGCGTCTAGGCAGCACAAGTAAGGAGGCCCCGCTCCCGGAGGGGGAGAAAGTCTCGGGTCAGGCAGGCCCTCAGGAGCAACGTGGTCGGCCGTCAGCACTTGGATGAGGCAGAGGAGCTGTTGAAGATGCTCGCTTGGGGTCCAGAGCTCCGGGGAGGGCCAGGGTAGGGAGAGGGGGCCCCGGGTGGCGATGGTCGGGTCGGAATCGAGTTACGCCCTTTGGCCGATGCGCCCGTCTGCCTGCTTAGCGTTAATAAGGGGGAGAGAACCCCCGGAGGTTCCGATGAAGAGACTCATCCTCGTTCTGGGAGTATCGGTCGCGGTCCTGGGCTCGGGCTTAGCAGCAGCCAGCGTGCTGTCGGCCGGCCCCTCACCGTCCGCGAGTGCGGACAACGAGTCCGATGATGGGGGCATCCACGGAGGGCCAATCTCGCGTTTCCACACGGTGAGCGCGTGCAAACTCGCCGATGTCTCCGCCCTTCGGGGGAACTGGACGCACGGGGACTACGTTTCCGCGGTGGGGGCGCTCGGGGATTCCTCGCTGGTCCCGACTGCCGCGCAGAGCGACTGCGGGAAGCCGATGGTTGCGGTGGGGCACCATGGCCCGCCCGACTTCGTGCTCCAGAAGTTCGAGGCCCGCCAGAGAGGCAGCGCAGAGCCGGAGACTCCGGGAAGCTGACGTTCCGGTAAAGGCTCCCCGCCTGCTCCGGCGTCCTCACGGATAATGAGGACTATCACGCGGCGGAAGCTCCTTCGAGTTGTTGAGATCGCCGAGGTCCTCGGCGTGAGTAAACAGCGCGCCGACCAGCTGCATCGTGAGCCGGACTTCCCGGCGCCGGTCGACCGGTGTCGAGCTCCTGGACCAAAGTTGCAAGCGCCTCCGGGGACTGGGGTTGCCGACGTCCGACATCGCCGAGATCGGGGAGCCGATCAGGCAGTTGTGCTTGGGGCCGGAGGATTCGGCGGTTAGATCGCTGAGCAGGCGAGCGACGGCGTCCTGATCACCTCACCGGATTCAGTCGCGCCACGCGAGCCCGCTCCCGATGAGCGACCCGAGCGTTCTCTCCGGCCGCCCGCATGACCTCGTCGACCCGCGCGTACAGCTCCTGCACCCGCGCCTCTGTGGCCTCGTCCGGAGGATCCTCGTAGGCACCGGACACGGCAAAGAAGTCACGCAGCTCGACCACGGACGGCGCGATGGTGAGGAATTCGAACTCGTGACTCCCGTCAAAGACGAACAGCGCGCGCTCGACCGCCGACACCAGAGCGTCCTCGGCGTGCTTCAGGTCGTCGTCGTAGTCGTAGCTTGCGGATGGCTCGGCGAAGAGGACTTCGTCGGCCGTGCGGACCTCGATGACGGGTGCTTCGCGGACCGGGTGGATATCGATCAGGCAGGCGTCCCGGCGGAGGAGCCTCTTGATCTCCTCTAGAGCATGAACCATGCTCTCGTGCTTCATTCAGCACAATGACCACGACAAGATCGTGACATCGAACGTCGACGGTTTGCTCGTGGATGCGAAGTCCTCGAACCCGACGTTCCGTAGTTCCACCTTGTCGATCACGGCCTCTGGGATCCGTTCCCTCGCTCGATCGATCGCGTTCGCGAACGGTTCGATCGCCACGACATGGCCCGCGCGCTCCGCGTAGCGCCACGTGAGGCGCCCGTCACCGCAGCCGATCTCCAAGACGTCTTTCCCGTCGAGATCGACTAGATCGAACAAGGCCGCGATCTCGTGCCCTTCAGGGTCCAGCTTGATGGACATCCGCCCCCCTTCGTGGTTTCACGCACACGCCACCGCGCACCACTTGTGCGGTGATCATGGCATCGCCCATTCACTCGCGTCGATTCAGGAATTGGCTGGCAGGGCGGACCCAATTAGGTAGGGAGAGTCGGTCGGCGAGTCACTGGGTGAAGGAGTCTCGGTGGGCTCATCGCGTGCGCCGGAGGCTCGCTGTTCTTCCTCTACGGCGCGGCATCGATCGTGCTTCGTTGCCGAGGCCCAATGCTGGGTGCTCTTCGACTCCGGTCTGACCTACTACGCTCGGCGCGGCTTGCTCCTCCGGGCCGAACGCCGATCCGTTGCCTGGGATGCCATAGCGCAGGTCACTTCCAAGCGATTCCTCGTGGGGGCAGGGCGATGATCATTGCTGAGCGGCCCGAATCGCACGGCGGTCGCCGTCTTCCCGACCTGCGAGTCAATCTCGGGTTTCTCGACATCAGCTCAGGCCTTCTGGTAGATCGAATGAACGAGCTCGCCATGGCCAAGGGATCATCCTTCACTGAGATTCAAGCTCATGGCCTACTGGGTGCTTGCCTCGCTCTGGGGTGCGTCAGACTCGGGCCGTACGTCCAGACGTGACTCGGGCGACATTCCCGAACACTCTCCCTAGAGGGGCGCCAGACCTTGGGTGCGCGGGCTTACCGCTCGGTGAAAAGATAAGTCAGGTCGCCCTCGATCCGCGACTCGTCTTCCCACCTGTACTCGCGGTACGTCTCCGCGGTCTGAATCCAAAAGCCTTCGTAAATCTCCGGGCCGCGCTTCTGAGCGGCTGCGTGGGCGCCTTCGTGCATCCATTTGTCCAGGGATTCCCGCGAGTCAAAGCGGATGACGCCGAGTTCCTCGCCGTCGTCGGCGACGTAGGACTTCATGGAGATGAATCCCGGCATCGCTTCCACAATCGGCTTGAGCTTCAGGTAGATCCTCTCCTCCTCTTCCTCCTTGCCGGGTCTCACGACGAGGTCGCCGAAAAGAGTGATGATCATGGGCCCTCCCTGGCGGTCGAAACAGGAGCATAACCCCCAAGTCTCCGCACAGGAATTATTCGTTTATCGCCACCTGATTCGCCCAGCATTGGGGGCATCTCCAAGGGGAGGGCACTCAAGGAACATTCCCGAGTACTCGCCCACGACGGGGGTTCGGACTCTTGACGTCCGTTCTCGATTGTGCACAGCATAGACTGAGGACAAGCCGACCATGATGCAGCTGCCTAAGCCACCACCGTTTGCTAATCGAAGTCTCGTTGACGGTTTGCGACAGCGCCCCGCAGATCCATCGAAGAAGCCGCCGAAGCGGAAGCGGTCCTGGTGGCGGCGACTAGTGCATCGCGAGCCCGAGTAAAGGGCTGCCAGGCGAGGGAGCCCAGCTCGGGTGACATTCCTCAACACTGGGGCACCACGGGGTCCTGTTCCTCGACGAGCTCATGGAGCGCCGAGACGCCGGTCGAGGCCCCTTGGGCCCGGAGGCAGTCCCGAGGCAGTACGCGACCCGGCCCGAAGCGACGCTACATGACACTCCTGGGATTCCTGTGATCGTCCTGACCTGCGAGAGCGCCAATGTCCGCTGGTCGACGAAGCATTCGGCGCTGTCTTGTAAACAGCAGGTCGTCGGTTCGAATCCGACCGCCAGCTCCGAAGCCGCTGGTCAGAGCTCAATTGCCGACGACGGCTGAGGCTCGGGGCTCCGATCGGGCACGGAGTTAGCCCTCGACGTCGAATGAAGACACCCCAAGTGGTGTCGGAGTCCATGGCCCGAGCCACGGCGGATACGACTACTCGGCGTGGGAAGAACGATGGCTGACGAACGTCGACCTCGCCGAGGCCCCCCGACAGCGGGGGCAACGATAGCACCTCGCTCAACTTCACTGCGCCATGTGGCGATGGTAGGAGGCATATGGGAGAACAAAAGGACCTTCAAGACGACGAGGACTACTGTCGGGTACACGGCGAAGCCTCAGGCCCCATAAGCGACGACGTCCCGTGCCCTCTGCCACACGCCGTTTCCAGGTGCCCCGTCTGCTCCTTGGGGTGGATGGGTCCTGGGCCCAACGATAGCGTCGTACTCTGCATCCTGACTCGACACATTGTGGAGACCCACCCGAACACTGCCCACGCAACAACGCTCAGATTCAACGTGCAGCAGTTAGGCGGGTCTGCGAATCCCAACGACTGGTGTCAGCACGATCCCGAGCAGCACCGTCGTGTCATCGTCCTGGAGCCCATGTCGTGACCGTCTTCCACCTCGACGAGTCTTGTAAACGGCAGGTCGTCGGTTCGAATCCGACCCCCAGTTCCAGGCGAAGCCGCAGGACGACTCAGGTCAAGCTCCACCGGCACCGATGCCGATGATCTGATCGTGGCGAAACGGCAGGCGCTCGGCTGCGTGATGGCCTCGCTCCTCGTGGTGGGGATGCCGGCCGCGGCGCATGCACAGGTCGCGGTGCTCAGGCCGGTCCCGGACACGAGTTGCACAGTTTTCCCCGCCGACAACATCTGGAACACCCGGGTGGACGCGCTACCCGTGCATCCCAAGAGCGACTCATGGCTGGCGTCCATGCAGGCCGGCTCGACGAACCTCCACCCCGACTTCGGGCCTCCGAGCTACGGGCTGCCGTACGACGTCGTATCGATTCGCCATCGGACGGTGAGGATCAAGTTCCAATACGCGAGCGAGAGCGACCGGGTCCGGTACCCATTCGGGCCGAGGACCCCGATCGAGAACGGGTCGGACCGCCACGCGATCATCGTGAACAAGAGCACCTGCACGCTGTACGAGCTGTTCGACGCGGATTGGAACCATGGGAACCCAACCGCTGGGAGCGGGGCGGTCTTCGACCTGTCGTCCAACGCGCTTCGGCCCGACGGATGGACCTCGGCCGATGCGGCGGGCCTCCCCATCCTCCCCGGCCTGGTTCGGTTCGACGAGGTCAGGGCGGGAGCGATCGGCCACGCGATCCGGTTCACCGCACAGTGCACGCTGAATCGGCACCTGTGGCCCGCTCGGCACGACGCCGGAACGTCCGACCAGCGGTGTCCGCCCATGGGTGCCCGGTTCCGCCTGAAGGCCGGGTTCGACCTGTCCGGATTCAGCCCCAAGGCCCGGGTCGTGCTCCGGGCCATGAAGCGATACGGGCTGATCCTGGCCGACAACGGCTCCGACTGGTACTTCCAGGGGACCCGCGACCGGCGGTGGCGAAACGCCCTGCTGGACCAACTGAAGTCCGTACCGGCATCCGCGTTCGAAGCCGTGGACGTCTCGTCCTGCACGGTCGATCCGGATAGCGCCCAGGCGAGCTGCCCGTAGCCCTCCTGAGGCCGGAACCTCATCTTCTAACGGTTTCGCCACAACCTTGCGACCCGAGAACGGCGAAGTCCTCGGGAGGCGCTTCGGTCCTCGGAGCCCGAATCGGCGAAGGAGACAACGCCGACGCAGGAGGCCGCCGAAGACACCGGTCGCTGATCGATGGGGGACCTTCGCCCCGGCCGTCCTTCCTCCGGCCGGGGGGAGATCCCTGCCCGTTGTGTGACAACGCCGTTGCGATGAGAACTCGCTCGGAGGTTCGGTCGAATATCACAGCGGAAACCAAGCGGGACGCCGGAGAGGGCCGGGCGATGCATCCTCGAGGAGGCGTCCAGCATGAGCACCAAACGGTCCGCAATCGTGTCGTCCGCAGTCGTCGTGGCGATCGTGGCGGCGGCCTGCGGCACGAGCACTCCCAAGGCGACCGGCCCGGGCGGGCAGCCTCGGCGTGGAGGGGTCTACCGGACCGCCATCTCGAGCTTCGGCTTCACGGGCAGCTTCGATCCGACCGGCGAGTACCTCGGCCTGGCCTGGGATTTCTACGGCGCGATGCTCCGCACACTCGTCACGTACCGACACGTCGCCGGCCCGGCCGGCAACGTCCTGGTCCCCGACCTGGCGACCTCTGTGCCGCAACCGACGGACGGCGGCCTCACCTACACCTTCCACCTGAAGCCGGGCATCGAGTTCGGTCCCCCGGTGTCCCGGCCTATCACGTCCCAGGACATCGCGTACGCCTTCGAACGGATCGACTCCAAGCCCGAAGTGGCCCAGTACGCGTTCTACTTCGACGGTGTGATCACAGGCATGAGCCAGCACGGTGGCCCGCCGACGCCGATCTCTGGCATCGACACACCGGACGCGAACACGATCGTCTTCCACCTCACGAGGCCGACCGGTGACTTCCTCTACAGGCTGGCGCTGCCCGCCACCGCGCCGATCCCGCACGAGGTCGCGGCGTGCTTCCCCACGGGCGGCGGGT
>WNGA01036691.1_pt1 | contig 10795 bp, 6 predicted proteins | sample 5400061 | NCBI WGS metagenome assembly WNGA01 (sample SAMN13153366, study PRJNA577476) | soil metagenome | isolation source: 100 cm soil or saprolite under grassland replicate 2 | place: USA:California | collected 2016-06-15
TCTGCTTTATGATGCCGTAAACCGTAGCCAGGCCGAGGCCTGTGCCCTTACCTACTTCTTTGGTGGTGAAGAACGGCTCGAAGATTCGCGCGCGCGTCGCGGCATCCATGCCGATGCCGTCATCACCGACCGATAATGTGACATACGATCCAGCTCGAACTAGAGTTTCATCGTGCCCGAAGTCTTCGGCCACTTCGGTCGACGCGGTTGCAATCGTCAGCCGTCCACCCCTGGGCATTGCGTCACGCGCGTTCACGACGAGGTTCAGCAGCACTCGCTCCATCTGTACTGGGTCAGCTTTTACAAATCCGAGATCGGGCGCTATGCGAATTACAACATCCACATTTTCTGATAGCACTCGCCGCAGCATTTTTTCCAGGCCACGCACAATTGCATTGAGGTCAAGCACCCGGGGCTGCAGCGTCTGCCTGCGACTGAATGCCAGGAGCTGGTGGGTCAAAGACGCTGCCCGGTCCGCAGCCTGCTGGATCTCCAGCGCGGCGCGGGCATCAGGGCCTTCGGGGTTCCGTTCCATCAAAATGCTGCTGTAACCCTTGATAATCGTGAGCAGATTGTTGAAGTCATGGGCGACTCCGGAGGCCAACTGGCCAACCGCCTCCATGCGCTCAGTGTTGGCCAAGCGGTTTTGCAGTTGTTTTTGCTCGGTTACATCCAAAAGCACGCCATGCAGCAGTTGGCGGCGGTCCGGCCCCGGTACCAGCGATCCACTGTCGTTGATCCAGATCATCTTCCCATCGCGACGAAACATCCTGTACTCCGCGCGAAACGGATCGCCTTCCTGCGCTGCCCGTTCCGCGCCGGTCACCAGCTCGCGGTCCTCCGGATGCACATTCTCAATCCAGTTAGCCGCATTCGAGAGCCACTCTTGCGGCGAATATCCCAGCAGCGACTCAATCTGCGGACTGACAAATAGCCACTTGCCTTCAATCCCCAGCTCGGCAATATAGGTCACCGCCGCCAGCTGCTCTACCAGACTGCGATAAAGAGTTTCTGCTTCATGACGCGCGCGCTCGTTGCGTTTGCGCTCGCTTATATCAACCGCGACCCCGATCGTACCCGCGAGGCTTCCGTCCTCAGCGCGAATCGGCGCCCAGTGAACTTCGAAGCAAAGCCCCAACTCAGGAAGTCCGTCCACGGCTGAGAATTCTTCGCCGGAGAGCGCGCGCCGAACGTGCTGGATTATCTCTGGATACGCGCCGTAGATTTGGAACACCGACTGGCCAACCACCCGGCCCGGTTGTAGGCCCAGTTTTTGCAAGGCTCTGCCTTCGGAGAGGGTGAAGGTTCCGTTTGCATCTAAGGCAAAAAAGACCACCGGCGCCTTAGTCACAATTGTGCGAAGGCGTTTCTCGGCTTCGCTAAGAGCCGGGGCGGTTTTCGGCCGAATAGTCACACAACTGTTCCTTTGAAATCTCGCAGAACCTCAGCCGGGCAGTGCCGGCCGATTGCGCCAGTCTAGCGCAACGCCTCAGAAAACGTGAGTTGCCTTTGTGACCGACGTAACCCAGTAACCTACGATCTACGATAAGTTCTGGCTGGTGAACTAGAGCAATTTCCTCCGGGCCGCGCACAAGGTTTCTGCCTCTGCCCCGCCGCGAGCTTGCCGCAATGTCCCGCCAAGCGGATAATCGTTCCTCGTGAAAACGCACGCCGAGCTTTATCGCGAGTTGCCGTCGGTTGACCAACTCACGCATGATCCCGAAATTGTCGCGCTCGTTAGGCAAGAAGGTCAGACCGTTGTCACGGATGCGTGCCGCGCACTTCTCGGCCGTCTCCGTAACGAAATTTCTGCCGGGCACCTTGACGACGGCAAACTTGCGCTTGCCCTCTCCGGTATCCAGTCGGCGATTGGAGACGAAGTGCGCCGGGCTCTGGGTTACTCGCTTCGGTCCGTGATCAATGCGACCGGGGTCATCCTGCACACGAATCTGGGCCGGGCGCCGCTCGCGGAGTCGGCTTTGCCTACACGAGCTCTGATTTCCACTATCGTTGTCAATAACAACGCCGCCGCCGTGTTGCTGGCCCTTAACACGCTGGCCGACGGCGGCGAGGTGGTTGTTTCTCGTGGTGAGTTGGTTGAAATTGGCGGCTCGTTCCGCATCCCTGATGTAATGGCAAAATCGGGCGCGGTGCTGCGCGAAGTGGGGACGACGAATCGCACAAGAATTGCCGACTACGAACGCGCCATCAACGAGCGAACAAAACTACTGCTGCGTGTTCACCGCTCGAATTTCGAAATCAGCGGATTCACCGAGCAGCCGTCGGTAGCTGAACTCGTTGCGCTGGCCGAAAAGCACAAACTGCCGCTCGTGGAAGACCTGGGCAGTGGCGCTCTTTTTGACCTGCGCGCAGTAGGCATAAACGACGAGCCCGGGGTGCTCGACAGCCTGCGAGCCGGTATCCACGTGGTGACCTATAGCGGCGATAAATTGCTGGGAGGCCCTCAGGCAGGCTTGATCAGTGGCCGTGAGGACCTGGTTAAAAGGATGCGCAGCAATTCTCTGTTTCGTGCATTGCGTGTGGACAAACTGACCTATGCAGCGCTCGAGGCCACTCTCCTCGCGTATGTGAAACGAGACTACGAAGCCATCCCTGTTCTGCGCATGACGGAGCTTCCAAAAGCTGAAATTGCGCGGCGGACGCAGGCACTCATTGCAACACTGCCGCCCGGCAAATTGAGCGTTGAAGTGATCGATGGCGAGTCGCTGTTTGGCGGTGGCTCGGCGCCGTCTGCCGTTCTGCCGACGGTGCTGATTGGCGTCACCTGCTCTGATTTGAGCGCCAATGATCTCGCCTCCCGTTTGCGGGCCGCCAATCCTCCGGTGATCGCCCGAGTCGAGGAAGGGCGAGTTTTACTTGATCTGCGCACGGTCTTGCCGCCACAAGACGAAGCGCTGGGCCATCTGCTAGGGCAAATCGCCGTCTAAACATCCAGCTAAAACGTTTTTTCTTTGAATTGAATAGCGCAGAGTGTAGAACATCTAGCTAAACGCATTCGCGTTGAAATCCACTGCGGAGGATGAATCGCTAATGATGAACACGAGTCTTGCCGTGGCATTGCTAGCTGCAAAATTTGAGTCGCAGATCACAGGAACTGATTGGTTCGTGATTGCGATCTACTTCAGCATTCTGCTGGGCGTGGCGTGGTACGTAGTCAAAAAAGGCAAAGACTCAGCCGCCGATTACTTTTTGGCGGGGCGCAATCTGGGATGGTGGGTTATCGGCGCATCCATTTTCGCCTCAAACATTGGATCAGAACACGTTGTCGGACTGGCGGGCGCGGGCGCGACCAGCGGCGTGGCACTGGCGCACTATGAATTGCACGCTTGGTGTCTGCTGGTCCTGGCCTGGGTTTTCGTGCCCTTCTACATGCGCTCGATGGTGTTCACCATGCCGGAATTCCTGGAGCGCCGCTTCAGCCCGGCTTCGCGATATGTGTTGTCGATTGTTTCGATTATTACATTCATAGTTTCCAAAATTGCCGTTGGCATTTTCGCCGGCGGCGTAGTTTTCGGCACGTTGCTTCCCGAGCTGCACATCACTATCGGAAAGACCACCATCGACAGTTTTTGGATTGGCTCGGTTTTAGTCATCGCGCTGACCGGTCTATACACCGCGTTGGGCGGCATGAGGGCGGTGGCTTACAACGATGCCGTTCAAACCTTTGTCCTCATCCTGGGATCGTTTTCGTTAACGGCTTATGGACTGATGAAACTTGGCGGCTGGCACGAACTTCGCTACTGGTGCGGCTCGGACATGTTCAATCTATGGAAGCCGCTGATTCCGGCAGGGGTGCAGGGCACGTGGGCGCCGGTCCTCGAGACTAATTCTGCGGGGCAAGTTGTCAGAGAAGCGTGGTACTTCAATGGATATTTTCCGTGGCTGGGCATGCTTTTCTGCGCGCCGATCATTGGCCTGTGGTACTGGTGCACGGACCAATACATTGTGCAGCGCGCTCTGGGTGCGCCGAACGAGGCAGTTGCCCGGCGCGGGGCTATCTTTGCGTCGTTCCTGAAACTCTTCCCGGTTTATTTGTTCATCATCCCAGGGCTCATTTGCTACGCGTTGGCTAAGAGTGGCAAGATCCCGGCGTTGGCGGGGATCGTTGGCCCCGACGGTAAGGCGATTCCAGCCGTCGCCCAGGGTGCGTTTCCTATGATGGTGCAATACCTTCTGCCTCCTGGGCTGCGAGGTCTGGTGGTCGCGGGATTGTTATCTGCATTGATGGGGTCGCTGGCCGGAGTGTTCAACGCGTGCTCCACGTTGTTCACGGTTGATCTTTATGAGAAGTGGAGGCCGGGCGCGTCACAGCACCAGATTGTTCGCGTAGGGCGCTTGGCGACCGCCGCAATGGTAGTGGTGGCGCTGGCATGGATACCGGTCATTAAAGGTGCTTCGGGACTCTATACCTATTTGCAGGCAGTCCAGGGATATCTCGCGCCGCCGATCTTCGTGGTCTTTTTCTTTGGCGTGTTCTTCAAGCGGCTGAATGCCGCCGGCGCTTTGTGGGCAATGATAGTGGGCTTCGCGCTGGGAATATTCCGCATGCTGGTGGATACGCCGGTGACCCTTGGCCTTGGAGGATTGGCGAACGGATATCCGCAAGGGTCATTCCTCTGGATCATCAACAATATCTACTTCCAATATTTCAGCGTGCTGATCACCAGCGTGTCGGCGATTGTCATGGTCGTGGTGAGCCACATCACCGCCGAACCGGACTACGTGAAGATCCAAAATCTCACCTTCGAAACCACCACCGGGCAGGACCGCGCCAACACCCGCGCGAGCTGGAGCTGGAAAGAAGTGGCAGGATCGGGGCTGGTGCTGGTGTGTATTTTGGGGGCGTATTTGTACTTCAGGGGCTAGCCAGTATGACGACGAAGTGGGCAAACCAGTAATATGGAATTGGCATACCGGGAGGGCATGGCTTTCAGCCATGCCGCAAGATATTCAAAAAAATGTTTAGTGGCACGACTGAAAGTCGTGCCCTCCCGTATCTCGTGATCGGGTTTGTTCCCGGATCAACCACATTCAGGCCGCGCTCATGGCCACTCTTTTCACTATCGGCCATTCCACTCGCGCATTGGACGAATTGATCGAAGCTTTACAAGCGCACTCCATCCAGACTCTCGTGGACATTCGTTCTTTCCCAATGTCCCGGCGGCTACCGCATTTCAACCGTGAAGCCTTGGAGAAGACTGTGCCGGAAGCGGGAATCCGTTATGTTTGGATGAAAGACTTAGGCGGTCGGCGGAAGAAGTTATTGGACGAATCGCCTAATGTGGCGTTGCGAAATGCCAGCTTTCGCAATTACGCAGATTACATGCTCACAACCGAATTTGAACGCGCGGCAGCAGGATTGATTGGGCTTGCTGAATCCTCACGCACGGCCTACATGTGCGCGGAGCGTGTGTATTTCCGCTGCCATCGCATGTTGGTCTCTGATTGGATGGTGGCGCATGGACACGAGGTGCTGCACATTGATGACGCAAAGCCGGCCAAAGCACATGCATTGATGCACGAGGCAAGGGTTATCAACGGACAGGTGATTTATCGCGGAGACCGCCTGCTGTAGAGCTTGTGCTACCGTATCCGAATGATCGTGGGTACGGGAATTGACATTGCCGAAGTGCCGCGTATTGCGGAGTCAATCCAGCGCTTTGGTGATCGATTTCTGCGCCGGGTTTTCACCGAAGGCGAAATCCAGTACTGCGACTCAAAAGCAAACCGCGTTGAGAGGTATGCTGCGCGCTTTGCCGCGAAGGAAGCCGCGATGAAAGCCCTGGGTACGGGATGGAAATTGCTAGCGTGATACTGGAAAGCTAGGTCGTTAGTCGTTGGTCATTTGTCATTGACTCCTACCCGAATGCAGCCGAGCTGCGCTCGGGCGGACAGCCGGGGGTGGCTGTCCCCACACAAGCCTGGCTATCTGCGGGCCGTGGACTTTTTTGCCAACGACCGATGACCAACGACCAACGACGGTTCTGGTAGACTGACGCCCTTCATGTCCGCAACCAACCAGGCGCTCCCCGAGATCGAGATCACAACGGTTGAGCGCGTCAGCTTGAAAACTCTGCTGCCCGGCATAGCCCTCAGCAGCTTCTCCGCGCTGTTATTGGAACTCGGACTCACGCGGCTGTTCTCCGTCGTCCTGTTCTATCACTTCGCATTTCTGGCCATATCCATCGCGCTATTGGGACTGGGTGCCGGAGGAGTCTTTGCCCACCTTTGGAAGCAGCGGCTCCGTGGGTGGCCTGTCCGCCGGGTCGCGCTGGCATGCAGCGCGTTGAACGCCATTCTCGTGCCGATTGTGCTCGAAGTCATCCTTCACGTTCCGGTGTCACTCGAACTGAGTTGGGGAAATTTTCTTCGGTTAACCGTCATCTACATCTGCTCGGCAGTCCCGTTTTTTCTGACGGGATTGCAGTTCTCGGTAGTTTTCGCCCGCGAGTCCGCCCAGATTCCCAGGTTGTACGGCGCGGATCTCACCGGCGGCGCGTTGGCGTGTTTGGCCATTGTTCCCCTATTGAACTGGATTGGCGGCCCGAACGCGATCCTTTTTGCGGCAGTCACTTCCGCCATCGCCGCTGTGCTTTGGAGCCCGACACCGCGGACAAGAAACGCCATGGTCGGTCTGAGCGCGGTGTTAGCGTCGGGAATCGCTATGAATTTTTCGGGACGCTTGGCTGATATCGTCTGGGCCAAAGGTGTGCTCAGAAAAAACGTTGAATTTGCCCGCTGGAATGCGATTTCCCGGGTTGAGGTGGACCGCGACGCCAACGGCGGACGCGTGATCGTGATTGATGCCGATGCCAACACCTTCATAATGAATGCCGACCCGAAGCGGTGGAACGGCTCGCAGTGGCAAACCGATCTGATGGCTGCTCCTCCAGCAGTTGTGAATGCTCTGCGCCCAAATGGAGACTACGCAATTATTGGTCCCGGGGGCGGGGTGGACGTGCTGCGCGCTGTCGCAAATGGCAGCCACAGCGTTACCGGGATCGAGATCAATCCCATCATCGCTAATACCATCATGCGCGACCGTTATTCGGATTTCGCTTACCACCTCTATGAGCGACCTGATGTGACTTTACATGTAGGCGATGGGCGCTCGTTTATCCGAAACGCGACAGCGCAATACGACGTGGTGCAGATGACGCTCGTGGACACCTGGGCCTCGACAGCGGCAGGCGCTTTCGCTCTCAGCGAGAATAGCCTCTACACGACTCAGGCTTTCCGGGAATATTTTCAGCACCTGAAGCCGGACGGAATTATTGCAATTACCCGATGGGAATTTCAGCAACCCAGAGAAGCTCTGCGCGTTGTCTCCGTGGCCATGGAGGCCTTGCACCAACTCGGAGTTGCGGATGCGTCTCGTCACTTCATGGTCGTATCCGAAGGCGATCTCGATGAGGACGGTATTCCGGTCGCAGTCCTGGCCAAAAAGAGCGCATTTACAACAGAAGAGGAAGCAACTGTTCGTCAACAATTGAGCGATTACGAGCCGCTGAAGCTCTTGTACACTCCGTCGGAACCAAGCGGCAACGCTTTTGGCCAGTTAATCCAGAGCAACGACCCGGAAGCATTCACGAAAAACTACGCTTTCAATGTCACACCGGTGACTGACAACGCTCCGTTCTTCTTTTTCACCCTGAAGCCCAGGAACATTTTGCATTCGGTCGTCAATACCGGTGCGATGGACTGGAAGGTAAACCTGGGAATTGCGGTGCTCGGGATGCTGGTGATCATCTCGGCCCTGGCGGTGCTGGCGTTTTTGCTGCTGCCGCTATTGGCGCAAAGAGGCTCTAACCAATCCGCAGGAACCCTTGCGTACTTTATTGCTCTTGGTCTCGGCTACATTTTGGTTGAGGTCACCTTCATCCAGCGCTTCGTCTTGTTCCTCGGACACCCCACTTATGCGCTCACAGTCGTAGTGTTCCTGATGCTGCTCGCGAGCGGCGCCGGCAGCGTCGTTTCTAAAACCTGGATTACAGATAGCGGGCGTGTGTGGTTGCCACTGATATGCGTGGTGGCCGCTCTCCTGGTTTTTGTTCGTCTCCTGCCATGGGTCCTAGAAAGTCTAGTAGGCGCGCCGTTCGTCGCGAAGTTGCTGATCAGCGCCGTGGTGCTGGTGCCGCTGGGCTTCGCCATGGGGATGCCGTTTCCGACCGGACTTAGGGCGTTGAGTCAAAGCAAACAGGGTGGAGGCAATTCCATTGAATGGGCGTGGGCAATGAACGCGGCTTCAAGCGTTCTTGGATCGGTTTTGGCGATCGTGATTGCCATCCAGGCAGGTCTGAACGTGACTCTGGCATGTGGGGCCTTAGCGTACTTTGCGGCGCTGTTGTTGTGCGGAAAGCTTCGTGGCATCGCATCTCGCGCATGAAGACCTTTAACACTCTGCTATCATCAGAAAAATCCTGAGGACGACGTCCACCGCCGTTCCCGGGCTGCTTGGGAGGATCGTTGCCTAGCCAGAAGCAGTTGAAGTGGTCTCAACTGAAGGTTGGCATTACGGTGGTAGTGGCCAGTATCACTCTGGCAGTGCTGATCTTCCTGATGAGCAACACCGGCGGCCTGTTCACTCGCAAAATTACCTTGAAGGCTTATTACTTTGACGCGCAAGGACTGCGCGAGGGCGCACCGGTCCGGTTAAGTGGCGTGGATGTCGGGAATGTAAGTAAAATTCGCGTTGTTCCCAACAAGCCGTTTGCGCCGGTCGAAGTCAGCATGAAGGTAAGCACCAAGTATGGCTTCGGTCTTCGTAAAGATTCCATCACCGAGCTTTCGACGGCCGGAGTGCTTGGCGAGACCTATATCAACATTGAGAGCACGAAAGCCACCGGCGCGCCGGCTCGGGATGGAGACGTACTTAGCAGTGGCGAGGTCCCCGAATATCAAGCGGTCATGCGCGCGGGCCAGAGTACGCTGCAGAACATGGACGCGCTGCTCAAACGGGCGGACCGGATCGTCGCATTTGTTGAAAGCGGCCAGGGGTCCATCGGCAAGTTAATCTACGACCCCACTCTGTACAATCGCGTAAATTCCACGGTCAACGAGTTCCAGAATCTGGTTAAAGAGATATCGGAAGGGCAGGGCAGTCTGGGAAAACTGATTGCTGACGATGAGTTGTACCAGAAGGCGAATGGAACCATCGATAAGGTCAATAAGATGATCGATGATCTGAACGCTGGAAATGGGACCGCGGGCAAGTTCCTCAAAGATCCTTCTCTATACAACAATGCCAACCAGACAGTCGCCAACGTGAAGCAACTCACGGACGATATCAATGCCGGCAAAGGCGCACTGGGAAAGATTGCGAAAGACCAGGAGTTCGCTAATAAACTGCAGAACACGCTGAACCGGTTATCAGATTTGACCGATAAACTGGACACGGGTAACGGCAGTGCAGCCTTGTTCATCCGTGATCCTGCTGTTTACAACAACACGAACAAGCTGCTGGCCGAAACGCAGGAACTGATCAAAGCCATCCGGCAGAATCCCAAGAAATATCTGACCATCCATCTGAAGCTGTTCTAGCGGCTTTGCAACCAAAATTGGACATGTAGCCTCAGACGCCCTCGTCTGGGGGAGATGAGGGCACCTGCCCCTGCATATTTAGCGTTGCAGTAAGTCCACTGGCTCACGAACATCGTGGACGCGGAAATGTTGTGCTAGCGCGGGATATTTGTTCTTTACTTCTTCGAACATAGCGTACGCAACTTTGCGATAAGAGAAATGGCCGGCGGGCCCGGTGCGCAGCTCGGAGATGTAAACTGCTTCAGCGAAATCCATTTTGAAAAGAGTGCGCTTGCGGAAACCCAGCGGAATCGCATACTGCGAATTCTCCCTCGCCTCCGGGGCGCTGCTACTTGCCAATTTCTCGACCGCGGCTGAAGTTCTCTCCATTGTCGCGGTGTACGCATTGAGCGCACCGGCAGGTTCAAGCTCGCTTGGAACTTCATATCCGTGCTGCGTAGTGAACGGCTGCTCAATCTGGATACAGCGGCGGTGACGGTGCATATCGCGAAATCCGCCAATATCCATCAGAATATCGAAGCGGAACTGCTGGCCGGCGCGGAAAGCGCGAAGCATCTCATCGTGCCGGCCGCGATGACTCAACCCGGCATTGATGATTTCGCGCCGTCGCGCTTCCCCAAGTTCTTCTACAGCCCGCCGAATTTGGCGATAGCGATAGTTGCAGTGCTCATAAAGTAGGGTGGTCGCCAGCTCCACTTCCAAGGGTTCGTCATCCAGGAGGTCAACTGTGGGGGCTTGATCCGGCGCTGTGCCTTTCATCAGTTCGGATGCGATCTGCCGCAATTCCCGTCGAGTTTGCATTTCATAAGAATTTGGGTCGGCGTACTTCACTAGAGTTGGTGAAACTCTCACTTCCTTCAACAACTCTCGTTCTGCTCGTGCCCCAAGTTCGGGCGAGGCTTCGCGGATGCTCTCGACCAAATCGCGTAAGCCTTCATGGTTCACGTTGTACGCTGCGGAACTGGCGGCGCGCTTCAGGAATTCACCGAGGCGTCGCACTTCTTGATGAGTATGCGAGAGCAGATGTGAAACCTGTGTTTCGAGCGTGCGAGCGTTCACGATCTCGCCTAAGGACGTGTTCGTCGCCAGCGGCAGCAGGTAACGGGAGATGTCGAAAGCCCGTGCCTTGAGCGTGCGCTCGTATGCCTCCTGCTTCATCTCCTCTGGTTTCGGGGTGGTGTCTTTCAGGTAGTGGAACGTCTTCTCGGAAAGCGTTTCGTAGTCTGAAAAGAGT
>WNGA01012816.1_pt1 | contig 10794 bp, 10 predicted proteins | sample 5400061 | NCBI WGS metagenome assembly WNGA01 (sample SAMN13153366, study PRJNA577476) | soil metagenome | isolation source: 100 cm soil or saprolite under grassland replicate 2 | place: USA:California | collected 2016-06-15
GCGATACATCGACGGCGGCGTTGCCGATCCGCTCCATGGCCGAGATGACGTGCAGCACGCTCGACATCCGCTCGGCGTCGTGCGGGGAACGGGCGGCGAGGATGCACACCTCGCGCATCTCGTGCACGAGGCCCTCGAGACGCTCTTCGAGGTCGACGACCTCTTCGGCCATGGCCGCGTCGCCGAAGAAGAGGGCGGCGTAGCCGAGGTCGACCATGAGCTCGGAGGCGTCCTTCGCCTCGGAGAGCATGGCCCGGAGGTTTCGTGGAGGTTTTTCGTCCATCAAGGGTGGGGCCTCATGACAGGCCCAGGAGCACGATAGCCAGAATCAGGGACACCGCCCCCAAGAAGTCCAGGCTCGAGGTGACGATGGGGATGCCGTGGTTGTCGGGGTCGAGGCCGAGCCGGTAGGTGGCCACGGCGCCGTAGTACCCCACCACGACCGCCGCGGTCGTGGCGAACACCCCGGCCAGCATCGACACGCCGATCATCTGGAGGACGCCCGGGCTGTGCAGGTCGAACACCGCGGCCACGACGTCGGCGGACACGCCGAGCAGGAAGAACACCGGCACCGCGTAGGCGAACACGAGCAGGATGTCCTCGCCGACGGCTCGCCACGGTGAGCGCGACAGATCGACCGTGCCCAGGTGCAGCTTGGTGGCGACGCGGGAGCTGAGGATGCCGCCGAGGGCTCCCGAGTCCTCGAGGAAGGGCGGGACGAGCACGAGCAGCGCCGGGTAGAGGAGGAACGAATCGATGCGCTTCTCGATGGTGATCCCGGCGATGACATCGACCGCGCCCGCGAGGGCGAGGATCGGGACCGATTCGCGCACGATCCCGCGCAGGATCGGCAGTCGAGCCCGCAGGCTCAGCACGAGAGCGACGAGACCCGCGATCACGCAGACCACCGCTACAACGGGTGTGAACCACGCGATGCCGACGAGGTAGGTGGCGACGAACAGCCCGGGCAACGTGACCATGTCGCCGGCGGCGGTCACGATCGGCGTGTTCACGTTGTCGAGGTCGAGATCGAAGCGCACGCTCGTTGCGGTGACGACGACCACCACGAGCAATACAACGACCGACGACAGCGTGCCTCCCACGACGGAGATCACGACGAAGTCGACGATCGAGATCGAGTTCGCGACGCCGAACGCGACCGAGACGGCCTTCGCGAGCACCGCGAGCACGAGCGAGATCGACAGCGACATCGCGAGCGACGCGGCGACGTTCTGGCCGACGAGGGTGTCGAGGCGGCGCGACGCGCGGAACGTCCCGGCGTGGATCGCCGTGCTGAACCGGCTGCCGAGACCGCCGAAGATGTTGCCGCGCATGCCGATCGCGGCGGGGATGAGCACCAGCAGGCCGGGGAGCGCCTCGAGGGTGCCGGTGATCGCTCCGAGCGTCAGGCCGGCGAGAAGGTCTCCACCCGACGAGAGCAGGAGCGCGACGAACCCCGCCCCGACCCCGGCCGGATCGGAGCGAACGACGGCGCGGAAGCGCCGGATGAGGCGCGGCCGTCGAACCATGTGCTACTCGGAGGCTCGCTCATCGCGGTTCGTCTCGTTTCCATCGAGTTCACGGAGCCGGCTCAGGCTAACGGTTGGTGGCGCCGATAGCGACGAGGAACACTGTCCGCCTGTGACGATCCTCGATCTGCTGACGGTGGCCGTGCTGGCGGTGGTCGGAGTCCGTCTCTTCGAGGCCGCCCGCACCTCGGTGGGATCGCACCGCAAGACCCTGGCCGTCGTCTACGGGCTGCGGTGGCGCCACTTCCTGCGGGCGATCCCGATCGTCGCCCTGATCGTGCCGACGGCGTGGGTGCTCATCCAGCTCCCCGTCCTGTCGTTCGGGTGGTGGACCGCGATCGGCGGCGAGGGCAACCCGGTGGTCGGCGTGAGCGACCGGGACCTCGGGATCGTGTCGGTCGTCATCCCGCTGTTCTTCATCGGATTGCTGCTCGTCGGCCTTCCGCTCCTCGTCGCCCGGGAGGAGTGGTTGTTCCGTCGGGGCGCCGAGCAGCGCAGCACGGCGGACAACCTCGGACGGGCGGTCGTGTTCGGCCTCGCCCACGCCGTCGTCGGGATCCCGATCGGCGCCGCGCTGGCGCTGTCGATCGGCGGCCTCTACCTCACGTGGTCCTACCTCGAGGTCTGGAAGGAGACGCGATCGCAGACGAGCGCGCTGCTCGAGTCCACCCGAGCGCACCTTGCCTACAACCTCACGATCATCGTGATGGTGCTGGTCTCGCTGGGCGCGCTGTACGCAACCGGCAACGCCTGACCGCGTTCTCCTTTTGGCGTCAACTACCCACGAAATAGGGGGGTAGGTGACGCCAAAACGGTTAGTGGAAGTCGCGGGAGCGCAGGATGTCGGCGGCGGTGAGCGGCAGCTCCTCGATGCGGCTGGCGACCACGTTGATCACGCCCTGGTAGCGCTCGAGCATCCCCCGCACGATCAGCGCCGGTGACATGCGGGCGACTTTGCGGAACCGGCGCCATACGTCGGCCGTGCAGATCACGTTGAGCAGCCCGGTCTCGTCCTCGAGGTTGACGAACACGACGCCCTTCGCCGTGTCGGGTCGCTGGCGGTGCGTGACGATCCCGGCCACCTCGACCACGGTGCGGTGCGGCAGCTCGCGCAGCGCTTCGTTGGTCACGACACCCCGATCGGTCAGGCGCGCCCGCACGAACTCGACGGGATGCCGGCCCGCGGTCATGCCCGTCGCCCACAGGTCGGCTGCCGTCTCCTCGACCTCGGTCATGCCCGGCAGCACCGGCGCGTCGACCCCGGTGACGAGCCCGGGCAGCTTGTCGGGCCGGGCGTCGCGCAGTGCGCCGGCGGCCCACAGCGCGCTGCGGCGGGTCTGCCCCAGGCCGGCGAACGCGCCCGCGGTCGCCAGCGCCTCGATGGCGTCGGTGGTCGCGCCGGTGCGGCGGGTGAAGCCGGAGAGGTCGGTGAACGGCGAGCGCTCGCGTTCGGCGTCGATCCGGTCGAGCAGCGCGTCGGCAAGGCCCCGGACGTAGCGCAAGCCCATGCGCACGGCACGCGTCGACGGGTCGGCGTGCCAGCCCGGACGCGGGTGCCCGACCCTGCCGGCGCCGTCGGTGCGCGGTTCGAGGGTGCAGTCCTTGCGCGACGCGTTCACGTCGGGGCCGAGCACCTCGACACCGTGGTGCATGGCGTCGCGCACGATCGAGTGCGGCGAGTAGAAGCCCATAGGCTGCGCGTTGAGCAGCGCGCACGCGAACTCGGCCGGGTAGTGCAGCTTGATCCACGAGCTCGAGTACACGAGGTAGGCGAAGCTCACCGAGTGGCTCTCGGGAAACCCGAAGTCGGCGAACGCCTCGAACTTGGTCGCGATCTCCTCCGCGGTCGCACCGGTGATGCCACGCTCGGCCATGCCGGCGAGCAGCCGCTCGCGCATGACGGCCATGCGGGCGTGGGAGCGCTTCGAGCCCATGGCCTGGCGCAGCTGGTCGGACTCGCCGGGGGTGAAGCCGGCGATGTCGATCGCCATCTGCATGAGCTGCTCCTGGAACAACGGCACACCCATGGTCTTCTCGAGACACTTCTCGAGCATCGGATGCGGGTACGTGACCGGCTCCTGGCCGTTGCGGCGCCGCAGGTACGGGTGCACCGAACCGCCCTGGATCGGACCGGGGCGGATGAGCGCGACCTCGATGACGAGGTCGTAGAACGTGCGCGGGCGCAGCCGGGGCAACGTTGCCATCTGGGCCCGGCTCTCGACCTGGAACACGCCCACGGTGTCGGCCGCGCACAGCAGGTCGTAGACCGCGGGCTCCTGGGGGATCGTGGCCAGGTCGATCTCCGTGCCCTCGTGCTCACGAACCAGGTCGACCGCCAGGTGCAGCATCGTGAGCATCCCGAGGCCGAGCAGGTCGAACTTCACCAGCCCGGCGGCAGCGCAGTCGTCCTTGTCCCACTGGAGCACCGACCGGTCCTCCATGCGGGCCCACTCGACGGGGCAGAACTCCACCAGCGGCCGGTCGGCCATGACCATCCCGCCGGAGTGGATGCCGAGGTGGCGGGGGAAGTCGAGCACCTGGCCGGCGAGGTCGAGGACGAGCGCCGGCACCGGGGGCCCTTCGGCCTTCACGCTCTCGAACGCACCGACGTCCCTCCCCCACCGGTCGATCCACTTCGTGAGCCCGTCGGCGTGGCCGGGTGACAGCCCGGCGGCCTTGGCCATCTCGCGCAGCGCGCTCTTCGGCCGGTACGTGATCACGTTGGCGACCTGGGCGGCGCGGTCGCGCCCGTACTTGTCGTAGACGTACTGGATCACCTCTTCGCGGCGCTGGTGCTCGATGTCGAGGTCGATGTCGGGGGGCCCGTCGCGCTCGGGCGAGAGGAACCGCTCGAACAGCAGGCCGAGCGCGACGGCGTCGGCCTTGGTGACGCCGAGCGCGTAGCAGACCGCGCTGTTGGCGGCGCTGCCGCGGCCCTGGCAGTAGATGTCGTGGCGATGGCAGAACTCGACGATGTCGACGAGGAGGAGGAAGTAACCGGGGAAGCCGAGCTCTTCGATCACGTCGAGCTCGTAGGCGATCTGGCGTATCGCCTGTTCGTGCCGCGGATGCGAAGGCGGGTAGCGAACGGCCGCGCCGCGCGCGGTGAGCTCGCGCAACCAGCTCATCTCGGTGTGGCCGGTCGGCACGTCGTGGTCGGGGAGCTCGGGAGCGGCGAGGCTGAGGTCGAACGCGCACGCCGCCGCGACGTCGAGAGTGCGCTCGACTGCGCCGGGCCAGCGGGCGAACCGGCGCCGCTGCTCGGCCGCGCTGCGCAAGTGCGCGAACGGCGCCGCCGGCAGCCAGCCGTCGATCTCGTCGAGCGAGCGCCGGGCACGGACGGCGGCGAGCGCGGTTGCGAGCGGTCGCTGACCGGGCGTGGCGTAGTGCACGTTGTTGGTGGCGACCACGTCGACGGAAGCCGACGCCGCCACCTCGACGAGCGCGTCGTTGCGGTGCCGGTCGAGCGGGTCGCCGTGGTCCCACAGCTCGACGAGCACACGGTCGCGCCCGAAGGCGGCAACGAGCCGGTCGAGGGCGCGCCGGGCCGCGGCAGGGCCGTCGTCGAGGAGCGCTCGCGTGACCGTGCCCTTGCGGCATCCGGTGAGCACGAACCACGCGTCGTTGGCCGCGCTCGGTCGTGCGCCGGCGAGGTGGACGGGAGCGCGGGCGGCGTCGGCGAGCGCGCCGAGGTCGAGGCGGGGCGCGCCCTTCTCTCCCGCCAGCTGCGCCTCGCTCACCGCCCGGGCCAGGCGCGCGTACCCGACCGGACCCTGGGCGAGCACCACGAGGTGCTGACCCGGCGGGTCGGCGTACCCGTTCGGCGGCGTGCGGGGCGCGTCGAGGGTGAGCTCGGCGCCGAACACCGTCGGGAGCCCGGTGGCGCGGGCGGCGAGGGCGAAGCGCACCACGCCGTACAGGCCGTCGTGGTCGGTGACGGCCAGGGCGGCCAGCCCCAGGCGGGCGGCCTCGTCCGCCAGCTCCTCGGGGTGGCTGGCCCCGTCGAGGAACGAGAAGTTCGTGTGGCAGTGCAGCTCCGCATAGCCCTCGGTCAAGGGCCCCTACTCCACTACCCGGCACGCCGACGCCCCGGGCCGACCACCGTATCGAACACACGTTCGATGCGGCAAGGGGGGCTCACGCCACCTGCGAGACCACCTCCTCGAGCACGGCGGCGAGCTCCTCGGGGCGGGCGAGCATCGGCAGGTGCCCGGTATCGAGCGTGACGGCCCGGTCGGCCTGCAGCCGCTTCGCCATCTCGTCCTGGCGGGTGGGCGACATGTCGCTGCGGTCCCGCAGGCACTTGACGTACACCCGCGGCACGTCCGGCGCCCCCGCCCAGGTCACGCGGCCGCGGTACACGCCGGGGGCCTCGGGCTCCATCCGCTCGACGACGGTGGCGGTGGTGGCGTCGTCGAGGTCGTTGCACAGCGCCCGCCGGATGGCGGATGGCGGCGGGCGGACGCCACCGGGGCGCACGACCCACATCGCGCGGAGGAGGAGCCGGAGCGGGCGCGGGATCAAGTCGAGGGCGCGTTCGCCTTCCGCGGGCACCTCGGCGGCGACGTAGACGAGGGCGCCGATCCGGTCCGGCACCCGTCTCGCGATCTCGGGCACGAACACGCCTCCCAGCGAGTGCCCGACCAGCACCACGCGGCTCGGCTCCCAGGCGCGGATGTCCGCGGCGACGGCCTCGGCGGCGGACTCGAGCGTGACGGTCCTGCGGTCCGCCGGGCGCGCCACCCGACCCGGAATCTCCACCGCCAACGCCGGCGCGTGCAGCTGCGGCACGACGGGGTCCCAGATCCAGCCCCCGAGGCCGGCGCCGGGCACGAGGACGATGCCCACGTCGCCGGGCGGCACTCAGGTCCCGGGGTTGGAGTAGACGCGCTCGGGGCGGACGAGCACCGCCACCCGCCGCTCTTCGGCCATCACGCGGTCGTACTCGTCCCAGTCGTCGTGCGTCCCGCCAGCGGCGGTGAACACGTCGCGGAGCAGCCGAGGGACGCCGTCGGCGTCGAACCCGACGAGCGCGTCGTCGGGCCCCGCCAGCTGGACCGGTCCCTCGACCGCGACCCACTCCCATCCGGCGCGGAACACGACCGTCGCCCGGGGCCGGGCGCGCAGGTTGGCGTGCTTGCGGGTGCCGCCGCGCGCAACCAGGCCGACGACCGGCTCGCCGTCGACCGGGTGGTCGAGGACGCCCGCGTTCGCGACCGACGCCTGCGGGGAGCTGTCGCCCCGTTGGGTCACGACCACGGCGAGGCCGTGGTCGCGGCGGGAGAGGTCGCGCACGTCGTCGATGGATGGCACGACACCGAGCTTCGCGCGTCTCAGCGAGGGTGCGAGACTCGCCACTCGATGGACGAGCTCCTCGATGCCGTCGGCGACGACTTCTGCTACCTCACGACGCGCGGCCGGCGGACGGGACGCGCGCACGAGATCGAGATCTGGTTCGCGCTCGACGGCGGGTCGCTGTACCTGCTCTCGGGCGGCGGCGACCGTTCGGACTGGGTGCGGAACCTGCGCACCGACTCGGCCGTCACAGTGCGGGTGCGGAACACGGCCTACGAGGCGACGGCGCGAGTGGTCGACGAGGGTGAGGAGTCCGAGCGGGGGCGGCGGCTCGTGTTCGAGAAGTACCAGCCTCGCTACGCCGGGAGCCTGGAGAGCTGGCGGCGGGAGTCGCTGTTGGTCGCGCTCGACGTGCAGCGTGCAGACTGACCGGCGATGACGATCGAGCTGGTTCCCCTGTGTAATGCGACCATCACGCTGAAGGATCCGATGATCCTGCCGAACACGCCGAGTGGCATGCGGACGATCATCGAGGTCGAGACGGCGAAGCTGGCGGGCGAGCGGCTGTCGGGAACGATGAAGGGCGCCGCAGGTGCCGATTGGGCCACGATCGGGCCCGACCTGACGTGCACGCTCGACGTGCGCATGACGTTCGAGACACACGACGGCGCGCTCGTGTTCGTCACGTACTCGGGGCGCATCGATCTGTCGGAGGGACCGGGCGCGTCGCCGATCTACGCCGCGCCGTTGTTCGAGACCGGCGACGACCGGTACACGTGGCTGAACCGCGTGCAGGCCGTCGCCAAGGGCACCCTCGACGGGCCGACGCTCACCTACGAGATCGCCGAGGTGCGCTGACCGTTCAGTCGTAGATCGCCTCGAGCGCGGCGCGGCCGGCGGACACCGCGACGAGGCAGGCGACGCGCTCGCCGTCGGGCGCCACCACCAGCACCTGCCAGTACACGCGTCGTGACTGCGCGCGCCGGTCCCACCACCGGGCATCGTGCGCCCACGGCCCCGCCCACGCGGTGACCTCCCCACCGGCGCCGGGGAGCGCCGCGCAGCGCACACGCGCCGGCGGCCTCGACGGATCGCCGCGGCCCGACACGGTGACGGGCGCGCCGCCGGCATCGAGCAGCTCGGCGGGGCGGGGCGGGTCGAACACGCGTGCAGGACCGGGCGCGGGGATCGCACCCGGCCAGGGCGGGACCTCGAGCGCGTTGGCGCCCGGCGCGGCGACCGCGTCGATCGGCCGGGCCGGCTCCCGGAGATCACCCCACGGCACCCACCGCACCCGCTCGCCGGGCGTGCGCCCGCCCTGGGGGACGGCGGTGACCACGGCCGGATGCCCGAGCATCCCCTGCACCCGGGCGAGAGTGCGCGCGGCGCGGTCGGCCGCGGCGGCGTCACCGCCCCAGAAGCCGAGCTGGCGCCCCGCGGCGGGCAGCACCTCGTCGGGCACCAGCCGGAGCAGTGTGAGCCCCCCGGTCGCGAGCTCCTCGATCGGACTGTCATCGCCGCCGTCGCCGCGCGTGAGCCAGGCTTCGAGCTGCCATCGGACCCGTGCCGCCAGCGCGGCCGGAGTGAGCGCGCCTTCGTGACGCCAGCAGCGGGCGTGGCGTTCACCGTGCTCCGTCTCGGCTTCGATCATCACCCGGCTGCACACGAGGCCGAGGGCGTCGAGCCGGTCCAGCAGCCGCTCGGCCAGCCCTTTGGCGACGAACGCGGCCGCCTCGACCAAGGCGACGGGCGGGTCGAGCTCGGCCGTCTCGACGAGCTCCGGGGGCGGAGGGGCCGGGGGCACGACGTGGCCGTCGATCCCGCGAGCGAGGCGGTGGGCACGAGTCCCGGTCGGTCCGAAGCGGCCGAGCACGGCCCCCTCGGGCAGCGCGGCCAACGCGCCCAGCGTGCGCAGGCCGAGCCGGGCGAGCAGGTCGGCGAGGTCGGCGTCGTCGAGCACCGCGACCGGCCACGGGGCCAGGAAGGCGGTCGACTCCCCCGGCGGCACGACGCGCGCGACACCGGGCTCAGCGGCGCGCGCGGCGAGCGCGGCCGCGAACCCACCGTCGGCGACACCAACGCGCGCGTCGGCCACGCCGGTGTCCCGCACGGCGCCGAGGACGCGTTCGGCCAACGCGGCATCGCCGCCGAAGTAGCGCGACGGACCGCGGGTCGGGAACGAGAGCCGGCCCGGCTCCTCCAGCACGAAGCGGGGTGTGAACACCTCGACCACTTGCGCGACCTGTTCGAATGCGCGCGCCTCGACCTGCTGGTCGGCCTCCACGATCGCGATACCGGGGCAGCGTGCCTCGGCCTCGCGCTTGCGCAGGCCGACCACGACTCCCTCCGCGCGCGCGTCGGCGGACACCGCGGTGACGACGAGCCCGCGTTCGCCTCGCTCCACCGCCGCCACGGGGGCGCCGGACAGCTCGGGATCCCGGGCACGCAGCGCGACGACCGGCCAGTCGGGGCACCACAGGCAGGCGGTGCGCTCGCCCACTTCGCCTCGCGTCAACCGGCCTGCACGAGCGCGCCGGCGCGCTCGCGCGCGGCTGGGCCGCGACCGTCGACGTGCACCTGCAGGTCGCGTCCGGTGAGCGTTCCCGCACCATGGCCCAGCCCGCGCCACGTCGAGTCTCCGGTCCGCAGGCAAAGCGCCGCTTCGGCCGGCCACGGCCCCATCGCGACCAGCACCGCGCCGCGCTCGCGCGCCCGCGCCAGCAGCCGTCGGGCGTCTCCGATGCGCGCGAACGCTGGAACCTCGGCCAGCACGACGCTGATCCCGTCGAGCAACGCCGCGACGACCGCCGCCCAGCGGGCGGGGGGCACCCGCCGGGCAACGGCGAACCGATCGAGCACGACGCCGGCCTCACGGGCTGCGATCCCTCCCAGGCTCGCGTCCAGCTCGACCGCGACCGCCCACTCCCCGGCCGCGGTCGCGGCCGCCGCCAGCTGGAACGCGACCGACGTGGCGCCCGTCCCGGGGACGCCGTCGACCGCGACCACCGACCCGCGCCGGACGGCGCCGCCGGGGAGCAGCGCGCCCAGCGGGCCGGGCACCGCGAGGACCCGCTCGCCGGCCAGCACCACCGGCCGGGCGCGCCGGGCTGCGTTGTCAAGGTGCTCGCGGGACTGCTCGTCCCGCCGGGGAAGCGCCGCCAGGGTCACGACCGGACCATAGGCGAACGTATGTTCGAGAGGCAAGTGGCGGTCGGACGCCCCGTGCTCGCTACTTCTGCGGCTCGGGCGGGGCCTTGACCTCGATGCCGAGCGCCTCGAGCGCGGCCGGCGACCAGCCGGCGTCGTCGCCGTAGTAGCCGAAGAGGTGCTCGATGGCCTCGGTGATCTTCGGCTCGAGCTCGGACCACCGCTCGGGAGGCGCTTCGACGGTGACGACGCTCGAGTAGATCGTCACCTGCGTCGCACCGAGGTCGAACAAACGCCGGGCGAGGACGTCGGGCGGCCGATCACCGGTCGTGCCGTCGACCGAGTGGTACCGCTCGATCTCCATGCCGGTGAGCGAGCGGTTGAGGTCGAACAGCCGGACCGACGGCGACGCGCCGGGCCGGGTCGTCACGGTGATCGGCTGGCCCACAGCTTCTCCTTGTCGTTCCATTGTCGCCGTCGCAGGCTCCGGCTCTGCGCAGGCGGTCGGCAAAGCCGCCGCCCGGCGCGGTTGCAAGCTCCGGCTTTGCGGGAACGGTCGGCAAGCCGCCGTTCCCGCGGCGAGGTTACGGGGTGCGGCCCAGGAGCTGGAGCAACGCGCTCTGGCGGTCGGCGCCCGGCTCGGCATCGTGGTGGGTGCCGAACATGCCGCTGCCGATCAGCAGGTCCTTCTGGGGCTCGATGACCGTCCAGCACGCCTCGACGAGCTCGGGATCGAGCGTCGTGTCCTGCCCGGTGGCCTTGGCGACGTCCCAGCCGTGGATCAACACGTCGAGGAGCCGGTGCCCCAGGTACACCTCACCCG
>WNGA01019469.1_pt1 | contig 10792 bp, 9 predicted proteins | sample 5400061 | NCBI WGS metagenome assembly WNGA01 (sample SAMN13153366, study PRJNA577476) | soil metagenome | isolation source: 100 cm soil or saprolite under grassland replicate 2 | place: USA:California | collected 2016-06-15
CTAGGGCGGACCGGTCCTGCCCGGGCCAGGTTTCTCGGCCGTCGGCCCTGGGTAGCGCACAGTAGGCATACGATCACAACTAGCCAGGCGATGTCTCCCGGGGGAATCATGGGATTGCGCGTGAACCGGGCGATGGGGCGGGCGGCAGGCCGGACCACGGGCCGGACCCTGGGCCGCACGGCGGGCCGGGCACGTGCAGCGGTGGCCGCAGTGACGGCCGCAGCTGGACCCGGACTGGCCTGCGCCAGTTTCGCTGCGGTGTCAGGCTGGGCGGCGTTGGCCACGCCGGCTGTGCATGGCCCAGGCCCTGCGTCGGCCACGCCAGCGGTGCATGGCCCGAGCACCGCGCCGGCCACGCCGACGCTGCGTGCTCCGCGCACCGCGTCACCGTCGTCCGAAACGGCGGCACCGTCGCTGAGCCCGACGGCTGCATCATCCCGCCCTGCCACCGCGCCGCCATCCGGCGTCGCCACCGCGCCGCCATCCGGCGTCGCCACCGCGCCGACAGGCGGCGTGACGGCTACCGTGCCGACCGGGACGGCGACTTCGGGCGCGCATCCGAAGGGTGCACAATCGCCCTCCGCTGCTGCGTCCGGGCAAGCCGCCGGATCCAAGGGAACCGGGTCCGGTGGCACGCCGTCGCCTAGCAGCCCGGCAGCAGGCGGACGAGCGGCGGGCGCCTGGTCCACGGGAACTGCAAGCAGCGCCATCCGCCTTGCCCTGCGTCGGGTTGGGTCGGCCGCACCAACCGCTGGGCGTTCTGTCCGTTTCCACATCGACATAACCCTGGCCAATGAAACAGCGGACGGCGTCACGGTCGCGGCTGGCGCGCGTCCGGCCGGTGTGACGCTGAGAATCGGCTGCCAGGCGACGCAGCCCGAGCCCACGGCGGCATCCTCGACAACACCCGCAGCCACCGGGATGGCGGCATATCCCGTATCGGGGTCCCCAGGGAGCGGCACGGCCCCGCAGAAGGGCGCCGCTGCCGCGCTGCTTCCGGCCGTCCGGACCGGGTCCGGTACGGCCGACAGCGGCACGCGTGAGTCGGGGGTCAAGCTGTGCCGCGTCGGCCCGGGAGCCATGGCCGCTGCCGCAGGCACCGAGGTGCGGATCCCGGTCGCCGTCCGGATACCGGCTGATATCTCGCGTGGCAGCGCCGTCCGGCTCGCGGTGGCGGCCACCCTGCCGGGCGCCCGCTCATGCCGTCAGATCACAGCACCACCATGCGCGACACAGTCTCCCCGTGCGGATGCCGACACTCGCGCCACCTCGATCACGCTGCGCGTCGTACATGGGGCCAGGACCGGTCGGCCAGCCACGTCACGGGCGCCAGGGGCACACCATAGGGCAACGTCTTCGACACCCGGCCGGGGCGGAGGCGCAAACACGAGCGGCCGAGGTACCGCCTACCGCAGGAGACCTGGCATGCCAGGGGCGGGTTTGGGCGCATACCGGGGCAGTACGAACCCGCGACCGGCGCCCGGCGTCAAACTGCCTCACGGTGTAGCGCCCGGGGCCGACGCCGCCGCGATCGGGAAGGCCCCATCAGGCGCAGCCGCGATCGGGAAGGGCCCATCAGGCGCAGCCGCGGGAAAGGGCGGCGCCGAGCCGCCCAGAAACATCGCCCCCATCCTGCCAAGAGTGCCGCCAGAGCAAACGCCGGGCGGCGCGCCCACCGGCCCACCCAGCGCCGGTATGCCATCGTCGGGCATGCCTCCGGGCAACATCGCATACAGCACCGAACTGCCCACCCCGCTGGGCATGGCCGAGGTTCAGATCGTCGGCCTGTCGCTCGCGCTCGCGGCAGCGCTGATCGCACTGCGGCGGCCAGCCTACGTTCCTGTGCAACGGCCCGCCGTGCGCAAGCCCGCGGGCACGACGCAGGGCGATGCCGACAACGGAACCACCGATGGCGCCGTTGACGCCGGTGGCGCCAGTGGCATCAGCGGCGCCAACGGTGCGGCGGATGGACCAGCTCAAGAGCCAACGGAGCCGCCCGGCGCCACCGAGTACTCCTGACCTGGGATCCTGGGCGCCGCAGGTCCGCACGGCGATGGCCCCGCGCGGTGCCCATCCCGGGTCCCGGACATTAGTCAGCTTGTCCGGGTTGCGCACCACGTCGATGGCGACGATCCGGCCAGCGTCAACGGATCATGCTGTGGCAGGCGATCGCGGCTGCGGCGACGACATTGAGGGAGTCGACGCCGACAGCCATCGCGTGCGGGCTCATCCGGATGCAGGCCACCTCGTCCACCTGGTGCAGCCACCGAGAGCTCAGCCCATCGCCCTCGGCGCCCAGCAAGAGCGCCATCCGGTCCTCGAGCGGAACCTCATCTATCGGTACCGCCGATTGATCCGGAGTCAGGGCGAGCAAGCGGAACCCGATGCCGCGAAGATCAGCCAGCCCGCCGTGCCAGTCCGTCATGCGGGCATATGGAATCGCGAACACCGCGCCCATCGACACCTTGATCGCCCTCCGGTAGAGCGGATCCGCGCATCGCGGCGACAAGATCACTGCATCCACGCCAAGCGCAGCCGCGCATCGGAAGATGGCACCGACGTTCGTGTGGTCGACAAGATCCTCCAGTACGACGATGCGAGCGGCGTGCTGGATCACCTCGGCGACCCCTGGCAACGGCAGCCGCCCACAGGAGGCCAGGGCGCCGCGGTGCACTGGGAAACCAGTCAGCCGCTCGGCGTGCTCCTGCCTGATGAGGTAGGCGGGCGCCGCGGAGTCGTCAAGCAGATCAGCAAGCCCGCCACAATGCTGCCGGGTCAGCAGGAAGGACCGCACCGGGTAACCCGCCGCGACGGCCCGCCTGATCACCTTTTCGCCTTCGGCCAAAAACAGACCGCGGTCAACCTCCAGACTCCGGCGCAGGTTGACGTCACGCAGCCGGACGTAATCGGCGATCCGAGGATCGCCTGGATCATCGATATAGGTAATGCGCGCCACATCGCCAGTGTGGCCAAGATTCGCGCGGCGCGGGCCTGCGGACACGTGCCTGCCCAAGATCCCTTGCGCCGGAGACGTATCAGTACATACAACTGAAATGTGTCCGCGTCCGCGGATAATGGCCAATGTTCTGACCACTGCATCACTGCCGGGTAAAGTGTGCGGCCGGACAGGGCCGTGCGCGGCCAGCGGCCATGAGTGGGGTATGCCATGGACGACGAGCTGCCGTATTTCCAGCTGCGCCCGCCGAAGAGACGGCCGCTGCGGGACCGTGGGTGGATCGTCGGCATCGCCGCTGGCGGCGTTGTCATTGTCCTTGTTCTCGTCGTCGGCGTACGGGCCGTGCTGGTTCGCGCACTGTGCGCGCAAGATCCCATCCGGCTGCACGTTGCCGCCGCACTTGACGTGGCTCCCGCGGTCCAGCGTATCGGGCAATACTTCAACGACCTCAACCGTAACGTGGGCGGCCATTGCGCCCAGGTTGAGGTCACCGAGGATCCCTCCGACGCCGTCGCCGCAGAGCTGGCCGGGATGAGCACCATCCAGGGCGAAACCCCGGTCGATGCGTGGGTTCCCGATTCCAGCCTGTGGGTGGACGTGGTACGTAACTCGGCGCGCGGCGCGGCAGCGGTGCACCCGACCGGGATCTCGGTGGCGAAATCACCTCTGGTTATCGCGGTACCCCGCAAGGTGGCCAGAAAGGTGACCAAGTGGTCGCGCCACATCAGCTGGCAGACGCTGTTCCCGCAGCCGCTGGGCGGTCCACCGGACTCGTTGGGCCTGCAAATCCAGCTTCCCGACCCGGAACACAGCGCGGTAGGGCTCTCCGCCGTCGTGGAGATCCGGCGACTGCTCGGCGGCAAGCCGACCGCGCGCAACAAGTTCACCACCTTTGTTCACAACGTCACTCCCACATCCTCCCTCGAGGACCCGCAGGCGCTGGCCGCCTTCACCTCGCTCTCCGAGCCACCCTGGAATGGGCGCCCCGTGACAGTCACCAGCGAGCAGGCCGTCGAGACCTACAACCAGGCCGGCCCGCACATGCCGCTCACGGCGTTCTACCCGGCACAGGAATATGACCTGGACTACCCATTCGCGTTGACCACGTCGTCTCCGCTGAAGGTCCAGGCGGCACGGCAGTTCGAGAAAATCCTCAGGTCGAGCTTCGCCGCCACCTTTGTCCGAGGTAGCCACTTCCGGTCCGCGGGCCGCCAGGCGAGCCAGGCAGGCAGCCAGTTCGGGATTGTCGGGAGCCCGCAGCCCCCGGTCGCGCTCGCGGCGCCGGGGGAGACGAGTACCGCGCTTCAGGCGTGGAAGCGACTCGCTCTCGGCTCACGCGATCTGGTGATCAACGATGTGTCCGACGCGATGACTCAACCCCTCGTGCCGGGCGGGCAGACCCGGCTACAGGTGCTTCAGCAGGCGGCGAGCCTGGGCCTGTCGCTGTTTCCTGACAGCACGGAAATGGCGGCGTGGGAGTATTCCAACCGGCTAAGAGGAACCCTGCCGTACCGCGTGCTCGTCCCGATGGGCGCGCTGCCGCAGCAGCTCGGTCTCATTACACGGCGCCAGCAGCTACAGGAGTACACCAGGACGCTCACTGCGCAACCGGGTGCGGCGGCCGCGCTTTACTCGACGATTCTTGCCGGGTTCCGGTGGATGACCTCGCACTACAAGCCCGGTCACGTGAACGCCGAAATCGTACTCGGGTCTGGCACGGACACCGCGCGGCATGAGATGTCAGCGGCCAAGATGCTGGCGAGCCTGCGAAAGGACTACAACCCGCAGCGGCCGGTCGAGATCATTACGGTCACGGCGGGCACCCAGGGCGACGAGGCGACGCTGCGCGAGGCCACCGCCATCACCCATGGTCAGGCGTACGTCGTGGAGCAGCCCTCCGACATCGCGCACGTATTTTTCGACGCCCTCGCACGGCGCATCTGCACCCCCAACTGTGCGGGTGGATAGCTCGCGACCTGCTCCCGCCCTGCTCCCGCCCCGCTCCGCGACCATGCCAGCGATCAGCGAGCGAACGGCATCGAGAAACAGCCGGCAGAAATACGCGAAAAACTCGTGCTCGATGTGTGAACCGCCCACAGACACCAGGCGTCATTCTCAGTGAGGCCCGGCGGGAGCGGGGCGCCGGGCCTCATAAGCTCCCGGGGGGCCCTCATATACCTCGGGACTCAGCGGAGTTCCTCAAGCAGCCGGTTAGCACGCTCGATGAGCAGCGGAACACCGCTGCCCGCCTGGTCGAATCCCTCACCGACGGTCTTGTTCTGCAGGAACCGTGCGTGGATGCCTTCGAGCACGACAGCGAGCTTGAAAGTACCGAACGCGACGTAGTATCCGATGCCCGAGACATCGCGTCCGCTCAGTTCGGCGTAACGCCGAGCGAACCCGGCGCTGGTGAGAAAACCTGGCCGCGACGTGATGGCCCCGGCCAGCGCGATGCCCAGCCGTTCGGTGTCGCCACGATCCGTCCAGTAGGACAACGTGAGCCCCAGGTCGGCGAGCGGATCTCCCAGCGTTGACATTTCCCAGTCCACGACGGCCATGACCCGTGGCTCCGGCTCAAGTTCGACCAGGAGATTGTCGAGCCTGAAGTCACCGTGCACCAAGGTGCCCTCATCCGTGACGGGCAGCCGCTCGGCCAGGCGACTGACGAGCCGGTCGTACGTGGGCAGGCTCCTGGTGGCAGACAGCTCCCACTGCCGCTGCCAGCGCCTAAGCTGCCGCGCTAGATACCCGTCCGGTCGGCCGAACCCATCCAGGCCGACCGCGGCAATGTCGACCTGGTGGATGGCCGCAAGGGTGCGGGCCAGGCATTCCGAGATCGCACCCGCCTGCCGCGGGGTGATCTTCTCGCCGTCCTCCTCGGTGCGCAGTACGAGTCCATGGACGTACCGCATGACATAAAAAGGCGCGCCGATCACGTCATCCTCCGGGCAGAACGCGAGCGGTGCGGGCACTGGAACGTCGGTACCGTGCAGCGCGGAGAGGACACGGTACTCGCGGCTCATGTCGTGCGCGGTGGGCAGCACGTGCCCGAGCGGCGGCCGGCGCAACACCATCGGCGGCTCGGCACCGTCGCCTGGACCGAAATCAAGCCGGTACGTCAGGTTCGACCGGCCCCCGGCGATCAGCTCAATCCCGCATAGTTGCGTCGCGCCGGGCACGCCGCGGGAGTCCAGCCACCGGGTCAACCGGCCCGGATCGCCGATGCCGGGAACACCACTTTTGATCGTCATGAGAACCTTCAAGGTTTCGGTAAGTTTCTCAGCAGTTTCTACACAGGTACAGCCGTCGCAACTATGGACTAACGGGCCGGCCTGACGTAGCAAGGGATTGGGCCACTGAAAGGCCCTGGTCTAGACCGGTTCCCGTCGAGGGGGGAAAGCAGTGGGCGACGCATGGATGCAGGACGCCGGGCACCTCTGGGCCAGCGCCGATGGAGGAGAGCCTCGAGGCGGCATACCACGCGCCGTCTGGCTGACCCTCGAAACCGATCCACGCCTCGTATCCGCACGGTCGGCGGCCCAGCACGCCGACCATCTCGGTCGCGCGCCCCATATCGTGTGGAACCCGCTGAGCGGCGAGATCGTTCAGCTCATTCCCGCACTCCGCGCCGGGCGAGCGCTCGGCGGCCCTGACGGTCTCGCCCCGGCACATACCCCGGCCTGGGGTGAGAGTGCCGCAATAAACAGGGAAGGCCGTCGTTGCGTGCAGATTGGCGTCGTCAGCTTCGGGAGGGAACCGTTCACCGCCGGTCCGATGGCTGACCTAGAAATCATCGTGTGGTGGCTCGACTCCTGGCATATCCCACGCTCTTGGCCGGCCGGCCCGCCCTTGCCATTCTCACGTGCACACGCTGCACCTCGCAGTCGCCGCCTGTGGGCGCGGGGCGGTCACTTCGGCGCCTCGCAGGTGCCGGACTGCCGCGCGACGGGTCCAGGAGCCGTCGACATCGAACGTTTGACTAATTCGGCGACGATACCCGCGATCGAGGTCCTGCGGCGGACGCGGGACGCGGTGCCGTCGCGCAGGGAAAAGCCGACGGCTCGTGGTGGAGGGTCAATCCAGCTCGGCCGCATCAAGAACGGGGCTCAGCTGACCAGCACAGGTTGAGGAAGCTGACCAGCACAGGAGCTAAGAGCCGACTAGCTGCTCGACGATGTCCCTTAGGATCTCGCATCCCTTCCTGACCTGGGGCAACGTCGCCCCGCCGTATCCGATAACAAGCCCGTGCAACGGGTGTGCCGCCCCGGCGCTGAGATAACGGTCCAGCGTCGCGACGGCCACCCCGCGCCCGCGCGCCATCTCAGCAGCGGCGGTCGCCGCGGCTGCGGGCAGTTCGAGCACCACGTGTATGCCGGCCGTGTCGCCAAGAAGGCGGGCCGGAGGGGGTAGCGCGGCGAGTATTCCTGTGATTACGCTGCGCCGTCTTGCGTACACGTGCCGCATGCGCCGCACGTGCCGCTCCAGGTGGCCGTCCTCGATCAGGCTCGCCGTTGCGCGCTGCACCACGGTCGCCGTGCGGTCGGCGAGGCTGAGCCGCGTTTCGGTGACCAGGTCGAGCAGATGGCGCGACGCAACCAGCCATCCGACGCCGAGTTCAGGAGTAAGTGTTTTCGCGGTCGTGCCCAGGTAGGCCACGACCCCCGGGTCGAGAGAGTGCAGGGCCGGGAGCGGTGCGACGTCGTATCGGAACTCGCTGTCGTAGTCGTCCTCAACGATCAGAGCGCCGGTCCGGCGCGCCCATCCCAGCAGGGCCTGGCGGCGCGGCACGGGAAGCCGCCCGCCGAGCGGCGTCTGGTGCGCGGGAGTGGTATGGATCAGGCGCAACCCAGCTGGCAAGGCCTCGACGACAAGGCCGAGGTCGTCAACCGGGCACGGCACGAGGCGGGCCCCGCGCGCGGCGAGGATGGAACGGGCGGCCGGCCATCCGGGTTCTTCGATCCCTGCTGTATCCCCCGGTCGCAGCAGCGCGGCGGCGATGAGATCGAGCCCGTTACCGATACCGCGGGTGACGATGATGTCCGCGGGCGAGGCGCTGACGCCGCGGCTTCGACGCAAGTAACCCGTGAGCGCCGCGCGTAGCTCGGGCAGTCCGCCCGGATCCGCTACCGGCTGCGGGGTGGGGTCAAGCCGAGGGCGGCTGGCCCCACCGCCCAGGCCGGTTGCGCCGACCGCCGTAATTGGCGAAGTCGCCAACATTCCAGCCCCCGCCGTGCCCGGACAACCCGCCGCGCCCACAGAGCCCGCAGAGCCCGTGCCCGCGGCGATGAAGGTCCCGGATCCGCGCCGCCCCTCAAGCCAGCCTTCGGCGTAGAGCTGCGCATATGCATCGGTCACCACGGTGCGGCTGACCCCGAGCGCCGTAGCGAACGCGCGAGTGGACGGCAGCCGGTCCCCCGCACCGATCCTGCCCTGGCGCACGGCCTCCCGGAGCTGCCCGGACAGCTGCGCGGTGAGCGGTACACCGCAAACCCGGTCGAGCAGCACCGTTGGCTCGACGCTGACCCGCTCCAAGTGGCTATCTCCTTTCGCCGCCAGGTGGCCATTTTGACCAGTCCACTTGCCACTATGCTATGGGTCATGGATTCCACCGCGCCACTGTCGCCCACCCCCCGCACCAGGCTCGGCCGCAAACGTGAACGAGGCCGAACCGAGCGCGGCGAGCTCTATGCCGTTCTGGATGAGGGCATCGTGTGCCATCTCGGCGTGCTGGTACATGGGTCGCCGGTCGTGCTTCCTACCTGTTACGGGCGCATCGGGGACACGCTGTATGTACACGGCTCGGTCGCGAACCAAGCGATCGGCGCCGCGGCGGTCGGCCGATCGGTGTGTGTCACGGTCACCCACGTGGACGGAATCGTTCTCGCGCGCTCGATTTTCCATCACTCGGTCAACTACCGCAGTGCGGTGATCTTCGGCACCGCACGACTTATCAATGAAGATCCCGAACGGCTGCGCGGCCTGCGGGCGATCGTGGAGCAGATGGCGCCCGGCCAGTGGGAGAACGCGCGGACACCGACGCGAAAGGAGCTGGCCGCTACCGCGGTGCTCGCCATCCCACTCAACGAGTCCTCGGTGAAGGTAAGGTCGGGCCCGCCCGTTGACGACCCTGAAGATCTTCACCTTGGCTGGTGGGCAGGCGTACTCCCGGTCCGCATGATGTTCGGTGAGCCCGAGGCGGACCCGGCGCTGCCGCCCGGTCTCGCCGTGCCGGCGCATGTGGAATCCATGGGCCGGCTCCAACGGATTCGCCCGCAGGCCTGTGACGGCACGCCCAGCGTGAGCCGTTAAGGATCAATGGTCATGACACCGCCCGCGTCGCGTGGCTCTAAGCTGATGAGATGACCGACCCGCTCGTCTGGATCGACTGCGAGATGACGGGCCTCGACCTGGGCCACGATGCGCTCATCGAGATTGCCTGCTTGATTACCGACAGCGAGCTCAACGCGCTGGACGACGGCATCGACGTCGTCATCAAGCCGCCGCCGGACGCGGTAACCCAAATGTCCGAGGTCGTCCGCGACATGCACACCGCATCCGGACTGCTCGACGAGCTCGAGAGCGGAGTGACGCTGGCCGAGGCGCAGCAGCAGGTACTCGATTACGTGCGCACCCATGTGCCCGATTCGAAGAAAGCGCCGCTGTGCGGCAACTCGATCGCCACCGACCGGGCCTACCTGGCCCGCGACATGCCCGAGCTCGATACGTTTCTGCATTACCGAATGGTCGACGTGTCGAGTGTCAAGGAGCTGGTACGGCGCTGGTACCCGCGGGTCTATTTCGCCAGCCCGGAGAAGAGGGGCGGGCACCGAGCGCTTGCGGATATCACTGAGAGCATTATCGAGCTGCGCTACTACCGCGCGGCGGTGTTCGTGGCACAGCCGGGGCCCGACTCCGCCACCGCCCGCGAACTCGCCCGGATGTTCTTGGCGCCTCCCGCTGCGGTTGAGGAAGGCTCGATGTCCGAACAGGGCGATACCAGCGTGGCCGGCTGAGCCCGGCCGCTTCCCGATCCAATCTAGTTCGGCTCAGCCCGCCCGTGCGGCTATGCTTCATCAAGCGCGAATCGCGCGGTCTTGGTGGGCGTAGCTCAGTTGGTTAGAGCACCAGGTTGTGGTCCTGGGTGTCGGGGGTTCGAGTCCCCTCGCTCACCCCAAGACGTCTTCACGTTTCACCAGTGTCCATGTTCACGTTTGGGTCCGACATTTTCGGCTGCCTGGGGTGTGGAGGCTGACCGGCCTGAGATGATCTTGTGCGTGGCCCGGAGCGGGCCTTTCGCGGGCTGGCCGCCTGGATCAGGGCGCGCGGGATCGCGGTGGTGGTGCCGGAGATGAGGGGCTAGCGCTACCGCCGCCTGGTGCACGGAAGGGCGCGGCTGTTATGGCGGGCCGCTGGTCACGGTGTGAATCGATGAACCCGACTAGCGCGGAAGTTTGGGGTCGAGTTCCCTCGCGAAATAGGCGCTCGCCGCCTTCAATATCTCATTCGCACGGCGCAGCTCCCGCACTTCGCGTTCCAGCTCGGCGATCCGCTTTGCGTCCTCTGTTGTGGTGCCAGGCCGCTGACCGCCGTCGATTTCCTGCTGCCGGATCCACGTCCGCAGCGCCTCCGGGTGAATACCCAGCTGCCGGGCCACCCGGGCGATCTCGCCCCGGCCCTTCCCCTCCCAGTCACGGATCTCCAGGACCATCTTCTCCGCGCGCTCGCGCAACTCCTCGGGGTACTTCCGCTGTGCTGACATGACTCTGCATCCTTCCAGGGATCAGAGCCTCCAAGATCTCCGGGGCGATCCACGATCCCGGGGTCCGACGACCTGGT
>WNGA01026447.1_pt1 | contig 10791 bp, 15 predicted proteins | sample 5400061 | NCBI WGS metagenome assembly WNGA01 (sample SAMN13153366, study PRJNA577476) | soil metagenome | isolation source: 100 cm soil or saprolite under grassland replicate 2 | place: USA:California | collected 2016-06-15
TCGAGGAACAGCTCGAACGCGAGGCCCAGCTGCAGTCGGCGGCGACGCAGACCGACGACTTCCGTGAGGGAGTCGCCGCCTTCCTGGAGAAGCGGAAGCCAGAGTTCAAAGGGAGGTAGCGATGGCACAGCCAGACGTGCAAGCGCACCCGGTTCGGCTCGTCAACGAGGACGACCTCCGCCGGAGCCGCCTCACCGTCTTTTTTCGGCTCCTGCTTGCGATCCCGCACCTTGTCTTCCTCTTCCTGTGGGGCGTCGTGATGCTCGTCGTCGCGCTCGTCAACTGGTTCGCGGCGCTGTTCCGAGGCCGCCTTCCCGACGGCCTGCACGAGTTCACCGCCCGCTTCGTGCGGTATCAGACGCACGTCTACGCGTACGTGCACCTCGTCGCGGACCCATTCCCGCCGTTCATGGGCCGGCTTGCCAGCTATCCAATCGACCTGGAGGTCGACCCGCCTGCGCCGCAGAGCCGCCTCGCCGTTTTCTTCAGGATCTTCCTGGCGATCCCCGCGCTGATCCTCGCGTGGGTCTTCCGCTCGCTCATGCAGGTGCTCGCGTTCGTCGGCTGGTTCTACGCGCTCGCAACGGGGCGGATGAGCGAGGGGATCCGCGACCTCGCGGCGTACGCCCTCCGCTACGAGGCGCAGACGATGGCGTACACGCTCCTGCTGACGGACAGCTATCCGAGCCTGTCGGGCGGGCCCGCGGCCTGACCGCGCCGCCTCCCGAAGCGACGCCTGCGCCATGGCATCCGGTTCGCCTTCGGGTCGACGACGACCTGCGGCGCTCGCGGCTGACGGTTCTGTTCCGCTTCCTGCTCGCGCTCCCGCATTCCCTCTGGCTCCTGCTCTGGCAGTCCGCGATGCTGCCGGTCGTCGCCTTCCTCTGGCTTGCGACGCTGTTCTCGGGACGGCTCGAGGACGACGCGCATCGCTTCGTCGGCAGGTGGGTCCGGTACCACGTCCACCTCTACGCCTACCTCTACCTGCTCGCGAATCCGTACCCGCGCTTCTTCGGACGCCGGGGCGACTACCCGCTCGACCTCGAGCTCGCGGAGCCTGAGCGGCAGAGCCGGTGGACGATCCTCTTCAGGCCCGTGCTCGCGATCCCGGCGGTCGTCTTCGCCGGGGTGCTCGGGATCATCGCCGCCGTCGTTGCGTTCCTGGCGTGGTTCGCGTCGCTCGCGCTCGGCCGGATGCCGCAGGGAATGCGGGATCTGGCGGCCTACTGCCTGCGCTATCAGGCTCAGGCGTACGCGTACCTGTTCCTGCTCACACCGCGTTACCCCACGCTCGCCGGAGGTGTCAGCGGCATCGAGCCGCCCACGGCGTTCGAGCGGCCTGACTAGCTGTTCTCGGGGCCGCACTCGTCGAGGCCGAGGTCGTCGCGCGCGGTCCTCGTTGCGCGGTCGCTCAGCTGTGCGAACTGCGTCGCCTTCTGGCGGATCGTCGCGGGGCTCGCGTCGCGCAGCTCCTGGAGCGCGTCGAGGACGTCCTTGTTCTGCACGACCCAGCGGTCGTGCGCGCTCTCGAGCTTTTTCGGCGGGTTCAGGTCGTCGAGGTCGTCGACCGCGTTGCTCACGATCGGCTCCACGTCGTCGACGAAGTTGTCCAGCTCAGCGGCCGACTTGGGCTGCTTCAGCGCACGAAGGTCCTCATCCGCCCGCTTGCAGATCGCGTCTGCCTTCTCCCGGTAGTCCGCCGTCGAGAGACGGTCTCCACCGCCCCCGCCCCCGCCGCCGCCGCAGCCGGCGGCGGCGAACAGGACGAGCAGGATCGGCGCGGCCCAGAGCACGAGCCGGTGGATCGGGGCCCTGGGCATGCGCGGATACTAGAGCTTGGCCAGGATCTCGTGGTCCTCGGGGAAGCGGCCCTCGCGCTGCTTCGAGAACACGAGCTGACCGTCCACGAGGACGTCGTACTGTGACTTCGCGCCCTCGTAGGCGGCGGCCTCGTGCCCGCCGTTCGCGTTGATCTCGGCCGCGAGACTCGCGGCCCGGCGGTCGTAGCCCGCTCAGACGGGGCAGTAGTAGATCTCGACGCGCGCCATCGGCCGCAGCGTACCGGCCGTTGTCGCAGCTGCGCGCGAGTGCTACGTTCGGACGATGCGCGCCTGGTTCGCGAGGATCAACAACCAGACCGGCTAGTCCGCCGCTTCCGACAACCGAGCGTCCGAGGAAGCGGTGGGACAGGACGCGGCCCCCGGCCTCGACGGCCGCTGCCCGCGCACCTTCCCGCATTCGACATGAAAGGGAGGTTGCGCGATGCCGATGCCGCATCGCACGTACAAGCAAGTGATCAAACGGCGCCTCGTGGGCAAGGCGGGCGCCGAGCGAGCTCGCGAGCTCCGGTCGATCCTGGCCGAGCTGCCCGGATACCGGAACGGGCCGTACGCGGACCTGCGGAAGTGGGTCGAGTCGCAACTCGACGACACACGCGCTCGCGCACGCGTCCTGCATCGTGATTCGCTCGCCGTGCGTCGCGAGGGCGCGGCGCAGATCGCGGTGGTCGGGCCGCCGAACGCCGGCAAGTCCTCGCTCCTGCAGGCGCTTACCAACGTGCAGATCAAGACGGGCGACTACGCGTTCACGACCACGCGGCCCGTCCCGGCGCTGGCACGAATCCACGGCGTGCTCATCCAGCTGGTGGAGATTCCCGGGCTGATCGAGGGCGCGTCCGCGGATCGTGGCGGCGGACGGGCGCTGCTAGGCGTCGTTCGTGGTACCGATGCGATCGTGCTGTGCCATGACGCCTCGCGCCCTCCTCAGGAGCTCGATGTGATCCGTCGCGAGCTCGAGCTCGCGGGCCTGGACAAGCCGATGCTCGCCGTCGCGACGAAGGCCGACGAGGCGCCCGCGCCGGAAGGGACGCTGGGAGTCTCGGCCCTCGACGACGCGAGCCTGGAACGGCTGCGCGAGGCGCTCTGGCAGCTGACCGGCCTCATCCGGGTCTTCCTCCGGAAGCCGGGCGACGACGACGTCGAGCCGCTCGCGCTGCACCCGCCGGCGACGGTGGCTGCGGTCGCGCGCGCGATCCACGCGGACGTCGAGCGCGCGTTCAGCGGTGCGCACGTCTGGGGGCCGTCGGCGCGCTTCGCGGGCCAGCGCGTCGGCCGCGACCACGTCGTCGCGGACGGCGACACGATCGAGATCGTCACGAAAGCAGGTACGTCTTGATTCGCGCCCATCGCCGCCTCGAGCGCGTCGATGCGGACGTACGTGGCGGAGAGCTCCTCCGCGATCTGCCGCGCAAGCGTCGTCTTCCCGGTGCCGGGGAGGCCGCCGAAGACGATCAGCATGCCGCCACGGTGCCTGCCCCCAGTGCGCGGAAAACGTGAGCGGTGGAAACGCGGCCTCGCCGTTTCAGACCGTCACCGCGCTCTCTGCGATCTCGATGATCGTTGCCGTCATCGCCGCAAAACAGTCGTTCGCACTTCTCGCCCGTCGAGAAAGCTACGGCGCGGGCAAACCGTGAGCTAGCCCAAGTGCGGCTCTTCGGCCGTCGGCTTGACGACTACTATGCGAGCAGAACTTGGCAGTATGCGGCGACGTTGTCCGCGCCTCCGGCAGCGGTGATCAGGGTCGTGAACGCAGGGTTGTCGAGGGCCCGTCCGTGAGAATTTGCGACAGCCGGAAACGCGTGGCAGAGGCCGACCAAAGATGGTTCTGGAGCGGCCGAGGCGGGGTTGCTGCCGAGCAGCCCCACTCCGATGCATCCGACCGCTGCCGCAAAGCGGATCTTCTTCATTTTGGGAACTCCCTCCGATCATGGGTTCAACAAACATTGACCGTAATGGATTCGGCGAGACGTCGAAAGAGGCTGTTCGGCCTGCTAGATCGTCTTGAACTGCTCGAACGGCTGGCGGCAGGAGTTGCAGTACCGCACGCTGCGGCACGGCGTGGGGCCGAAAAGGTTCTCGAGCGCCGTGTCACTCGAGCCGCAGTAGGGACAGCGGAAGCCGCCTCGCTGGAGCTCGACGAGCTGGAGCGGCTGCGCCGCTCGCGGCGCGGGCGGGGCGAACCCGGACTCGCGCAGCTTCTCGCGGCCCTCCGGCGTGATCCTGTCCGTCGACCACGAGTCGTCGAGTACGACCTGCACGTCGGGCTCGGCTCCGAGCGCGCGGACGCGATCGGCCATCGCGTCGCGCATCACCTCGAGCGCGGGGCAGCCGAGGAACGTCGGTGTGAACTCGATCCGCACGTGACCGTTCTCGATCGTCACGTCCCGGATCACGCCGAGGTCGACGAGCGAGATCCCGGGGATCTCGGGATCCGGGATCTCGGCGAGCGCGTGCCAAACCGCGTCCGCCGTCACCGGCGAACGCGCTTTGGCTAGTTGTCTGTGCTCGTCCATGCGCCTCTAGCCATTCCGACGCAGTCGGAATGGCGACTTACCATGCCGCCCCCGGAACGCTGCGCCGCACCACCGTCATCTCCTCCCAGAGCTCGCGCAGCTCGTCGGTCGTCACGCCACGTTGAGTTTGTGGCTCTGAGCCACTAACTCCGCCAAGGCCTGTGCGCTCCGCGAGCCGCGGCGAGGCCCGCGACCTCGTCGTCGTCCGACGCCTGCAGCGCCGCGAGCCGGATCTCGTCGGCGCACTCGTACAGCCAGTGGCGCGCGATCGTGTGCGCCCACTCGAGCCGCCGCTGCTGCACGAGCGGTGCCGCGCGGTACTCCTCCGGCGAACGGTCGAACGCGAGCTCGTCGGCGGTCGTGCCGAGGTCACGAGCCGCCAGCTCGTACAGCGCGCGCGCGTGCCCGATCTCGTTCTGCGCGATCGACGAGAACGCGACGTCCTCCTCGAGGAAGGGAGCGATCCCGGTCCATTCGGAGTCGCGCCAGCCGAGGATCAGCTCGTCGTCGGCGTACTCAATCAGCAGCGGTGCCCGCTCGCTCACGTGCTTCCTTCAGCTTTGCCTTCAGGGAGTAGCCGTCGACGCGGTGGTAGTTGCGCTCCAACTCGTCGACGAAGTCGTGGATCTCGAGGATCGCCTCGCGCGGCACGACCCACAGCGCCGCCGACTCCTGTCGCCGCCCGTAGAACTCGCGCGCGTACTCGTCTGCGAACTCGGCGTTCGGCGCCTCGAGCGAGCCGGCGTGCGCGAAGGCCTGGCCCTTCCGTTCCTGGCGAAAGACCTCGTAGATCATCGGGTCGCGGCGACGCCCTGCAGCAGCTCGACGACCCCTCGTGCCTCCTCGCCACCGGCCACCGCGTGTGCGAGCAGCGGGATCCCGTGCGGCCCGCGCGCGTCGGCGAGCACAGGGAATGCTTCGAGGTGCGCGCGTACGATCTCGGTCTCGCCGAGCATCGCCGCTGCGAACAGGTCGAGCCGCGCTCCGTGCTCGATGAGCACGAGCGCGATGTCGCGGCGACCCATGTGCGCCGCGCCTCCGAGCGCGGCCTCCCAGTCGCCGCCACCCCAGTCCCAGCAAGCGTTGAGGAGCCCGGGCTCGTCGGCGAGCGCGGCGCGAACGGCGTCGATGTCGCCGTGGCCGGCGATGACGAACTGCTGGACAGCTTCGGAGGCGAGCGGCGGCGGCCTCTCCGGAATCTCCGTCACGCGGCTTCCACGAGCACGACCTGCCGCACCCACGCCTCCTGCTCGCGGAAGCGGCGGCGGAGCTCCAGACGCTCGGCCGTCTTCGGGCCGTGCCCGGTGACGACGTGCTTCAGTTCGTCCCAGTCGGGCTCCGTGTACTCCCATACGCCGTCGGCGTCGCGCTTGCGCAGCTTCGGGTCCGGGACCGTCAGCCCGAGCTCCCAGATCTGGGGGACGTAGCCGTCGAGGAACTGCTGCCGCGCCTCCTCGTTCGACTGCGACTTGATCCGCCACACGTACATCGGATCCTCGCCGGCGGGAATCGGGTTGCCGTGGAAGTGCATCAGCGGTCCCCACCAGCGCGTCACGGCTTCCTGCACGAGCTCGCGCTGCTCGTCGGTGCCGTTCATCATCGTGAGCACGACGTCGCGGCCGTGGAGGATGTGGAACGACTCCTCCCAGCAGATCTTCTTCATGATCCGCGCGTACGGCGCGTACGAGCACTTGAGCAGCGCCTTCTGGGAGATGATCGCCGCCGCGTCGACGAGCCACGCGATCACGCCGACGTCGCCCCACGTCTTCGTCGGGTAGTGGAAGACGTTGTGGAACTTTGCCTTGCCGGACACGAGATCGGCGAGTGACTGCTCGCGCGGCTTGCCGAGGTCCTCGACGACGCGGTAGATCAGCTGCGCGTGGCCAACTTCGTCCTGCACCTTCGCCGTCAGCGCGAGCTTCCGCTGCAGCGTCGGCGCGCGCAGGATCCACTCGCGCTCGGGCAGCACGCCCATCAGCTCGCTGTTCCCGTGCATCTCGATGAACTTGACGAGCTTCGAGCGGTACTCGTCCGGCATCCAGTCCGCCGTTTCGACCTGCCCGCCCGACTGCACGTACTCGAGAAACTCCTGCTCGCGCGCGCTCACGCCGTCTCCCGTTGTCGTCTTAGTGTGTGGGGACCTACCGAGCGGTAGGGTACCGGACGTGACGACGCGGCGGCAGGAGCTCGCGCGCCAGGCTGCGAGGCTGTTCGCGGAGAAGGGCTTCCACGGAACGTCGATGGAGGACGTCGCGAGCGCCGTCGGCGTCCAGAAGCCGTCGCTCTACGAGTACGTGTCCTCGAAGCAAGACCTGCTCTACGAGACGATGCGGGAGGGTGCCGAGGCGTTCCACGCGGCGCTCGACGCGATCGACGAGCGCCTGCCGGCGCTCGAGAAGCTACGGCTCGCACTGCGGTCGCACCTGCGCGTCGTCGCCGAGCAGCTCGACGTCGCGACGGTGTTCGTGCGCGAGTGGCGCTACCTCGAGGGCGAGCGAGGGCGGGAGTTCATCCACGAGCGCCGGCGCTACGAGGACCGGCTTCGCAACCTCTTTCGCGACGGCGTGGAGCAGAGCGAGCTTCGCACCGACCTCGACGTCGCCACCGCCGCGCTGCTCTTCCTCTCGGCGGCGAACTGGGCGTACACGTGGCTCGAGCCCGGCCGCGACACCGACGCGCTCGCCGACCGCTTCTTCGACGTGCTGCTCGACGGGATGCGCGGGTACGCAACGCCACGGCGGTGAGCCGGCGCGCCGTCGTCGCGCTCGCGCTCGTCGCGGGCTGGCCGTCGTGCTGCTCGCGGTTCGGTCTTCGCGCGCGATGAAAGGCCCGCACCGCGATCCGGTGCCGGCGCCGGTCGGAGGTTGGCGACGGCCCTACAAAGGGCCGCGCGGGCGAAGCCCGCGCTTGGCCCGGGCACAACTACGGTGCCATCCTCCTCCCGATGTTCCACCCGGTCCTGATCGTGAACCCGTTCTCGTCACGCGTCGACGAGCGCACCGTGCACGCCGTCGAACAAGTGCTTCGACCCGTGGCGACGCTGCGCACGGAGCGGCGTGGTCACGCCGCAGAGCTGGCCCGCGCCGAGGCCGAGGCGATCGTCGTCCTCGGCGGCGACGGCGTCGCGAACGAGGTGCTGAACGGGCTCGATGCGGACGTGCCGGTCGGCTTCCTCCCCGCCGGCGGCACGAGCGTTCTCGCGCGAGCGCTCGGGCTGCCGCGGGATCCCGTCGCCGCGGCGCACGTCCTGGTCGCGGGGCGGACGCGCAGGATCTCCCTCGGCAGGGTGAACGGCCGTCGGTTCGGGTTCGCCGCGGGCATCGGCCTGGACGCGGCCGCGGTCCGGAGCGTCGAGACGCGCGGGCGCACACGCGAAGGGCGACGCTCGGGTGACGCCGTCTTCGCGCTCGACCTGCTACGCGAGATCCGCCGCTACAGCGAGCCGGCGCTCGAGATAGACGGCCTCCGCCGCGCCGCCTTCGCGCTCGTCGCCAACACCGATCCGTACAGCTACGCCGGCCCGCTGGCGCTGCACGTCGCGCCGCACGCGCGGTTCGAGCTCGGGCTGGACTTGGTTGCGCCGGAGCGGCTCCGCGCGCGCGCCGTGCCCCGCTACCTGCGCTACGCGACCACCGGCCGCGGGCAGGACCGCGACCCGGGAATCGTGCACCTGCACGACCGCGATCTGATCGAGATCACGTGCGACCGCCCGTTGCCGGTCCAGGCGGACGGCGAAGACCTCGGCGACAGCGACAGAATCGTTCTCGAGGCCGAGCGAGAGGCGGTCTCGGTGCTCTGCTAACAACGAGCACGGACCGGCGTCGAATGGTCCGGTGCGGACTATTCCGCAGCAGACCAAGACGCTGACGCTGACCGAGGCGGCTGTCCTCTGCCTCCTCGCGGTCAAGGGAGAGACCTCCGGTTATCAGCTGCTGAAGCACGCGTCGCGTAGCGTCGGGTACGTCTGGGGCCCGGCGAAAACTCAGCTCTACACCGTGCTGCCGCGGCTCGCCGAAGCGGGGCTCGCTCGCCGACGGGCAGTCACGCAGTCGGATCGTCCCGACAAGCAGCTCTACCGCATCACCCGCGCAGGCGAGCGTGCGCTCGACACGTGGCTACAAGTCGTCGATCCGGAGAACCTGGACGCGTTCCACCTGAAGGTGTTCTACGGCGGCCTGATGCCGAAGGCGACGCTGATCGAGCACCTCGAGGCCTACCGGGAGCAGCTGCGGGACCAGCTCGCGCTCTTCGACGTGATCGGCGAGCACAACGACAATCGTGGTCACGCCTACTACCACCGGCTGATGCTCCGTTACGGCCAGGCGCGCGCGCGTGCGTCGCTGCGGTGGGCCGACGAGGTGCTCGCCGAGGTGAGGAGGAAGCGATGAAGCGGTGGCTGGCCGTCCTGTGCACGGCGCTCGTCGTTACCGGTGCCGCGGCATCGGCGCCGAACCCGTCGCTCTTCGCATACGACCGCAACGCGCCGCTCGCGCTCGCGTGGGGGGCGGAGGAGACGTTCGGCGACGTCGTCCAGCGCGAGCTGACGTTCCGCGGCGCGGACGGGAGGCGCGTCGACGGCTACTTCGTCCATCCGCCCGGAAACGGCCCGTGGCCGGTGGTGCTGTGGTCGCCGGGGTTGAACGGCGACCGGACCTCCGACCTCCCCGATGCGTTCGGCCTCGCGCGGAAGGGCGTCGCGTCCCTGCTCGTCGATCCTCCCCGGACGCGGCTGATCTCGTGCAACGCGCGCAAGGACCTCGCGAGCTACGTCGCGTACGTCGTCGGGAGGCGCCGCGCACTCGACGTTGTATCGGCTCTTCCAGGCGTCGATGCCGGTCGCGTCGCCGCCGTCGGCTTCAGCTTCGGCTCGTCGGTCTCGGGAACGCTCGCGGGCGTCGAGGACCGCGTCCGCGCGTACGTGCTCCAGTCAGGTCGTGGGCACCACACCGGCTGGACGCGTGCGTCGTGCTCGTACCTCGGCAGGAAGAAGCTCGCCGCCTACGTGAAGACGGTCGGTGTCGTCGATCCGGTGCACTGGCTCGGTCGAGCCGCGCCGGCCGCGCTCCTGTTCCAGAACGGAACGCTCGACCCGGCGATCCCGAAGGCGGACGCGAAGGCGGCGTTCGCGGCCGCGTCGCAGCCGAAGGAGCTGCGGTGGTACCGCGCAGGCCACCCGCTCAACGGTGCCGCGCACACCTACCGCGACGCGTGGCTGATGCGCCAGCTTTCCCGCTAGAGTCAGCGCCTGAAATGGCGCAGGTCCTTCCTGCCGAGCGCGACCTGCGGCGCGTGATCGGCGACGACGAGACGGCCGACCGCGAGCTGGAGGGCCTCGACGAACGGTTCTATCTCGATCTCTACCGCTCGCTGATCCTGCTGCGCACGTACGACGAGCGTTCGCTCGTCTACCACCGCCAGGGACGCATCGGCACCTACGCGATCTTCTGGAACCACGAGGCGATGCAGGCGGGGTCGGTGCACGCACTCGAGGACGACGACTGGATCTTCCCCTCGTACCGCGAGTCCGCGATCGGGCTGCTGCGCGGGATGCCGGCGGCGACGGTGCTGTCCTGGTGGCGCGGCCATCCCGCAGGATGGTGGAACCCTGCGGACTACAACGTCGCGTCGATCTGCGTGCCGATCGGAACGCACGTGCCGCACGCGGCCGGGATGGCCTGGGGCATGCGGCTGAAGCGGTCGCCGTCGTGCGCGATCGTGTACTTCGGCGACGGCGCGACGAGCGAGGGCTCCTTTCACGAGGGCGCGAACTTCGCAGGCGTGATGAACGCGCCGCTGATCCTCTTCTGCAACAACAACGGCTGGGCGATCTCGACGCCGGTCACCGCGCAGACGCGTGCCGAGGCGCTCGTCGACAAGGCGATCGGCTACGGCATCCCGGGCGTGCGCGTCGACGGCGGTGACGTGCTCGCCGTGTACGAGGCGACCCGCGACGCGGTCGCGCGTGCGCGCGCGGGCGAGGGGCCGACGTTCATCGAGGCCGTGACGTACCGCACCGCGCCGCACGCCACAGCCGATGATCCGAAGGCGTACATCGACTTGGCACGCGTCGAGGAGGAACGGGGGCGCGAGTGTGTCGGCCGCTACGAGGGCTACCTGCGGCGGCTCGGATTCCTCACGGATGCGCAAGAGCATGAGATTCGCGCGTGGGCGGCCGAGCTGATGCGGGAGGGGATCGCCGCGGCCGAGGCCGAGCCGGCGCCGGATCCAAAGCTCCTGTTCGAGAATGCGCTCGCCGATCCGCCCGCGTCGTTCGCGTCGGATCTGGCGGAGCTGAGGCGGATCCTTGGGTGAGCTCTCGATTGTCGAAGCGATCAACGACGGCCTGCACGTCGAGCTCGCGCGCGACGAGAGCGTGCTGGTGATCGGCGAGGACGTCGGGCGTGCGGGCGGTGTCTTTCGCGCAACCGCCGGCCTGCGCG